>LKMJ01000100.1_pt1 | contig 52481 bp, 55 predicted proteins | sample 643391 | NCBI WGS metagenome assembly LKMJ01 (sample SAMN04112250, study PRJNA286221) | soda lake metagenome | biome: soda lake; feature: Kulunda Steppe; material: water; isolation source: sample PL-Br10 brine of Picturesque Lake | place: Russia: Kulunda steppe | collected 2010-07 | reverse complement strand
CCCTCGCCGCAGCGGACGAACATCCGACGTGGGAGGGTTCGATGGCACGAGCCCGCGCTTTTTTGCGTGACTGCATCGAACGAGAGGGTGAGCAGTCTTGACAGCGACGGAGTATCTGACGGCGAAGCGAACCGTCGATGACCGGGCGCTCGACCGAACCGTGTTAGAGCGGTTCGCAACCGGCCTCAACGACCGGCAAAACCCCCGAGTGCTCGAAGTCGGCGCGGGAACTGGAACGATGGTTGTGCGGCTGGCGGAACACGGACTCCTTCCCGACGGGACGACCTACCGGGCTGTCGACCGGGAGCGAGCACACATCGAGGCGGCACGAACGCACGTACCGGAGTGGCTCTCTGACGCGGGGTACGATGTTCGGCTAGATGGTGAGGAACTCGTCGCTGAGAGGGACGGGCGCGTCATTCGGGTCCGGTTCGAGGTCACTGACGCGTTCGACCTCGACTGCACCGTAGACGCAGTCGTCGCTTGCGCCTTCCTCGACCTCGTTGCACTGCCCAAGGGCGTCGAGCGACTCGCCGGGTACCTGAACGATGGCCTTCTCTACGCACCGATTACGTTCGACGGTCTGACGGGATTCGTCCCGCACCACCCCGACGATGAGGCGATTACGCGGGCGTATCATCGACACATGGAGACTCGGGAGCAGCCGGGCAGACCGGACGCAGGCCGGGCAGTACTCGAAGCTGTCCCGACTGCTGGCGGCGAACTCGTCGCTGTCGGCGGGTCGGACTGGGTTATCCGACCCGTCGACGGAACCTATCCTGCGGACGAGGAGCTCGTTCTGGACCACCTGCTCTCGACGGTCGTGGGTGCAGTTTCCGAACTCGAAGAAAGCAACCGCGCGACGGAGAGGATACTCGAGTGGGAACGCCACCGCCGAATTCAGCTTCGCGACACCGAACTGACATTCCTCGCGCACAACCTGGATACGCTCGCCCGCTTCTGACATCCTTTCACGGCTAAATCCGTAGACTTTCGCCTTGCGACCGCTGTAATCCCTGCCTGGTGATGGATGCCGGTTATCCACGTGGACAACCGCGGTTCGCTTCGTAACGAACGGTTGCCGTCGTCCAGTCATCTCCGTTACCCACTCGGGGTGGACTGGGCAGCAGGTCCGAACATTCCCCTGGTACTTTTTGTCCCTCCCCACGTCCTCTCGGGCATGACAGTGGGAATCGTCGGGAGCGGACCGGCAGCAGCGGCCGCGGAGGCGGCGCTGAGTGATGTAGATGCGGAGACAGAGCGTCGCGAGCAGACCGAAGTAGCGGACCTCGACCTTGCGGTCGTCGTGGGCCAGGTCGGCGACGCCGTCTTCGAACAGGTGAACGAGCAGGCGCTCGACAGCGGACTCCAGTGGGTCGCCGTCGAGCTGGGGGGTGTTGGTGGTATCCCTATCGTCGACGCGGCAGTCGCGGGGTTCAGCCCGGAGACTGGTTGTTACGAGTGTCTCTCCGGGCGCGTCAACGCGAACCTCGACCCGCAGGCTGAACCCGCGGCCGCGCCGCCTGCACACACCAGCAGATTCGCGGGCGCTGTCGCGGGTCGGGAAGCAGTCCGAGCAATCGAAGCAGACGCTGACATCTTCGGGCGGGTCGTGGTCGTCCCGTTCAACGAGCGTGAGTTCTTGCCACTCCCCAACTGTACCTGCGACAGCGGACGGGACCGGAAACTTCCCAGGGGGTACGAGGCCCGTGATCTTGACGACTCGCTCGCTCGTGCGGAGCGGGCCTTCGACGACATGCTCGGCATCGTGCAGGAGTTGGGGGAGGCACAGTCGTTCCCGGTTCCGTACTACCTCGCTCGCACCTGTGACACGTCCGGATTCAGTGACGTGAGCGCGGCGCGCGATGCGGCAGGGGTCGCACCCGACTGGGACAGCGCGTTCATGAAAGCGCTGGGGGAGGCGCTCGAACGGTACTGCGCCGGCATCTATCGTGTCGAGGGCTTCGAGACCGGCACACCCGGAGAGGTGAGCAACGCCGTCTCGCCGACAGCGTTCGTTTGCCAGTCCGAGCCCGGCGACGAGGAAATCGAGTGGGTTCCCGGTGAGAACCTCACGACCGGCGGTGAGGTGATGCTCCCGGCAGAGTTCGTCCACTTCCCGCCGCCATCACGACGCTACCGACCGGCAATCACCACCGGACTTGGGCTGGGCAACAGCGGCGTCGAGGCGTTGCTCTCGGGGCTGTACGAGGTCATAGAGCGCGACGCCGCGATGCTCTCGTGGTATTCGACGTTCGAACCACTCGAGCTGGCAATCGACGATGAGGTGTTCCAGACGATGGTTGCCCGGGCACGCTCCGAGGACCTCTCGGTGACGCCGATGCTCGTGACCCAGGATGTGGACGTGCCCGTCGTTGCCGTCGCAGTGCAGCGCGACAGCTGGCCGAAGTTCGCCCTCGGATCGGACGCCGACCTCGACGTATCGGCCGCCGCTCGCTCCGCACTTGCCGAGGCACTACAGAACTGGATGGAGCTCGACGGCATGGGTTCCGACGGTGCTGCCGAGGCGCTCGGAGAAATCGGAAGATACGCCGAGAGCCCCGACGCAGCCGCGACGTTTGTCGACACCGAAACGGCGATACCGGCAGATTCCGTCGGCCCGTCCGAGCCGCCGACCGGCGAGGAGGAGCTAACGGAGGTGCTGGACCGCGTAACTGCTGCAGGATTGAGCGCGTACGCGGCACGGACGACGACGCGAGATGTGGAACAGCTCGGATTCGAAGCGGTTCGTGTCGTCGTCCCGTCGGCTCAGCCGATGTGTTTCGGAGACGTCTACTTCGGTGAGCGCGCCGAGCAAGTTCCCAACGACCTCGGGTTCACTCCGAAACTTGACCGGGACCACCACCCGTTCCCGTAACGTCGCTGCCCGTCCTGCTTATATCGCGAAGGCGACCCGGAGCATGTCGCGGGTCCCGGGTCCGAGTCCGACCGCGACGACCGCGCCGAGCAGGAGGACGGCAAAACGGGGTGTCTCTTCCATGAACTCCTCGTCGAACAGCGCGAGGATGAGAATCGGTGCGATAATTTTCACGATGAGGAACGGCCAGGCATCACCGACGTACGTCCCAAACAGCTCCTGGCCGCCCTGGATCGCGCTGGTCGTGTCCATGACGAACTGGTTGAACGGGTGTTTCGCGCCGTAGTTCATCCCGTGCCAGAGGTGGGTCCAGTCGTTCGCGAGGACGTTCGCGACGCCGTCGACAGCGTGGGCCCAGATGACGACCAGTCCCATCAGACCGGTCCCCTCGTTCACCCACGACCACTGGGTGTCGACGAGGTAGAACGCACCGACCGTGAAGACCGTCGCCAGCACGAGCGTCACGACGAGGAAGCTCGGGTACAGCGTGACGTAGTCAGTCGCCATCGAGAGGTAGACGAGATAAATAAAGGAAACGCCGAGCACGGTGGTTCCGATTCCGGCAAGCGGGTAGGTCCACGTGTCCGTGACGTCCTTCGAGTGGAGCAGTTTGCTCACGAGGAACGCCCCCAGGGCGATGGCGAAGACGGTAAAGTAGATGAACGGGCTGATGAGGAGAGCGCTAAGTGGGTATTCCAGTCCAGGGGTCGCATTGGCGTTTATTGCAGCGATGAACGCGTCTTCGACAGTTCGGAGAGTCCCGCCGAACAGCATGAACGGGAACAGGGCGTAGAAGAAGCCGCGGTAGGGGCGCAGGCTGAATCGGTTGAGCAACAGGTACACGCCGAAGAGCATGAACACGAGGACAAGGATGTAACCGAGCGTCGACGTGACTGTGTAGCCGTCGGTGACGACGAACTGATTCGCGTCGGCGACACAGCCGTTCTCGGGGGTGATGACCTGTGCAGTATCTCGGTCGTAGATGAGACAGCTGTACTCCGTCGCGTCCACACGAACGGGGCCGAGGAAGTACCGCCAGAGAAACTCGTCGTAGACGCGCTGGGGAAAGGCGAGTGACGCGCCCACGAGAGTTGCCACGCCGGCAACGAGCGCCGTTACCCACGCCAGTTCGGGGCTGATATCGTATCGGTCCAGCAGTTCCATACTCTCAAGGCAGAGGGCCGAGGGTTTGATAATTCCGGTCTCGTGTGACGGGCCTGCACACCCTCGCTGGCCGGTTTCGACGAGAACTCACAGTTCGATGCCGATTCCTCGCTGCACCACGTCGACAACTGTCTCGTGAGCCTGCCCGTTCGAGACAACTATTCCCTCACTGTCGACTGTCCACTCGTCGCCGTAGACGTCAGTCACCGTCCCGCCCGCCCGTCGAATCAGGTGTGCACCGGCCAGCGAGTCCCACGGGTGGGGTTCTGCCGGCATAAACGCGGCGTCGAGACTCCCCGCCGCGACCAGTGCGAGCGCGCCCTGCATCGAACCGAACCGCCGGATGTCCCCGAACTGCTCGATTGCGCCCTCGAACAGTGCGACGTACTCGGACCGACCGTGAACTGGCCACCAGCCGTTCAGCCCGACCGCGAACGTCTCGGGGTCATCCCGGTCGCTGACTCGCATCGAGTTATCGTTCCGGGTGACGCTCTCGGGACCGGCGGTGTAGATGTCCTCGACGGAAGGGAGGTACGTCGCTGCCGCGACTGGCTCCCGATCTTTCACCGCGGCAACACAGGTCGCCCAGAACCGGATGCCACGGAGGTAGTTTCCGGTTCCGTCGATGGGATCGACCACCCACGCGTGCCCGGTCTCGGGCAGCTCCTCGACGAGTTCGAGGTCGCCGGTCACATCGACGGGAACAACGTCCTCCTCACAGACGAGCGTAGCGTCCGGGAACTCCTGTTGTATCGTCGCAATCACCTGGAGCTGGGCGTCCCTGTCGGCGGCGCTGACGAGGTCGTTCTTGTCCGATTTCGTGTCTCCCTCGAGCCCTTCTCTGAACGTTCCGCGTGCGACGACGCCACCTGCCCGGGCTGCACGCTCCGCGAGTGCCGCCCGCTGTGTCTCGTCTGTCATACCCGCCCCTCTGAGGCGCTCCATGATATGCACTGCGAAACTCTCTACCATCAGCAGATATTAATAAATCAAAACTCTTAATTAGTAACTACACTCAAGAGAGTACTGAGAGATAACAATGTCTGACAACAGAACGCCAACTCGCCGCGAGCTGCTCGCCGCGTCGGGTTCAATCGCAGTGCTCGGTCTCGCAGGGTGTGTCGGTGACGACGAAGATGACGAAGCAGCTACGGACGACGCCGATGATGAGCTTGTGGCTGACGAAGAGGCGACAGTAACTCTGCTTGTGGAAGGTGTCAGTGGTGGTGGTCACGACCATGATCACGATGATGACCACGATGACCATGGTCATGACGACGACCACGACGACCATGACGACGATCACGATGACCATGGTCATGACGACGACCACGATGACGATTATCACGATGACGACCATGACGACGATCATCACGATGATGACCATGACGACCACGACCACGACGATGACCACGGCCATGATATCTCCGAGGCGGGCCTGTCAGGGGACGACATTGACCACGCCTGTGGCCACATGGAGTTCGACGAACCCGAGTCGATAGAGGGTGCTGCCTCAGCGGACGACGCACCGACGGTTAGCGCTACACACCAGCCCTTCGCTGTGACGTTTGCGGGCGACTCGTGCTACGTCCGGTTCTCCGCTGATGACGACCACGGTCACGATGATGACCACGATGACCACGATCATGATGATGACCACGACGATCATCACGACGACGACCATGACGATCACGGTCATGATGATGATGATGATGACCACGATGATCATCACGACGATCACCATGACGACCACCACGACGATCACGACGACCATGATGACCACGACCACGATCACGACCACGGTAACGGAATATTCGCCTTCTTCACGGAGGGTGAACCGGTCAGCGTCGTCACCGGACACACTGTCTACGAAGCCGACGGCCCCGTCGACGGCTGTGACGATATCGGTCGATACGTCGTCGCGGAACCGGACCACGGCGAAGTTGTCGTCGAACTGTCGGCAGAATAATATCGCGGTGGAGGCCTGACAAAAGCTTCCCGGCCCGAGGATTATTAACAAACTCAAATATTATAATAATGCTTTTCAATCGACGAACCGAAGGAGAGGGTATGAGAGCAACACGTCGTGAGGTGTTGAAAGCTGGGGCGGGTGCTGTTGCATTCGCTAGCCTGGCTGGTTGCGTGGGGTCGAGCGACGACGCCGACGGCTACACTGCCTTTTTCGCGCTCCACGACTTCGCTCAGACGGTCGCCGGCGACAAAATGGAGTTCGAGAACCCAGTGGGGACGGGACAGATGGGTCACGGCTGGAGTCCGCCAAGTGACCTTACCGCGGATGTCGCGGCGACAGAGATGTTCATCTACCTCGACACCCAGGAGTTCGCGTGGGCCCAGGACATCGCCGAAACACTGGAAGCCGACTACGAAGACGTGCGGGTCGTCGACGGACTCGACGGGCTGGAGCCCCATCTGATTCCGTTCGACTACGACGGGACCGATGGAATTCCCCAGCCCGACCACGGCCACGAGTATCCCGTCGAAGACCTCCGCCTCGACGACTTCGATATCTGGGATTTGCGGACGAACGACCAGCTCGGCTACTGGCACGTCGAGCACTGGCACGGTGGCGTCCCCGACGTGCTTCTCGGCGGGAGCGTTCCGGTCGGCATCACCATCGAGGACGTGAACGACCGCATCGTTCCCCTCGGAGACGACGAGACATACTGGGTCGACGCGCGAATCGCCGACGGTGAGGACCAGGACGTGGTCGACATCGAATCTCACGGCGACCATGTCGAGTTTCACGGGCGTGAACTCGGCGACACGGCCGTTGTTTTCGAGATCTATCGCGAGGACGAACTCATCTACGACACTGCCGACGAATCCTCGTCGGTCAGCGTCGTCGAAGAACTCGAGACTGACGGCTCGGAGTTCTACGACCCCCACACGTGGGTTGATCCAGTGCTCGTCCAGCTCATGGTCCAGACAATCGCCGACGAACTGGGTGACCTCGACCCCGACAACGCCGATACGTATCAGCAAAACGCCGAGGCGTACATCGAGCGTCTCGAAGCGGTCGATCGTCAGTTCCAGGAAACCGTCGAGGAGGCGGAGCTCGACGTCGCCGTCTTCGCGGGACACGACTCCTACCAGTACGTCGAGCGCCGGTACGGGTTCAGGCTGGAGACGCCGGTCGGTATCTCGCCGGACGCCGACCCGACGTTCGACGATGTCGCCGGACTCATCGACGTCATCGAGGAACACGACATCGACACCGTCCTCTACGACCCATTCGAGGCAATCCAGGCCGGCGAGGATGTCCCACAGGAGGTCGAGATGATTATGGAGAACTCCGACGTCGACAACGCCGAACCGCTCACTCCCGCCGAGGGAACCACCGAAGAGTGGGACGAGAACGGCTGGGGATGGGTCGAGCAGATGGAGAACGTCAACATCCCCTCGCTGGAGCGAGCGCTCAACCCCGAGTGAACCGCGACTGACTGGCGATGTTATTAACGACACAGCATAGTATAATAACGCTTTTAATGACGGATGGCATTTTGACTGACAGTGATCGATAGTGAGTAACGCCCTCGAAGCTGAGAACGTCTCCTTCAGCTACGGAGAGACGCGCGCGGTCGAAGACGTGTCACTCACTGTCGAGGAAGGGAACTTTCTCGGCCTCATCGGGCCGAACGGGTCCGGGAAGACAACACTGCTTCATCTGCTTATTGGTCTCAAGGAACCAGATAGCGGGTCAGTTCGACTGTTCGGGAAGCCAGCGCGAGAGTTCGAAGAGGGGGAGCGCATCGGCTACGTCTCACAGCGGGCGACAGACAGGAGCGGGACGATGCCCGTCTCGGTCCGGGAAGTGGTGTTGATGGGGCGGTTTCCACACGCCGGTCACAGCCGGCTGGGTTCGAAGGACGACGAGAAAGTCGACGACGCCCTCGAACGGGTCGGTATCGCCGACATCGCTGACCGCCCCGTCTCGAACCTCTCGGGTGGCCAGCGCCAGCGGACGTTCATCGCACGTGCGCTCGCGGCGGAGGCCGACCTGCTCGCACTCGACGAGCCGACTGTTGGCGTCGACGCTGACTCCCGGACTGCGTTCTACGACCTGCTCGACAGCCTGAACGACCAGGGTATTACGATTGTTCTCATCGAACACGATGTGGACATCCTCACCGAGCACGTCGACAGTGTCGCGTGCATCAACCAGTCTCTATTCCACCATGGAGACACGGTTTCGTTCCTCGAAAGTGACGCCATCGGAGAGGCCTACGGCCATTCGAGCAAGATACTGAAACACGACCATCCATGAGTCTCGACACAGCAGACGGCGACGAGGAGGGGTCCGAACCCAGTAAGGGACAGACCGCCCGTGTCAACCGCCGGACCACCGCCATTTCTCCCGGCACGCGACGCGGCATCGAGTACGTCGGTCTGGGGATTACGGGGCTACTCGCGCTGTTGATGTTCGTGTTCGTCGCTTTCGACTGGCTCCAGACGCTCCCTGGGACGTTGGGTTCATTCGGAACCGCAGGATTCGAGCAGTACCGCTCGACAGGTCGGTGGCTCGACGGTCAGCTTGGGACCCGCGTGTTCCAGCACGCCTTCACACTTCGAGCAATAGCTACCGGTGTTCTCGTCGGCATCGTCGGGCCGCTCGTCGGGACGTTCCTCATCCATCGACAGATGGCACTCATCGGTGAGACGCTCGCTCACACCGCCTTCGCAGGGGTCGCTATCGGTATCGTCGCGATTGCGTTCACCGGGATGGCCGCGAGCCAGGAGAACCTCGTGCTGGTTGCGCTGGTCGTCAGCGCCGTCGCGGCGCTGGGGTTGCAGTGGCTGACTTCCCGGACGAACTCCTATGGCGACGTGCCGATTGCTATCGTGCTCACCGGCAGCTTCGCTGTCGGGACGTTGCTCATCTCCGCGTTCCGGGACCGAATCGCCATCGGCATCGAAATCGAGGACTTCCTGTTTGGGGACCTCGCCATCGTGACGGCTCAGGGAACCCGGATGGTGGCGCTGCTCACCATCGCCGTCGTAGCTCTGATTGTCATCAACTACAAGCAGTTTCTCTTTATCACGTTCGACGAACAGGCAGCGCGGGTCGCCCGGCTCAACGTCAGCGGGTACAACTCCCTTCTTATCGTGATGACTGCGGTGGTCGTCGTCGGCGCAATGCAGATTCTGGGGGTTATTCTCGTCGCGGGACTGCTCGTCATTCCGGCTGCAGCCGCCTCACAGCTCGCGGGAAGTTTCCGGGAAACACTGTATCTGTCCGTCCTGTTCGGACAGCTCTCCGTCCTTGGGGGCCTGGGAATCGCCATCGGCTGGAGTCTCGCCGCCGGTGGTTCCATTATCGTCGTCGCTATCGCGATCTACATCCTCGCGGTTCTTCTCTCCGGCCGGTCCGCAGCGAGTCTCTCTATCCATTAGAGAACGGTAACAGAACCCAGTTGCCCTTCGACAAGAGAGCCATCTCTCACCTGTCACTCTGAGGTGTAGTCAACTAGCATATAATTTTGCCGCAATTGCCGTGAGAGCCGCCAGAACCGGGAGAAAACGGGAAAGCTTATAAACTATCCTCTGAAAACTTTCTCTGTATGGCAGACCTAATCGTCAAAGCCGCTGTGAAAGAAGAGCTCGATGACATGAACGTTGCGTCGGATTTCTACAAAGCCCTCGATGACGAGGTTGAGGAGCTTCTCGAGGACGCTGCCCGACGTGCAGAAGCCAACGACCGAAAGACGGTACAGCCACGCGACCTGTAAAATCGGTGTACTTTTTCGGCCCCTCTCAGGGGTCGCTCTCTACGAATATAACTGAATAGTTACAACTCAATCAGTCGTCACATCGACTCCGGCGCTTCAACGCCGAGGATGTCGAGCGCGTTCGCAATAGTGTTTCGTGCAGCGACGACGAGCGCGAGCCGTGCAGCTCTGACCTCCGCTTCGGCACTGACGACCGGGCATTCACGGTAGAAGGCGTTGAACGCTTCAGCGAAGTCGCGGGTATACGTCGCAACGATGTGGGGGGAGTGCTCAGTAGCTGCTTCTTCGATGACTGCCGGGAAGCGCGCAATCTCGCGCAGGAGGGTACGCTCCGGTTCGCTATCGAGCAATGCGGTGTCTACACCGGCCAGGTTCGTCTCCTCACCTGCTTCGTGTACTCGCGTCGCCCCGGCGTCCACGTCTTCCGAGGTGCTTTGTGCCTCGTTCAGAATACCACAGGCTCGAGCGTGAACGTACTGGACGTACGGTGCGGACTGGGCTTCGAAATCGAGCGCGCGGTCCCACTCAAAGGTGATCGATTTCGTTGGCTGTTTGGCGACGATGTCGTACCGAACTGCTCCGATTCCGACCTGCCGGGAGATGCGGTCGATATCCTCCTCGGTCAGGTCATCATCGCGGATACGGTCGTCCAAGCGCGTCTCAACTTCCTGCCGGGCACGGTTGATGGCCTCATCGAGCAGGTCGTCGAGCATGATGCCGGTTCCCTTCCGGGTCGACATTCCCTCACCACCGGGGAGGTTTACCCAGCCATACAGCACCTGGTCGAGGCGGTTGGTGTCGTTTTCGAGTATTTCGAGTGCGGCCTTGAGCTGCTGGGCCTGGAGACCGTGTCCCTCTCCAAGCACCGTCACCGCCTCGTCGTAGTGCTCGAACTTCCACTCGTGGTGTGCGAGGTCGCGGGTCGTATAGAGAGACGTTCCGTCGGAACGGAGGAAGACGAAGTTCTTGTCGATATCCCAGTCGCTGAGCTCCAGCTGCCAGGCGTCCTCCTCGTAGATCGCGTGTTTGCTCTCCTTCAGCCGCTCGGCAATCTCGTCGGTTGACCCGTCGCGGATGAATCGCGTCTCCTTGACGAACTCGTCGAACTCGGCCGGCAGGCGCTCAAGACACTCTTGCATCCCGCCGAGCACCTGGTCGACCACTTCACTCACGCGCTCGTAGGCTTCTTCGTCACCGCCTTCCAGCCCCTGCATAATAGACTGAATTTCGGCTTCAGCCTCTTCGACTGTCTCTTCGTCACCTTCTTCGAGTACTGCGTTCCCTTTCCGGTAGTAGCGGACGAGGTCGTACTCGATGCGGTCACGTTCGGGCTCGCTGTCGAGGTCGTCCTCGTCGAACGTCTCGTAGGCCCACGTGAACACCGCCATCTGTCTGCCGGCGTCGTTGACGTAGTAGTGTCGGTCGACGTCATAGCCCGCGTACTCCAGCAGATTCGAGAGTGCGTCGCCGACGATTGGATTTCGCGCTCGTCCGACGTGGACAGGTCCAGTCGGGTTGGCGCTCGTGTGCTCGACGACGACGCTCGTTTCGCGGTCGTTTAGCGCCCCATACCCTTCAGACTGGGCTGCACCGACGGTGCTCGAGAAGTACGCGGAACTGGGGAGGAAGTTCACGTAGGGGCCCTGTGTCTCGACGCTGTCGACGTACTCACAACTGTCGGCGTCGAAGCTATCCGCAATATCCTCGGCGACCTGCGGAGGCGGTGCGCCCGCCTCGCTGGCCAGCCGAAACGCGACGCTCGATGCGAGCACTGCGTCGACATCGTCCGGCGGTTGTTCGATTCCGAGGTCGTCTGTGGGAAAGTCGAGCGACGAAAGCGTACGTTCGAGTTCAACCTCGACTTCCCCACGCATCGCAAGGAACATGCTCTATCCGGGGATACTCGCTGGCATCTATTTGCCTCTGGCGATATTGGACAGTTCGGCGAACTCAGGTCTGGAAAAACCGCCAATCGCTACGCTTCGAAGGCGTCCTCCACGGTTCACTCCGTCCACCACTTTGGTTCGAGGCGTTCGCTTAACTCCATCCGCCGTTCTGATCGAGGTGTTCGCTTCATTCCTTCGCTGTTCTGATCGAAGTGCTTGCTTCGCTCACATCTCGCTTTCTTCGAAAACGAACGTCCCGTTGCGCTGGACGACTTCGCCGTCGACTTCGATGCGCGAGTCCTCGCTCATGTCGACGATCATGTCCATGTGCATCGCGCTGTCGTTCGACTCGTTGCCTTCGCCGACGGTCTCACCGTATGCGCGACCCAGTGCCATGTGGACGGTGTCGCCCATCTTCTCGTCGAACAGCATGTTGTAGGTGAACCGGTCGATATCGCGGTTCATACCGATGCCGAGTTCTCCGAGTCGCCGTGCACCCTCGTCGGTCTCCAGCACTGCAGACAGGACTTCCTCGTTTTTGCCCGCGGAGTGATTGACTACTACACCCTCCTCGAATTCGAGATACACGTCCTGAATCTCCCGACCCTGTGCCATCAGCGGCTTGTCGAACAGGACTTTACCCTCGACGCTGTCGGGGACCGGGGCGGTGAACACTTCGCCGCCGGGGAGGTTTCGCTCACCGTAGTCGTTCAGCGTGTTGTTTCCGGCGATGGACATCGTGACATCGGTCTCTTCGCCCGAGACGATGCGGACCTCCTCGGCGGGGTCCAGAATCTCGACCATCTGCTGTTGGTGTTCGCGGACGGCGTCCCAGTCCTTGTTGACGGCACCCCAGACGAACTCCTCGTACCTCGGCGTGCTCATCTCGGCGTCCTGTGCGTTGCCCGGGGCGGGATACTGGGTTCCGACCCAGCGCTTGTCCAGGCGGATGTCGAGTATCTCCTGGTTCTCCTTTGCGAGGGCCGAGTTCTTCTCGGGGTCGATATCGCTAGACTCGTTGGTGTTCGTATCTGCTCGAATAGCGATATAGACGTCCGCCTCCTTCATTGCCGCCAGTGAGACGTCCGACATCGAAATATCGTCCACGTCCAGTGCGCGGCGGTAGGCTGCACTGACGCGAGAACTATTCATTCTCGTGCTGAGGTTGGCCCCACGCTTTCCGCAGAGTTCCGCAATCGCGACGATGAGGTCCTCTGCAACGGGGTCTCCCCGCAAAATCACTTCGTCGTCTGCCTGTACGTTCACGGAATGATCAACGATAATCTCGGCGTGTTCTCGGACTCGCGGGTCCATACTCGCTCTGAACTCGGTGTCAATATAACAGTAGCGGTACAGGTCTGGCACCGGGCGTGGACGGTCTTATCCTCTGGCTCGGCGAATGAGTTTCTGGGCAACCACGAACGCTGGCCAGCCGACCGGGGAGACGCCTTTCCGCCAGTGGAGACTCGGGACCAGCTGGCCGCCGTATCCCTCTTTATGACGAAACACGCCGTCTGTGTGGTTTGCTCTCGTCGACCCGAAGTCGTAGTACTCGTATCCTTGCTCCTGACCCCACTGAATAGCGTTCTTGTGCAGTAGCTGTGAGGGGTTGTACTGGTAGTGGTCCTCGTAACCGATTGCAGCCAGATAGTGGTGGAGAGTCGCTCTCTCCTCGTCGAGCAAGTAGAGATACTGACCTCGCTTTTCACCGTCGACGACAGCCGTGAAGATTTTCAGGCGGTCGCCCATCAGGTTGGCGAGGGAGTGATAGAACGAGAGCGGATACGGCTCGGTTCCTATTCGTTCGAGGTTGCGGGTATGCCTGTCGTAGAACTCTCCGATGACCTCGCTGTTGATTGGTTCGTCTCGATACTCGACATCGTGGTCTTTCATCTTCCGCAGTCGCCTGCGGTAATCGGACTCCATCGCATCCCAGATATCTTCCCACGGCTGGGTGATGTCGAGTCTGAAGTGACAGTCAGTTGTGATTGGAATGAAGCCTCGGTCTGTCAACATCTGACCATACCGAATGTATCCCAGCTTGTTCGTCCGAATCCAGTGATACACCGTCTGTATATCGTACAGCTCTTCGAGCGCATCGAACATCAGTTCGAGACACTCCTCCTCGTTCCCCCCAGTAATTGGCCCGCCGAACCCTGGTGTTACCGAGTTCAACTCCCGGACCGGTGCCCGTTCGACGACTGTTTCGGCGACGGGAGTCTCTATCGAATCGTAGAAGTTTGGGAACACCGCCAGCGGATTGTCGTCTTTCTCGACAATGATGTGCTTAGGCTCTGACCCGAATCCCTCCTCGATTGCCTTTATCCACTCGTGCCTGTGGAATACAGTCCCGAGCTCTGCCTGCTCTACGAGAGTATTCCACTGGTTAGGATGAACCTCGTCTATTGTATCGAGAATTTTGACTGATTTCTCGCTCATTCGTCTCTATCCACGCGTAATCACTATTTTGTTAGACGCTAATTCATAACTATGTTGATATAGTACTACCGACTTATTTCAGCGTACTCAGTTCCTATCCGCTCGTGAACAGACCCAGAAAATACGACGGATGAACCGCGTTAATGACACCTTTCGAGGGCGTTCTGCGTGAGAAAAGATGACAACCATCTCTGCAAACTGATTTTCTTTCTTTCCATTAGATACGATATACTGCATAACTGAAACAGCCGGTAGGCACAGCGTAGTGGTGTCAAGAGGTAGTGATGAGACTGGTTCGGCTCCGCCAGCCCCGAGAGAGGAACGTTTTAACCCGTGGAGCGTCGTCATGGAATCAATGAGTGACTCAGAGGGTGGCCCAAAACAGGTAGATAACCCTAACTACCACAACGACAACCACACTGCTGTTCAGACGTGTGGGTGGACGAAAAACGCACTCCGGGGAGAGGGCAAATGTTACAAGAACATCTTCTATGGCATCGAGTCACATCGGTGTATCCAGATGACTCCTGTCGTCAAGTGCAACGAGCGATGTGTCTTCTGCTGGCGTGACCACGCTGGCCACGCGTACGAACTTGGGGACGTAGAGTGGGACGACCCCGCCGCGGTCGCGGACGCCTCTATCGAGTTACAAACTGAACTGCTGTCGGGCTTTGGCGGCAACGAGGAGGTGCCACGTGAGAAGTTTGAAGAGTCGATGGAGCCTCGCCACGTCGCCATCTCGCTTGACGGTGAGCCGACGCTGTATCCCTACCTTCCGGAGCTTATCGAGGAGTTCCACGACCGCGACATCACGACGTTTCTCGTGTCCAACGGCACCAAACCAGACGTGATTGCGGAGTGCAATCCGACGCAGCTGTACGTCTCTGTGGATGCGCCTGACCGGCGGACCTTCGACGAGACGGTCAAGGCTGTCGAGGATGACGCCTGGGAACGCCTCATCGAGACGCTCGACGTGATGGCGGAGAAAGACGAGACTCGAACGGTCATTCGGACGACGCTGGTCGACGGGCACAACATGCACCACCCTGAGTGGTACGCCACGATGTGCACGCGGGCGAGAGCCGACTTCGTCGAACTCAAAGCGTATATGCACGTCGGCCACTCCCGAGGAAGACTCGACCGCGATTCGATGCCCGACCACGAGGACGTCGTCGCCTTTGCCGAGGAGATGCAGGAGTACCTGCCCTACGACGAACTCAAGGAGGTGCCGGCTTCGCGGGTAGCGATGCTCGCACTGGACAGTGATACGTGGGTCCCGAAACTCAAGAAGTCGAGTGAGTTCTGGGAACGGGACCCGCTGGCGCAGTAAGGAACTAATCGGCACGCCTTTCTGTCCAGCAACCAATCCCGAGATATGAGCGAGCTAAGCGCAACGTTGCACACGTCCGAAGGCGATATCGAAATCGAACTGTTCGACGAGCGAGTGCCGAAAACCGTCGAGAACTTCGTGGAACTTGCCACCGGTGAGAAGGAGTGGGAGCACCCAGAAAGTGGTGAGACGATGGACAAACCGCTGTACGACGAGGTGGAGTTTCACCGAATCATCGACGATTTCATGATTCAGACTGGCGACCCGACCGGGACGGGCCGAGGCGGTCCGGGATACACGTTCGACGACGAGTTCCACCCCGACCTTCGCCACGACGAGCCCGGTAAGGTGTCGATGGCGAACCGCGGTCCCGACACGAACGGGTCGCAGTTTTTCATCACGCTTGGCGCTCAGCCACACCTCGACGACAAGCACGCAGTGTTCGGTGAGGTCACCGATGGGATGGATGTTGTCGAAAAGATAGGTAACGCAAGTACCGATATGCACGACCGACCCACGACGCCGATTCACCTCGAATCCGTCGAGATTCACGAGTGAGGTTTCCGTCGGGGACATTCGTAACCCCTTTTTGACTGCCTGAGTGAGAAGAAGATGCGCGAGGGTGGCTGAGCCTGGCCAAAGGCGGCGGGCTTAAGACCCGCTCCCGTAGGGGTCCCTGGGTTCGAATCCCAGCCCTCGCATTGCGAGACGCGAACGTAGTGAGCGTCTCGGGCAGGCGAACGTTTTGGCCGTGAGTGAACAGCTGAGGATGTTCTTTGATGTGAGTCAGAATAACAAGTCAGTCGTCGTCAGCAACGAGTTCGACAGATGCGTCGGCATCCTCGTGCAGGAGACAGGCTGAACGGTGGTCTGTGCTGTGCTCAGTGTACTGCGGCTTGGTCTCTTCACAGGGAGTAACGAACTTGGTTGTGAGTAGTTCAACCGCATCTTCCACGTTGTCGTTGGCTAGAACATCAAGTGCCTCGTCGAGGGTCGTATCCGCATCGGTGTCGGCAAGCTGTTCTGGCAGGTCGAACTCCGTTCGTATCTGTGTTTTGAGCTCCGAGGCCTCGACAGTCGTTTCGGAATCGACGGCACCAAGTGCGTTCTCTCGAATGCTTTCGAGGTCGATTGCTCCCATCTGGACACGGTCACGGAAGTTCAGCAGTGCACGCCAGTCCTCTTGCTCGATGTCGACGCTCGATGGTTGAATCACCCGGTGACAACGGGTGTGGAAACGACAGCCACTTGGTGGATTCGTTGGCGAGGGGACCGTTCCCTTGAGTTCGATTCCCTCGCTTCGGGTACGGGGGTCCGGTGTCGGGATTGCCGACAGCAGCGCTTCGGTATACGGATGCTGGGGGTTTTCGAAGAGCGTTTCAGTCTCGCCGATTTCGACAATCTCTCCGAGATACATCACGGCAACGCGGTCACAGACTTTCGCGATGGTGGACATGTCGTGGCTGATGAACAGCATCGCCAGGCCGAACTCCTCTTGCAGTTCGTTCATCAGCGAGAGTACCTCGGCCTTGATGGAGACGTCGAGCGCAGAAACCGGCTCGTCGGCCACGATGAAATCCGGGTTGAGGACGAGTGCCCGTGCGAGGGCGACTCGTTGTTTCTGGCCGCCAGAGAACTCGTGTGGGTAGCGGTCGTAGTCTTCGGCGGAGAGTCCGACACGTTCGAGAAGGTTCTGGACTATCGTGCGACGACGCTCTTTGTCCGTCATCCCGTGAACGAGCAACATCTCTGCGACCGCGCTACCGACGGTCATCCGAGGGTTGAAACTCGAGGCGGGGTCCTGGAAAATCATCTGAGCGTGGCGCCTGAATTTCTTGAGCTCCTTTCTGTTGAACCCAGTGATGTCGTTGGGGTGTGACCCATCAGCGTTCCGAGTTGCGCCAGCGCGACCCCCGCCGTTGAAGATTACTTCACCCTCCGTCGGCTCTTCCAGCCGCATTATCGACGTGGCGGCGGTAGATTTCCCACATCCGGACTCGCCGACCAGCCCCAGTGTTTCACCCGGGTATATATCGAAGCTGATTCCGTCGACAGCCCGGGCTGCTCCGACCTGTCGGTTGAGAAGCCCGGCTTTCAGTGGATAGTGTTTTTTCAGGTCCCGGACGGTGAGGAGCGGCTCTTCAGTCATCGGTCGCCCCCACTGTCGACGATTGGCTTTCGGGTGCCTGTTTCCCCATGACCGTTGAGCTGTCGTACCCCGACTGGTGGTAGATACAGGAGACGCTGTGTCCCTCGCTTATTTCTATCTCCTCGGGTTGCTCGCCGATTTCACAGTCCTCTACCGCGTGGTCACAGCGCGGGGCGAACCGACACCCATCTGGCGGATTGATTGGATCCGGAAGTGTTCCCGGAATACCAGCAAGGTCTCGACTCTTATCAGGAATGCACTTCATCAGGGCTTGCGTGTATGGATGTCCGGGGCTCTCGAAGATTTCGAAGACGTCACCTCGCTCCATCACTTTTCCGGCGTACATGACCACGACTCTATCGGCAATTTCAGCAACGACACCGAGGTCGTGCGTGACGAGGAGAATCGACATGCCGAAGTCCTCCTGTAGTTCGCGCAGGAGGTTCAGAATCTGTGCCTGAACAGTCACGTCAAGTGCCGTCGTCGGTTCGTCTGCAATTAACAAATCTGGGCTCCCCACCAGAGCCATCGCAATCATGACGCGTTGTTTTTGTCCACCAGAGAACTCGTGTGGGTAGTCGTCGATTCGAGCTGATGCGTTAGCGATGCCGACGCGTTCGAGCAGATCGACCGCTCGTTTTCTCGCCTCTTTTTTGGGGACATCCTCGTGAACCTGGAGTGCTTCGACAATTTGCCACCCGACCGTGTAACAGTGGTTCATCGCTTCCTGTGGGTTCTGGAAGATGTGTGCGATGTTCTTCCCCCGTATCTTTCGGAGACGCTTTTCGTCAACGCTGAGCAGATCATCGCCTCTGAAACGAGCAGTCCCTTCGACCCGTCCCGGTGGCTCCTTCACGAGACCGGTAATCGACTCTGTTGCGACAGTTTTCCCGGAGCCGGACTCGCCGACGATACAGACCGTCTCTCCTTCGTTAATGGTGAAATCTATATTGTCGACCGCAGTGAGCGTTCCTTCTTCTGTTCTGAACGTCGTCGTGAGGTTCTTGACCTCCAGTAGTGGTTCGTTAGCACTCATTGTTGGGCCTCCACCGCATCTTCGGACTCGGCATCAGCCTGGGGGTTTAGCGCATCGAGTAGCGCATCGCCCAGGAAGTTAAACGCCAGAATGGTCAGGAACAGGACGATACCAGGTGCCAGAATAATCCACGGCGCGTACTCCAGCGAGTTCCGGCCGGATGCGATAACCTGTCCCCACGATGGAAGTGACGAGTCCCCGAGTTCGAGATACGATAGCTGTGCTTCTGCGAGCAAGAAACCAGGAATGAGCAGAGTGAGCTGGGTGATGATGCTGCTTGCGGTGTTCGGGACGACGTGGCGTCTGATGACGCGGTACTTGCTTGCGCCACTTATCATCGTCGCCTTGACGAACTCTTCTTCCGAGACGGACAGTGCTTTACTCCGGACGTACCGTGCCGTGCCACCCCACGCGAAGATAGCAAAGACGAAGATGAACATCCCCAGACTGGCGCCGTAGATGTAGAGGATGAGGATGAAAAACAACAGCGTCGGGAACGAGAGGACGATGTCGGTAAACCGCATCATCAACTCATCTATCCAGCCTCCGGAAAAGGCGCTGATGGTTCCGAAGCTCACTCCGATGAGGGCCACAATCAGCGTCGTGATAAACGCAATCTGCATGCTGATAGTCATCCCGTGGATGATAAGGTCGAAGATATCACGCCCTGCTGCGGTGGTTCCGAGTGGGTGCTCCCACGTGCCGTAACACTGGCCGTCGGACACCTCTCCAGCACAGGTCACTGTGTAGCTATCGCTGATGTGGTAGAAGGCTGGAGGTTGATAGGCGTTCATGATGTCGCTTTCCGGCCTGTCGATAATCAGCGGCCCAAGTAGGCCGCCCGCGAACACAATGCCGAGCCAGATGAGGCTGACAACTGCCGGTCGGTTTCGTTTGAACTCCTTCCAGTAGTACTTCGTCATTCGCGGGTTCTGATACAGCGGTAGTATCAAGTAGAACACGAACAGCAACAGGGTGAAGATGAACAGAAAATCTAGACCAACTGGGTCCCAGTCTATCCCCAGACTCTCGAACACGCCGGAGAGGCCAAGGTCTGCCCCCAGTTCCTCGAAGGTCGCTTCCCTGTCTCCGACGAACTGCCAGTCGTACAGGAACAGCGCAGCTAACGGCATCGTAAAGATAATCATCAGCTTCGTGTTGATACTGAGGTTGAACCTGTCTGCGTTACGGGTTACCTCGTCCCAGTCGACCGTGTCGAATCGCTCTGGTTTTTTCGTCGCCATATTTATCTATCGTCGTAGCTGATTCGCGGGTCCATGATTGCGAATACGAGGTCCTCGATGAGATTCCCGACCACTGCAACGAACGTGAACACGAGCAGGGATCCGAGCACGAGGTTCGTGTCCTGTGCAATGACGCCGTTGAACATGATTCGCCCCAGCCCCGGGATACTGAAGACAACCTCTATCAGGACTGATGAGCCGACAAAGATGGCAAGCAGGGCGCTCACCATGGTCGTTGTTAGCGGGACCATCGTCGGACGCATCACGTGATATGTGTATGCGCGAGTCGGTGAGACGCCTTTTGCCTTTGCTGTCTTCATGAAATCCGAGTTCATGAACTCGGCAGACTCGTTCCTCGAGACACGCATTATTCCGCCGATCGATCCAGTCGTGAGGACGAACACCGGCGCTGCTAACTGGATTGCGTTCTCCACACTGAACACCGGGGCACTTGTGTTGTAGGTAATCGGAATCCATCCTAACCCAACACCGAACACAATTAGCAGAATGAGTCCGAAGAAGAAGTTCGGAATAGCAAGTCCGAAGAATGCGAACCCGGTCGCAACGTGGTCCTTCCAGCTGTACATTCGAGATGCCGAATAGACGCCGACCAGCGGACCGAGCGTTACAGTCAGAATTGTCCACGGGATTGAGTACTGAGCAGTGTAGTAGATACCAGTAATCATCGCAGAGGTAACCGGCTCACTTCGACTCTCGGACCACCCCCAGTCGAGTGTATAGACGTTCTGGATAAAATCCCAGTATTGGACGTGCATCGGCTGGTCGAGTCCCCGTAGCTGTTCTTGCCGCTCTATCTCCTCCTGGGGGTCTCCGCCTTCCAGAGCCGCCTGTGTTGCGGCCTCCTGAATGTTTGGGTTAGGCGAGAAATACAGCAGGAGAAACGCGATGGTGACGATGACAACCGAAACAAATACCGCGTACGCCACCCGAGCCGCGATATATCTTGACATTCCCATGGTTCTAATTTTTTATTATTATGATTGTTTGTGTACCTAAAGACTATCCATTTTCGACCAAGCGTACGAGGGAAGGGGTAGTCGCTACTCGTCGCGGTCGAGATACCAGCCAGCGGAGTCCCAACCGTTGTTGAACGACTCGATTGGGCCAACGAGGTCTGGGTCGTAGCCGATGTTATCGTCAGAGAATGCCAACATGATGTACGGCTGCTCGTACGCGAGCTCGATGAATATTTCGTCCAGCACGGCCTGGAGTTCGTCTCTGTCCTCCGCAGACTGAGCCTGCTCCCAGAGCTCCTCCGCGTCGTGTTCGGGGTACCAGCCAACCGGGTTGTAGGTCGTATCTGGTCCATCGAAGAAGACGCTGGCCGTTAGCGGGTTTCGGGGATACGTGTTGAGCCCAAAGATAGTTGCCATGTCCCAGTCGTTGTCGGAGGTGACACTCCGCGGACCAGGGTTGCTCGGTCCAGCGGCCCACGAACGTCCAAGCTCCTCGTCCTCTACTGGCTCTTCCGGCACGTCAGCCGACCAGTAGTTTGTCGAAAACTGGGTGCCGTCAATCTGGTTCACGTTGAGCTCGATACCGAGGTTTGCCTGGAGCTCCTGTGACATAAACTCGGCCTGAAGCTCCTGCGTCTCGGATGCACTGTTGATGTAGATGTCGAGCTCGACCGGGTCGCCGTCGGGAGTGACCATCGTGTCACCGTCGAAGCTGTAATCGTAATCTGACCGTTCGAACGCTTCCAGAGCGCGTTCCTCGGCAGGTTCGCGTCCGTAGAGGTCACCGGTACCGAACAGTGGAATGTCGTCGTCACCGGGATAGAACTCCGAGAATCGTGGCTGCCAGGTGTAGTGTGGCTCCGCGAGCCCACGGAAAACGCCCTCAATGAGGTCCTCTTTGTTGATGGCGCAGTTGACTGCCTGACGGAACTCCTTGTATATGAACAGGTTGCCAGGGCCTGCCGTCCAACCGTTGTCACGCATGTTGACCGACAGGACGGTGTTGTACGGGGTCGGAATCTGTCGGACGGTCACGTCGGGGTCCTCCTCGAACTCCTGTACACGCTCCGGAGGAATCTCGACAGAGAGGGTTTCTCCAGCCTGAAGTGCACCGAGTCGGGCTGCCTCCTCCTCGATAATTTCGACTTCAGCGTCCTCGAAGTAGGGTGCCGCTTCGAACAGTTCGGGCCCTTCGTCGATTTCAGTTAGGTAGTAGTCGTCGTTGCGGGTGTACACAGTTCCGGCGTCTCGCTGCCACTCGTCCAGGGTGTACGCTCCCATGTTTCCAGTGTACTGGAGCTCGAGCAGTTCCTCGTCCTGCTCGAGCCCATCGACGTCCTCATCCTCGACGTATGGTTCGATGAGGTCGCGCGGCATCGGCCGGACCATCGGGTCGAAACTCTCCGGGTAGAGCAGCGATGCTGTCGGCAGCGTGGTCTGGAACTCGTACTCACCAGTCTGTTCGACTTCGACTCCATCCCACGCGACGCTGTCTGCAGTTGGTGCCCAGTCCGCTTGGTGGAGTTCCTGAATCGTGTACACGAAATCCTCTGCGGTTACCGAACCGTACGGGTCGCTCCACTCGAGATTCTCACGGATTTTGATGGTCCACGTAGTTCCGCCATCATCCGTAGTCATGTCCTCGTACAACAGACCGAAGAACTCGTTGTTCTCGTCGAAAGTATACGGTTGGTCGAAGGCGAGAGCAATTGCCGACCCAGCTCCTGCTTCCGTGTTGAACAGCTCGTTCAGGGTGTCGAACCCTGAAGCCTGAACTGAGTGATAGGTTCCCATCACGTCCGGTAGCTCATCGAGAGGTTCGTCATCATCGTCATCGTCCCCCGCGGCAAATGCGTCGTCATCCCCATCGTCCGCTGGTTCGTCGTCACCGTCGTCACCAGGGACCGTATCGTCCGCATCATCAGCCGCGTCGTCAGCGTCGTCTCCGAGACAGCCAGCTACCGTGGCGGCGCCGCCTATTCCCAGCATTGCCATCCACTGCCGTCGGCTGATGTTACGATTCTGTTGTTTGTCAATCGGGCGCATGTTACCTGAGTTTTCGACCATAATAGAAAAGCCTTATGATGCATAAATACATGTATAAAATGCCCTAATTTGGGGATAAACCTACCCGAGACGTCGAATCTCTGATTTCGAACGGATAGTACAATATATCGACTTGAGATTTATTTATATGTGATTTGGAACTCAATATCAACGTACAATTTTATTTTTTCAGAGCACCTGATTGCCGTGCTATCGCGGCACTCTTTTGAGACGGGACACTGACGTATGTATTGATGACCAAAACTGGCCAGCCAGCAGAGCAAGCTCTCGATAACCATGAGAGTTTTACACGGTCGAGGAATGGCTATCGGGTGTCGACAACCGTCTTCGATTCAACCGTAACTGTCAAAGAGCATCCGGACAGGGCACAGTACACTGTGCAGATCGGGGTGCCGACACTAAACAGCGTAACGGTAGAGGAGGTTGGTCCGACCGTTCGCAAAGACTGGTTCGAGACACTAGAACGACGGCTCAGTGATGCCCCGAAAACGACACGCAAATCTGTTGAACTCGACGAATTTCGTGTCGAAGAGGGCAGCGAAACCGTCACCATCACGTATCGCTTTCACTGGGGAAACCCAACAACTGCAGCCGAGATTGCGAAAGCGTTCGTTGAGTTTGTCGAAGGAACATACGTCCAGGGGGTTATTCCCGGATACGAGTACACCGGTCCAGTTGCGGAGTTGATTGCGAGCGCCAGCCAGGGTGATGACAGCGGAACTCCCCTCTAGGTGGAAAATGACAACGGAAATGAACCGCAACCTCTAACCGGTCTCTGACTGTTTGTAACTTCATGGCAACGACAGGGAAAGACGAGCTGGAACTCGACCTCGGATTCGCTCTCGGCCTGGAGATGCCGTTCGATAGAACGGTCGAATGGGCGAGTGAGGAGGGCTTCGAGTTCGTCGAGATTCTTCTCGACGGTCAGTTCGCACGTGAGCGAATCGAAGGCGACATCGAGGAAATGCGTGAGACACTGGAAAAAGAGGCTATCGGTATCGTTGTCCACCTGCCGTTTATCATTGCCCCCGGCGTCCCGTTTTCACCAGTCAGAGAGGGAAACCTGACGGAGTTCGAGGCCGGGATGGACCTCGCGTCCGAACTCGGCGCTCGAAAGGTTGTATTTCACCCTTCCTCGGACGCGTGGAGCCTCGGCTGGGATTCCGACGAGTGTCGAGAGTTCGTTCACCAGGGACTCGACAGGCTAATTCCCGCAGCAATCGAACGCGGTCTAGAGCCGTGCGCAGAGAACATCGTTTCGTCGTACTACGACGCGGCCGCCTTTCCAGAGCTACTTGACCGGTATCCCGACGCATCGATGACCTTTGACACCAGTCACGCACTTCTCACAGGCATGACCGAACCCGAGATGGCGACGTTCTGTGAGACGTATGCGGACAGAATCAACCACCTCCACCTGGTCGATACCCGCGGCGGCGATGACGAACATCTCCATCCGGGAATGGGAACAATCGATTTCGAAACGATTTTTGACGGGTTGTCGAACGCGAACTGGTCCGGGACGGCAACCCTGGAGATCGGAACCAACGATTACGGAACTGTCCGTCTGGGAAAAACACACGTCGAATCGATGCTCGCTGACTGATCTCCGTCGCCGTTTCCGTTTAACTCATGGCGATGTACGTTTGCGTCGTACTCACGCCCTCGATAGCTTGAATCTCGGTCGCTGCGATGTCTTTAACTTCTACAGGAGAGCCGACGTTTGCGACGGCGATGAGGTCGACGTCACCGGCGACGATATGTGCGCGCTCGACGCCGTCGATAGCCTCGATGTCTTCTTTAATTCTGTCCGCTTCGCCTGTGTGGGCTTTGACCATTATGTACGCGGTGACCATGTTTTCATGCACCTCCGAGTGCTGTTCGCCCTTCTTCTCCGACGATGATACTCCGAACGTCGTCCATCTTATCGGAGTCTGAGAGAATAACGAGTTGTGTCCCTGTCGCGAGCGTATCGTCGGAGTTGGGGATACGCAGTGGTTCGTTGCTTGTTCCGATAGCCAGTAGCTTCGCCCGGCCTGGGAGTTCGAGCTCCGACAGGGAGTAGCCGTGCATCGGTGCCGTGTCGTTGATGGTAAACTCGACGAGCTGAAGGTTCTGTTCGACGTCTGCAATTGCCCGGATATTTCCACCGACCAGCGCGTTTTTCGCGACGATAGCGCCGAGTCGCTCGGGATAGATGACCTCGTCGACTTCATCGACGTAGGTCCGGTAGATATCCTCCCGATAATCCTCGTCGATGCGCATGACTGTTCGACAGCCGTGGTGGTTTGCAATCGTACACGCGGCGAAGTTCGTGTTGAGGTCTCCTGTCAGTGCGCCAAGCGCATCTGAGCCGTCGATATCGGCCTGTTCCAGCGTCTCCTCGACCGAACCGTCCCCCACGATAACTTCGAAGCCGTCATCTCTCGCACGCTGAGCAATCTCCGCGTTCGCTTCTACGAGAACGACCTCGTGCCCGCTCTCACGGATGGCCCGCGCCGTCCGAAGCCCCACGCGGCCTGCACCAATAATAACGTATCGCATACAACAGATTATGACGACCGGAGGAATAAAGCTATCCTCCCCGGCGGTCGATGTGGGTGTTTGCCGCCGGGGGAACACTTTTGAGAGGGTATGATGTAAACTAAGAGTAGGATGGTACGGGCTTTTATAATGATGAAGACGGCGGCCGGGAAATCCGCCGACTTACAGGACCGGATACGTGAGATGGATTCCGTTATCGAAGCACACGTCGTCGCCGGGGAGTACGACATCATCGTCGAGGCGGAAGGGGACGAAGTTTACGAGGTCATTCATGCTGTTGCGACCGACCTAAACGAACTAGACGGCGTCGTCGGTACGCGTACGTACATCTGCCTCGAATAATCTGTTAGATGGCGGTGTCGTGTTCCGTTTCGAACTCTCGCTCTTGCCGATAGAGATCGACGAACTCGTCCAGGTCGAACTCGTGGAGATACTGCTCGAACTCGGCAGCCACCGATTCGTCCTCAGCGTGACTGATTGCGTGTTCCATCAGTTCGAGCAGCAACTCGACGACGACGCTGTGAAGTCGACGGGAATCGAAATCCGCAATCCAAAGCAGTGAGAAGCCGACTGACCCTTCGGTCGAACAGTCGGCACTGACGATCCTCTCGGGGAACTCCTCGCCGACCATCGCCATGGCGTGTGGCGTGCCGAACTCTTCGAAGTCGTCCTCGGTAGTAATCGTCGCACGGAGCGTGTCGACGAGGAACTCGGGGACGAACCGCGACAGCGGGTGGATATCCATGACGACGGCGTGTGTCTCCCCACAGGCACAGCGAAACTCCCTCATCCCCAAATCGAAGTCGGTCGGCTGGACCACCTCCCCACAGGGGAGCTCCAGCTCGTCTCTGTTGTCCCCTGGAACTCGTGGCTCTGGCATTGGAGTCTGTACACGTTACCATGGAATAAAGCCAGTGAAAAGCTCACACCGGCCCGACCCGTTCAGGGCCAGTCGTCGTGCGTATCGTCTTCGACTTCGGGAGTGTCCTCTTCGAGCGAGAGCTGCCAGTCTGCCGCCTGGGCTGCCGCTTCGACGTCGACGAACTCCCAGCTGGTTTCCTCGGCGAGCTGCTCGTCCTCCTCGGTCGTGCCGACGAACACGTATCGGTCGCTCTCGAACTGCTGTTTGATGTTGACCAGACTCTCCTCTCGGGTTCGCGGCCCGGAAAAGAAGTCCTGTCTGATGCGGTGTTTTCGCGTGAAGTTCGTCACAACGTAGGTGGGTTTCTCGGAGATGACGCCGACGTACTCCGTCCACTGTCGCGCGTCGGTGAACACACTGTCGGGACTCCGGAGACGCTTGAGCGCCTCCAGCTCGAACGCGAGCGTCATGTCGCTGTTGCCGCCGTCCATGAATGTGAGTCGGCTTCGCGGTGAAAAAAGGCCGTCGGTCTGTGCGTGAACCTGTTCGAACTACCGTGAGTCTGTTTCAGTTCGCTTCGACTGCGCCTTCGAGCTTGTCGATGTCGACGCTCTCCTCCAGCAGCAGCTCTTTCTTGTCCGCGACCTCCCACTCCTCGCGGATGAGCTTCTTGTAGGTGGACTGCTGGGAGAGGTCGCCGATGAGGACGCCACCGACGAGTTTGCCATCTTTGAAGGCGAGACGTCGCCACTCTCCTTCGCCGTACTTGCGCTCGGCTTCGTCGTCGCCGATAGTCGGGTGCCCGAACGAGAGGAACGGGAAGTCGAAGTGCGTAATCGAGTACGTCGAAACCCAGCGGAACTCCTCTTCGGGCCCGTCAGCGACCATGTTCTTCCCGGCGACAGCGCCCTGCTGCTTCGCCGACCCCCACGCGCCGTTCTGAGCGCGCTCGCCGAGAATCACGTCGTGGAACTGCGTGATGTCGCCTGCGGCGTAGATGTCGTCAACGTTCGTTCGCATGTACTCGTCGACGACGACGCCGTTGTCACACTCGACCCCGGAGCCCTGAAGCCACTCGGTGTTGAAGTCGAGACCGATTGCGACCCCCGCCCATTCACCTTCGTAGCGGTCTCCATCGGGCGTAATCGCAGCCGCCACCTGTCCGTCCTCGTCGACTTCGAACCGGTCGACACCAGCCTCGAACACAGGTTTCACACCCACCTCTTCGAGGGCGTCATGGATAATCTCGGCTCCGTCCAGTGAGAGCGCGTACCGCCACCAGCGGTTTCCACGCATGATGTAGTGGGCCTCGATGCCCTGTGCACCACAGATTGCTGCGAGGTCGATGCCGAGCAGACCGGCACCGACGATGATGCCGTTGTCTGCGTCCTCGGCGTGCTCACGGATGCGCCGGGCGTCCTGGAACGTCCAGAAGTGGTGGAGGCCGTCGGCGTCGGAGTTCTCGACGGGAAGCTGAGCGGGCGTGCCTCCAGTGGCGACGAGCAGCTTGTCGTACTCGTAGACGTCTCCCTCATGCGTCTCGACGGTTTTCTCGTCCGGGTCGACGCTCACGACGTACGTGTTGAGCTGCAGGTCGATGTCACGCTCCTCGTACCATTCGGGCTCGTGAATCGAGATCGGGGCCTCCGGGAGCTTTCCTTTGGCAAACTCTTTGATGAGAATACGATTGTAAAGCGCTTCACCCTCGTCCGTGAGGACTGTTACTTCCGCCTCAGGGTCCTCCTCACGGATGGTTTCGGCGGCCGAGCTTCCGGCAATCCCGTCGCCGACGATGACGTGCGACGTGCTCATATACTCGGGGGTAACAGACGGGGCTTAATGTGGATTGCTATATCTGGCTCATCAATCGTGAGGAATGTCCCAGTTCTGGGAAGGGCCGGGACTGTTGCCTCGCTGCAGTGAGTCACTGTGGTAACTCGGTGGTCGAGCTGACGGCTTCAACCCATCACGCCCTGTGTGGAACCGAGAGCACACAGTTTACGATTTGGCTCGCCCCAACTACAAATCACTTCGCTCTCGCTCAATAGTGTCTGTCTCCGCGTTCCTGGCTATGCTGTCGGCGCATTCGAACCCGGCGACGATACCACCGTCGAGCGATCGCTCGGGGTACTGTGCTCGGCTCGCCATCCCGGCGTAGTACACGCCACCGCCGACCGTTTCATTCAGGTCGTACGGTATCACCATATCGAGATACCCACGCTCGTAAATCGGTGCAGTCCGTGGGTTCCGTGCGGTCTGTATCCAGTTGACCGATGCTGGGTCGAACTGGGGGAACAGCTCTACGATGCCGTCCAGCCACAGCTCTTCGATGGTCTCGTCGTCCATCTTCCAGAACTCCGAATCGAGGTCCTGCACGTAGCGTGCCACATAGAGCAGGTGTTCGCCCCCGTAGCGCTCGGGCGGAATGAAGTTTGTGTGCTCGATGAGCGCGCCGAACGGTGCTTCGTCTGCAATGTTGAGCCAGTACGTGTCGGTAAGCGGTTCCGGGAGACTCACCACTGAACAGACTGTTCCCTGAAAATCGATATCACAGGTGTAGCCGGTCAACTCCTCCAGTACATTCGGCATCGTCGCGACGACGACAGCATCGACGTCGTACCGGCACTCACCATCGTCTTTCGATTCGGTCACCAGTTCATCGACTACACCGTCTGTAAATTCGAGTTCTGTCACGCGAGTGCTGGTGTGGATGTTTTCGCTGCTCACAGAGTCAACGAGTGCATCGAGCAGGTGGCTGAACCCCCCATCTAGGTAGCCCAGTATCTCGCCGCGGAGGATATCACGCTCGCCGCGGAACTGCACGCGACCGAGGAGCCACGCAGCGCTAACGTCCTCCCAGCGCTCCCCGAACTTGGCTTCTAGCAACGGTCGAAAGAAGTTCTCGAACGCACCCTCTGTAGTGTGTTCGAGCAGGAACTCCCTGATTGGGACGTTCTCGAACTCCCGGAAGTCCTCGTACGTTTCCCGCGTCGGACGACCACCCCGGACGTCGACGCCAAGCACAAGCATTCCGAGCCGGAACTTGTCGTAGACGCTCAGGTGTGGATAGGCGAGAATCTGCCACGGCGTGTCCATCGGGTTGACAACGCCGTCGACGTAGTACGCGTTCTTGCCGATGTGCCACTCGACATCTCCACCTAATCCGAGGTCGTCGGCCAACTCCACAATCGTCTCCTCTGACTTCGAGAGATGGTGATAGAACTTCTCGATTGGGTCACCTTCTGTCTCGTACACAGTCGCGAGTCCACCGACGCTCTCGCTGGCCTCGAAGACACGAACGTCGCACCCCTGTTCCTGGAGTCTGTGGGCCGCGGCGAGTCCAGCAATCCCACCGCCGACGACGCCTATCATCGAGTCGTAATTCTGCTGTCTCGTGGATATGTGTTGTGACTTTTCGCCGCCGTTGGACGTTCAAGCATCTGTTGGAAAAGCTGTAATTAAATCACTGCACGGCTGGCTTATTTCAGGCAGTCCAGAACAACGAATCTATAACAAACCCTTTCGAGGCCGTTTCATTCACATGGACATAGCGCGGCGCCAACTGCTCCAGTACGCAGTTGGCGGGGTTGCTGGTGGTTCGTGGTTGCAGTCGGCACGGACGCTCGCAACGCAATTCGACCAACGATCTTCAGAGGAGTTGGCTGAGACGGACACCGACGGCTTCGACCCGGTGACACACGGCTTTGGCTTCTCGAACTGGGAGGGGAACAGTGGCACCGGCGCAGACGGTGAGGAGTTCGATTACGAACCCGGAGACGTTACCCAAGGGGACGTCCGAGAAGCGATCGAGGAGTCCTGGTCGACTGCGTTCTCGGAAGCCCAAAAGCGCATCATGACACGAATCGTCTACTCGTGGATTGGGGGGAACGCGGCCACCAACGGCCACTGTTACGGGATGACATTCTCGGCAGCCGAGTACTTCCAGAATCCCTCGGAACTCCCATCAGCGGTCGAAACTGCGAGCGAAATCCCGCGTCCCACCGGAGCATACGGCGCTGTCGGTGACCGAATTCGGCGTCTCCAGACGTCGCAACTCCTTCGGGCAGAGCCATACTGGTTCGCGCTGCTCGGTCTCCGGTGGGGGCTTGCCGACCACCACGAGTCAATCAGACAGCTGACGGAGTCGATCGACTCAACCGGAACTGCCGGACTCGCCCTTGATGGCGAATCGAACCCACATCAGGTGCTGGCGCACGGATACGAACAAAGAGACAACGTTACGGATGTGTTCATCTACGACCCTGCGTATAAGGCTGAACACCACCGGGACCCCGACGAAATCTGGATGCTCTCGTTCGATCACGAGAGCGGCGACATTCTCGAAATCGAGGAAGGGTACGATTCATTCCTATACCACAACCCGGAGATGGATTCGACGGTTATCGACGACCTCATCGGCGGTCGTGACCAACTCCTCGACGAACTTTCCGATGCCGTGTTTCTGTCTCTCGAAACTAGTGGAGAGCTGGAACTCGACGTTCCCGACGACGTGCTCGTCGACCGACCAGAGGCCGAGTACGCAGATTCGGCGCGGGCACCCTACAACGACTCCGTTCTCGTGCTCGGAGACCTCGACGAATTCAATGTTTCTGTCAAGGGCGAAGATGGAGAGGAGTACACTCTCGATGTAGTCAGTATCCGTGACGGCGAGCTCGTGTTAGATGAGGCGGTGACGGACGTGCTAGATGGCGTCTCGGCGACGCTCCAGTTCACGGCCGACGAAGCAGGAGAGTACGCTATCGGCGCTTTCGAGGAGGTTGCCGAGGAAGCGGCCCAGGCTGCCGAAGAAGCGGAATCGAGTGCTGAAAACGCCAATGACGGAATGGATTGGGTCGGGGACGATTGGTGGCTCGCGGCGGCGGCCGGTGGGACTGGCGCGGCAGGAGTCGGTGCAGCCTACTGGTTGCTTTCCGATCGTGAGGAGGAGTCGTAACTCGCTTTACCCGAGTGCAGGTGGTGGAACTTCCTGGCGAAGTTGCTGTACAAGCTGCTGGGAGTCTGCTATGACGAGCGTCACCTTGTGGTCGATAGCATGAAACTCGTAGGCGTCGGGCATTGAAATCTGCTGGAGAGCGTAGTGTTGGACCGGTACCGGAAACCGCTCAGCAGTTGGCCCCCAGAGACCGATTTCAAGCGACTCGTCGCTGTCCCGAAGCGCCGTATACACATCGGCAAACGAGTCGATGCCGTCGATTTCGAGCGTCGATTCCAGAGTTCCGGCTTCTGCGTCAGATTGCGATTCTTCCGTGAACCGTACGCTCTCACTGGATTCGACGTACGATGAGAGGAGCGCTTCGACACTCTCCTTGCTGAACTCGTCCGGTTCGGCGCTGACGTGAAGGTTGAACTCGGCCATCGAACAACACTAACGGCCGAGCGAGACAAACCGTTTCGGTATTGACTGGGCAGTCGCCGGCTACTCCGCTTTTTCCATCGCCATTTCCGGCTCTGTCCAGATGACGAACTGCTCGTCGTCGTCGCGGTCGATGACGCCGTTGATGTACTCCTCTTCGACCGGCGAGTCGTTGACGTCGCTGTCAGTTATCGGCGAAACTTGTCTCACGTCGTCGACCACCCAGCCAACGTGACCCTGGTCCTCGAAGGAGTTTGAGTCGAAGACGACGATAAGGTCGCCCGGTGTCACGTCGTCTTTGTCGACTGTTACCTTCGGGTTGAGAATCGTCGTGATCTGTCCGCGGAGGTCGACAACACCCTCGACGAACTCGGGCGTGTTCGGCACCCGCGTGACCGTCTCATCTTTGACAATCTCCTCGATGTACTCGATGTCGAGACAGTAGTACTCGTCCCCAAGCCTGAACTCGAGGACACGAGTTTCCTCCTCGGACTGCTCTGTTTCGAGTGTCTCCGCTGTTGTTGACTCGGCGTCGACAACGTCCTTTGGAGCATCTGTTCCTCTCCCCCCTCCCGCGGACTTGAGGGCATCCTCGAGCTCATCGGAATCCGGCAATGGTGCTCTGATGTCCCCCTCGGCGTCCAGAGATGGCTTGTCCGCGTCCTCGACTTCGAGATTTTTTGTCTCCGGGACAACTGCCTTCGGTTCCGGCGGTTCAGTTGCTTCCTCCTCGGCCGGTGTCTCTTCTACCTCACTGTTGTTTTCGGTCCCTGCTGCGGTTTCGTTTCCTGTTTCTTCTGTGGCTTCTCCTTCGTCCACTGCTTCGTCATTCGGAGACTCACTACCCGAAGAGTCATCCTGCAGACCGCCACCTTCGCGCATTTTTCTGATACGCTTCGCCCTGTCCAGTCGCTCGTCTTCGTTATCACTCATGCTTTCACCTCGGGACGGTCGAACTGTCTGTCGAGCTCTGCCGCGATATCGCCGAACACCTGGGCCATGTCGACCGACTGTTCGTACTCGAAAATAGAGGTTCCTGCGGAGAAGGCACGCTGGAGCGCGACCCGCTTTCGAACTTCCCAGACCGGCGTGTCTGGATACACCTCGTTGAGCCACTGTATCATCGTTTCGTCCTCGTTCGTCTGTTCGACCCTGTTGGCGACGACACCGACAGTGTTCACGCTGATACCGACGTGTTCCTCCAGAGCGGCAATCTGTTGCATAAGCAACTCGATTGCTCGCTCTGAGGTGGCTTCCGTCAGGGCCGGTACGAGGACGTTCTGCGTTGCGTAGATACTGGCGTCTGTGAGCTTGCCGTAAAACGGGGGCGAGTCGACAATTATGTAGTCGTACTTTTCTTCGATTGGAGCTAGCGTCTCTGAGAGAACATCGAGTGCGTGCGAGCCGTCGAGGTCGCTTGCATTCACGTTGAGTGCCAACCCTTCCAGTGCGTCGATTGCGGCGGTTTCTCCCCGACTCTGTAATCGCGCCATCACGTCGGCAAGTGTCAGCTCGTGTTCGGCGTGTAGCAGGTCGATATTCGCGGGAAGGACGTCCATCTCCTCGTGCTCGACGACGAGGTCCGAAACTCCGTTCCGCTCGTCCTCGTTAGTGAGTGCGTCGAACAGTGTCGGCGGCGGTGCGTCGTAGGCGTCCAGTAACCCGAGTCCCTCTGTTGCATTGCCCTGTGGGTCGATGTCGACGAAAAGCACGTCCCGGCCCCGCTGGTTCAACGCCCCGGCGACGTTGATGGCGATGGTCGTCTTGCCAGTACCACCCTTTGCGTTCGTCACGCAGATACGGGCTGGCCCTGTATCGTCACCTGTCATCGTCTCGTGTTGGGAAGGTTGTAATCCGTAGTAATAAACATACGTTCCCAATTTTCATACAAAAGAAAGCCATCCTGAAACCAAATGTAGCCATAGCTCCTGTCAGACAGTCGTCTGACCCACCGATAACATTTACATTAACTTGGAAAAAACATCGTACCCAATGAGCATTAATCCCAGCGACTACGACCTCAACGAACTCCGGAAGATGGCCCGGAAACGCGGCGGCGAGGCAGGCGAGGGAACTCGTGATGTGGACGAGCCTGATATCGGCCTTTCAGGGGGTGTCGGTACGGGAAGCAAACCGTCGAGCACCAGCCAGAACTCTTTCAGGGCAGGACTCTACCGTGAACTGCTCCCGCTGGAGGCAACGAACGATGCGACAAAGCCGTATCTCGACTCGCTCCCAGAACACTACGCCGCCGAAAATCTCGTCTTCGAGTGGCTCGAGTTCCTCCTCCTCCACGCCGGATACCAGGGTGCCATGGAGGCGCTCGACTACTACGAGTCAGTTGACTGGATAACCGATGACTGTGCATCTATGCTGAACGACTACATGCTTGGTCTCGAAGAGGGTGCTGGCTCCGAGGGCACTGATCTGGACATCGACGACCACCTGCTCAGCCTCGTCTACATCGCAAAGCTCGCTTCGATGAAATAGAACACGCGGTCGATTTTTATTTTCTGTTTACTTTCAGTCCGCCGTTTGCGAACCTTCTTAGGTGAAGGGGCACAACTACTCTCTCAGTAAATGGCTCGCGCGGACGACACCGAACTCATCGACACGTTCGAGGAGTTCTACCGGAGCTACTATCGCAACGAGATTGGGGAACTTGCACAGAAGTACCCCAACGAACAGAAATCTCTCTACATCGACTGGGAAGATCTCTATCGGTTCGACCCGCATCTCGCCGACGACTTCCGCACCAAACCGGAGCAACTCCGCGAGTACGCGGAGGAGGCGCTTCGACTCTACGACCTGCCTGTGGACGTGTCGCTCGGGCAGGCGCACGTGCGCGTCCGCGGACTCCCCGAACAGACCGATATCCGAGAAATCCGTGCGGACCACCGGGGGAACCTCATTGCTGTCCAGGGCATTGTCCGAAAGGCGACCGACGTTCGTCCCAAAATCACGACAGCTGCGTTCGAGTGCCAGCGCTGTGGAACCCTGACCAGAATCCCACAGGAAGGCGGGGATTTTCAGGAGCCCCACGAGTGTCAGGGCTGTGAGCGACAGGGGCCGTTCCGCATCAACTACGACCAGTCGGAGTTCATCGATGCCCAGAAGCTCCGCGTACAGGAGTCGCCCGAAGGACTTCGCGGTGGCGAGACGCCCCAGAGCGTCGATATCAACATCGAGGACGACATCACCGGCGAGGTGACGGCGGGAGACCACGTTCAGGTCAGTGGCGTCCTCAAACTCGACCAACAGGGCTCCGAGCGCGAGAAGTCACCGATGTTCGACTTCTACATGAACGGGATGGCCGTCGAAATCGAGGACGAACAGTTCGAGGAGATGGATATCGACGACGAGGACAAAAAGGAGATTATCGAACTCTCGAACGAGCCCGACATCTACGAGAAGATGGAGAAATCGATTGCACCCTCCATCTACGGCTACGAGAAAGAAAAGCGAGCGATGATTTTCCAGCTGTTTTCGGGTGTGACCAAACACCTTCCCGACGGGTCTCGCACGCGTGGAGACCTTCACATGCTCCTTATCGGGGATCCTGGTACCGGAAAGAGTCAGATGCTTCAGTACGTACGCGAAATCGCACCGCGGTCGGTCTACACCTCCGGAAAAGGGAGTTCGTCGGCTGGTCTCACGGCCGCAGCAGTCAGAGATGACTTCGGCGACGGCCAACAGTGGACGCTTGAAGCTGGCGCGCTCGTTTTGGCTGATCAGGGCATCGCGGCAGTGGACGAGCTAGATAAGATGCGCAGCGAAGACCAGAGCGCAATGCACGAAGCGCTTGAACAGCAATCGATTAGTGTAAGCAAGGCGGGAATTAACGCCACACTCAAATCCCGGTGCTCCCTGCTTGGGGCGGCCAACCCCACGTACGGCCGGTTTGACCAGTACGAGCCAATCGGCGAGCAGATCGACCTGGACCCCCCGCTCATCTCGCGGTTCGACCTCATCTTTACCGTCACGGACAACCCTGACGAGGAGAAGGACGCCGAACTGGCCGACCACATCATCAAGACGAACTACGCCGGGGAGCTGAACACCCACCGCGAGCACATGAGCAACTCCGATTACACAGAGGAGGAAGTCGAGAACGTCACCGAGGATGTGGCACCGGAGATAGATGCCGAGTTGTTGCGCAAATACATCGCGTACGCCAAGCGAAACTGCTATCCGACGATGACCGAGGAGGCGAAAAGCGAGATACAGGAGTTCTACGTTCAGCTTCGCTCGCAGGGCTCGGACGAGGACGCACCGGTCCCCGTGACTGCCCGGAAACTCGAAGCATTAGTTCGGCTGGCGGAGGCGAGCGCTCGCGTTCGCCTCTCCGATACCGTCGAAAAGGAAGATGCCGACCGCGCCACGTCTATTGCCCGGTACTGTCTCGAAGAAATCGGACTGGACCCCGAGACTGGCGAGTTCGACGCCGACGTTATCGAAACTGGTACGTCGAAGAGCCAGCGCGACCGCATCAAGAACATCAAACATCTCATTTCGGCTATCGAGGATGAGTACGACGAGGGTGCACCCGTAGACGTTGTTATCGACCGCGCAGAAGAGGAGGGGATCGATAACAGCAAGGCGGAACACGAAATAGACAAACTCAAACAGCAAGGTGAGGTGTACGAGCCGAGAAACAACCACCTTCGGACGACGTAGCCAGTCGAGACAGATGGACCGCATCTCCACCCTCCGAAATATCGAAGACGCGCTCACTCGGTACGAGGAGGGCGACCTCTCGCTACCGGAACTCGAACGCGAGGTCCGTGGTGTTCTGCGAACGTATGCGACTGAGTTCCAGCCAGAATCTACTGCGTACCGGGCGAGAGGAGACCCCGCCGTTGACGGTCTGGTCGTCGTCGAAACCTCACGACCCAATGCGCGCGAGACAATCGAGCAACTCGTCTCCGAACCCGGTTCGTTCGACGTGGAGCCGCTGGAGTGATGCCCTCCTTCCTGACGTTTATATGCGAATAGGCGACCAGTGCATGCTATGCACGCCTTCCGCGACGTCGAAACAGCCGCATACTGCCCGCGAAAGCTGTACTACCGTCGACAGTCTTCTGAGCGAGAGGAGACTCCCGAAATTGTCGAACAGCGACGAGAACTGGCTTTCGAGTACGACCGTCTCCTGACTGACGACGCGGCAATAGAACGTGCACCCATAGCGACCACACCGACCCAGTACCGTTCGAACCTCGGTTGTGTACGCGCGACCCTCACCTGCTGGGATGAACTGACTGCACCCGATGCCAGCCACGTCTTCGTCGCGGGACAGGAGTGTCATGGTCTCGTTCACAAAGTGCTTGGAACTGACCCGCCATCGCTGTCGCTCGTATTCGGCGGACAACCGCCGAAACAGGGTGTCTGGGGCCCACAGAGCGTGCGCCTGATGGCGGCGGCGAAGGCACTCTCGTGGGAGCAAGAACTCTCAGTTGAACGAGTGTTCGCGGAGTATCCTGCATACGGAGTTGTTCGGGAAATCGAGGTTGACGCGCGTCGTATTGCTGCGTACCGTAGTGCCGTCCGGACTGCCGATGCAATCGACGGGCCGCCCGCGAGAACACAGAATCGCTCGAAGTGCAAGCCGTGTGACTACCAAAAGCGGTGTGGAGTCAAAACGCGCTCACTCAAAAGCCTGCTCGGAGTGTGAGACTGTCACCGCCATCGAACTCGGTGTATGAAACTGTCAGTACTCACCGAGCCACGTCTCGACAGCCTCAACATCAAGACCACGACGGTGAATCCTTCCCTCCGACACGTCGACTACGGTCGAGCCACCTCCGGGGGTCTCACCGCCGTCGAGGACGACCGCTGCCGCGTCCTGGACCTGACGGTCGACCTCCTCTACGCGTCGAGCGCTCGGATTCCCACTGACGTTCGCGCTTGTCGCAGTGATTGGTCCAGTCCGTCGTGCCAGCTCGCGTGCTAGCTCGTGGTCAGGGATGCGGATACCTACGTGGTCGCGTCCGGCGGTCAACACGTCAGGTACAGTTGGTCGTCGTTCGACGACCGCTGTCACAGGTCCCGGGAGAAACCTCTCGAAGAACGCTCTCTCCCTGTCCGTCAGACGGACATACTCCTCGGCAGTCTCCTGGTTGGGAACGGCCATCGAAATTGGCTTCGACCGGTTCCGGTCTTTGGCCTCGAAGACTTGCTCGATAGCCGTTGGGTCGAGCGCATTTGCACCGAGCCCATACACTGTCTCCGTCGGGTAGACGACGAGCTTTCCTGCCTGTATAGCGTCACCTGCGGCGGCGATCTCGTCAGTCCTCATCTCTGTCGTGTCGTCAGAACCCTGACTGAATGACTTTTTCGAGTTCGTCGTAGTCCGGGAAGTCTGGCCACTCTTCGGCCACCCAACTGTACCGGATTGTCCGGTCGGTGTCGATGAGGAACGTTGCCGGCCGCGGCTCGCTAACACCGGCCATCCCGTCGAGGCTGTGTTCGATACTGTACGCTCTGGCTACTTCGTTGGCAGGGTCAGAAAAGAACTGGTATCCGGCGTCCTCGAGGTCGCGGTCCTTGATGAAGGACTTGTGTTCGTACGGTGATGAAATCGAGAGACCGACCACCGTGATGTCGTACTCGTCGAACCCTCGGTCACGTAGTTCGTTCCAGATATATGTAGACGGGAATGCGCCGTCCATTGGATGGAACACGAGCAAGACTGGACCATTTTCGGTGAGTTCCGAGAGCGACACGTCCTCCCAGAACTCCTCGTTGACCAGTGGACGGGTAAAATCTGGTGCCTCATCGTCCACCGTTGGATGGTCCGTCTCGGGAAGTTGCACGATGTCGAACTCCATCGGAATCAGGCACCTCCGTCGGAGACTGCTTTCTGGGCGGTCATATCCTCCCGGCCAGTCAACGGCCCATCGTCACCGTAGGTCCGTTCGAGATACTCGACGATGTTCGCGCTCTCGGCCATCGAGACGCCGGTATTTTCGTCGACGATTACGGGAACAGTCCGAACACCCGTAAGTCGTTTGACGACGTTGCGGTCCGAGTGCATCGGCTCGATGAACCGTGACTGGTAGGGGATGTCGAGGTCATCGAACACGACGACGACTCGCTCGCAGTACGGACAGGCCTGTAGTCGGTAGAGGGTGATTGCTGGCTCGTTCATACGGCCACATAGGCCGACGAGCGCCTAAACTCTTCGCACACCACCGACCTCGTAGCTCGGATGGACGACGACAAGACTTAATCCGGACGGCTGTCAAATCACGCACCAATGCAGATGTCTAGCGCTGTCGGTGGCCTGAGGGGGTCAACCAGATGATGAGCGACGTTTCTATTCAGATGACGAGCACCGTTCCTATGCAGATGATAGAGGTGTTCGGTGTCGGGATTCCGGACCCTTACTTCGCAGCGATTGGTGTGTTCGTCATTCTCGTTCTCCTTGGTCTCTCGGGGTTTTTCTCTTCCTCGGAGATTGCGATGTTCGCGTTCCCAAATCACCGACTCGAACCGGTAGTCAACGAGGGGAAACGGGGGTCGAAAACCCTAAAGAAGCTGAAGGAGGACCCACATCGCCTCCTCGTGACGATTCTAGTCGGAAACAATCTCGTAAACATTGCCATGTCGTCGATAGCGACGGGCCTTCTGGGGTACTTTCTCGCCAGTCAGAGCATGGCCGTGTTCATCGCGACGTTCGGCATTACGGCACTGGTGTTGCTCTTCGGAGAGAGCGCCCCGAAATCGTACGCCATCGACAACACCGAAAGCTGGGCGCTTCGTATCGCCCGTCCGCTCAAATTCGCTGAGATCGTCCTGTTACCACTGGTTGTCCTCTTCGACCATCTGACCCGGATTGTGAACAAGCTAACGGGTGGGCGTGCGGCAATCGAAGAGGGGTACGTCACACGCGACGAAATCCGGGACATCATCGAAACCGGTGAACGCGAGGGTGTTCTCGACGAAGAAGAGCGCGAGATGCTCCAGCGGACGCTCCGGTTCAACCGGACTATCGTCAAGGAGGTAATGACTCCTCGTCTCGATATGACCGCCGTCTCGAAGGATGCGACGATCGACGAGGCTATCGAAACGTGCATTCAGAGCAGCCACGAGCGGTTACCGGTGTACGACGGCGAACTCGACAACGTGCTGGGTATCGTTCATATCAACGAACTGGTCCGGAACAGGCACTACAGCGACAGTGACGGTATTGGACTTGATGATATCATCGAACCGACGTTGCACGTTCCCGAGTCGAAGAACGTCGACGAACTGCTACAGGAGATGCGCGACGAGCGTCTCAACATGGTCATCGTCATTGACGAGTTCGGGACGACGGAAGGACTGGCGACCATGGAGGACCTGGTCGAGGAAATTGTCGGGGAGATTCTCGAAGGTGGGGAAGAAGAGCCAATCGAGTTTGTCGACGATGACACTGCAGTCGTCAAAGGGGAGGTGAACATCGACGATGTGAACGACACTCTGGACATCTACCTCCCGGAAGGGGAGGAGTTCGAAACGATTGCTGGGTTCGTTTTCAACAGGGCCGGCCGTCTCGTCGAACAGGGCGAAGTCATCGAGTTCGATGGACTGAATATTCTCGTAGAGCAGGTAGAGAACACACGTATTATGAAGGCTCGTATCACGGGTCTGGTGGATTACGAGAGGCCGACCGAGATCGACGATGTAGAGGACGAGGAGGTCTGAAGTTGCGTACTACCTTAGAGGGTTGCCATAGCGAGGTACAGCCCGTATCCGAGACCCAGCGCACCCGCTAGCGATGCGACCCACGCGAAGACCGTGTAGCCAATTTTTCGTGCACTGACTTCCCCCGAGCCGTCTCTCGCAGCATAGCCGCTCCCGATGATTGCGGAGACGATAATCTGATTGAACGAGACGGGAATCCCGAAGAACACTGCTGTCTGTGCAAGCGCGAACGACGGAATCAGTGCAGCTATCGAGCGACTCGGGCCGAGCGCGGCGTAGTCCTGTGAAATCGCCTTAATCATTCGCGGCGCGCCCGTCCACGACCCCACGAGCAGACCGAGGCCACCGCCTATCAGGATGAGCGTTAGTGGGATGTCGAACCCGCCGAGCAACGGCACCAGCGGACCGAGGGCGAGCCCAACCTGACTGCCACCAGCCGAGAACGCAACCAGCCCTCCCAGCACGAGGAGAAACTGTCGCTGTGCCGCTGTTGCGTCTCGCCGCACCTGATACAGCAACAACAGTCCAGTGACGACGCCGACGAGCAGCGTTGTCGCGGAAAAGAGGAGTATGCCGCCTCCGAGCTCTCGGGCGACGGCCTGTGCGAACGACGCCTGACCACTTCCCTCTGCGAAAAACACGAACTGCACGTTAGCAAGAACCAAGCCGACGAGACCTCCGAGAACCGGGATTGTCACCGTTTCTGCTACATCATCGGCTCTGAGGAGTCTGGCAACAGCGTAGGCGACACCGCCTCCGACAAATGGAGTTGCAATCCAGAGGGCGGCTATCTCTCCGTACTTCCCCCACGCGGGGTCACCCCCCATCGCGAGACCGACGCCGATGACCGCACCGGTGACGGTGAACGCTGTCGCGATAGGATAGCCGGTGAAGATGCCGACAGCGACGAGCGCCGCTGCCAGCAAGAGTGCAATCGTCGCGGCGAGTGCCGATAGCTCGACACTACCGATAAGCTCCGTCCCCACTGCCTCGGTCACGTTAGCTCCCTGCAAGACAGCACCGAGAAGCCCAAGAATGCCCACAAGGAACCCGGCGCGCATCACCGAAATCGCGTTCGCACCGACAGCCGGTGCGAACGGGGTCGACCCGGACGACCCGGCACCGATAGCCCACGCCATAAAAAGGCTGGCCAGTGCTGCAATCACGAGCGTAACCAACGCGCCGAGTCCGACCATCTATCCTGGGTTTACCAACCGAGTGGTATGAGGCTGCTGGTCTAGCGTAAGCGTTGCCCCTTCGAACGCTGGGGCACACCCGTTCAACCGAACTATTTGTTTGGTTCGGTATCGAACTCAAGCATATGTACGCCGTCGTTGGCTGTGATGAGTGCAGCGCCCTGTGGATTGTCGCGGATGAGCCTGAAACAAGTCAGTGTCCACGCTGTGGGAAGACCAGAGGGCACCACAAGCGCCGGAAGTTCGTTAAAACGGACGACGAGAATCACGCCCGCGAGGTTCGTTCATCGATGCTTGCAACGCGCCAGGGCCACGGCGATGCGTTTGCTGAACTCGATTCGTTCGCAGAGCTCGGTGACCAGACCGAGGAGAGTGGTATCGACGACGAAACGTATCTGCAAGAGTCAGGGCTCGACGTAGAGGAGGTTCGCGGTGCCGGAATGACCGACTCCGAACGGTCACAGAGCAGGGAAGAGATTATCCGGGAAGCGCTTGAAACGCTATCAGAACCGACAGCGTCTGCGGTTATCGCGTATGCGAGCGAACGCGGCGTCCCCGAATCCTACAGTGAGAAGGTACTAGAAAAGCTGGTTCGCTCCGGAGAAGTGACCGAGAGCGATGGCACCTACCGAGTGTTATGAGTCGTAATTACAGATGTCGCCGAACGAGTCCCTCAAGTGTCGCCCGGTCTTTGGCACCGACCAGCCGTTCGACGGGTTCACCGTCGACGAACAGGACGAGCGTCGGTACGCCCTGCACACCCAACTGTCCAGCAATCGACTGGTGGGAATCGACGTCGACCTTGGCAACGACGGCTGGCGTCTCGGCGGCCAACGATTCGACTGTCGGTTCCATCATCTGACACGGGCCACACCAGTCCGCGTAGCAATCGACCAGCACTGGTGATTCCGACCTGATTAGCTCGTCTAGGTGGGCTTGTCCACGGATTTCGACAGGCGAATCGAACTCCTTCTCGGCAGCGTCTCCCGGAGAGTCGCTCCCTTCGTGGCTTTCGAGCAACTTCTTTCGTTTCTGTTCTCGAATACGTTTCAGCTCGTCTTCCGGCTCGTTTTCCGATGCGTCACTCATCACATACACGTATCGCTCTGAGCGGCTTCAAATTTACTCGCCTGTGTCGTCTCGATACAGTTCCGCCTACACACGTCCCAGCTTCAGTGCCTGCTGGAGAACGTGGCCGATGAAGCCGACGAGAGGGATAATGTACACACCCAGGAAAATCCAGGGTTCAGCCTCCGGAATGTCGGGCCAGGTGAAGACAAACAGACCGTACACGACAGCGATTATGATAATCCAGAGGAACGTAATTGCGACAAACGGTGCACCATCAGCTACGGCATCAGTCAGTTGCTCTTGTGTCGACATGTACCGTTCTGCGGGTTAGAACACTAAAAAAATTGGTATGCTGATGGGCTATAACCAGAAAACAGCGATAGACTGAGTGGCCCGCAGAGTTAATCGCCAGACTGTACGGCGACTTGCTCTTTGGCTTCCTGCTCTTTCCGGGCTTCTTCTTTGGCTTCCTCTTCCTTTTTGGCCTTGATTTTCTTCAGGCGGAAAATCTCCTCGCGTTCTTGCTCTTCGAGTTTCTGCTCGATGTACTCCTGGTTCTCGCGGAGGTCGGGAAGCAGCTTGAACTCCAGCGCGTTGACACGGCGCTTTGTCGTCTCGATTTCGTTGAGCATCTTTTTCATCGCCGTCTCGACCTCTGCTGCGAGGATAACCGAGTCGAGCAGTTGCTCGTAGGCCTCGGCGGTCTCGTCGATTCGTGCACTCGTTCCGAGCACGCCGTAGCCCCGCTCTTGCAGGTTCTTCTGAACTTTAGTCGACTCAATCTGTGGGACGACAACGCCCATGATGTTCTTCGACTGGGTGGTGATCTCCGGGTGCTCTTTGAGTGCTGAGGCAGCACCGCGCACCGCCACGTCGCCCTCCATGGCGCGAGCCATGTCGATTGCACGCTGGGCCTCCTGGTAGTTCGCTTCCATCTCCGAGCGAACGTCCTGTGCCTGGTCGAGAATCTCCATGAACTCCATGATGAGGCCGTCACGCTTCTTTTCGAGCGTGTCGTGCCCACGTTCGGAAAAATCGATACGTTCCTCTATTTCCATCAGGTTCTTCCGAGTGGGTTTGACATCCTTGGCCATTTGCCAGTGGGTTGTAGACCGAGCCAGTTAACCGTTTTCAGTTACGTTCGCTCAAGCACCTGGGTGTGCTTAATTCATTGGTTCCACGGGGCCGCTGGAAAATCGACCATTCGCTTCGTTCGGTCGAGACTGTCGATGCGTTCGATAGCCTGTTCGCCCAGTTGCAGTTGCCGAGCTTCGTAGTTCTCCCGAATGTGTGCTTCGGAGGTTGACTTTGGTATTGGGACGACGTTCTCCTTGGACAACAACCAGGCCAGCGAAACCTGCGCCGGCGTCGTGTCGTACTCCTCGGCTATTTCGTTGAGCTCCGGGACGTCCATCACTTCCCCTTTCGCCAGCGGCGAGTACGCGACGAGGTAGTGTCCGTCATCGCGGGCGTACTTTCGGAGTTCCTCCTGTTGGAGGAGTGGATGACATTCGACCTGGTGGGCAAACAGCGGTGCATCGAGGACGTCCAGTGCTTCTTCGAGGAGTGCTGGCGTAAAATTCGAGAGACCGACGTGGCGAATTAGACCGTCATCGTACAGTTCGTTGAAGGCAGCAAGCGTCTCTTCGGGATTGTACGTTCGAATCGGCCAGTGAACGTACAGCAGGTCAATGGTATCGACATCCAGCTTCTCCTGGCTCGCATTTGCGTGTTTGATAACATCCTCGTAGCTCAGGTTTCGGGACTGGATTTTCGTCGCGATAAATACGTCCTCGCGAGGAACAGTCCCGTTGTCCAGAGCCGCCTTGACTGCCGGTTCTGTTCCGTAGCTTTCTGCCGTATCGACGTGACGGTATCCGAGATTCAACGCTGTCGTCACTGCCTCGGTACAGGTATCCACCTCGGCGTCGTAGGTCCCGATACCGAGTTCTGGGAGCGATTCTTTGCCCATATCGTAGCCTGTGTCGACCACGTTCTTCAACGTTTGCTGAAAATCGTTTGAGTTGAGCGAGATGGGGACACTCCCGTGAACTCACTCGATCTCGTTTTCATCATCTTCAGGAGCAACGTTTGCACGCTTGTTATCTTGTCGCCTGTAATACCACTGTGAGACCCAGTACACCAGCCCCCCAAGCAACAACAGATCGAACAGGCGCTGGTCGGGGTTTCCGGTGACGGCGAACTGGTAGGCCCAGACTCCCAACAGTGCCACCATCAACACCCCGAACCCGTTTCGGGCAGCGCGCATCACCGGGTCAGCTTCGACCATCGACAGGAGCTACAGCATACACTCACTTATAGCGACTGTATTGCTCGGTCGAGCGGAGGGCTCTGTTGAAATGCTCGGAAGGTGATACATTTTGGCCGGGTTGCGGTCAACACAGGGGACTCACGTACCGATCTGTCTGTTAAATCAATTACTACCTGTCAAAAACGCCGTGCGAGATATAGAGCATCCATACAGCACGACAACTCCATTATCTCGCCCCGTTGATTCTGAACAACTCTTTCACTACGTTCCAGTTTCCGAATTCGAACCGGTCGATGACTGTTCGATTGGTGATTCCCAGAGTAAGATTACGACCGAACCGACAATCAGTATCACACCTGCTGCCGAGAGCGCGATCAAGGGTGACACAGCGTCTGAAATTACACCGCTCCCGAGCTGAAACGGAATGACGGTTACTGCGCTCACCATCGCCATTGCGCTCAACACTGTTGCACGACCGAGCGTTTCGATACGGTCGTTCACATACTGTCCAGCAAGTACTCGCGTCGGCTCGACACACGCCCACCCGACGAACAATGCGACCAGCGCTATCGAGGGTACGAACACCATTGCTGTTAATAAGCCGCCGACGAGGAGGGGGATTACGACAAACCACCGACGCAGTCCGACCCACTCTTGGATGAGCCCGATGCGGTAGCTAATCGCTGCCGAGACGAGATTGATCGCTGCATAGTATATACCCAGTAACGTTTCGACATTATCGGTCGAAATAACAAGCGTGTAGATGTTTTCCTGACCCGGAACAGGGAGTGAGAGAGTGAGACTCATGTTCAGGTCGGTCACGACGGTCTCGAATATTGGTTGGAGGAAGATGAACACGAGATATGTAACGGCCGAGAACAGCACGAAGTAGTAGACGATGAACGACCGGAGCCGACGCTGACCGACAGCCTGTGTGACGACACTCCACGCCTCCCGGAGACTCATCTCGCTCGAATCGCTTTCCTCGTACGTCGCCGGTTCGTCCAGCGTCACTATCACGAGCAGTCCTAATCCGGTGAACAGGGCAGCCGCGAGAAACGGGTACGTGAGGTGGAGGCCGCCGAGATACCCGCCGACGAGTGACGCACCGACACCGGCCGTCAAGGCGATTGATTGTCCACGTCCGCGAACGCGGGTAAACTCGTCACTCGCAGACACGTCCGTAAGGGTTTCGTACACCCACGCATCTTCCGTTCCCGAACGGAAGTTGTAGCCAAGCGACCAGCAGATGAACAAGAGGGCAAACGCAAGAAACGAAGAGGCAAACGCGATGCCAACGAGAGTCGCCGTAATGAGCGCTGACCCGACGAGAAGGCTATTTCGACGACCGATTCGGTCACCGACGTATCCTGTCGGCACCTCCCCGAGGACTGTCGTCACGTTGTAGAGTGCTTCGATAATGACAATATGGGTGAAAGAAAGTCCCTGTGAGAGCAAGTAAAGGTACATGATTGGCCTGTAGAACTCGACCGCTTCCGTCGCCTTGTAAAGATAATATTTGAAAACTGCGCTGGACACCGCCATATCCAAACGGTCACACCTACCAACTGTAGTGGCTTCGGTATCCACCTGCGTTCTCCGGTTCTCTTTTGGGACAGATACGTATCTAGAAAACTGCGATGAGCTCGGATACACGATACTGACAGATAATTACCTTCAATTCGTGCCACATTCACGCTATCAGTTCGGCAGAGACTCGACGTACTACCGGACCGCTATCAAGAGGGGTGTACGAGACTCAGAGGGTACATGCAGCAGATTCCCTGATTGGTGTCGAATACGGTCAGCCTCTGTTGACGAAGACTGGAAGATCAAATAGTTCCGGTCTCTGATTGCGTCATGAACCTGCGCGATTACGCCGAGGAGCGGGAGTTCCAGCAGTTGCCCGATGACCAGTTCCAGTGGGACGAGCGGCTCGTGTGGGAACGCAACAACCGCGAAACCGAAAACCGAATTAGTCGTCCGCGGGCGCCTCGACGGCCTGTTCTTCGAGGTAGTACTCTGCGATGAGGTCCTCGTCGATACGGTTGAGCTCTCCTTTCGGAAGCGTCGAGAGCAGCTCCCAGCCGATGTCGAGCGTACCTTCGATGTTGCGGTTCGTGTCGAAGCCCTGCTCGACGAACTCGTCCTCGAAGCGGTCGGCGAAGTCGAGGAACTTGTTATCACGATCTGAGAGCGCTTCGCGACCGACAATGTTCACGAGGTCGCGAAGGTCCTCACCCTCTGCGTAGGCTGCATACAGCTGGTCGGAGACGTCAGCGTGGTCCTCGCGGGTGAGTCCCTCGCCGATACCGTCGTCCATTAGCCGCGAGAGGCTTGGAAGCACGTTGACTGGCGGCTGAACACCCTGGGAGTTCAGGTCTGGGTCGACGATAATCTGCCCTTCCGTGATGTAGCCTGTCAGGTCCGGAATCGGGTGGGTGATGTCGTTGCTGGGCATCGTCAGGATGGGAATCTGCGTAATCGAGCCATCCTGTCCCTTGATACGACCGGCGCGCTCGTAGATCTGTGCCAGGTCGGTGTACATGTAACCGGGGTAACCACGGCGTCCAGGAACCTCTTCACGTGCCGCACCGATTTCACGCAGGGCCTCACAGTAGTTGGTCATGTCCGTCAGGATGACCAGCACGTGGTAGTCCTTCTCGAAGGCGAGGTACTCTGCCGTGGTGAGCGCCAGCCGCGGCGTGACCGTCCGCTCGACTGCGGGGTCGTCCGCGAGGTTCATGAAGACGACCGAGCGCTCCAGCGCGCCGGTGCGCTCGAAGTCGTCCATGAACTCGTTCGCTTCTTCCTGGGTGATTCCCATTGCACCGAAGATGACTGCGAACTCGGAGTCTTCTCCGTCGTCGCCCTCGTCTTCTTCTGGCACAGTCGCCTGTCGCGCAATCTGCAGGGCGAGCTCGTTGTGTGGCAGGCCCGACGAGGAGAAGATAGGGAGCTTCTGCCCCCTGACGAGCGTGTTCATGCCGTCGATGGCTGAGACACCCGTCTGGATGAACTCCTCGGGGTACTCCCGCGAGAAGGGGTTGATTGCCGCGCCGACAATCTCCTGTCGCTTCTCGGGAACGATGTCGGGGCCGTCGTCGATTGGTCGTCCAGAGCCGTCGAGGACGCGACCGAGGAGGTCCTCGGTCACTGGCATTTTCAGCGTCTCGCCGATGAACCGAACCGACGCGTTTCGGTCGATGCCGTCGGTTCCCTCGAAGACCTGGATGGAGACGAGCCCGTCGCTCGTTTCCAGTACCTGTCCACGCTTGGTCTCGCCGTCTGGCGTCTCGATTTCGACAATTTCGTCATAGCCGACTGGCTCGTCGACCTCGGCGAAGACCAGCGGACCGCTGATTTCGGTGATTGTCTTGTACTCTTTCATTGTTAGTACAGCTCCCGGAGTTGTTCAGCTATCTTGTCTTCGATGTCGGAGACGAACTCGTCGGCTTCGTCGTCCGGCGTCGTTCCGATACGGCCGAGCCGGGGTGCCGCGTCGATGTCCTGTATCTCTTCGACCGGAACACCCGCATCCAGTGCATCGAAGGCTTCGTCGTTGAACGCCTTGATGCCTTCGAGGATACGGAATGTCTTCTCCGGTGGCGAGTACCGGTCGACATCGTGCAGCCCGTTCTGCTGGAGCCACGCTTCACGCAGGTATCGTGCAACCTCCAAGGTGAGCTGCTGGTCCTCCGGTAGTGCGTCCTTTCCGACCAGCTGGACGATATCCTGTAGCTCGTCCTCTTCGTCGAGCACGTCGATTGCCCACTGGCGCAGCTCTGACCAGTTCTCGTCCACGTTGTCCTCGAACCAGTGGTCGAGCTGGTCGCGGTACAGCGAGTAGGAGTCGTTCCAGTTGATTGCTGGGAAGTGCCGACGCTCTGCGAGGTCGGCGTCCAGCGCCCAGAACGCCTTGACGATACGCAGCGTGTTCTGGGTGACCGGCTCGGAGAAGTCCCCGCCTGGCGGCGAGACTGCCCCAATTGCCGTCACGGAGCCCTCCTGCCCGTTGATGGTCTTGTAGTAGCCGGCGCGCTCGTAGAACTCTGCGAGGCGTGCCGCGAGGTACGCGGGGTACCCCTCCTCACCGGGCATCTCTTCCAGCCGCGAGGAGATTTCGCGCATGGCCTCTGCCCACCGCGAGGTGGAGTCTGCCATCAGCGCGACGTCGTAGCCCATGTCGCGGTAGTACTCAGCAATGGTGATTCCCGTGTAGATACAGGATTCACGTGCCGCGACGGGCATGTTCGACGTGTTGGCAATGAGGCAGGTCCGGGCCATCAGCGGGTTCCCGGTCTGCGGGTCGGGCAGCTCCGGGAAGTCGTCGATAACCTCCGTCATCTCGTTGCCACGCTCACCGCAGCCGATGTAGACGACGATGTCCGCGTCGGCGAACTTCGCCAGCGACTGCTGGGTGACGGTCTTCCCTGAGCCGAACGGGCCCGGAATCGCTGCCGTTCCACCTTTCGCGATAGGGAACAGGCCGTCGAGGATGCGCTGGCCACTGACCAGCGGCGTCGTCGGCGTGTACTTCTCGTCGGCCGGTCGCTGTTTCCGAACCGGCCACTCCTGGCGCATCGAGATCTCTTCGCCTGTGTCGAGTTCGGCAACGGTGTCCTCGACGGTGAAGTTACCGCCTTCAATGGAGACGACCTCCGCCGTTTCACCCTCGTCGAGGGCGTCCGGCGGGACCATCACCTTGTGGTCGATACTTTCGGTTTCGGGAACGGTTCCGAGAACAGCACCGCGACTGACCTCGTCACCCTCGGCAACCTCGGGCTCAAACTCCCAGGTCCGCTCCAGGTCGATACCCGGTGCGTCGACACCGCGGTCGAGGAACGCCGAGCCGATCTTCTTCTCCAGCACGTCGAGCGGTCGCTGCACACCGTCGTAGATGGTGTCCAGCATCCCGGGTCCGAGGTCGACCGACAGGGGTGCCCCCGTCGATTCAACCGGCTCACCCGGTGCCACGTCCGAGGTCTCTTCGTAGACCTGGATGGTCGTGACGTTCCCTTCAATTTCGATAACTTCGCCCATCAGCCCCTCGTGACCGACGTACACGACGTCGTTCATCCGCGCGTCGAGGTCGACCGCAGTCACGACGGGGCCGCTTACGCTCTCGATGACGCCGTCTTCACGGACGTCAGATTCTGTTGCTTGACTCATGTTAGTCTTCCTCCATCAGGTCGATTCCGATTGCTCGTTTTATCTGCTCGCGCAGATTTCCGCTTCCAGCGCCGCCTCCGAGCGTGACGACGACTGGTTCGACGCTCGTTTCGACGGTCTGGCGCACGTCTCGAGAGAGGTGTTCCAGGTCATCGTTGTGCATCACGACGATGCCGATTCCGTCGTCGTCCAGCGTTTCCGTCACAGCGTCGTCGAGTTCGTCGTCTTTCTCGTCGTCGGGGACGTTTGCAAACTTCCGTACGCCGGCCAGCCGGAAACCTGTAGTGAACTCCGGACTGCCGACAACCGCTATCTCTTGACTGCCAGCACTCATGTTACCACCAGCTCCTCCTCGATTTCTTCGACCGAGAGACCGACCTCCCGGCCGCGGGCGATTGCCCTGATGTTCTCGATTTCGCGCTCCTTTGCGATGATGTACGAGAGTGCAGAACAGATGGAGATGGGATACGTGTACGACAGCGTATCCGAGTACTCCAGCAGCGCCGAATCGAGCGCGTGTTCGAACTGGATGAGGCTCTCTGCCTCGTCGAGGTCTGACAGTGCGCTCGAGAGCTCGTCACCGTAGGTACTCTCGCGGATGTACTCGACGAACTCGTCGAAGCTTCCGACGAGCTGGCGGAGTTCGCCTTCGTCAAACAGCTTACCGCCCTCGATGTAGTACTCGTCGGGGTCGAGGTCAGTACCCGTTCGGGATAGCCGCAGCGCGTTCCGGATGTTCCGGAAGTCAATTTCAGCCTGCAGGACGTCGAGATACAGTCCCTGAGGTGTGTTCCTGTCGACCATCTGCGTGTCGATTCCATCGAGCAGGTGTTCGTAGAACGTCTTGTCGATTGTGTTCTCCAGCGGAACGAGCACGTCTCTCTCTTCGAACTCCTCGTAGGCGTCTTCGAGGCCCTCCTCGAAGATGGTCCCCGAGAGCAGTTCGACGACCTCCTCCACAGTGTTCGCCGCTGCCATCTGGTCTAGCAGGGTATTGTCGAACTCACCGGCGCGGATGTAGTCCGTCGAAATTTCCTCCGCGCTCGCTCCGGAGTAGACGCCACGAATCGCCGTCTTGGCGTTCCAGGCGTCGAACTTCCGGAGGTAGTTTGCAATCTGCGTGTAGAGCTGCCCTTCTGCCCAGTTGAGTAACTGGTGGAAGTGCTTTGCCAGGTTCTCGTTGAGGGCGTACTCGATGAGGTCAACCCCGCTGTGGCGAGCACCCAGAGCGTTCATCTCCGCCTCGTACTCGGTCTCCTCCATGTAGCGGGCAATCTCACCGGTTCCCATCCGGACCAGCTTGCGGTAATCCTCTTCGTCGAACAGCGCGGCTCTGCGCGCTCGGACACGGGCGTTTACGTACTCCGGATTGGAGTTGCCTGCTTTAATCATTGCTCGAAGAGCTTGTCACTTATTTCGCGGAGGTTCTCTTCCCAGACCTCCTCGATAATCGAATCGAACGTGTTCTTGATGCGAACGCGCGACTCGGAGCTTTCGACGACGACACCGCCGAGACAGTCGAACTCACCGGCGTACTCGAAGCCGTCGTACTCCGTGAGCAAGGATTCGAGCAGCTCCTGGTCTTCAGCGCGACCGTAGACGTCGACATCTGCTCCGTCGTCGATTTCTGCCGCAGCAGCATCCAGCAGTGCACGGGTCAGCTCCTCACGGTCGTCGTCCGGAAGCGTCGCAATCTCCGCCTCGACGTCTTCGCGGACCGACTGTAGGACGTCGCGGCGCGCTTCGAGGCGAGCCTGTTTGGCCTCCAGCTTCGCGCTGGACATGCGCTGTTCGCGCTCCTGTTCTATCTGGCGCTCCGCGTCCGCCAGGATGTCCGCGCGAATCTCTTCAGCCTCGGCTTCGGCCTGGTCGATGACCTCCGCGGCCTCGGCTTCGGCCTCTTGGCGGATTTCCTCCGCACGCGCGCGGGCCTGTTCTCTGATGTCCTCGGCAACTGTTTCCAGACTCATAAATTGGATGAAAGGGTCGTTCCTTACAGCACCAGGAACACAGTCACGAAGGCGATAATGATCAGCGTCTCGGGGATTGCCGTGAAGATGAGTGCCGAAATGAAGTTGTCGCTGTCTTCGGCAACAGCACCGACCGCAGCAGCCCCGATGCCACGCTGTGCGTATCCCGTCGCCAGCGCCGCGAGACCGAGTCCGATTGCCGCCGCACCGACGTCGGTCAGTGCAGGGGACGATTCTGTTGTCAGTGCAACTGCGAGCTCAGGTAGTGCTTCTATCATGGATGTAGGGATGTGTTTGGTTAGTTAGTTGTCGTGTGTTTTCTTCGGTGTCCGAACGGTTGATAGTTCTTTCCACCGCCTTCATAAAACTTCTCAAAGAACTCGAAGTATTCCAGCCTTATCGCCTGTATAGCCGCTGT
>LKMJ01000099.1_pt1 | contig 53291 bp, 43 predicted proteins | sample 643391 | NCBI WGS metagenome assembly LKMJ01 (sample SAMN04112250, study PRJNA286221) | soda lake metagenome | biome: soda lake; feature: Kulunda Steppe; material: water; isolation source: sample PL-Br10 brine of Picturesque Lake | place: Russia: Kulunda steppe | collected 2010-07 | reverse complement strand
TGGTTGTTCTGTATAACCCGGGGCACTGGTTAACCTCAGACATTAATTACCTTAAAGTGTGTTTTAGTTTGATACTGCAGCAAGTACAAAATTTAACAAAAGCGGCCAAAAAAACCTGCCAAACTAATTTTATAGAGACAGTCAGATCCTAGCGAAAAAGGCAATTAGATCCTGCCAGAAACTTATACCGAAAACTTATACCCATAAATTGCTATTGAAATTGTCTAGATTAATTTACTTACCTCATATAATATCAAAAAGACAATAAGATTGCAAAGGATTCGGGAGAAAATTACAATTAAAATTAAAAGTTTGCTAAATTTGACAGAAACAGCAATAATAATTATCAAATAAGTAATGGTTAAAAAAATTTAAGGATCTAGAGAAAATTAACAGGAGTGGATTTAACAGGAAGAAGATACGTAAGAACTTGTAATCGGCCAGGAAATGATAAACAGAAGAAGAATATAGCTGGAGATTTATTCGTGAGGAATTTGCAGGAAATATATTGACAGAGAAAAGCTCCACCGTGCCGTGTGGTTTGAGAATTTTGATCCCTGTCTGCAAAGTGGGTGCCCTCCTACCTGGTTTGCAGGTCCCCCAGGGGGCTTCTGCGCCGCAGATAGAGACCAGGCTCCCAATGTATTGGTGTTGGTCAAAATTTTTTTACCATTCACGTACACGGCAGAACTTTTCTATTAATAAAATAATATCACAGATGCATGAAATAATCAAGATGATAGAGTATTAATATTTAGTTAAACAGGGACTCAAAAGAAATCAGGATTATCTTGGGAAAAGATATATTTAAGTTCAAGAGCATATTGTTAAACTCCTTTTTTTGATAATTTCAACCTTCGCCTGCTTACCTTTTATGACTGTTTCAGCCTTAACCTACATAGGTTTCAAACTTAACCTACAACTGTTAACAAAAGTAGCAGTTGTTAGCAAAAGTGATAGTTAATAAAAGAAAAAAAGCTTCGCAAATATTTTATGGTATTAATTAGCTATTCTTGTTCTGGCTCTATGCCTTTATATAATACATTTATCTGTTGACAGTTCATTAACTTAAATGCCATACATTTAATTATTAACATCTATTTTGACTAAAATTTTTTATAATTAAAACCAGCGAAATAGTCGCTTTATAATCTTTAATTTACCCTGATAGGGGGGATAACGGAGTTTAATATCAAAGAGATCGGTTTTTTCAATTACAGTCTTTTGATGGCTGAAAAGGTTAAATCCGGCCCTGCCATGATAGGTACCCATTCCGCTCTCTGCCTTGCCACCAAATGGAAAGCGGGGAGTTGAGGCCTGAATCAGGGTATCATTTATACAGCCGCTCCCGAAGGGGATCTCCTGAATCAGCTGCTTTTTAAGCGGGCTGTCGCGGGTGAAAAGATAGAAGGACAAAGGTGTGGTGAAGCTGTCAATTATTTCCTTGGCCCGGGAAATATCCTCATATTCCAGAACAGGCAGCAGGGGGCCGAAAATTTCCTCCTGCATGAGGGCATCGGAAGGGGTTACCTCATCGATGATGGTTGGGGCTATGTAAAGGTTTTCCAGGTCAGTCTCGCCGCCCAGGACTATCCGGCCCTCGGTGTTTTCCAGATAATTTTTAATCCGCTGGAAATGTTTTTCATTAACCATCCGGCCATAATCCGGGCTCTCTGCTGGATTGCTGCCATAAAAGTTCCTGGCTGCCTGCCGGGCCTTTTCCAGGAAGGCTTCTTTCTGCTGGCGGTGAATCAGGACATAATCCGGCGCTAGGCAGGTCTGGCCGGCATTTATAAGTTTTCCCCAGATTATCCGCCGGGCAGCCAGCTCCAGGTTGGCTGTTTCATCTACCAGACAGGGGCATTTGCCACCCAGCTCGAGACTTACCGGGGTCAGATTTTCGGCAGCCTGCTTCATTACAATCTTACCTACCTGGAGGCTGCCGGTGAAGAAAATAAAGTCATACTGCTGCTCCAGGAGAAACTGTCCGGTTTCTTTTGCCCCCTGGACAGTCGCTACAAGTTCAGGGGGAAGATGATCGGAAAAAATTTCTGCAATCACCCGGGAGGCCGCAGGAGAATGCTCGGAGGGCTTTAGAAGAGCACAGTTCCCTGCTGCCAGAGCATCGACCAAGGGCAGGAGAGCCAGCTGCAGGGGGTAATTCCAGGGGGAAATAATGAGTACATTGCCATAGGGCTCAGGGTGAACCGCTCCCCGGGACCAGAAGTGTAATAGGGACAATCTCCTCTTCCTGGGCTTCATCCATTTCTTGAGGTGTTTTAAAACATAATCAATTTCATGTTTGATTATTCCCAGTTCAGCGGCATAGCTTTCCACAGGGTGCTTGCCGAGATCTTGATTGAGGGCTGAAATTATATTTTCTTCCTTCTCCTCAAGCCCCTTCTTTAAGCGAAGGAGAAAATCCTTTCTCCGGGAAAATTCTCTGGTCCCACCCTGCTGAAAGAAATCCCGCTGCTGCTCAAGTAGGTTTTTGATTTTCTTCTCTTTTTCTTGATCTAGCATTATTTGATAACCCTCCTGGGCTTTCACTGGTGGCAGGTAACTGGCTGGCGTTTGTAAAGTGGTAAACTGTTGCCGAATGCCTGGATGAAGTCTGTCAGTATTTCGGAATTTGCAGGGAGCCCTGGAGCACCTTTGGTAGAATTGGTAGAATAAGATAAGCTCTTTGCCAGACATCCGGCAGTTCTGATTCGCTAAATTCAGAACTGGGTCTGCTGGCTATTCTTCTTCCGGAGAAATTGTTTTCAGGTTTAATTCCTTAAGCTGCTCCGGGCTTACTGTTCCGGGAGCTTTTGTCATTGGCGAGGTGGCCCGCTGAGTTTTGGGAAAGGCGATGACATCCCGGACGGACTTTCTTCCGGTCAGAAGCATAATAATTCGATCCAGGCCGAAGGCTATTCCGCCATGAGGTGGAGTCCCGTAGCTGAAGGATTTGAGCAAAAAACCGAACTTCTCCTCGGCCTCCTCCTCTGACATGTTCAGCAGGGAAAATATTTTGCTCTGCAGCTCTCTGTTGTTGATTCTGATACTTCCACCACCAATTTCTTCACCGTTTAAAACCAGATCATAGGCGGCTGCCCTGGCCTCTGCCGGGTTTTCCTCCAGCAGTTCAATATCTTCGGGCAGTGGAGCGGTGAAGGGATGGTGCTCAGCTTCAAAGCGTTCCTCTTCCTCGTTGTAGGTAAAGAGGGGGAAGTCTTCGACCCAGAGGAGGTCGTAGCTATCCTCGGGAATTAAATCCAGTTTGCAGCCCAGGTCCAGGCGCAGCTGACCCAGGGAGGCTACCGCAGTTTTATAATCGGCTGCCACTATCAAAAGTAGATCTCCTGCTGTTATTTCCAGTTTTTCTCTGAGCTGCTGAAATTCCTTTTCGCTAAGAAACTTAGCAATTGGAGAGCTGACTTCCTCGCTGCTAAAAACCAGCCAGGCCAGGCCTTTGGCACCAAACTCTTTGACCCTCTCTTCCAGCCTATCTAGCTGACTCCTGCTGAATTCTGCTCCTCCCGGAACTCTAATTCCTCTAACAGTACCACCATCAGCAATGGTACCGCTGAAGACGCGGAATTCACTATCAGCGAAAATCCCGGAAAGGTCATTAATTTCCAGACCGAATCTGGTGTCGGGGCTGTCGGAACCAAAGCGATCCATGACTTCCCGATAGCTCAGGCGGGGGACTTCCCGGGGCAAGGAAATGCCCTTCAGGCTAAAGATCTCTCTCATCAGCTCTTCCATTTCTCTTTGAAAGTTTTCCAGATCAATGAAAGAAACCTCGATGTCTATCTGGGTGAATTCCGGCTGACGGTTAGCCCGGAGATCCTCATCCCTAAAACAGCGGGCAATCTGGAAATATCTTTCGACTCCCGATGCCATCAGGACCTGCTTGAAGAGCTGAGGGGACTGAGGCAGGGCATAGAATTTTCCCCGATGGAGACGGCTGGGAACCAGGTAATCCCGGGCACCCTCTGGAGTGCTGCGGGTCAAGATTGGGGTTTCTACCTCCCAGTAATCCCGCTGGCTGAGAAACCCCCGAATGGCCTGCATTGTCTGATGCTTGGTTTTAACGATTTCCAGCATCTCGGGACGGCGGAGATCGAGATAGCGGTACTCCAGCCGCAGATCCTCCCCGGCATTTACCTTATCCTCTATTAAAAAAGGCGGAGTTTCAGAAGGGGAAATGAGCTCTATTTCCTCTCCCATTATTTCAATCTCTCCGGTGGCAATCTCCCGGTTAATATTTTCCTCAGGCCTCTTCCGGATTAATCCTTTGACGGCTATGACATCTTCCTGGCCCAGTCGTTCGGCCATTTTCAGGGCCTCGGCAGAAATTTTCTTAGAGAAGACAAGCTGTACCAGGCCGGATCTGTCCCGAAGATCGACAAAAAGAAGTCCGCCATGATCCCGGGTGCGCTGTACCCAGCCTGCTACTGTTGCCTCTTCACCTATCATTTCCCTGTCAAGTTGACTGCAGATGTTGGTTCTATTTAACTTTCTCTGATTTGACAAATACATTAATGCACTCTCCTTATCATGCTCTTCAGGTTCAATAATTTAGTTCTCAAGCACTGCTTCTTTTCTTTCCCCGTTTTTGTGATTATTGATCAGCTGCTGCTAAATTTTGCGAAACACTATGCGGTTTACCGGTAATTTAATTTTGATAAAATTTAATATGTAAATGGTAAATATCAGCGCCTTATTCAAACTTTTAAAGAAGTATTTTTAAAAGAAGGATAACTTTTTAACATAGGCAACTATTTTCTCCAGAGAAGCTTTAAAAAACTGCTTTGAAGTTTTTAACTACCACATCATTGTCCTCCCAATTTTAGTTAATCCTGAAGATTTGATTTTGATAAAAAAACCTAAAATAATAACTGTACCGGGATGGTATAACTTTTAAAATAAACAATTCCCCGGTACAGAATGATGCTTTCACTATTACTGGCGGTACAGAATAAGAGAATAATACTTTCACTATGTAATAGGATAATACTTTCACTATTACTGGCTTGATATCTTGATATCTGCTTCATGCTTTGTCTGAAGCAAATGATCCGGATACAAAAGAGAGATCCTGAAAGAAATGGCATAAAAAAAGTAAAAAAATAAAAGTAAAATAGTTTCTTATAGTTTTGAATAGCTTATAAAGATAGCCGGTTTTTGCACCCCGGCTTTGTGTGAAAACACCCCAATAAACCAAATATGAAAGGACTGAAGTTAAAGATAAAAGCAATTTTGTAAATGTAAGTAGATGAAAATATTATAGTTATTAGGATAAAGAGATAAAATAAAAAGAAAGAAAAATCATCATATCCAGCTAGGTGAACTGTGTTAAAATTTGACAGGACATCTGTCGAAAATTGTCAAGGAACCCGGTACCGACCATTAAGGCTCAGGCTCAAACACTTTACTCATATGCTCCAGGATCCCATCCAGGGGAACGGACTCTTCCTCACCGCTTTTCATGTCGCGGAGGTTAACCTCGCCGGCTTTAAGCTCTTCGCTGCCGATGATCAGGCAGTAACGGCTGTTTTTGCGGTCGGCATCCTTCATCTGGCTGCCGACACTGCGGCCGCCGTAGTCCCGATCGGCCGAGTAACCAGCTTGCCTCAACCGGTGGAGGATATCCAGAGATTCTGCTTCGGCTTCCTCGCCGATGGTGGTGATGTAGACCTGGAGATCATCGCCAAATTCCCGGGCGGCCTCTTCCAGCAGAATCTCCAACCTTTCCAGTCCCAGAGCAAAGCCGGTGGCAGGGATGTCGCGGTCTCCGATCTCTTCCAGGAGGCCGTTGTATCTGCCTCCAGAAAAGATGGCATCCTGGGCCCCCAGTTCATCGGACTTGACTTCGAACACGGTGTTGGTGTAATAATCCAGTCCCCGAACCAGGGTAGGCACCTCTTTGAAGTCCAGCTTGAGTTTTTCCAGACCCTGTTTGACCTGACTGAAGTTTTCCTGGCAGTCGGGACAGAGATAATCGGTTATCACCGGGGCCTCGCTAACGATCTCCTGACAGACCGGACTCTTGCAGTCCAACACCCGGAGAGGGTTGGTTTTCAGTCTCTCCTGGCAGTTTTCACAGAGTTCCTCTTTCCCGGCTAAATAGGTCTTGAGCTCCTCAAGATAGGAAGGTCGGCACTCGGGACAGCCGATACTGTTGATTTCCACATAATAATCCTCGAAACCAAATTCTTCAATAAAATCTATCCCCAGCGTGATTATCTCGACGTCAACATCGGGGGCATCGCTGCCTATTACTTCAACTCCGAACTGGTGGAACTGACGATAACGTCCGGCCTGAGGTCTCTCGTAGCGGAACATAGGGCCAAAATAAAAAAATTTTTTAGGTAAGGCCTTACCGTAAAGCTTATGTTCTAAGAAAGCCCGGGCTACCGGAGCGGTGCCCTCCGGCCTCAGGGTGATGCTTCTATCGCTCTTATCGGTGAAGGTGTACATCTCCTTCTGAACTATGTCGGTGGCCTCGCCAATTCCCCGGGCAAAAAGTTCAGTATGTTCAAATATCGGGGTCCTGATCTCCTGATAATTGTAACGCCGGCAGATCTCGTGAGCATGTTTTTCAATGTAATTCCATTTAAAAGAAGCGGGGGGCAAAATGTCATTTGTCCCCCGCGGAGCTTTGATTGTCATAATTTTATCACCTATTCCGGTTCTTTCTGATATCTGCTGTTAAAATTAAAGCTGACTGTCTAACTGTCATTAAAGGTGCTTTAAGAGTGCTTTTAAGCAAGCTTTAAGCCTGCTTTGTTTAATTTATTGATTTTCAGAAGGAATTGCCCTAAAAGCTGCTTTATTCCAGAGGTTCAGTTTCCAGGGGATCTTCCTCCAGATCCTCATCCAGATCCTCTTCCAGTTCTTCCTCGGGATCTAGTTCTTCCAGCTCCTCGAGATCCTCTTCATCCAGCTCTTCGCCCTCCGGCAGCGGAGCCATTCCTTCGGCACCAACTTCCTGGTACTGCTGCTGAATGTCGACAAACTTCTCCATCTCTTCAGCAGCCCGGTCCTCCGCTTCCAGCTGGCTGTAAGCCATATTAAGCTGATAGCGTGCCATTAGATTCCGGCCGGCAAATTCTGAAGCCTGGTCGTACTTCTCCAGAGCCAGTTCTTCTTCTTCAATCTGGCGGTAATGTTCTCCCAGTTGATAGGCAAGCTCCCAGTTTTCAGGATCCTCATCCAGGGCTTCAATCAGGACCTCTTCAGCTTCAGCATGTCTTTCTTCATTCTGATAGGTTTCGGCCAGGAAAATATAGAGAGCAGGGTCTCTGCTGTATTCCAGAGCGCTGTGGAACTGTTGTCGGGCTTCCTCATAACGATCTTCTTCCATATATTTCAGCCCCTGCAGACCGGGGTCCTTAATTTCTATCTCGGCAGAGGCTTTCTTCTCAGCCAGCCAGTCGTCAAAGGCCTGCTGTTTCTTTTCTTCTCTCAGGCGGGTTTCAATCTCCTGGTGGGCTTCCTCGGCCTCCTCTTCATCCAGATCTTCATCTTCATACTGTTCGGAAAATCTTTCCTCTATCTCCTCTTCCGAAACACTGACATCTCCCTGAATATCTTCCCTGGCTTCTTCAACCATAGCCTGCTGTTCTAAAGAAAAGCGCAGACTCTGCCGTAGATCTTCCATGGTCATGCCCTGCATTTCCATGATCTGTTCCAGTTCTTCCATCTCCATCTGATTCTGATCCAGTATCTGCTGAAGGAATTCTTCAATTTCAACTTCGCTAACTTCCGGGCTGATTCCCCGCTCCCGGGCTTCCTGAATTATAAGGTTCTCTTCTATTAGAGATTCCAGAATGCTGAGCCGAAAAGGCAGCATCTGAGAACGGGTGAAATTGGCGGTCTGCTGGCGATAGTTATCCAGAATATTGAGATACTGCTGGCGGGGGATCTCCTCCCCGTTAACAACCACTATGGCATCCTGAATATCGGTCGGGCCCTCCGGCTGACCACCGGTATCGCCTCCAAAAAGAGCACCGTAACCCATAAAACCACCACTAATTACAAAGGCTACAACCACAATATAAACTATTATTCTACTATAATTCCTGAGTTCATTAAACATCCTTTAAATTAACCTCCCTTAGGCAGAAAAACTATACTCTTTTGTCTCGTACTGAAACTTTTAAGCAGGCATTAAATTTGGACGGTATTAAACCAATATTAAAAATGATAAATAATTGTTACAGAAAAACAGACCCCGGTGGGGATCCAGTCCAGGATTCCAGGCAGGATTTTCGGGTAAAAATGAATATTTGTCCCTGGGCAGAAATCAAAAAGTATTTATAATTGGCATTTTTATTTTACCTTAGAGTCCGGCAATTGTCAATTATATTCAGGTTATTAAGGTGCCGGTTTTGCAATCTAAAAAAACTATCCATTTTTGGGGCAAACTTTTTTTGCTGGCTGCTTCATTTTTTCTGACTTTAAGCTTCCAGAAAGTAATCCCGGTTGTTAACGCCTTAAAACCGGATAAACCTCTTCCTTAAACTTTTTTAGAGTGGTCGGTTCACCGTGGCCGGGATAAACTCGGGTTTCCGGTGGAAGCTCCCGCAGTAGAAGATCGACAGATTTCTTTAACTGCTGCTGGTCTCCCCCGGGAAGGTCGGTGCGGCCAATGCCACCACTAAAAATTAAATCACCGGCAAAGATCAAATTTTCGGAGGATGAATAAAGCGCCAGGCTGTCTGGCGAATGTCCGGGAATATGGTAGGTCTCGAAGACTTCATTGCCCAGCTTCAGAACTGCTCCGGCTTCCAGACTGCAATCAGGCTCAGGACTGCTGTAATCCGCTCCCATAAAGACTGACAGGTTTTTCCGGGGATCGGTCAGGTTGTCAGCCGCCGAAGGATGGGCCAGAAGTTCCGCCGCTGAGCCGGCCAGCAGAGTCTTATTTCCTCCAATGTGGTCATAATGGCTGTGGGTATTTAAAACATATTTTAAAACGGCTTCTTCGGTCTCAATTGTGCTCTTAATTTTGTCGACCTCTTTTTTTGAGCCAGGGTCAATCACCAGAGCTTCTCCTGAACTTACCACAACGTAACAGTTGGTGGCATTTCTGCCTGTTTTAATCGTGGTTATTTTAATATAAATCACCCCTGGAAAAATTATTTACCCTGCTGTTCCCTGCTGTTAAAAATTTTTCTGACTGTCCAGCAGCAGGGTTACCGGACCATCATTGATCAAATCAACCTCCATCATAGCCTTGAATTCTCCACTGGCCAGCGGAAGGCTATAATCTTTAAGTTTCTCCAAAAAATAGTCATAAAGCTCCTCTGCCCGCTGAGGAGAGGCGGCCTGGCTGTAGCCGGGGCGACGTCCCTGATGGCAGTCTCCATAAAGAGTAAACTGGGATATTATTAGCAGTTCTTTATCCAGTGCCAGAGCCGAGAGATTCATTTTACCCTCCTCATCGGCAAAAATCCGGAGATTGACAATTTTATCAGCCAGGTAATCAGCATCTTCCTGGCTGTCCTCCTCTCCCACCCCCAGAAAAACGCAGAGACCTGAATCTATGGCACCCACTTCTTTTTCATTTACCAGAACCCTGGCTTCGCTAACTCGTTGAACCACTGCCCGCATGCTGTATCTCCTCCTGCTGATAATGGTGAATTTACTAATAAAAAATGAATGATGCGATAAGGTACAATATTAGCTGAATTTTTACCTGCTATTTTAAGTTAAAAATTAAGATGGCAATTACTGCGCCGGATATTGCTGGAGTCAAGGCCAGTGCCGCTGTATTTTAACTGGGTCGGGAGCGGCTGACAGAAAGCACGCCGGAGACGTTTTCTATTTTTTTAATTAAATCCCGCATGTGTTCCAGGCTGCTAAGTTCCACCGCAAGCTTAATATAGGCCTGATTGTATTTATCAGTGTTGGCCATCACTGAATGAAGTTCAATCTTTTCCTTGGAAATCAGGCCGGTTATTTCATTGAGCAGAGCTGATTTATTGACCGCCCGGATGGAAAGTTCAACCTGGTAGGAGCCGGTGCGGGTGCCGCTCCAGCTAACCTCGATAAATCTATCTTTGCTGAGGCCCTTGAGGTTGGGGCAGTCCGAGCGGTGGACAGAAACTCCCCGGCCCCTGGTGATATAACCGACTATATCATCGCCGGGTACCGGATTGCAGCACTGGGCCAGACGGACCAGAATATCATCCATTCCTTTAACTCTGACACCGCGGTCAGTAGACTTTTTCCGGGGTTTGCTGATCAGATCCTGAAGCTCAACCTGTTTTTTATACTCCTCCGGAATCTTATTTATAACCTGACGGGTAGTCAGCTGATCGTAGCCAATGGCGGCATACAGAGACTCCAGGTCCGAATAGTTCAATTCTTTAGCTGCCTTCTGCAGAACTTTTTGTTTTTCTTCCTTGGATAATTCAATTTCATCCTTTTCCAGAGCCTGGAAGAGAGATTTTTTGCCGCTGGCCACAATCTTCTCCTTCTGCTGCTGCTTAAACCAGCGCTTTATCTTGCTCCTGGCCCGGGAGGTCTTGACGAATTTCAGCCAGTCCCGGGTGGGACCGGTGGAATTATTGGAAGTCAGGATTTCCACTATATCGCCATTTTCCAGGCTGTATTCCAGCGGAACTATTTTGCCGTTGACCTTGGCCCCCACACAGTTGTGGCCGACCTCGGTATGGATGTTATAGGCAAAATCCACCGGGGTTCCTCCCCGGGGCAGAGAAATGACATCGCCCTTGGGGGTGAAAACAAAGACTTCGTCCTCAAAGAGATCAATCTTTAAAGTTTCAATAAATTCGTGGGGTTCCTGGAGATCCTTCTGCCATTCCAGGAGCTGGCGGAGCCAGGAGAGTTTCTCCTCAAATTCACCGTCGCTCCTTTTTCCCTCCTTGTATTTCCAGTGGGCGGCAATTCCGTATTCGGCGGTACGGTGCATCTCCCGGGTCCGGATCTGAACCTCCAGGGGATCACCATCAGGGCCTATTACGGTGGTATGAAGGGACTGGTACATGTTGGATTTGGGCATGGCAATATAATCCTTAAAGCGGCCCGGCATTGGTTTCCAGATCTCGTGAATTATGCCCAAAACCTCATAACATTCCCGGACTGAGTCTACCAGAACCCGGACGGCTGTCAGGTCATAAACTTCATTAAAGTCTACTTCCTTCCTTTCCATCTTTTGATAGATACTGTAAAGATGCTTGGGCCGGCCGGAGATATCGGCCTTGATGTCCTCCTCTTCCAGATGATTATTAATTTTATCAATAGCCTCCTGGATCTGGTCTTCTCTCTCCTTGCGGTTGGCTGCTATTTTGCGGGAAACCTCATAATACATTTCGGGCTTGAGATAGCGGAAACAGAGATCCTCTAGCTCCCACTTAAGACGGGACATCCCCAGCCGGTGGGCCAGAGGGGCATATATATCCAGGGTCTCCTGGGCCTTTTCCAGCTGTTTCTCCCGGTTCATGTAACCAAGGGTTCTCATATTGTGCAGCCGGTCGGCCAGTTTAATTAGAACTACCCTGATATCATCGGCCATAGCCAGGAACATCTTGCGCAGACTTTCAGCCTGCTGTTCCTCCTTGGTCTTAAACTGAATCCGGGTCAGTTTGGTGACACCATCTACCAGCAGGGCAATTTCCTCGCCAAACTCCTCGACAATTTCTTCTCTGGTTATTTTGGAATCCTCCAGGACATCATGAAGCAGTGCTCCGGTGATGGTGGTTAAATCCAGCTCCAGCTCGGCTAAAATATAGGCCACTCCCAGGGGATGATCGACATAGGGCTCCCCGGAAATACGATATTGACCCTGATGAGCCTCCTTACAAACTTCATAAGCTTGCTTAATCTCACTCAAATCAGGGTCAGTTATATAGGTTTTAATTTTTTTGAAAATCTTATTGAGATCCATAAAATACTCCTAACATTCTGGGGCCAGAAATAATTTTTCCCGGCAGCATATTATTAAAAATACCGGGGTATCCGGGTGATTAATAAAATTTATTTGTGATCATTTGCGTTCCTTTGAAATCTTTTGTGAGTTTTTCTAAAGCTGGTTAAAAGTGGTTAAATCGGGTTTCTCTTGATATTTATTATCTTAAGCTATGATTTATCTCGAAGATGGTAAAAGCCTGTTAATTAAACCTGATAATTACAAAGGCAAAGTCAAATCCTGATAATTTGTCTGGAGAGAAGCTGACTTTCTAAAGTTAAACTACTCTTCTAGAAGAGAATAAACATCATATCCTTCTAGGTCAGCCCGGCCGTTGAGGTCAACCAGTTCAATTAGAAAACCTATACCTGTTACTTCTCCCTTCAGGCCTTCAATTAATTCCACAGCTGCCCGGGCAGTTCCCCCGGTGGCCAGCAGATCATCTACCAGCAGCACTTTATCTCCGGGTTTGCAGGCATCTCTGTGCATCTCAAGGGTATTGGTTCCGTATTCCAGTTCATAGCTGGCAGAAATCTTGTCAGCCGGCAGTTTACCCGGTTTGCGGATGGGAATAAAACCCTTATCAAACTTATAGGCCAGGGTAGGCCCCAGCAGAAAGCCCCGGGCCTCAATCCCGGCAATATAATCAAATTCCCGTTCCTGATAGTGCTCGGCCATCCTGTCTATGGCCTGACGGAAGGCCGTGGTGTCCTGGAGAAGCGGAGTTATATCCTTAAAAAGTATGCCTTCCTTGGGAAAATCAGGTATTTCTCTAATATAATCTGATAAATTCATCACTATCCCCCTCTTGATTTATTCTTAAAATACTATTTCAACCCTTTAGCTGCTTTTAATTTCTGGTGATAGTTTTTATAGTTTCTGGTGATTGCTTTAATCACTTTTTTATTTCTTTTAATATTTCACTACTGGTTATTGCCGCTAATTAATATAAAATCCTGCTAAATTACCGAAAACTGGGGGTGCTGCCCTGAGATTACTCAGTTGGTTTGCCGGTAATTTTTGATTTAAAAGTTTAGCCAAACCTCAGTTGAAATTACCATCCCTAAAATAGCTAATAAAACTATAATTTAAGTTCCTGCTGAAGCAGCGCAAAAAATTCTCTGAGATTACTAGAGAAGGCTAGTTCTTTAAGCCGGTTAAAATCCTCTTTAATTTCAACATTTCTATTATATCTTATTGACTGGGATAAGTCCAGTTTAGCCGGGAAACTGCTCGTTATCCGGTAGACCTTTTCTGCCTTTTCTTCCCTGGTAATCAGCTCCAGCTCCTGCCAGATTTCCAGCAGCTGATCAATTGCTGCTGGCTTTAAGCCAGGACAATCTTTCAGCAGTCCAGAAAGCTCTTTCCTGGTGAATCTTTCCTGTCGGCTAATTAACTGCCAGGCCTGCTCTAGAGTCTCTTTGCTTATAAGCCGATGCTGCAGTATCCTCTTATTAGCGTTTAAATCTTCTCTGCCAAACAGAAAATATATTTCCAGCTCTGATGTGCTGCTCTTGTTTGAGCTAATCTCTGCCTGGCTGGAATCAATGCCAGCAACCTGAATCAGTTCTGCTAGAGAAAAGGGAAGTTCAAAAAAAACTACCTGCTGGCTGTTGCTTGCAGCAGCTTCTTCTGCCGAGGTACAGCAGAGCGCCCGGGGAAATTTTTCTTCGAGCTCGGTCTTTAACTTTCTGTTATTGAGATAGATCAGGCAGGAGTTTGTATCTTTTGAAATTGAAGCAATCACCCTGCAGGGGTCACGGCTGTTCCGGTAGTCGTGAAGTTTTAGATTATCGCCGGAATAGATTATAGGATAATCCTGCTGACGGCTGACTGGAACCAGGCTCTTAAGGTTAAGCTGAACAGTGTGTCTGCCCTGCCAGTTATTATCCTCGACCCGGGCAATAATATTATAAGTGCTGTCGGTGCCAGGAAAATCAAAATCCAGTGCCAGATTAAAACCAATACCCTTAAGTCCTCCGGAGGTTATCAGCTGAAGATGGCTGTTATCCCGGCCCACCGCCCTGGCCTGCTGCAGGCTTACCTGAGGCAGAAGAAAGGTGGGAGCAGGATTGCCGATGCCGTAAGGCTTTAAATTTTTCAGCTCCTGATAAAAATCCAGCGAAATCTGCTGCTCGCTTAAAATGTCATCTATCTGGCGGGCCGGAATGAAATCGCGGGAGCTCAAATTCTCCTTAAGATAATTATTGAAGGCCCGGCGAAAGTCAGCAACCTTCCCGGTTTCTATCTCCAGGCCCGCAGCCTGTTTGTGGCCGCCGAAACTCAGGAGATAGGAACTGCAGGATTTGAGAGCTTGATGAAGGTTAAGGGCTGAGATGCTGCGTCCCGAGCCCCGCCCCCGGTCTGATCCAGCAGGAATGGAGCTGCTTATTTTGGATACTGGCCGGCTATTATCACCGGCTTGATCAGGTCTCTGGGATTCCTCAGCCTGTTTCTTGCCCTCTTTCTTATCCTCCAGGGCTATCAGAATCACCGGACGGTAATACTTCTCAACCAGCCGGGAGGCCACAATCCCGATTACTCCGGGGTGCCAGCTGCGGGAAGCCAGAACAATACCCTCCCCTTCTCCTGGCGGGCTTGTTTCAATCATCTCCCGAGCTTCCTCCAGGGTCCGGTCCTCTTCCTGGCGGCGTTGATAATTATACTCCACCAGTTTTTGAGCCAGTCCCTCTACCTGCCGGCGGTCCCCGGCCAGCAGAAGCTGCAGGGCCTGATCTGCTGATTTGATCCGGCCGGCGGCGTTGATTGGAGGAGCTAAAATATAGCCTATCTGGCCGGTTGAGATTTCCCGGGAAAGATCAAGGGAAAGACACTCGGCCAGAGCTTGAAGCCCGGGGTTACCGGTGTTTTTCAAAACCTTTAGACCTTCCCTTACCAGGATCCGGTTCTCACCCTGCAGGGGAACCAGGTCCGCCACCGTCCCCAGGGCCACCAGATCAAGCCGGGATCTGAGATAGGGAGTTAAGCTTTTCTCGGAAATTGACTTTTTGCTGGACGGGCTATTCGGGTTATTTTCCCGGCTTAAGCGCTGCTGCTCCAGGGCCTGGCAGAACTTAAAAGCTGTCCCCACGCCAGCCAGGCCGCCTTTAATTTCAAAATCTCCCTTCAGCAGGTGGTGGTTGATAAGAGAAAAAGCAGGTGGTAACTGATCTGCAGGTTCATGGTGGTCGATCACAATGACATCAATACTCCGTTCCTGTAAAAATTTAATTTCTTCCAGGGCGGTGATGCCGCAGTCAACTGTGATTACCAGCTCAAAATTTTCCAGGCCAAGGCTTTTAAGGGCTGCCAGATTAAAGCCGTAGCCATCCCGGATCCGGTCTGGAATATAGTAGAGGCATTCCACAGCCCAGATTTCTGCTAAATAATCAAAAAGCAGAGCTATGGAAGTTATCCCGTCCACATCATAATCACCGTAAATTAAAACTCTCTCCTGCTCTTCCCGGGCCTGGCTGATCCTGGTCACAGCCGAAGGAATACCGGGAAATTTTAAGGGATCACTGAGATTTTCAGGTACCGGCTGGAGAAAACTCTCAATTTCCTTGGGTGTCAAACCCCGCCGCTTGAGAATCCGGACAGCAGGAGAATCTAAACTCTGAGTTGTAGGGTTTTTTATCTGCCATCTTTCCTGCATAGCAACCAACTTTCTTTTGTAAGGCAATTATAAAACAATTTAAATTAAATTTTGGATAATGGTAGGAAGAGAAGGAATCTTACCAGGCCTCAGGTCAGTTGCTTCAAGTTTTTGCTAAAATATTACAGAAGTATCAGTAAATATTAAAATCGGCCGGAGCGGAGGATGGAGATTACCAGCCAGATTCCCAGAACACCGGCCATGAAAAATCCCAGAAAACCAAAGAGGGGAATTCCCCTGAAGAGAGGCTGCACGCCGGTTTGAATGATCATGGAAGATCCCACAATCAGGGAGGAAATTATCAGGCTGATTGACAGGCGGTTGGAAGCAAAGTCAATTTCATTAATCAGGTTTTCAAGATTCTGGTGTTTGAAACCCAGGGTTAGTTCATTGTGGGCCAGTTTCTCCAGAATCAGGGCAAAGTTCTCTGGATAATCCTTAATGTTGTTGCGAAACTGCCAGAGGTTCAGTCCCAGGCGCTTTAATAGATTATCGGGGCGAAGGCGGTCCCGGAGCAGGTCTCCCAGAAAATCATTGCCTATTTCCACAATATTAAATTCTGGATCCAGACTGGAACCAACACCCTCGCTTAACCCCAGAGCTCGAAAAAGCAGGAAAAATTCCTGGGGCAGCCTGATGTGATGCTTGAAAACAATCCGCTGCAGATCCTGAAATAAAACCCTGAAATTGATATCCTCGAGGCGCCGGTTATAATAGCTGTGGATAAACTCTTCAATATCAATTAAAAGTTTACGCTCATTAAGGTTCTCGGGCAGGTCACCAATTTCCACTATGATATCCTTGATGACCTCCACATTGCGGCGCAAAAGAGCAGCAAAGAGCAGAGCAAAATAATCCCGATCAACCTTGCTGATCTGCCCCATCATGCCGAAATCAACATAGGCCAGCCGGGAACCTTCAATAATAAAAATATTCCCGGGATGGGGGTCGGCATGGAAAAATCCATCAATCATAACCTGCTTGAGAAAAACTTCGGCCCCCAGGCGGGAAAGCTTTTTATTTTCAATCTTAGTGAAATCTTCAATTTTGCTCAGTCTCTGACCCTGAATCTCCTCCATCACCAGCACCCGGTTGCTGCTGTAATCTTCGTAAACCTGAGGAACAATAATATCTTCATAACGGATGTGATTGGCATTAAAGCGCCGGATATTGGTAAGTTCCTGGTTGAAGTTAAGCTCCTTAAAGAGGGTCTCCCGGAATTCCTCAACCAGTCCTACCGGGTCGATAAAATCAGGCAGAATTCCCCGGTTTAAAGCTATCTCCGCCAGGTCAGAGATAATTTCCAGGTCAACCCGGATTCTTTTCCAAATTTCCGGTCGCTGGATTTTAACTATTACCGGTTCCCCGGTTTTCAGCCGGGCCTTATGAGCCTGGGCAATCGAGGCTGCAGCCGTCGGTTCTTCAGAAAACTCCTGAAAAACTTTCTCCAGACAGTCCTCGCCCAACTCTTCCTCTAATACCGGTGTTATTTGAGAAAAATCGACCGCAGGAACCTCATCCTGCAGTCGACGGAATTCTTTGATATATTCAGGGGGCAGGATATCAGGCCTCGTGCTTAAAAGCTGACCCAGTTTGACATAAGTCGGGCCCAGATCCTCCATCACCCGGCGCAATCTTGGCGGCAGGCTGGCAGGCTCTTCCAGCTCCTCATCCCGGGAAAATCTGTCCTCCAGGGGAACAAATCTTCTCAGGTCAAAACGGTCCAGCAGAAAACCCAGCCCGTTTCTCAGGAAGACCTGGCTGATTTCTCGGTATCTTTGAAAATGCTTGTATTTTTTCCTGAGATTAAATAACATGACAGACCAGGGCTCCTGTTAGTCTTCCGGATTTTCGCTACAAATTTCCTTGAGTCTGTCAACTTCCTTTTCCAGAGCTGCTACCTTGCTGGTGAGATCTTCCACATCTTCCCGGGAGGAAAAACCCAGATCCCTGAGCTTCTTTTCTATCGATTTTTCAATCTCGTCTTTCTTCTCATCGCCCTTCTGCTGCCACTTTTTGACAAGCTCCTCGCCCTGTTTGCGGGTAAGATCTCCCTCTTTGATCATAGTGCTGATAACTTCTTCCATTTTTTCCACTGTCAGATCTAGTGAACCCAGTCCGCGATATAAAATATCTTCCAGCTTTAATTTCATTGGTTTTCAACCCCCTTCTCTCTCTTGAAATCCACAATGAGTTAAAAATGGACAGGAAACTTCTCTTAGCTCCTAGCTCCGGGATTTCGCTCTGGCTTTCGCTCTAATATCCCAGTCAACCAGTATCGGGCTAGCTACAAAAATGGAGGAATAAGTTCCCACAGCCAGGCCAATAAAAAGAGCCAGCATAAAGGTCCTGATGGCAGCACCTCCAAAGAAATAGATGGCCAGAATCGCTACCAGAGTGGTCATCGAGGTGTTGATGGAACGGGGCAGGGTATCGACCACCGCCCGGTTGGCCTGTTCAATAAAGGGCATTTTCCGGTAGAGTTTCATGTTCTCCCGGATCCTGTCAAAGATAACAATGGTGTCGTTGATGGAATAACCAACAATGGTGAGAAGCGCAGCTACAAAGGCAGTATTGATCTCCCGTCCCAGCAGGGCAAAGATGCCCACGGTAAAGAGCACATCATGGGTCAGGGTGGCCAGGGTGGTAATAGCAAATTTTGGCTCAAAACGGAAGCTGATATAAGCTACCATGGCCAGACCGGCTACCAGCAGGGCCAGCAAGGCCTGCCTTCTCAGTTCCTGCCCGATAGTTGGACCCACCATATCGGTCCTTAAAACTTCTGCCCCGGCAAATTCAGCCAGAACAGCATTTTCTACCTGTTCAATCTCAGTGGGGGATAGTTCACTGGTTCTGATGATGACACCCTGATATTGATCCTCGATGGTCGTCTGCAGGGTAGCATCCTCGGCAATGCCGATCTCGGTCAGCACCGCCCGTACATCTTCTGTGGGAATCAATTCTTCAAAGCTGAACTCTATAATTGTCCCCCCGGCAAAATCAATCCCCAGATTGAGACCAAAGACCAGCAGGGCAAGCAAGGAAAGAATTACAATTGCTCCTCCTACGGTAAACCAGATTTTTCTTTTACCCATTAAATCAAGTCTATCACTGTCAAAATTAAGCATTCTGCTGAACCCCCCTGTTGGCACCGAAGGACTTCTCGGTCTGAATCAAACTGGACTGGGAAAAGACATCGATCAGGCTTCTGGTGATCAGGAAGGCCGTAAACATGCTGACCAGAATTCCAATAATCAGGGTGACGGCAAATCCTCTGACTGCACCGGAAGTAAAGTAGGCCAGAATTGAAGCCGTAATTAACGTAGTAACATTGGCATCAACAATAGTGATATAGGCTCTTTTAAAGCCGGCATCAATTGCCGCTCTGATACTTTTCCCGCTGTTACGCTCGTCCTTGATGCGCTCAAAGATAATAATGTTAGCATCGACAGCCATACCGATGGAGAGAATGATACCGGCAATTCCCGGCAGGGTTAAAACTGCCTGCAGACCGGCCAGGGTTCCCATCATCACTATACCATAGATAATGAGGCTGGAGGCTGCCAGAATTCCGGGAAACTTATAATAAAAAATCATATAGATTGCTACCAGGGCCAGGCCAATTAGGCCTGCTCTGATACTCTGCTGGATGGCTATTGCTCCCAGGGTTGGTCCCACGGTCCGGCTTTCCATTACTTCTACCGGTACCGGCAGGGCACCTTCCCTGATCAGGACAGCGTGTTCTTCAGCTTCCCGGACATTGGCATAGCCGGTTATCTGGCCCTGATCCCGGATCACCGACTGAACTGTGGGGTTGGTCAGCTGCTCCTCATCCAGATAAACCCCGATCCGCTGCCCCATATACATCCGGGTAATCTCTTCAAACTCTCGAGAGCCCTCTCGATCCAGCTGGAAGGAGACCACCGGTCGGCCGTGTTCATCATAGCTGGCCCGGGCATCTGTTATTCTATCTCCGGTTAACAGCACCTCTCCTTCGGGATTGCGGATGGTAAGCATAGCTGTCCGGCCGATGGTTTGAATTGCTTCCGAAGGATTGTCGACAGCCGGCAGTTCGACAATGATGCGATCTGATCCTTCGGTCTGAATGACCGGTTCTGAAAGACCCAGTTCATTAACCCTTCTTTCAATCACACTGACTATTCCTGTCATAGTTTCCCGGTCAATGGTGCGATCCTCGGTTTCCTGAGCCTGAAGAACAATATGGGCCCCGCCCTCCAGGTCCAGGCCGAGATTTATGCCATAAAAAGAATAAAGAAATATTGCCAGAGCTATAACTCCGACAATAAAAGCAATTTTCAGCCTGCGTTTTTGTTTATACCTCATAAATTCATCCTCCTACAGAATAAAAAATAAATTTTAATTAATATAAAGATAATTATTCCTGATTATCAATATTATACTCCTCGTGCTCCAGAACTCTCATCTCACCCAGAGGCCAGAAAACCCAGAAAGCTTTACCATGAATGGAATCTCTGTCAACATAACCAACCAGCCCAGGAAATCTGCTGTCGGCACTGTGATTGCGGTTATCCCCCAGCACAAAATATTCCCCTTCGGGAATCTCGAAGGGCCCTGAATCTCCAATATCCCGCATATCTTCTTTGATATAATCCTCTTCCAGTGGTTCACCATTAACATAAACCTGTCCATTTCTGATATAGACAGTATCTCCGGGCAGGCCAATTATTCTCTTGATATATCTCTGATCACTGGCCCCCTGGGGAGTAAAGACCACTATTTCTCCCCGTTGCGGGTCACGAAAACGGTAAATTAATTTATTAGCTATCAGTCTCTCTCCATTATCCAGGGTTTGCTGCATGGAGCTGCCTTCAACCACAAAAGACTGGGCTACAAAGGTTATAATTAAAAAAGCCAGTACACCTGCAATGACCAGCGACTGGATAAATTCCTTGATATCGCCCTTATCCACAGAGGTTACCTCCTATTCAAAATTGTACAAGATCAAACAATTAAACAGTTAAAAATGTCAGGCTTTTTCAAAGCCTGCTGTTATTTTTTATCTGTTTGTCTGTCTGTTTGTCTGGGTTTAATTAAGCAATCCTGAGCTGTAAAGCGAGTCACAAAATGGAATTAACTAAAGAAATAAATCCAGATCCAGAGCACTGCTGCTTAATTTTACAGCTATTCCTCTTCAGCTTCTTCTTTCTGTCTGGCCAGCTGGCTGATGGAACTCTTCATCATCTCAATATCAACCTCGGGGGAAATTCTCAGCCTGACAATATTATCCTTGATCTTGATTATCTTGCCTCTAATACCGCCGGCAGAAATAATTTCATCCCCAACCTCAAGGCTGTCCAGCATTTCCTGATGCTGTTTCTGTTGCTTTTTTTGCGGCCTGATCAGGAAAAACCAGAAAACACCAAAAATCAAAATCCAGGGTAATAACGAAACTACAACTTCCATTAAAATTCCTCCTTAATTTTAAATTACATCCTGCCCATATTATTATATTTTGTTTTCCCTTACTATTATAATATCTAATACCATTAATTACAAGAGATTTTGCCCGGAGAAAACTATTTTTTCACCCAGGGTGGAGTTTCAGGTGATAGCAAGCCAGGAAATATCAGCAGCCAGCTGGGTTGGAAATAATATCAGCCGGCCACAGCATCATCCCGGTAGCGCTCCAGAAATTCATCAGCAAAGCTGTCCAGCTCCTGGCGGGCAATGGCCCGGCGCAGGTTGGTCATTAGTCTCAAGAAGAAATAAATATTATGATAGGTCGTCAGCCTGATTCCCAGAATTTCCCGGCGCTTTAAAAGATGCCTGAGATAGGCCCGAGAATAGTTGCGGCAGACATAGCAGCTGCAGTCGGGGTCAGGAGGCGAAAAGTCTTCCCTGTAGCTGGCATTACGGATGGTAAGGCGTCCCTCCCGGGTATAGATGCTGCCGTGCCGGGCAATCCTGGTGGGCATGACGCAGTCAAACATGTCTATTCCCCGCCTGACACCGGCAATCAGATCCTGAGGTGTGCCGACTCCCATTAAATAGCGGGGCTTATCCCGGGGCAGCTCCGGCACGGTAACTTCCAGCATCTCATACATCAGCTCATTTTTCTCACCAACGCTTAAACCTCCAATGGCATAACCGGGAAAGTCAAACTTCACTGTTTCCCGGGCACTCAGGCGGCGCAGATCGGCGAAGGTACCTCCCTGAACGATACCGAAGAGATTCTGAGGAGAGTTTTCCATCTCCTGCTGACAGCGATGGGCCCAGTGCAGGGTTCGGTCCAGAGCTTCTTTGGCATATTCCTTATCAGCGGGATAGGGAGCGCATTCATCAAAAGCCATCACTATATCGGAACCAAGCTTTTTCTGAATCTGCATGGATTTTTCCGGAGTGATAAAGTGCCGGGAGCCATCTAGATGGGACTGAAATCTAACCCCCTCCTCGCTAATTTCATTGAGATCAGCCAGGCTGAATACCTGAAAACCGCCGCTGTCAGTCAGCAGCGGGCGATCCCAGTTCATGAAATGGTGAATACCGCCGGCCCGGGCAATCAGATCCTCTCCCGGCCTGAGATAAAGGTGATAGGTATTGGCCAGAATTATTCCAGCTCCACAGGCCTTAAGTTCCTCGGGAGTCATGGTCTTGACTGTGGCCTGAGTTCCCACCGGCATGAACACCGGGGTTTCAAACTGTCCCCTGTCCAGGGTAATTCTGCCTCGACGGGCTGCAGAATTTCGAGACTGATCCAGTACTTCAAATTTAAGCGTCATCGGAAATTATCAGTCCTTTAATTAAAAATAATCAGTCCTTAAATCAAGGATTATCAGTTTTATAATGGGATATTATCAGCATTGCATCCCCAAAGCTGTAAAACCTGTACTCCCGGCGGATGGCTTCCTGATAGGCCTGCATGATATTCTCCCTGCCTGCCAGAGCTGAGACCAGCATCAGAAGGGTGGATTTGGGCAGGTGAAAATTGGTCAGGAGACCATCAATCACCTGAAAATCATAGCCGGGATAAATAAAAATCTCAGTCCACCCCTGCCGGCCCTGTCCTTCAAGAATTGACCTGGCAGCTCCCTCCAGGGTTCGAGTGACGGTGGTACCAACAGCAATAATCCGGCCGCCGGATTCTCTGGTCTGGCAGATTTCACGGGCGGTCTCCTGGCTTACTGCAAAATATTCGGCATGCATCTCGTGCTCCTCCACCTCATTGGTGCGAACCGGCCGGAAGGTTCCGAGTCCGACATGCAGGGTGATATAACTTATGTCTATCCCGTTTTCTTTAAGCTCCTCCAGGAGATCTTCGGTAAAATGGAGGCCGGCAGTTGGTGCTGCCGCTGAGCCTTCCCGGCTGGCATAAACAGTCTGATAGCGCTCCGGATCTCCAGAATATTCGGTAATATAGGGGGGCAGGGGCATTTCTCCCAGAGCCTCCAATTTTTCCCGGAGTCTGCCGGGTGGGTTAAACTCCAGAATCCGGCCGCCAAAATCGGTATAAGCCAGGCAGCGGGCTGTGATCTCTCCTCGGCTCTCTCTCTCCGGTTTCTTCTCTGGACCATCCTTTTTAGAAGTAAAAACTATTTCGGTTTCCTGCTTCACCCGCCGGCCGGGCTTGACCAGAACCTCCCAGCGGTCGGGCTCAAGTTCATTCAGCAGCAGCACCTCAACCTCCACTCCGGAGGATTTTTTTCGTCCGTGAAGACGGGCCGGAATTACCCGGCTGTCATTTAAAACCAGCCTGTCACCGGACTCGAGGTAGTCCCCTAACTGAAAAAATCTGGCATGATCCCTTATACCCCCTGCTTTATTTAAAACCATCAGCCGGGATTCATCCCGCCGGGAGGTCGGTTCCTGGGCAATCAGCCTCTCCGGCAGCTCATAATCAAAATCCTTTACCTCCATCTAAATAAACCTCCATAGTATTGAGCTAAATATTAATGTGAATAAAATACAGCTTAAGCAATTAGCTTAGTTAGTTATCAATTATTTTACCCATTAAAGACCTCTATTGTCCCAATCATCTTAGAAACATCCTTATCTAAAAAATATATCTCTAAAATATCAGGATATCAGGTTAGTCCTCTTCAAAAAGGGCCTGCTGGCGGGATTGGGGAAGTTCTATTTCCAGATGCTGATAGGCTGACCGGGTGGCCTTCCGGCCCCGGGGAGTTCTTTCCAGAAAACCTAGCTGCAGCAGGTAGGGCTCGTAAACATCTTCTATAGTTTCACATTCCTCGCTGATGGCTGCCGAGATGGTCTTGAGGCCGACCGGGCCTCCTCCAAATTTCTGGATAATGGTCTTAAGCAGTCGGTGATCTATTTTATCCAGACCCATTTCATCAACTTCCAGCAATTTCAGAGCTTCCCGAACTACCTCCGGGGTAATAGCGCCATCGGCGCGGACCTGGGCAAAATCCCTAATTCTCTTTAAAAGCCGGTTGGCAATCCGGGGTGTTCCCCGGGAACGACGGGCAATTTCACCGGCTCCCTGGGAAGAGATATCCACCTCCAAAATTCTGGCTGATCTCTGAACAATCTCGGCCAGCTCTTCCCGGTTGTAGAATTCCAGCCGGTTAATGACTCCAAATCTATCCCTCAGTGGTGAGGAAAGTTTGCCGACCCGGGTGGTTGCTCCCACCAGGGTGAACTGAGGCAGATCCAGGCGGACCGAGCGGGCCGAGGGCCCTTTACCGATCATGATGTCCAGACCATAGTCCTCCATGGCCGGATATAAAACCTCCTCCACCACCCGGTTCAACCGGTGAATTTCATCAATAAAAAGAATATCCTGTTTGGAAAGATTGGTTAAAATTGAAGCCAGGTCTCCCGGTCTCTCGATGGCCGGACCGCTGGTGGTATGAATGTTGACATTCATTTCATTGGCAATAATATTGGCCAGAGTGGTCTTGCCCAGGCCGGGCGGGCCGGAAAGCATAACATGATCCAGAGCATCGCCCCGCTGGCAGGCAGCCTGAATAAATATATTTAGCTTTTCCTTAACCTTTTCCTGACCTATATAATACTCCAGTCTGGTAGGACGCAGAGTTTTATCTAGCACCTCATCCTCTACTTCCCGGGGAGAAACGACTCTTTTTTTGTCCTGATCCATTTATGATAACTCCTTCCCCAATATATGGAGTTGTTAAAAGATAGAAAAATTTGCAGCATATGCCCAAAAACGATGAAAATCCTGTTTTTTAATTTGAAGTATTTTAAATAATGATGCAGTTTTTCTTGTTCATTCCCCATTTACCCGGGTAATATTAACTTCTAATGTGAAAGCCAGAAATAAATTAGGAGTCAATATCATCATAAATGGAAATTCTGGCTTGAGCTATGATTAATCCTGTCCCAGAAAAAGCAGCACCTGGCGGATTTTTTCTTCCAGATTATCCTGGGATTCAATCTCCATTTCTTCCAGGGCGGAATTGACCTCGCTGTCACTGTAACCTAAATTATTCAGGGCCGAGTAGAGTTCATCATCCCGGGCAAAGCTGGCGGCGGTATCGGAGAAACTTTCGCCTGCCATCAGATCATCCACCCTGCTCTTCAATTCCAGAATCATACGCTGGCCGCTCTTGGGCCCGATGCCCTTGACTTCCTTTAAAATATTGAGATCTTCATTGAGAATGGCCCGGGCAAAACGGTCCGGGGAAAGAGTAGAGATTATATTTAAAGCCACCCGGGTTCCGATTCCCGATACCGTCAGAAGTTCCTGAAACATCTGCCGGTAAGACTTGCGGGTGAAACCGAAGAGCTCCAGAGCATCCTCCCGGACATGAGTGTGTATATAAAGTTCACAGTCACTGCCGGTTTCAACTCCGGCCATAGTGGTGGGCACTGTTACCTGATATCCCACATCATTAACATCAACAATTATCTGGTCCTCCCTGCGAGAAATTACCTTACCCCTGACAAAGCCTATCATACTAGTTCACCCCAGTTCTTCTTAACAGCATAATTGTGCCCGTGACAGATGGCCACTGCTATAGCATCGGCTTCATCATCGGAATCCGGTGCTGCCGGCAGGTTGAGCAGAGCCTTTACCATCTCCTGGACCTGATGCTTGCTGGCCCGGCCATAGCCCACCACTGCCTGTTTAACCTGCAGGGGGGTATACTCATAGACTTCAAGCCCTTGACGGGAGCCAGCCAGGAGAATAACTCCCCGGGCTTGTCCCACCCGGATGGCTGTCTTGACATTTTTGTTAAAAAATAGTTCCTCCACTGCCATATGCCCGGGATTTAAACTATTGATAAGTTCTGTAAGTTCCTGAAATAAATCCTCCAGTCTGGTGACATCCTGCCTGTCAGGAGAAGTTTTTATTCGGCCGGAATCTATCAGTTCAAAGGAGTTGCCCTGCTTCTCAAGCAGAGAATAACCTGTTGTTGCCAGTCCGGGGTCGATACCTAATATTCTCACCAAGTTCACCTCATCTTAAATAGTAAAAGACACTGAGGTATCAGTGTCTCAGGCAAAATTCAGGCCTATTTGTTGCTGCCGGTTATTCCTCCAGTTCAGCCATGATTTCTTCAGGAATATCGAAGTTTGCATAAACTTCCTGAATATCATCGTGATCCTCCAGCTCTTCCATCAATCTTAAAATTTCTTTAGCCTCAGGACCATCAAGTTCAACAATGTTATTGGGGCTCATGACAATATCGGAATCATCAAATTGATAGCCTGCTTCTTCCATCCTCTCCTTGACCTGGATAAATTCTTTATCGGCGGTGAATATCTGAATGAAATTCTTTTCTTCCTGAATATCTTCTGCTCCGGCCTCCAGGGCTTCCAGCATAACCTTATCCAGATCATATTCGCCGCTACTATTATCGAGAATCAGCTGACCCCGGCGCTCAAACATCCAGGCCACGCAGCCAGATTCGCCCAGATTGCCGCCGTGCTCGGAGAGAATATGGCGAATTTCTGAAGCAGTGCGGTTGCGATTATCGGTGGTTATTTCCAGAAAGAGAGCCACTCCTCCTGGTCCGTAACCTTCGTAATTAAAGCTTTCATAGTCAACACCCTCAAGCTCTCCGGTGCCCCGTTTGATCGCCTTCTCAATATTTTCATTGGGCATGTTGTTATTTTTGGCCTTTTCAATGGCCATCCTTAAATCCGGGTTGAACTCAGGATCTCCTCCGCCCTCCCGGGCCGCTACAGCTATTCTCCGGCTCAGTTTGGAAAAAAGCTTGGCCCGGCGGCGATCTTCCTTCTGTTTTTTATGCTTGATATTGGCCCATTTTGAATGTCCGGCCATGATAAACCCTCCTACTGTTAAACCTAAATACTAAAACTATAAATCCTAAACACTAACTTTCATTTTAACATAATTCCCCTGCTATTGCAAAAGAAAAGCCTTCAGCTGCAGAGGCTGAAGGCATGAATTCTATTCGTTCATTTTCTTTCTTAAGTTCTCTATCAGATTTTCCAGACGAGCTCGATTCTCGTTCTCCCATTCTTCAATAAACTGTTGCAATTTCTCCCGGTCTCTTTCGTTCAGTTTACTGAGCTCCTCTTCATATCTTTCATCGTCCAGAAAAACCCTGTTGAGAGATTCCACTGCTTTCTTCATGGGATACTGAATTTTATAATAGACTTTATCAGTCATGATTATCACCTTCCAGCCGGGCGACAATTTTCTTGAGTTCGGGGATTCCGTCACGATCCATAAATCTCAGGTAACCTTCCAGGGTAATAACCCGGTTATCAAGGATCTTATCATCAATCTCCACTTCGTCCAGATTCAGCCTTTTAAGTCTTTTGATAACCAGGCTGATATCTTCCATGGCCTCCATGACTAAAGATTTTCCCTCTGGCATAAAGCCCCACCTCATCATTTGAGATTTAATAAAATCGGCAGGCTGATCTGTAAGCCGAGTTCTGTGGTGACGGTCATCCATCTAGCCTGACAGTTGCCTGCCAGGTCCAGCGTCCAGACCCGGGGGAAGGACGGGCCGCCCTCATTCCCCTCTATTTGGACTTACTCCGGGTGGGGTTTGCCTGGCAGCTCAGTCACCTGAGCTCCGGTGAGCTCTTACCTCACCATTTCACCCTTACCGGATGAATACCCGGCGGTATCTTTTCTGTGGCACTTTCCTGGGAGTTGCCTCCACTGGGTGTTACCCAGCACCCTGCCCTTTGGAGCTCGGACTTTCCTCGTCTGCCAAAAGACAGCCGCGACCATCCGATCAGCCTGCCCTACCATAACCTGAGTGGATTGCTTGTATTACACTTAAATTATAGCACTCGCTGAAAAAACTGTCAAGTTTTATCAAAATATATTAAATTCAAACAACCAGCTCTCAGGCCAGCTGCCAGGGAGATTCATCGCGGCTGGCTTCAACTACTTCCAGTTCCCGGGCCGGAAAGCTGTCTGAGAGGTAACCGGCAATCAGCTCTCTAAAAATCTTCTCAGTGGCAAAATGACCGGCATCGACGACTGCCACCCCTTTCTCCCGGGCTGCCAGAAGTTCATGATATTTTACATCACCGGTAAGAAAAAGATCCATTCTTTTCGGATCGGCCTCTTTGAGGAAATCTCCCCCGCTGCCGCAGGCCAGTCCAATCCGGCCTATTCTCCGGGTCAGGCTGCCAGAATATCTGAGAACAGAAGGACTCAAAACCCGTTTAACCCGCTGGAGAAATTTCTCCAGGCTGACCGGTTCTGTCAGCCTTCCCAGCCGGGCTGGCTGAGGTTCATTTTGATGCTGCTCCAGGGCAAAGATATCATAGGCCGGCTCTTCATAGGGATGAGCTTCTTTTAAAGAATCAATAATTCTGCTGCGGTCCCGGTTTTGATAAATGACCTCCAGGCGGTATTCCTCCACTTCTTCCCGCTTGCCCTGCTGGCCAACTGCCGGGGAACTTCCGGCCAGAGGCTTGAAGGTTCCGGTGCCCTGGGTAAAGAAGGATGCCTCCGAATAGTTGCCAATCTCCCCGGCACCCGCTGAAAAGAGAGCTTGCTGAACCTCTTTGAGAGAATCCCGGGGCAGAAAGACCACCAGCTTCTCCTGTTTGAGACCGGTTTGAAGATTTTCAACTTCCTCCAGTTCAAGCTTATCGGCGAGAAAGTCATTGAGTCCCCACCGGGCCTGGTCCAGGTTAGTGTGCGCGGCAAAGACAGCCAGATCATTTTTCAGGGCTCTGCCTATTAGGCTGCCCCGAGGCTCGGCCAGATTTAAACTTTTTAATCCCTGGAAAATCAAAGGATGGTGAACGATCAGAAGCTGACAGTTTTTCTCCAGGGCTTCCAGAACAACCTTCTCTGTTGGTTCCACAGCAATCAGTACCCTGGTTACCTGCTCTTCAAGATTTCCCAGCTGCAGACCGCTGTTGTCCCAGTCCATTGCAGCTTCGGGGGGAGCCAGCTCCTGAATTCTGGCTGTGATATCCTTAACTTTAAGCATTATTATCCTCCTGTCATAATTAAAGTAGATATTTATTTTATAAAAAACTAACTGATTTGCATTAAACATAAAATATGGGTATTTAAATAAAAGTTAGCCTGGCTACTTTCTGCTGGCAGAATACAGGAAAAACTATAAAAATAAAACCCTGTTCCTGAAATACAGAACAAGGTTGACGACTGACTTGATTTTACTAAAGAGTAGGTTTTAATGGTGGGCCCACCAGGATTTGAACCTGGGACTAGACGGTTATGAGCCGCCTGCTCTGACCAACTGAGCTATGGGCCCAAATATTTACTTATCTTCCAACGCAATCACTATTATACGGGATTTTGAAGTAGCAGTCAATAGAAATCCCCGGTTTTAAAAGCATAATATCGGACTTCAGGTCGGTTTAGACCCCGATTGCTTTGCTTAACTCCAGTATCATAGCTTATAGCTACATAAATTCCGATTAACTAATCCAGATAATCCCTGAGTTTTCTGCTGCGGGTCGGATGGCGGAGCTTGCGAAGAGCCTTAGCTTCAATCTGACGGATTCGTTCCCGGGTCACTCCAAACTCCCGACCTACCTCTTCCAGGGTTCGGGAGCGGCCGTCTTCAATGCCAAAGCGCAGTTCTAAAACCCGCTTTTCTCTGTCGGTCAGGGTCTCCAGCACATCATCCAACTGGTCCTTGAGCAGCATGAAGGAAGCCACTGAAGCAGGAGCAGGCGCATCTTCATCCTCAATAAAATCTCCCAGATGGCTGTCCTCCTCTTCCCCGATAGGGGTCTCCAGAGAAACAGGTTCCTGGGCTATTTTCATTATTTCCCGGACCTTATCAGCGCTGATATCCATTTCTTCACCGATCTCTTCTGGAGTTGGCTCTCTACCCTTCTCCTGAAGCAGCTGCCGGGAAACCCTGATCAACTTGTTTATGGTCTCAACCATGTGAACCGGGATCCGGATGGTTCTGGCCTGGTCGGCAATGGCCCGGGTAATGGCCTGTCTGATCCACCAGGTGGCATAGGTGCTGAATTTGTAACCCTTGCGGTAGTCAAATTTCTCAACGGCCTTCATCAGACCCATATTACCTTCCTGAATCAGATCCAGAAAGAGCATTCCCCGGCCGACATATTTTTTGGCGATGCTGACTACCAGACGCAGGTTGGCCTCTACCAGCTGCTGGCGGGCCTGCTGATCTCCGGCTTCCATTCTCTTAGCCAGATCAACTTCCTCTTCAGCTGTCAGCAGATCTACCTTGCCAATCTCCTTTAAATACATACGAACCGGGTCATCAATCCCTACCCCCTGAGGAACTTCCAGATCCAGCTCCCGGTCTTCCCCTCCGGAGTCTTCCTCTGAACTTTCATCTTCAGTGATTATATCTATATTTAAATCTTCCATCATTTCATAAATTACCTCAATTTCTTCAGAATCTAATTCCACATCTTCCAGAGAATCCATAATATCCTGATAGGACAATTCTCCATCCTTCTGACCCTTCTCCAGCAATCCCTTAACTTCAGGTTGATTTTCCAGTTTTATCTCTTTTTTACTCATCACTGCTCCCCCTTTCTTCTGTGATCAACCTTTTATAATAGAGCAGTATATCATTAATGGTAAATTCTCCTCTCTTTTCTCCATCCGAGAGAATTTCAATAAGATTGTTAATTTCAGTTCGAACACTGCGGTTTTTTATCGTCCTGCTGAGTTCAGCCAGTCTGGACCGGGAAATCTGCCTGCCGGAAGTCATAAGCTCTCGGGAAACCATCTCTTTTCCCGGCCCGGAAAGCTCAGCCAGAATCTCCGTGCTGGTTATTTCCGGATCCTGCCAGATCAGCTCGGCCAGCTGCCGGGCTTCTCCCAAAAAATAGCCGGGTTTTAAGCTAGCAATAACCTCTTCCCGGTAGTCCTGATTATGAATTAAAGCTGTCAGCAGCTGCCATTCGACTGATTCTCTAACGGAAGCTGAGGAGAGAGGTTTTTTTCTTCCTTGTGACTGTCTCTTTTTATTATTTGTTATATTTATACTTCTCTGCTTTTCTATTTCTTCCTGCAATTTTTCAGCTGAAATAGAAGTTTTTTCAGCTAAAACCCGGGCATAGGTTTCCCGGGCCAGAGAATCCTCCAGATCTGCCAGAAAATTAATACCCTTTCGGGCAGCCTCCAGCCGGTCTTCGGGTGAGTTTAGATCATAGTTCTCCAGAATTACCCCCAGCCGGTATTCCACCAGTTCCCGGGCTTTCTCCTTTATACCAAGAAAGGTTTCCGCTCCCTCTGAGATAATTATCTCATCGGGATCACTTTCTTCCGGTAATTCTATTACCGCCACTCTGAGACCGGCCTGGCGCAAAATTTCCAGACCGCGTAGAGTGGCCATGTTTCCGGCTGTATCGGCATCATAGGCAATATAAACTCTGTCGGCAAAACGGTTCAACAGCCGGGCCTGTTCCTGGGTCAGCGAGGTGCCCAGAGAGGCTACCAGGTTTTCAAGTCCGTGCTTGTGGGCTGTCAAAACATCGGTATAGCCTTCTACCACGATAGCCTCACCGCTCTGGCGGATCGGTGATCTAGCCCAGTTAATTCCATAAAGAATATTTTTTTTAGAAAAAATTTTAGTTTCGGGTGAATTTAAATATTTGGGCTGATCTTCAGGACTGAGAGCCCGACCTCCGAAGCCCAGAACCTCTCCCCTGACATTATAAATGGGAAAAATAATCCGGTTGCGAAATATATCATAGGTATTACCGCTGGAAGCCCTGCCAATCAGGCCGCCTTTCAGCAGTACCTCTTCCGAGAAACCCCTTTTTCTCAGAAATTTAGAAAGAGAACTCCAGGAATCGGGAGCATAACCCAGCTGAAAATCAGCTATATCTTCGCTGCTGTAGCCCCGCTCTTCCAGATAGCTGCGGGCTTGAGCTGCGCAGTCCTCCTTCAGCAGCAGATAATTATAAAAACGGGCGGTCAGCTGATTGGCGGCAAAGATAGCCTCCCGCAGTTTTAGTTCAGCCCGATCCACCGGTTCCCCTCCCGGCAGCTCCAGGCCGGCCCTTTCAGCCAGCAGAGACAGAGATTCCTGGAAAGAAAGGCTGTCTATTTCCATGATAAAGTTAATCACATCTCCTCCGGCACCACAGCCGAAGCAATGATAAAACTGCTCCTCGGGATTGACACTGAAGGAGGGAGTTTTTTCCTGATGAAAGGGGCAGAGACCCATGTAATTTTTCCCGGATTTTTTTAAGGAAACATATTCCTCAACTACACTTACTATCTCAATCTCATCTTTTATTTTGCTGATAAACTCCCGTGGTATTACTGGCATAATTATCAATTCCCGAACCGGGCCGGTTGATAGACCCGAAAATTAGTTAAGGTTAACAGCTGCTAAATAGGATTAAAGAAAAATGGTTAGGCTGCGAAAAGAATTTTTTTGTAAATATTTTTGCCAGGATCGCTGCCAGACAATAAATAACAAGAACAAAATATTGTAAAATTCAACTTTAAGCAGAGAAATAAAAATAAAAGATAAAAATTCAAAAGTTTAATTGAGCATAAAAAAATCCTGCTGCTCACTTTATTATTTCGGGATGGAAGGAGGAAAATCCTCCCGGGCAGCAGGTTAAAGATTATAGATGGCCAAAAAACCAGGGGGTGGGCAGTAACAGTTCCTGCCCCCGGGAGATGGCATACCTATCGGTCATTCCGGCAATATAATCCACCACCGCCTGCTCCCGCTCGTTAGCTTTAGCCCGGCGGTTGAATTCTTCCGGCATCTCATTGATATTCTCAAAAAAGTAACTATAGAGCTTTTCCAGCAGCCGCTGGGCCCTCTCCTCTTCCTTTTTGGCCAGCGAATCAAAATAAACATTTTCAAAGAGAAATTCTCTCAGGCTATCGGTGGCCTGCTTGATATCCGGACTCATTCTAATTTTTTTACTCTCCTGGCTGGCCGAAATAATATCCCTGACCATGGTGTCAATCCGCCGGGAAGAGGTATGACCCAGAAGCTCCAGGCAGTCAGCCGGCAGGTCCTTTGGGGTCAGGATTCCTGCCCGGAGAGAATCATCAATATCATGATTAATGTAAGCCACCCGGTCGGCAATTTTTACTATCTGACCTTCCAGAGTCTCAGGCAGAGTGCTGCCGGTGTGATGAAGTATGCCATTGCGGACTTCATGGCTCAAGTTCAGGCCGGAAGTTCCATCTGATCTGGTTTCCAGCAGATCCACCACCCTGAGGCTCTGCCGGCTATGATGAAAACCGCTGGAGGTCAGCCGGTTTAAAACCTCCTCCCCGGCATGCCCGAAAGGAGTATGTCCCAGATCATGAGCCAAGGAAATGGCTTCGGTCAGATCTTCATTTAAGTTCAGGGCCCGGGCGATGGTCCGGGATATCTGGGATACCTCCAGGGTATGGGTCAGCCTGGTCCGGTAATGGTCACCGGCAGGAGCAATAAAAACCTGAGTTTTATGCTTGAGCCGCCGGAAGGCCTTACTGTGGATAATTCTATCCCTATCATGCTGGAACAGGGTCCTGAGATCACAGGGCTCTTCGGCCACCCTGCGCCCCCGGCTGGCCGAACTTAGAGCTGCCCGGGAAGATAAAATTTTTTCTTCCCTGACTTCCAGTTCCTGGCGGCCGGAGAAATTAGCAGACATTTTGGCATCCCACCTTTATAGATAATACAGATACTTCCAGTTTGCTGTTTTAATATAGCTAAAATTTAGCTGCAAAGATTAATCCAGGCCAATTTAGATATACTCACAGAGGAATCCCGACTAATCAAAAATATATAAGACTATCCCGGTTCCGGCTAGAGATATTCCATCAGCTCTTCAGCCGATTCTTCAATCGATTTATTGGTGACATTAATCACCGGACAGCCGATCCGGCGCATAATATTATCGGCATATTCCAGCTCTTCATTTATTCTCTTAATGGAAGCATACTGAGAATCCGGGCTTAAGCCAAGAGATTTCAAGCGTTCCTGTCTGATTTCGTTGAGCAGCAAGGGGTCTATGGTCAGGCCGAAGATCTTATCCTCGGGATTCTCAAATAAAAGATCAGGCACATCAACCTCGGGAACCAGGGGCACATTGGCAGCCCGGTAACCCCGGTAGGAAAGATAAATACAGAGCGGGGTCTTGGAAGTCCGGGAAACACCTATCAACACCACATCGGCCAGCCTGATCCCCTTTTCATCATTCCGGTCATCGTATTTCACTGTGAACTCCATGGCTTCAACTCTCTTAAAGTAATTCTGATCCAGTTGATGCCGCAGCCCGGGCTGGAGCTGGGGCTTGCTGTCTAAAAGCTCCTCCATCTTATCCATCACCGGACCCATGATATCAACCATGGGAATCTCCCGTTCCTGGCCCAGATTAAAAAATTCCTGCCTCAGCTCCGGATTCACCAGGGTATAAACGATCAGAGCACTCTCCTCGCCGGCCTGCAGAATTATATTTTTTAACTCCCTGCTCGATTTGACATGGGAGAACTTCTCCACTTCAATATTTTCTTCCTGAAACTGGCTGGCTGCTGCCTCAAAAACGGCATTGGCTGTTTCTCCCAGAGAGTCAGAAACAACATACACCCGGATTGGTTCGCTCATGACCGGACCCCCTAATCCTCATCCAGGGCAATTTCAGCTATATCCATGACAGGTTTTATCAGTTCTGCCACCAGTTCTAAAAGCTTGAGCCGATTTCTTCTGAGTTCCTCATCCTCGACCATGACCACTACATTATCAAGAAATTCATCGACCGGGGTTTTCAGGTCGGCTATGGCAAGCAAGGCCGGAAAGTATTCCTCGCTCTCGTAATATCTCTGAACCTGGCTGGCAGCCTCCTGATATTTCTCCCAGAGATTTTTTTCTTCTTCGTCCTGGAGTAATTCCGGAGAAAATTCTTCCGCCGGTTTCCCCTGGAGTGCCAGATTCTGACAGCGCTGCAGTCCGTACATCAGAGCCAGAAAATCTTCATGATCCTTTTCCCTGAGCTGCATAACGGCCCGGCATCGGGCATAAATATCATCCAGATCAAAGCTGTTTTTCTCCAGCACGGCATTGATCACATCATAGCGAATCCCTTCTTCGGCCAGGTAGTTGCGCAGGCGCTGCTCCAGAAAATTCAAAACTTTATCTCTAACCTCATCACCGGCTCCAATCTCCTGCTGAAGCAGCTCAAAGAGTGCCTCCAGATCCAGATCCAGGTCCTTCTCAATGATCACTCTGATAATGGCGGTAGCCTTACGCCTCAGAGCAAAGGGGTCCTGAGAGCCGGTGGGAATGTTGCCGACATAAAAATTGCTCATAATATCATCGGCCTTATCACTTAAACTTAAAATCAAACCGGCCGGGCTTTCCGGCAGCTCATCCTCGGAGCCGGAAGGCAGGTACTGTTCGGCTATGGCCCGGGCTACCGCGCTGCTTTCACCGGCCAGCCGGGCATATTCTCCACCCATAAATCCCTGAAGAGAAGCAAATTCCCGCACCATTTCGGTGACCAGATCAAATTTGGCAAGTTCAGCAGCCCGGGCTGCCTGTTCTTTAACTTCCTCATCCTGAGAGACTGCACTGCTGATCTCCCGGGTAATATTTTTCAACCGCTCGACCTTTTCGGCCAGGCTGCCCAGTTCTTCCTGATAGATGATACTATCAAGCCGGGAATTAAATTCCTCCGGGCTTTTTTTCTGATCCTCCCGGTAAAAGAAGACGGCATCGGCCAGTCGGGCCCGGATGACCATTTCATTACCCTTGATAACTTCTTCCAGGTGTTTATCATCGCCATTTCTGACCCCGACAAATTTATTGATCAGACTGCCGGATTTCTCCAGGGGAAAATAGCGCTGATGCTTGATCATCGAGGTTGTTAATACCTCATCGGGCAGGCTGAGGAAGTCCTGAGAAAATTCACCCAAAAAGGCAGTGGGATATTCCACCAGATTGACAACCTCCTGCAGCAGCTCCTCCGGTAGAACCGCTTCCACCTCCGGGGGCAGCAGTTCTTCCAGCTGCTCTAAAATCTTGCTGCGCCTCTCTTCATTTTTAACCAGCACCTTCTCACTAATAAGCAGTTCAAAATAGCGGTCTGTTGAAGGAATTTCCAGCCTGTCATTTCCCAGAAAGCGGTGTCCCCTGGTGGCTCGGCCGCTCTCCATTCCGGCCAGCTCGAAATCAATTACCTTATCATCCAGCAGGGCCAGCAGCCAGCGGATCGGCCTCACAAAGCGGTATTCTTTATCTCCCCAGCGCATCTTCTGGGGCTGGGGCAGGGAATTTACCAGATCCGGCAGCAAATTCTGTAAGACCTCGCCGGTCTTTCTGCCTGCAATGGTTTTCTCGGCAAAGAGATAGCCATCCCGGATTACCACCTCTTCCAGGCTGATGTTCTGACCCCGGGCAAAACCTTCACCGGCCCTCGTGGGCTTGCCCTCTTCATTAAAGGCAATCTCTTCGGCAGGGCCTCTAACACTTTCTTCTTTATCAGTCTGGCTTTCAGCCAGTCCCCGGCCCTGAAGAACCAGACGACGGGGCGTGGAATAGCTGGCAAAATCATCAAAGTCAATCCGGGCTTCGCTAAACTTCTCCCGGGCCAGGCGTGTCAGATTCTCCCGCAGCCCTGGTATCATCCCAGCGGGAATTTCCTCGGTTCCGATTTCAAAAATTAGTTCAGCTGACATCGGCATCATCCTCCCTACTGATCATTTCCAGATATCCGTAGGCACACTCCTGAGCCAGATCCCTGACACGCTTGATGTAGCGGGTTCTTTCCGTAACACTGATTGCTCCCCTGGCATCGAGGATATTAAAAACATGAGAGCATTTCAGAGTATTATCATAGGCCGGCAGCGGTAGATTGCTGTCGTTGCAGAGCCGGGCTTCTTTTTCGCAGAGCTCAAACATCTGCTGCAGCCGGCCGGTATCGGCAATTTCAAAGTTATATTTGGACTGCTGATATTCATTGGCATGATAAACATCACCATAGGTAACATCACCCACCCAGCAGAGATCGTAAACACTCTCCTTCTCCTGAAGATACATGGCAATCCGCTCCAGCCCGTAGGTAAGTTCTACGGTCACCGGATCGGTATCATAGCCCCCCACCTGCTGGAAGTAGGTGAACTGGGTAATCTCCATCCCGTCCAGCCAGACCTCCCAGCCCAGACCCCAGGCTCCCAGAGTCGGTGCTTCCCAGTTATCCTCGACAAAGCGGATATCGTGCTCCCGGAGAACTATTCCCAGTTCCTCCAGGCTTTCCAGATAAAGTTCCTGGACATTTTCCGGAGAGGGTTTTAAAATAACCTGGTACTGAAAATGACGCTGAACCCGGTTGGGATTCTCTCCGTAGCGGCCATCCTGGGGACGACGGGAGGGCTGGACATAGCCGGTCCGCCAGGGTTCTCCACCCAGAGCCTTGAGAAAGGTAGCCGGACACATGGTGCCGGCTCCCACCTCAAGGTCATAGGGCTGTTCGATCACACAGTTATTTCTGCTCCAGTAATCTGTCAGTTTCTGAATAATCTCCTGAAAATTCATCTTTCCCACTCCTCTTTAAAATATATAAGCATTATGACTATGTTAAAATAGTATTAACCTTGAAATATGCCGTTTTATAATATATCTTTTTATTATATTTCTCTTATAGACTTATAGAAACCTGAGGGGTTGCCTTGAAAATATGCCGTAATATTTTCATGTCTTGTTGTGCTTCAAAAAAGCAGGAGAGTCTGGTTAATAAGAAAAATCGTTGCAATATTAATTGTCCTGATAAAGAAAAGCCTCACTCCCTCGGGAACGAGGCATCCAGACTGCCCGGTTAATTCTCCGTAAAATTTCTGCCGGAGATCGGCAGAAGGCACATTTAAAACATATCAAGAAATCTCCGGGAACGAAGGTTTAACTCCAGGTGATAGGCAATAAATTCATCCAAAATTTTATTGATCCTGCTCAGAGCTGATTGGGAAATTTTCAGATCATCAGACAGCTGATAGCCCTTATTTTTTACTATCTGCATAATTTGATAGTCCTCACCATCAATATTTATGGAGTTTTCTCCAGGAACTTCCTCTGCCAGAACCAGACCACCATCGGGAACTGAAAAAGCCAGATCCCGGGAGGCTGAATATCTCTGCTCTCCCTGGTAACTATCCTGTCCCAGCCGGAGAGAAAAGCCCAGATGTTCCAGCAGCAACAGGCGAAATATCAGATGTATCAGGCGGAAATCCTTATCATTCCGGGCCTTCTCCAGCTGATACAGGGTTTTAATCAGATGCCTGAAAAGATTGACATCTGTCTGGGCAGTGCCGGCCAGATAGTAAAATTCCAGAACATAACTGCCGTAGCTCATCTTCTTGAGATCCTCGCGCAGAGCCTGAAAGCTGTGTTTTCTGCTCAGTTTGTTAAGCTGGCCCAGACCCTCGCCCTGATAATACTCCAGCTGATTCCAGCAGAAGTTCTGGAGCAGACCGGACTTAAAAGAGGTGGTTTTCTTGCTCCCGGAAACTGCAATCCTGGCCAGCCCGTAATCCCGGGTATAGAAAGTTACCAGGGTATCGGACTCGCCTAAATCCATACTGCGCAAAACAACCCCCGAAGTCTTCCGGGATGACATTTAGCTACTCCTCCTCATCGGTGACAATTTCCACTCCCGAGCTGGTGCCAATTCTATTGGCACCGGCATCCAGCATATCCAGAGCATCAGAAAAATTTCTGATGCCTCCTGAAGCCTTGACCCCGACATCCCGGCCCACTGTCTTTCTCATCAGGCTGACATCCTCGGTAGTGGCGTTACCGGGCCCAAAACCGGTCGAGGTTTTGACAAAATCTGCCCCGGCATCTCGGACCAGTTCACAGGCTTTAACTATCTCTTCGTCATCAAGATAACAGGTCTCAATGATAACTTTGACAATAATATCGGAAGTTACCCCGGCGGTGTTGGTGGAATCAACCACCGATTTAATATCAGATCTGACCAGGTCATAGGCCTTGGATTTAAAGGCGCTGAGATTCATAACCATATCCATCTCCTGGGCTCCATTCTTGATGGCATTTCTGGTTTCAAAGGCCTTGGTTTCGGTGGTGTTGGCTCCCAGGGGAAAACCGATGACGGTGGTGATCTTTACCGAACTTTCCTTAAGCTGCTTGGCAGCAAAAGGAACAAAAATGGGATGGATACAGACCGAGGCAAATTCATATTCCCTGGCTTCCTCGCAGAGCTTCTTAATGTCTTCCACCCTGCCGGTGGGTTTTAAATAGGTATGATCAATCATCTTTGCCATATCTTTAGGTTTGATAGCCATAAGAATTTATCAGCTCCTTTAATAGTTACCCTGTGACTCACCAACCGGAAAATTTATTATGAGAAAAATTTAAGTCAATAATTATATTCTCGGTATAACCTCATTGTCCTTCCTGAAAGAGAAGAAATATCCGGGAGAAACCTGCTCTTCGGCTTCAGCCGGATTGATTTTTTTACTTCTCTTTATAGCCCAGCCTTTTCAGCCACTGCTCATCCTTGCGCCAGTTTTTTCTCACCTTGACCCAGAGATCAAGGTAAACCTTACGGCCCAGCATTCTCTCGATTTCCTTTCGGGCCCGGCTGCCAATTTTTTTCAGCATGCTGCCGTTTTTACCGATAATTATTGCTTTGTGGCTGCTGTGCTCAACAAAGATATTGGTCCTGAGGTAATAGAGATCCTGTTCTTCCCTCTCCTTCATTTCCTCCAGCTGCACGGCAGTTCCATAGGGAATTTCTTCATAGAGCAGCTGAAAAATCTGTTCCCGGACCAGCTCTTCAATTAAATCCCGCTCCAGCTGATCGGTATACATGTCTTCGGGATAAAACTGAGGACCTTCGGGAAGCTGCTGATAAATCTTCTCCTTGAGGTTATTGAGACCCTGACCGGTTTCAGCCGAAACTGCCAGGGGCGGTAGGCCTGTCTGGCGCTGAAAATCATCGAGAATTCTCTGAAGTTTGCCCGGCTTAACCCTGTCGATCTTGTTAACAGCCAGGATTACTGACCTGTCAGCTTCCTCAACCTTCTCAAAGATAAACTGATCCCCGCTCCCGTAGCCTGCCGGAGCCTCCACCAGAAAAACCACCAGATCAACATCTCTGATCCCGTAATAAATTTCATCCAGCATGTACTCATCCAGCTTATTTCTGGCCCGATGAACTCCAGGTGTATCAACAAAAACAGCCTGAAAGCAGGCTGTGGTCAGAATTGCCCTTATTCTTTTTCTGGTGGTCTGGGGCCGGGAGGAGATAATGGCTGCCTTGGCCCCGATCAGCCTGTTTACCAGGCTGGATTTGCCCACATTGGGTCTGCCGACCACCGCCACAAAACCCGAGCGAAAACTCATGACTGCTCCAGATCTCCGGAGGAAAAATGCTCCGGTAGAAGTTCACCGGCTGTCCGTCTTAGCTCATCTCCGGTAAGATTGAGCATCATCACATCCATTTTCGGGTTAAACTCATTCATAACCTGCCGGCAGGCCCCGCAGGGAGAGACCGGGCGGGCAGTATCGGCGGTGACAGCCAGGGCGATAATTTCCCTTTCTCCAGCTGTTATAGCCTGGAAAATTGCCGACCGTTCGGCACAGATGCTCAGGGGATAGGAGGCGTTTTCAATATTAACTCCGGTGAAAATTTTGCCCGAAGCAGTCAGAACTGCCGCTCCCACCGGGAAGTGAGAATAGGGCACATAGGCCCGTTCTCTGACTTCCCGGGCTCTTTTCTTTAATTTATCTTTGGTTTCCTGATCCAGTTGAGTTTTCAAACTGCTGTCCCTCCTCCTTTGGACATTGTAGAACTGTTATAATATTTGAGAAATATTATATATAATTATAATTGCCTGGTTCTATCTCCCAGCCATAATAAAGAAATAACACAGGCAAAATAAATGCCCTGATATATTTGTTCTCTTGTATGATTAATAGCGATCAATATTAAAATGAGCAATATTCAGGTTTAATAATTAACCTCGGTAGTCAGCGGCACCACCTGAATCCAGGTGCTGCCGGGCAGAAATTCAAGGGGCTCTCCCTCCCGGTTATAATATTCTGTTTCTCCTTTTGGATTTTTCGACCAGTAGCCGGAGATGACGGTGCCTTTCTGAAAGAAAAGCAGCTCACCCTGAGAATCCAGTTCCATTTTCAGTCTTCCGATATCATCGATCACCCGGGTGGGAACGTACATAACAATGATATTTCTGGCGGTTAGCTGGTCCCCGGCTGTACTAAAATGAGGCCTGCTGGCATCACCCAGAAAGCGAAGATAGTTTCTCTCATCTTCATTATATTGATAATAGACAGTATAGCCGCCCCAGTACTTGATTTCAACTTCGTCGGCTTTCTCCCGTACTGCCAGGCTGGCTGGAGCTTTAAAATTATGGGGTTTTCCGTTTGACAGGACAGCAAAATGCTTTTCTCTGGTTTCTTCAGGCAGACTGCCTCTGCCGGTGAAAAGATTATGGGGCCGGGATCTCTCGCTTTCTCTCCAGTAATAGCTGCCCCGACTGATTTCGTCAAGATGATCAACCTGAAGCTGAGAGAGATACTGATAACCCAGAGGGCTGGCTCCTATATGAAGCAGTCTGCTATCATAACTGGCAGCTGTCTCCACCATGTAGGAACGAAGGCTTCGAATCGGGCCTATTTCCCCAGGCACCTCAGAAAAATAGAAAGCCAGAAAGCGGGTTAATCCACCTTCCACCAGGAACTCATAGACCAGTTCAGCTTCATTAAGCCCAGACTGGGGGCGGGAGGTTGGGTGGTTTTCAATTACAACGGCCAGGGGTTGGGTTAATTGTGGCTCTAAATTTCCGGGTTGGACTGTAACCTGGATAAATTCCTCCAGAGGCTGATTCCACCAGGGATAAAGCTTTTCGCCCGGAAGAACAAGGTCGGTTATTTCCTCCAGCAGTTCTCTGCTGACAGCTGTTTCTTCGGAAGCAAAAAAGTTAAAAAAGGGAAAATAACCGCTGGCTAAATAAAGCAATCCGACTCCCAGACTCAGGATTAGAATTATAATAGCGATAACTTCTTTTTTATGGAAGTTAAACATCTGCTCCTCCTAAGCCTTCATCCAGTTTCTTTTCTGAAATCAGCCGGACCTTCTTAATCCGGTGTCCGGTGGTGGAAACCACCTTGATTTCCAGACCCTCTTCCTGAATGCTTTCTCCCTCCCGGGGCAGATAACCCAGTTTATAGAGAATATAGCCGCTGATGGTTTCGTAGGTTTCTCCATCCCCCAGGGGATCGTCCAGATACTCATTAATTTTATCTATATCAACTCTGCCGTCGACCATCAGCTCATGCTCGGAAAGGGGCTCAATCTCCCTGCGTTCGGGATCAAATTCATCCTGAATATCGCCAACTATCTCCTCCAGGAGATCCTCGATGGTAATCAAGCCGGAGGTTCCCCCGTATTCATCAAGCACAATGGCCATATGCTCCTTCCGTCTTTTCATTTCATTGAGGAGCTTGTTGATGGGCTTGCTTTCGGGAATAAAGTAAATTGGCTTGATGAATTCTTCCAGGGTGTATTCCTTTTTCTCCAGCAGCATAATCAGGAGATCTTTGACATAGACCAGCCCGGTGATTTCATCAATTGAATCTTCAAAAACCGGAATCCGGGAATATCCATGCTTAACAGCGAGCTCAACAACCTCCTGAACCGGGGTGGTGTTCTCCACGCAAATCATGTCGGTCCGGGGAACCATTATTTCCCGCACCAAAATATCATCAAAATCAAAGATACTCTGAATCATCTCGCTTTCCACTTCTTTAATGGCACCTTCCTTTTCCGAAACATTAACAAAACGCCGGATCTCTTCCTCGGAAAGAAAGGCTGAGGACATGACATTTTCTGCCCCGATGATAATCCTGATCAACCAGGAAAAGAAAATCACAAAGGGAGCAAAGATTTTTTCCACCCAGATCAGCAGGGGAGCAACTTTAATCGCATAGGTCAGGGATTTATTATTACCCAGCGATTTGGGAGTGATTTCACCAAAAACTAAAATTAAGAGCGTCATCACCCCGGTGGCAATGCCTATCCCACGGCTGCCAAAGAGCTCAATGGCAATTGAGGTAGCTATGGCGGAAGCGGCAACATTCACCAGGTTGTTGCCAATTAAAATTGTACTTAGCAGCCTGATTTCATCCTGAAGCAGCTCATCAGCCACCCTGGCTTTTTTATCACCTTCGTTAACCCGGTCTTTAAGCTTGACCCGGCTGACAGCCATAAAGGCTGTTTCCGAGCCGGAAAAAAATGCTGACAGGAAAAATAAAATTATCAGCAGTATTACTTGAATAGCCATCAGTCAGTCCCCCCTGAACCGGTCATTACTCCCGACCGAGTCCAAATTCAGTCAGTATTTCCTCTTCCCTGTTTCTCATGGTATTGCGTCTAACTTCCTCCTGATGCTCATATCCCAGCAGATGGAGAATTCCGTGAACAGTCAGATAACCTATCTCCCTCTTAAGAGAATGGTCATAATCCCGGGCCTGCTCCCGGGCTCTGCCAGCAGCAATGATGATCTCCCCCAGCAGCTCTTCATCGATGGGAAAAGAGAGCACATCGGTTACCTCATCCCGGCTGCGATAGCGATGGTTTAATTTGCGAATTTCTTCATCTGCAACCAGGGTGATGCTCAATTCGCCGGTTTCCTGATTCTCCTGCCGCAGGGCAAATTCTGCCAGCTCTTTAATCTCCTTTCTCAGTTCCGGGCTGATTATTTTTTCCGGAACCTGACTTGTTATCAGAACCTTCGCCTGCTGAGTCACCGCCCTTTAACCTCCTCATTTCTTCATCTACTTCCTCGGGATACTCCACCCGCTGGTGATATATGCCGGTTAAAATCCTGCTAAAGCTTTCTCCAATAAGATTAAGTTCCTTAAGGGTCAGGTTAGATTCGTCCAGCTCATTTTCAATCAATTTCTCCCGGATCAGACCCCTGACAACACTCTCAATCCGGCTGTGATTGGATTTATTGAAATTCTTAGATCTAACCGCAGCCTCACAGACATCGGCCAGCATAATCAGGGCAGCCTCCTTGGTCTGAGGTTTAGGCCCTTCATACCTGAAATCGCTCTCATTCAGGCTGGAGCGGGTCTCACTCTGCTGGGCCTGCTGATAAAAGTAGGAGATTAAATTGGTTCCCTGATGCTGTTCAATAATATCTATTATCTCCTGAGGCAGATTATACTTTCTGGCCAGTTCAACCCCATCTCTGACATGGGACCTGATGATCAGGGCACTGAGATTAGGCTTGATTTCATCATGAGGATTATCGTCACCAAATTGATTATCACTAAAAAAGAAAGGCCGTTTTAATTTGCCGATATCATGATAGTAGGCAGCCACCCTGGTAAGCAGGGAGTCTGCCCCAATTTGATCTGCAGCGGTCTCAGCCAGATTACCTACCAGCACGCTGTGATGATAGGTTCCCGGTGCTTCCACCAGAAGTCTTTTCAGCAGGGGATGGCTGGGATTGGAAAGTTCCAGCAGCTTTACCGCTGAGGTTAAATCAAAACCATTCTCCAGATAGGGCAGCAGGCCGTTAGCCAGAATAGCCACCAGCAGACCATTAGCCAGTCCAATGCCGGCAAAGATGACATAATCCAGCAAAAGCTGGGCTGGATTAAGGAAATTCAGGACCATAATGGTAAGCACCAGAGCACCACTGACATTAAAACCGGCCTTTACCAGATCACTGCGCTGACTTACCTCGGCCACACTGAAGGCTCCCACCATACCGGCGACAAAATAGGAGGCAGCCAGCAGAAAGTTCCCGCCAAAAAGAACCGGCAGCAGGAGAGAAATATAAATGGTAACAGCCACCGCCGCTGCTGTTTTAAGCAGTACAGTTGCCAGAATGGAAACCATGGCTACTGGAGCCAGATAGGCCAGAAATTCCAGCTCAAAACGGCTGATAATCCAGGCTATAACAAATAAAATTATAATCAGACTTTCTAGGAGAAAAACCTGGTTGTTTACCTGCCAGATATCCTCGTGGTAGTTAATAAAATAATAGAAAATTATCAGAGTTATTATGATAAAATAAAAGGCTATCCCGGTTATTTGAAACCAGCTGATTTCCCCCCGGCTCAGTCCGAACTCCTCCAGGAGCTGCAGTTCTTGCTCTGTTATCTCCTGGCCCTGCTGGACTATCAGTTCGCCGGACCTGACGGTCATGGTAACCGGTTCAATTCCTGCCAAAATGGACTGTTCCCTCTCAGAAACAGCCTCCTCGTCAACCTCCAGGTTGGCAACCAGCAGGGGAGCAAAGAGGTCGGTCAAATAATCCACCTTCTCCTCCTCAACCTGCAGCCCGGCAAAAATTTCCCGGAACTGCTCCCGGTTATACTGCTGGTCATCACTGTAGAGGGGGCCCTGATAGAGTGAGCTGAGAGCTTCCTCCAGCTGCAATCTGAGCCCGGCCAGTTCGGCAGTGCTAAGACCGAGCAAGAACTCCCACTGTTCTTCTGTTATTATCAGGTCATAATCGGCAAAAAAAACCTCTGCCTCATTCAAAGAAGCCTCTCCTTCGCGAGCTTCCAGGAGAAAGGCAAAGATTTCATTTTTTTTCTTCCGCATTTCTTCCAGAGCCTGCCGGTTTTCCTGATAGATCGGACTTAAGTTTTCCAGTGCAAGTTGCTGACGTTCTCTGGTAGCTCTCTCATCTATAATTGTCCTGCTCTCCGGTGCTTTAATATCAGCCGGGCTTTCCTGGCCGACAGCAAATTCCATCTCCCGGGGAATCATATCTACGGTTAGAATCAGCAAAATCACCAGACAAAATAAAAGACTAATAGCAATTTTCCGGGTTCTGTCATTTTTAGCACCAAAAATTTTGTCCTTAATTTTATTTAAAAATTCCTTAATACTATCCATTATCTATCATCCTCAAGTCTGAATCCAGCCAGTATAAACCTGCTGGCATTTTTATTTATGCTGTTCATTATCTTCATGCTCTTCATAGGCCTCTATAATTTTTCGAACCAGATCATGGCGAACAACATCTGTTTCGTCAAGATAGATAAATTCTATCCCCTCAATAGATTTAAGAATCTTTTTAACTTCATTTAAGCCCGAAGATTTAGAGTAAGGCAGATCAACCTGGGTCACATCTCCAGTGATCACTGCCCGGGAATTAAAACCAATCCGGGTTAGCAGCATTTTCATCTGTTCAGTGGTGGTGTTCTGGGCTTCATCCAGAATCACATAGGAATCATCCAGTGTCCTGCCCCGCATATAGGCCAGAGGAGCCACCTCAATAATATCCTTTTCCAGGTACTGGTTTACCCGCTCCGGTCCCAGAACATCAAAAAGTGAATCGTAAAGGGGCCGGAGATAGGGGTCAACCTTCTCCTGAATATCGCCGGGTAAAAATCCCAGCTGTTCTCCGGCTTCAATGGCCGGCCTGGTCAGAACGATCCTGTTGACATTATGGTTTAAAAGATTTTTGACAGCCATAACCACAGCCAGATAGGTCTTGCCGGTGCCAGCTGGACCGATACCGAAAACTATATCATATCTTTTCATGGCATCGACATAGATCTTCTGACCCAGAGTTTTAGGTTTGATCTCCCGGCCTTTATAGCTTACCTGCAGAACCTCATCATAAATTTTCTGGCAGTCCTGTTCGGGATTTTCCTGGAGAAGTTCGATAATATGCTTGATCTGCCTTTCGTTGATCTTATCACCATTTTCTAAAAGACAGATCAGCTCCTCCAGCACCCGGGCTGCCAGGCTGACCTCGGATTTAGAGCCCAGAATCTTGATTTCGCTCCCCCGGGCTATCAGCTTAACATCAATTTTTTCTTCTATTGTTTTAAGATTATCATCAAGCTGGCCAAAGAGCCGGCGGGCCTGGTTATAATCCTTGATAGAAATGACTTTCTTGACTCCCTTACCCACATTCATCCTCCTTCAAAGTAATACTCTATCATGTCTTTCCCGGACCGGAAAGCGGCATATTACAACCTTAAAACCCGGCCGCTCCAAAGTCCGGCAGTATTAATCATAATATTCCAGTTAAACAGTAAAAATCCTGCCTTCTTTCCTGTTTTATAACAACTCTTATTATATCACAATCTCATCAGCTTACAAATCAGGTTCAAAAATGCAGTAGAAAGAGGGAAAAGCAGCCGGATCCGGCTGCTTTTCCTCCTGGATTTAATAAGCTGTATTTCTCTTTTTTTATGCTTTTTTGTTTTTAAAAATAAACTAAACCGGTGAATAACTTAACCAAGGTTTCCCCGATAAAGATTTATTTTCTGAGCAATCAGCAGAGCCAGCAGGTGAGTGTTTTTCTCTCATTTTGTGTAGGCCAGAATTATTTTCTCATTTTGTTTAAGATAATTCTCTGCTCGACCTGAGCTACCAGGCGGCGGGTGTAATTTACAGTATCGGGATTGACGCTGATACTGTCAATGCCAGACTCTACCAGAAATTCAGCCAGTTCGGGATATACCGAGGGGCCCTGGCCGCAGATAGAAACCGTGCATCCCCGGCTGCCGGCTACCTCAATCAATTCCTTAATGGCGGTTTTAACTGCCGGATTCCGCTCATCAAAGTAACCCATTCGGCTTAAAATTCCGGAATCTCGATCGGCTCCCATTATTAGCTGGGTAAGGTCATTGCTGCCGATGCTGAAACCATCGATCAGAGAACAGAAATCGGCTGCCTGAAATATCACCGAGGGAACCTCGGCCATGATCCAGATTTTAAAGTCCGGTCCCCGTTCCAGGCCCTCTTCTTTCATAATCTCCAGCACCTGCTCAATTTCCCAGGTGGTCCGGACGAAGGGCAGCATAACATAGACATTCTGGAGATTAAAATCCTGTCTGACTCTCTTTAGGGCCTGGCACTCCAGCCGGAAACCGGCCTGATATCTCTCGGAAATATAACGGGCCACTCCCCGCCAGCCAATCATGGGGTTATTTTCCACCGGTTCTACCTCTTCTCCTCCCTTTAATCCCCGGAATTCATTGGTGCGAAAATCACTCATCCTGACAACCAGGGGCCGGGGATAAATTTCCTGAGCTACGGTGGCAATTGCTTCTGAAAGCTGCTTGATAAAAAGATCGCCCTGGCCCTTTTCCAGAAGATAGATAGGATGGGCTCCGATCACATTGGAAAAGATAAATTCCACCCGCATCAGCCCGATGCCGTCAAAGTCCAGGTCCTGATAGCGGTTGATCAGATGAGGCTCCCCCAGATTCATGTAGATTTTGGTGCCAGTAATCGGCCGGTATGGTGCGGTCTGAGCAGCTTCTGCTGCTTTTTTCTCGACGGGCTCTTCTCCAGTTTTCTTCTCTTTGATTTCTCCCTCATAGACCACCCCTCTGGTGGCATCCACCGTAACCAGCTGATTATTCTCTAGAATCCGGGTGGCATCGCCGCAGCCTACCATACAGGGGATACCCAGCTCCCGGGAGACGATGGCAGCATGACAGGTTCGGCCTCCCTCATCAGTTACCACCGCTCTGGCCCGGCGCATGGCGGGCACCATGTCGGGATTGGTCATTTCGGTTACCAGAATATCACCTTCCTTAACCCGGTCTATATTGATGAGATCCATAATTTTAACCACCTGGCCGCTGGCTGTTCCGGGAGAGGCATTCAAACCCCTGACCAGCGGGGTTAAGGAGGCCTGAATGTCAGGCTTTTCTCCAGTCTCCTGCTGATCTTTGCGGGCCGAGGTATCAATTTTCTTTAACGTGGTAATCGGTCGGGATTGGAGTATATAAACCTGGTCATCCTGGCCGGCAATGGCCCATTCAATATCCTGGGGGCTGCCGTAAAGCTGCTCGATCAGCTGGGCCTGCTCGAGCAGAGCAGCCAGCTCCTCCTCATTAAGGGAGGGGCTGGCAACAGCCTCTTCTCCCAGATAGGAGGCTGTTCTAACAATTTCAGTCCCGGTTCTATCTCCGGACTTCTCAACAATCATTTTTATCTTCCTGCTGATTTTTTGCTCGATAATCTCTCCGCTATTTTTATCAATAACATAATCATCGGGGGTTACCAGACCTGAAACCACAGCTTCACCCAGACCCCAGCTGGAATTTATTAAGAGCTGATCCTGCCTCTCAGTGAGAGGGTTAACTGTAAAGATAACACCCGACTTTTTACCCTGAACCATCTGCTGCACTACCACACTGAGAGCAACCTCCAGATGATCAAAGTTCTTTTCCTGGCGGTAATAGATAGCCCGGGGGGTCCAGAGGGAGCTCCAGCACTGCTTGACATGATATAGCAACTCCTCCTCACCCCGGACATTGAGATAAGTTTCCTGCTGGCCGGCAAAGGAAGCATCGGGTAGATCCTCGGCGGTGGCAGAGCTTCTCACTGCTACCCGAGCAGCTTTAATGCCCTTCTCCTGCAGTTCCCGATAGGCCTGAAAAACTTCTTCCTGAATCTTTTCGGGAAAATCAGCCCCGGCCATTTCTCCCCGGATCTCCCGGGAAACCCGCTGCAGCTCGGTTGAATTTTCCTGATCCAGCTCGGACAGCAGGCTGGAGATGATCTGCTGAAAATTATTAGCTTTCACGAACTCTCGATAGGCCTTAGCCACCAGACAGAAGCCCGGAGGAACATTGACTCCATTGACGGTGAGTTCGCCCAGATTGGCTCCCTTGCCTCCAGCCAGGTCACCATCCTCCCGGGAAAGCTCTTCAAACCATTTGATATAATCCATCCAGCTCTCACCTCTTTCCAGGTTATTATAAGATTTTCATGAGTACTACTGTTATCCCGACCTCATCCTGGCACAGCAAAAGTTCCTGGAGCCGGTCTGTCAATCGGAAATGAATAAATTGGTAATGAATTATAATAAAGCAGTGAAAATCAGGAAAATGTTACTGAAAAAAACCTAAAAATCGCCTGACCTTCAGACTATTCCCGGCGTCGGTAGGAAAAGAGATAGGGCCTGCGGCTCCGGGGCCGGGAAAGGATTTCTTTAACAATCATGGCCCGGACAAAATTGTTCGGTGTGAGAGACAGGTCCTTTTTCTTTAGAGCCTTAGCCGGTTCTTTCCCGGCAGCCTTCCCGGCAGCCTCCATCTTAACAACTTCTAGTTCGCCCTGCCTGTCCCGCTGCTGGCGGGCTTCCTGTCTTTTCTTTTTAGCCTTCAGGGAAGCCCGCGAAGTTTCTGTCTTTAAAGTAGCCTCAGCCTCAACAACAGTTTCCTGCTCCCGGGTGGGTTGTTTGCCAAACTTGTCATCTATATCGGAGAGGTCCAGCTCAAAGCCCTCGGGAATCCCTTTTTTCCGGGAAGAGCTCTCTTTCTTCCGGGAAGAAGAATCCTGGTTGTTTTTATCAGAAGCGGACCGGGAGGGGCGGGATGATTCCGACTTTTCCCCTCTCTGCCCACTGCCTTCCTGCTCCTGCTTGATTTTTCCCAGGATTCTCAGGAAAAACTGCAGGATCCGAGTTACAATAATAAAGAAGATTAAAAGCGGCAGGAGGGCATAGATAATATCCATGATGATCCCTCCTTATTTTTTTCTGCGGTTGTCTTTATCCTTATCGGCAATATCCTTGCCGGACTTGCCCTCATCATCTTCCTGAATTCGGGAAATAGCATCTCTCATATCGGTATCGGCTTCAATGTTCTGCAGGTTAAAGTAATCCATTACCCCCAGATTTCCGCTGCGCAGGGCTTCAGCCATGGCCAGAGGAACTTCAGCCTCGGCTTCCACTACCTTGGCCCGCATTTCCTGAACTCTAGCTCTCATTTCCTGCTCTTCAGCAACGGCCATGGCCCGTCTTTCTTCAGCCTTGGCCTGGGCAATATCCTTATCAGCTTCGGCCTGATCCTTCTGCAGTCCGGCACCAATATTTTTGCCGACATCAACATCAGCAATATCTATAGAGAGGATTTCATAGGCTGTACCTGAATCCAGACCCTTTTCCAGCACGGTCTTGGAAATGGAATCGGGGTTCTCCAGCACCTTCTTATGGGAGGTGGCAGAGCCTACGGTGGTAACTATACCTTCACCAACCCGGGCCAGGACAGTTTCCTCCCCGGCTCCTCCAACCAGACGTTCGATATTGGCCCGGACAGTAACCCGGGCTGTGGCCATAACCTGAATACCGTCCATGGCCACGGCAGTAACCACCGGAGTCTGGATAACCTTGGGATTAACGCTCATCTTGACAGCTTCTAAAACCCGACGTCCGGCCAGATCAATGGCGGCGGCCCTTTCAAAGGTAAGATCAATTTCAGCCCGCTGAGCGGCAATCAGGGCATCAACCACATCATCAACATTACCTCCGGCCAGATAATGGGCTTCCAGTTTGTCGCTGCTCAATTTCAGTCCGGCCTTGTGGGATTTGATCATCGGTCCCACGATCGAAGAAGGAACAACTCTTCTCAGCCTCATACCGATCAGATTGAAAAAACCGATCTTAACACCGGCTGCAGTGGCTGAAATCCAAAGTCCCAGAGGAATAAAATAAAAGAAAAGGATTAAAAATATAACCACCAGCGCAATAATCATAATAGAAAAGATATCCATAATTTTTCACTCCTTTTTTGGTTTTAAGCCAGCCTGTCTTCCAGAACAATTTCAACAAAAGTTGAGCTGACTTTAGAAAGAGTCAGATTTGTAGTGAAAAGCCAGATGAAAAAGTTGATTTCCTAAACTGAATGTTTATATACCTTGAACTCGTCAGTCCCTGTCATTATCTATTTCCCTGACAATAATCCTGCTCCCTTCAACCCTGATGACCCTGATAGCAGCATTTCGGTCAACAAATCCCCCCTCACTGACAACATCAATTCTATCCCCTTCAATTTCAGCAGTTCCGGCCGGCCTTAAGGGTGTAATGGCCCGACCTTCCAGCCCGGCAAGGTCCCTGTCAGAACGGGAAGAAACATAACCCTCCTCCACCGTTTCGCTCTGCTTTAAGGAAATCTTGTTCCAGAACTTGGAGGTGCCGAAAATTTTTATCAGTATCACCGATCCAATTACTGAAATTGCCAGCACCGCTGCGATAATTCTGAAAGCTGTCTGACTGTCGGGGAAAATAAAGAATAAACTGGCCACGATAGCTGTGATACCTCCAATTCCGGTAATACCAAATCCGGGAATAATAAAGAGCTCGATAGCGATTAAAACCAGGCCGGCTAGAAAAAGAACGAGCATGCCCAGGCCGGCATAGCCCTCAACCAGATAACCGGTAAAGAAAAGCCCCAGTCCCAGGACACCGGCAGTGCCGCTGACTCCAAAGCCCGGGACCATGGCTTCACCCACCAGACCAATTATGCCAATGGAGAGCAGCAGAATGCTAACATAGGGGTTGGTTATTATCCCGGCCAACCTTTCCAGGATGGTGCGCTCGGCCTGGAAGAGATCGGCCTGGCTATAACCCAGCTTATCCAGGAGTTGAGACAAACCTGACACCCGGCCTTCGATAAAGCCCAGTTCTTCGGCCTCACCGGCGCTGAGAGATAACAACTTACCCCGCTCGATAATGCCCTCTATTTCAATATCAGCATCGACCATGGCCCGGGCAATATCGGGGTCCCGGCCCCGGCGCTCGGCCGTGGCGGCAAATTCCGAACGGAGAGCAGAAATAAACTTTTCCTCCAGGGGCCTGGTTTCAGCAGCTCCTATACTGCTGCCCTCAATCATATATATTTCATCGGCACCCAGGGCAATCAGAGCCCCGGCCGACCAGGCCCGGTGGTTTATAAAGGCTATTAGCGGAAGTTCAAAATTTACCAGCAGATCTCTGATTTTGATTCCGGAATCCACCAGACCTCCAAAGGTATCGATCTCGACGATTACCAGTTCTGCCCCCTCTTCCCGGGCATCATTCAGAGCTCTGCTGAGAAAGCTGGCCATCCCGGGGTCGACATTCCCGTGCAGGGGAATAAAATGAACGGCGGCTTCCAGTGCCGGCGAAACTGCCCCGGTCGGCGCAGCCCACCCTGCGACCGGAACTGCCAGAGCCAGCAGAGAGAAAAACAGCAGCAGGAATAGAAATACAGTCAGAATTTTGCCTGCTTTAGCAATCATTGATAACCCTCTTTTCTCTTCTGCATTCAAAGCTGCAGTAATTAATTTTTGACCTCAGAAAAGTTTAACCCGTCTTAAAAGCGCCAGAAAAAACTGCAAAAATGGTAGCTGATAATAAGTTAATGCGGGTATCATTTCCTGAGAACCTGTTATTCAGATCCTGAGAACTTATTATTCAGATTGTGTATTATTAATTCTCTATTTCAGCTTAAAATCCTTTTTCTCAAGCAAATATCTAACTGCATTTCTTAATTTCACCAAAAAACCGCACCAGGTCCGGTGCGG
>LKMJ01000098.1_pt1 | contig 53415 bp, 50 predicted proteins | sample 643391 | NCBI WGS metagenome assembly LKMJ01 (sample SAMN04112250, study PRJNA286221) | soda lake metagenome | biome: soda lake; feature: Kulunda Steppe; material: water; isolation source: sample PL-Br10 brine of Picturesque Lake | place: Russia: Kulunda steppe | collected 2010-07 | reverse complement strand
TATCGTCAAATTCAAGCATAGCAAAGAGCGAGTGGTAAAAGAAACGGAACGTTCGTTAAAAAAACGCGTCGACTTGAATGAAATAAAATTCAATGGCCGGAGTATAGAAATCATATTCCATCATGTCCAGCAGCTACGACGACGGATCCATCTTGAGCAGTAGCGAACAGGAATACACGACGTGTTTCATCACTGTCGATCCAGAACACGGCAAGCAACCCGATTTCGTGAACACTGGAGGCTCCCTCATTTTGCACAGCAAGAACGACGTCGTACTTCCGGCTCACGGCTACGTCGAAATCGACACGGGTATCGACGTAATTGTCCCGCGCGATATGCGCATGGTCTTGTCTAGTTTGCCGCGTAAATACGCCGCAGATACTCCTCTTTTTCAGGTATTGACGGATATTATCGAGAGGGAGGAGATCGGAGACGTCGATGACGAGGACAAGGAAAAGCCTCCTCCTAAACGGCCGGAGGGCGTCAAGCAGCGCATCAAGATCACGGCCCTGAACCACACGCGCGATGATGTCGAGATACGTCGCCACAGCAGCGTTGCTCTCGGCGTCATGCACATCCAGCCGATACAGGTCGACTACGCTTTCGATTGAGTAGTCGAGTCCTTTATCGCGGCAAGTAATATAAAACGGTCTTAGTCTATACGTTCGTATTATAGGAAAGAGTGAGAGACGGGATCATGCACAAGAAGGCGCTCATCGTGCCTTACGTCTTTTTGTCAGACAACGAATCTCGTCGTCTAGCGACGGTGATGTTTCGGGACACGGAAACCGCGGAATGGACGTTCGTGTCCGGGGGGTGTAAGGAAGACGAGCCGTGTCTAGACTGTGCGCGTAGGGAATTCAAAGAAGAAACGTATGGTGCTTTTTGTCAAGACGAAAAGAAACCGATCGGTGGCGTGCGCGATCGCGCGTGGCACCGCTTCAGATTTCGTACGAAATACCGCCCCGAAAAGTTTCGCGCGAAGGACAGGGGAGCGCGCATCACCTCCGAGTATTCCGTGTTTTTGTTTGAAATGAGCGTGGAAGAATACGCGCATTGCGCGGAGGAATATCATCGGCAGCTTTCGCGGAGACGCGAGTTGGGAGAGACGTCGGGCGTCACCCTATTTGACATGACGGCCATAGAGGAAGAGGAATGCAGCGGACAGAAGGAGGAGGAGCGAAAAGGACAAGGGTTAACGGTATGGGATTTCATAGCGAAGGAGTGCCTGGTCAGGGTCCGCGACCACATCAGACTGATCGCTTCGAAAATCGGTGGACAGGACAACCTTGTATAAGGTGTATTGTTAGCCACCCAAAGAAGCAAACGACGAATATATCGACGTTTCGTCCGCCGAGATCATCGCTTTGTCCCAAGACGAATCCATATCGGGCACCGAAAAAGCATAGCGTCGCCACGCTCGCAAAACCTCGTTTTTCCGTCCCTTTCAGTGATCATCGAAACGTGCATCTTCTCGCGATACATCAAGGTAGTTCAGCGGGTTAAGGAAAGTTCCGGGGAAATGCTAAAACGATAAGGAAGAACGCTTCTCCCGGAAGATTTGAACAACCATGGTATACATATAAATATATGCGTACGACAGGAATACCGTATCGTAGCAGGAACGACACGACACGACACCGATGCTCGAACAGGCGTGGGTGCTGGCGCTCGCCTGCGTCGCGGCGACGCTCCTGGTCGTGTCGCACTCGCTGTCCAAAGCCATCTCTGCCGGAGATTTTCTCAGAGGTTCTAAGGATCGAGATGCGGTTTCGTCACCTCCGCCAATACTAGCGGTGTCTTTCACGGTTTGGAGGTTCGTTTTCATCGGGATCATATCCGCTGTCGTATTAGGGGTCGCCGCGTTGGTGTTGTGGCAGTTCACGGCTCATGACGCTCCTTCCTCCGACGGCCGATCTCTGTCATCGTCCTCTTACTCGGGCCGGCAGCAGGTCTGGCACAGCATCGTGTCCTGCGTTGGGAGTTTCCGTAATGTGGGCGTGATAATTGCGGCTTCTATGTTGATGTTGATCGCGACGTCCGTGCAGATATCCGGGTTCACGCGCTATGGAGTAGCGGCTATGAACATTCCCATCGCTATATTTACGGTGGTCGCTTCGGCGGTCATAGGTTGTGCGGTGTTTGGCGAGAGGCTAGGCGCCACGAGATCGTTGGCCGTTGCCATTCTGGTCGCCGGGTTGGCCCTGTTCGCTTTCGGGGGCGATTCGTAATAGATAATCAGTGGCATCATGACGGCCGATTTCATCCTCGAATAAAGAGGAGCGACGTAGTTTTCGAGCTAATCGAAACATGCGGGGATCACGCTGTACCGTAAAAGGTCGAGCGGTATGCCGCGCTCGATAAATAGTTGCACGAGGATGAGTACCGTCATATTGTAATTATCGAGCACGCGCCTGGTGCCCCCCGAAAAGGCGACGCACTCGCGTTGTCTCTGGCGGTCCAAAAAGTACTGGCAGAAACTCCTCTTATGACCGTGTTCGGATTCCAAGTTGGTGTAATTATTGTCGTGGTGGCAGTCGTAAGCTCCAGGGCCGAAGAACCGCGTTTTATTCGGGGCGAGCGGCACAGATGCCATGCTGATCTTTTTCATCGGCACGCACAGCGAGCTGTGCAGTGGGAAACGGGCCAACACAAGGCGCAGCTTTACGGGAGCGTTGTCTGTGCACGTGATCCACGTCTCTTGCATGAACGAATAGCACAGGGGCCATAGGTATCGGTCCTGTATGGCGAGGCGAATACCGCAAATATCACCGCCTGTGGAATCGCCGCGCGCGGGCATAATGCACGTTTCGTACGGCTTGTCTTGGGACGTCACCATGCAGTGAATGGCTGCGGTATATCCCGTCGCGGAGGGCAGGAACCCCACGAACAGGGGGTAGTTGAACACGATGTCATAGTTTGATAGACAGACTCCATCGTCTTTCTTCGACGACGCCCAAAACTCGAGAACCATGAGTGACACAGATCCATCGTTGCTGCTGTCGGACTTGATGGAACGCGATCGGTAAACGTTTCCATCAGGACGCGCACCGTTCTCAAAAGAAATCACATTCGGGACGCCGTTTCGCCATCGAAGCAGCGACCGACCCACCTCCTTTTCCGCCGACGCCAGTATAGCAGATTTGCACTCAGGATTGTCATCTGAGTCGGACTCCGATTTGCACTCGGATTCATACTCAGACTCGTATAAGAGGGTGCTCATCTTATATAAAGAAATCCCAAGAAGCACGTCTTCTTTATACGATTTCCACATCTGTTTTGGGACGAGCTACTGCTCACAAATTTTTGGAAACCGCCAAATGATCTGGAATATGATTCCAGACAGTGCTTATACCTTCGACCGATGGATAGATAGATTGGAGCATAAAAAATAGGGGAATAGGGAAGAAATGCAGCAGGACTTGATACACGTCATCCGGAAGGTGGAGCTGAAGCTCGACGCGCCCTCAAGGACGATGGGCCGTTCCCCCGAAGAGTTCGGCTTTCCTGACTCGCTTCACAGGTCGTTGGCAGGGTAGTTCAGCGGGTTAAGGAAAGTTTCGGGAAAATGCTAAAACGATATAAAGAAGATTTGAACAACCGTGGTCGTTGGTTTGAGAGCGGTTGTCGAAATTCGAAGACGACGATCGACGCCTTCGAGTCAATTTCACGGTCAATCGACCCGTAAGACCCGTTTATGCACCAGAGTTGTACAGCGGGTTAAGGAAAGTTCCGGGGAAATGCTAAAACGGTATAAGAAAGAACGGGTTCCCCGGAACATTTGAACAGCCGTGTTATGCACCAATAAAAAATAAGTCGTTTCATTTTTTGATTGAACGGACTGTATTAGCACTTTTTTTTTCTTTTCGACTTTTTCCGGCGGGTGTGCGTGACGCGAGGGAGAGAGCCGTTCAAGGCGTTCAAAAAAGTTCGGCGTCGGCGACAAGCATCTCGTCATCCCCGAAGTCGAACGGGACAAACTGGCTCAGACCGGCCTGTTCTTTCTTGGTGACCGCGCCAGATGGAGTCCAGAGAGAGCTTTTCCGGCTCGCGACGCTACTGTACGGGAATTATCTAGCGGACGAATATCTGGTGCCCCCTTAGTCGTCATATACACTGTCGTAATCATGAAGGGTAGCTTGTTTAGGTGGGATGAAGCTGTCGCTGCTGCGTGAAGCGTCGTTCAAGGATTCAAGTTCTCTCTCCATATCTCCCTGATAATTGTTAGATTTAGAAGGCATGTATATGCGCACTATACGAGTTGAAGCGATCGGATGACAGTCACGCGCAGGTCTTATAGACGGGTGTTCATATACCGTGACGTTGTCGTAAGTACGAAAGAGCGCGATGATGTTCAATGGCACGTTTCCAAGTTGGCTGCAGTCTTGTAGTATCAGGTCGTGATCTCGGAAGGCTTCCAACAGCGTTTCATCTTTCTTATCATGTATCAGAGGAACAAGACGGCCGCTAGTCTGGCACAAGGGGATGACGTTTCGACATTCGTAATAATCGTAGGTCTGAAACGGGTTGAAATCTACTTCTGAATCATGTTTATTACAATTATGATCTTCGCGCAGACTCCATTTTCCATTCGAACTGCGGTGCGCATACGCCACGGGGACGTATTCGTCTTCAACATCTTCAAACCCTCCTACAAAAACATTGAATACCATATTTACGAACAAACCGCCCCCGCCTTGCCAATACTTTAGGACAGCATCTTCAAATTTTTCTGCTGCTTGTTCATATCTAGGAACGTTTACATAATCAAGCAAATTTTCTGGACAATCGAAGTGAGGGCGAAGAGGAAGCTGGTAAAGCATCAACACTACGGTATCTTCTCCTTTCCACTTGCCGGGTCTGACCAACGCGTACAGCGAGCCGTGTCGAAGCACCAAGCGACCAATGTCGTCACCCGTCGGCTGGAACGAAGCGACCCATTTTTCTCCTACGGCGCGCAAACGTTTGCACGTCATGGTCAAGCGTCGCATGGAGGGCACGCACATCCGGGCAATCTTGGAAAGGATGATGTCGAGAATGTCATCGTTTACATCAGCGATGGAATGTTTCGTCTTCATTCAGCAACCTTTCTCGGGATGAAAGATTTCCTTATACCGGTATCACGATCGAACTCGGTTTCGAATGTAGGTGTCAATTTTTTTACAGGCGATTTCAAATTCGGATCGGACACCATTGTTAAGTCCACAATGCATTATGACTAGGGTATTTCAATAACGGTTTAGCTTTATACCCCGGTCGTCAAAATATACGAAATCGGCCAACCCTAATTATGACCCGTCGATATCACGGACGATGTCAGACGACTGGTATACGAAGCCGACAATCGTTTCGACGCCCAGATTATTATTACTATGTTGATCGACTCGAGATGCCGCGAGACGCTGAACGCTTTGAAAGACGACAAAAGCGAAGTCGACGGTGATGACGCCCCGAAAAAGGAGCTTTCGGGAACGGTATTATTATTGGACAACCGCTTATCTACGACGGTGTTCGCCGGCATCGCGCTCGTCGGAGGCATGAGCCTGGCCTGGCTTTGCCTCTGTGCTTGTTGGACTCTGTCGAATGTTTTGAACCTATATCTACTAGTCTGTGTTTCTGGGGACAGATGGTTTACGGCAGCAAAAGGGGTATAGCGCTGCCGCATTGATTGATTGTGAAAGAAAGATATCGAGACACACTGTAAACAAACAAACAAGAAAAGAGACGACGATGGACATTCTCGTGACGGGGTGTACGGGGCTCGTAGGGGCGCACGCGTGCGCGCGCCTGCTGTCCGAAAACTCCGAAATCGTTCGCAAAGTTATCGCGGTGTTCGTCAACGACACAGAAGGGAAGGAAGAACGAGCAGAAGAGCTCGTCCTGTCCGAAATTTCCCCGCCTGGGACGCCTGGGACGCCTGGGACGCCTGGGACGCCTGCGGACGAACGTCTTTCCGTCATACGTTATCGAGACGCCGAAGCCATGTTCGATGAGTTACCGCGCGAAGTCGCAAACCGGCGCCCCCACGTCGTGTTTCACTTAGAAAACGCTCCCGACGTGCGGAAGAAGGAAACAGCAGAAAAAGACCCGGACGCGGGATGCGACGATCTGAAACTGCACGTGCGCATCGTCAAGGCTGCGCAAAGCATCGATCATTTCGTCAGCTTCGTCTATGCCTCCAGGAGCGACGTGTACGGGAGCTTGCCAGAAGTTCCCGCACACGAAACAGATCATGTAAGGCCCGCGACCTTCGGGGCCAGCGTCAACGCTGCGCGAGAGCAGTTGGTTTCGACCCTCGGCTCCTCCTTGGGCGTCGACACGGTAGCTCTCCGGTTCTTTGGGGTCGTAGGTAACAGGCTTCGACGCGGCGGCTCTCGGGAATCGACTCTCGTGATATGTTCTGGAGACGGAGCTCTTGAAGCGTCGTTGATCTCGTCCCCTGAAACCGCGGAAAGAGAATGCCGTGTATTCAGGGCTTGTGAAGACGACACCGTGCGCAGAGACTTCGTGCACGTCCTCGACATAGCGGACGCCATCGCCTCTCTTCTGCGACACAAGGCAGCAGAGGCGAAGCGTGGGTTGTTGAATCCACGCGTCGGCGACGCCAGCGGGTCCTCGCATGGAATAAGCCGAGCGTACAACGTCGGGACCGGGTGCGACCACGCCCTGCGCGACATCATCGACTTTTTCTGTCTGGAACCCGACCCATCTGAAGACGGACGAGACGACGGAGAACGCCGGAAAGCGAGTTTGTCGAATTCGAAGTTTCCGTCTGTCGTCGTCGCGGATATTTCCGAAGCTCGACGGGACTTCGGCTACGCGCCCAGGCACGTCGACCCGGCCGGCTTCGCGCGCGCATGCAGGTCCGGCGACGCCTCTTGCGACGACCAAGCACGGCGCTCCGAGCTCCGCGCCAGCATAGCTCGGCACCAAGCTTCGACCGGCAACAGGCGCGTCGCGTACACCGTCACGACCGACGCGTGCGCCGTGTTTGTCAACGGTGACGATATCGCGAAATCCGCCATGTCCGATTCCGAGACGGATTACATCTGTATCGTAGCCATCGACGCCGAAAGCCAAGATCGAGATCGCGCGTGCTCGTTTTTGGAAAAGTACGCGCCGTCCAGTTGGCGCGTGGTGCGATCGTCGTCGCGCTCTAACCTCTTTCCGACAGACGGAGAGCAAGAGACGCTCTCTCGGGAAATCAAGATGACGCCGCACAAGTTCTTCGATTGCTACGACGAGTCCTTGTACTTTGCTTTCGACGTCCGTATGAACAACGACGTCACTGGATTGTGGGACCGCGCGTTACGGAACAAAGGCGACAAAATTACGGAAAAAAGGAACGGACGCTGCACTCACTACATTCACGATGTTGCCGTATTTAGGAGAAACGATCGTGGCGGGCTGCTCCTAGACGCGGAAGACGCGCGCAGATGCAGGACGGCGGATGCGGAAGTCGAGAAGCAGGTAGCGACTTACAAAAAAGACGGCGTTTTTACGGATGCAGAATCTTACGGATTGAAGCCGATTCGGGACGACGTCGTCTTTCGTCGCCATAACGTGCCCTCCTGCGTGGCCTTGATGCGACTCTGGTGTGAAGAGGCGCTGAGATGGCCTCCGTCTTGTCCCGACCGCATGGCCTTCGTGCGCGCGTGGCTGAGATGGACTGTTTCGGAGGCGTCGAGCTCTGGTTTAGCGTCGGGGTCGGCCGACGAGGCGACGAAGACGTCGTCGTTGGTCAACGTGCTGCCCTTACGCGATTCCGCGTATCCCGAGAGTGTCGAAAGCTACAGAGACGTCATGTTGCTGCATGGTCACGGACGCGAAGCCCCCCCTCCTTGTCCTCCCTATCACTCGTTGCTGAACTACTACTTCTGCCGTCCATTCGCGAATTATGACACCGCAGGAGGTCGGCGAAGAGCACGCGCATGCTCCTCGCTGGCGTTATGGCGCCCCGTCTTCTTTCTGAAGCAGTACCCTCAGGGAGGCCGCGATTTCTTTCGCGCGGAACAAATGTGCGAAGCCTTGTGCAGATATAACGTGCGCGCGAGTGTCATCGACGTCCAATCTAACGGCAATGGACCTTTCATGCGCGCGAGGGACCCGGCGCTGACGCACGTGCAAAATGCGGCGGTCATAATCGTCGGGCGCCTTCCGTACCCCCTTCTGCCGCACCTGAAAGCCCGGGGAAACACGGTGGTGTTCGACTTCGACGACGAGCTGAGTGAACGGCTGCACGCGCGCCCCGACGAGGTCCGAAAGATATTGGAGCACGTAGACGCCGTCGTTTTTCCGAGCGACAAGGCGCGAAGAGACGTGTCGAAATTGTGCGGCGTCAAACCGTCCGTCGTCATACGCAGACATTGGGACCCACGGCTCACACATCTTCTTTCTCTGTCTCGAGACGGATACGGATACGGAGACGGAGACGGAGACGAAGGACGGAGACGGAGACTACAGCAGGATGAACGGCTGCTTTTCGGTTTCGTGGTCGGGTCGCCGGCCGACGCGATCCGATACATCGATCAGTCTGGCGAAGAAGGGGGCTTCTGCAAGACGGTGCTCGATCTCGCTCGCAGGTACGACGCGCGCGTCGTGATCGACGCGGAGAAAAGAGGCCGAGACGACAATAGTTCGTCGTCGGGAACATCCGCGGGCATCGAAGGCGTTGATGCGGTCGATGCGACCGAATTCCTTCTTTACTCCGCGAACAAAAACGGAAGCGATATCGATGACAGAGACGGGAAAAAGAGCGCGCTTAGGCGCGCGCTGCGCGAAATAGACGGTGAATCATCGTCATCTTCCGACCGTCGTACCAAGAATGACCACAGCGCCGCCGCTTACCGGTTCGGATGCCACGTGCGCCTCCTCGACCGCGCGTCTCCCAAATGGAAGTACGCTGCAGATAGGACGATAGCAACGGCAGCGTTTTTCGGAGCGCCCATCGTCACGACAAGGGACGATGCGGCGTCCGAATTATTACCGCGGAATTATCCGTACTTTGTGGACTACGACGCCGTTCCCGCGTCGGAAGACGGCTTTTCGAAGTCTGTGGAGAGCGTGCTGGAGCGCGTCAAGAAAACGCATCGGAAGGACCAGTGGAACAGGGCAGCGAACGCGATGCGCGAAGTGCGGCGAAAAACGTCTCTTGACGAGACGGCAAAGGAGTATGTCAGACTGCTGCTGGGCTTCGAGTGTGCGTGAGCGTGAGAGAGCGAACGTGCGCTTTCCGAAGAATGAATAAGCTAGTACACGCCGATAACGGCTACGCGCAGGCACCAAGTAGGCGGTGGCGGCGTGTTTACGGACGTATCTGTTTCGGGCATCGTATCGTCGGCCCCGTTGTCGTCGGCGTCAAGAGGCCTTTGACCTTCTCCAGTGGAGGCGTCGTCGTGATCCTGGCGGCGTTGCCTCCGGAACAGCAAGCGTTCCGATTCGTAAAGGAGCGTGGAGGCTTCGGTATCTAACAACGCCATGCCTTCGCCCAGCACCCACGGCTTCGTGCTGGACGTTTCTTCCTGCACCAAGAAACCCACCATCGCCTTGGCGCCCCGAACGTGCCGACGCATATAACGGCGCCATAAGGGGGCGTCGCGTCGATTGTTCGTGACCGTCTCCATATTCACGGCGTCTTCGTGTACGTCAATGGATACTGATCTCGACCGACCTTCCTGCCCCTGTTCTTGCTGCTCCTCTTCCTCGTCGTCGTCTTCTTCGCAGTAGGTGTCGAGCTTTGCGTACACGCGCCCGTTTCCTTCGTCGAGCCACGACCTCATGACAAAACCGTTGAAGTACGCTCGACGCGCTTCCACGCTCACACGAGGCCCGGGACCCGTTTCGACAAGACAGATCGTCATCTTGGGAATCACGTCCCTGTTACTGTAGCAGAGATACCGTGATATCCTTCTTCTGTTTCTTTCCGCTTGGATTGCGTTTGACGTGGCGGTCGCGCCGGTCGAGTAAGACTCGACGTACGTTGTATTACATCTCGATTCTCGCTCCGGAGCCCTGTAGCCGAGCCTGCCGCTTGAACGAGTAGCCCTGACTACGAAACCCTTTGCATCATCCATTCTGATGTCGTGCGCCGCGAGAGATATCAGGGCCATCTCGCGTGCCTTCTCGAGCGCGAAGGGGGTGCCTCGCCTGAAGAGCTCGATGCGAGGCAGCACCTCCTGGCGATAGGAAGACGTCGTTTGATCCAAGCGGATCGACGATACTAAGTCGCCGACGGCTTCATAATCGAATTGAGCATCCTGATTAGCTTCCCACCAGAGCGCAAGAGCGGCCACGACGTCGTTCTCGGAGTCGACGAAGAGACGATCGCTCTCCGCCCAGAGCTTGACGGCGACTGTGTTGAGCGACAGGAAGGGCGCCGAGGACGTCGACAGCGTCCGGACCAGCTTGGGCACCCTGTTGAACGTCTGGGACAGCGCGTGCCTGCAGCGGTCGGTCGCCGGGCGCAGGGCGTCCGAGCACAGGCAGGGCTCGGGGATCTCTTCCGTCAAGACGCGCACGGTGTCCAGTACTTCGAAGTCGGCGTTTTCGACGATCCAAGTCGCGCAAATGTTAACGGCATACTGGTCGAGCCACGCGTCGGCCCAACGGATCATGCGCGCCACCTTTCTGAGAGCCTCCGTGCTAGGCCGTGTCTCGAAGTCTTCTCGAGTAGCCGCGGTTTCGACTTCGACTTCGATCGCGATCGAACCGCGTCTGGAAGAGATCTGGTAGGCCTCGCTATTCACGTCGGCTCGGCGCACGAACCTTTTGAAGCCGATGGTCGGACGAGAGCCGTCGTAAAGGTTCTCGGTCACGACGCGCGCCTCCAGGTCGCGCGCCCGGTCGCTGGGCACCTTGAACGTGAACCTAGCACATGGCCTATCGCATGATCTCGACGTCGTCGTTCCTAATCGCGAGCGCGCGGACAGTGCGGCAGAGCGAGCGCGTTTTACGGCGTATACTGAGATGTACTCCCTGTCGGTAAACGTTTCGCCGTAAGGATATACCACGAGTTTCCAAGGGTGTCCCGCCGCGTAAAAGACGGGACTCGCGATCTTTTGTCGCGTACTGCTCAGCGCGTTCACCTCCCATCGGTACGCGCCGTCTCGTCGTTTCCTCTGGGATTCTTGACGGTCGATCTCTTTTGGCATGCGGCGCGTGTACATCATTTCGAGCACCTTAAGCGCCGCTTCGACGTCCTCCGCATCGCGAACTTCCGTTTCTTCGACGACGCAACTTTTCGAGGCAAGGGGGTCGTTTCCGTCATGGTCCCAACGTAAGAACATTGCCGCAAAATAAGAGGATGCCGCGCATAAAACGAGGCGATGCACGGAGACGACGGTTTTTTCCCCATCGCGGATAGCGAGCACCAGTTCGGCGTCCGCGAAATCCTTGGTGCGCCATGCTCGCGCGCCGGCGCTCTCTTCTTCTTCCTCATCGTCGTTAGACGATCGAAACGGCTGCTGATCACGTGGCATGTAGCGTAGCAATGGAGAGCGGCGCGCTTGAGGTCGTGCTTACTCGGGGTGGGCGACACGACGATCGTTTTCCTTCTCATACAATGCAGCCGCGTCTTTACGTACGGTTGCATGTCGCACATGCGGCACATGTCGTAGCGCAACGTCCGCGATTTTTTTCTGTCGCCTAATTATATACACACACACGACCGCAAATTTGTTTTGTTCCCGTCTTCTATCTCTGTATCCGCCATGCCCATGAATGACAAGCGATCGTTCACCGTCGAGAGGTCGTCTTTGGACGCGCAACAGCACAACATCAAGTCGAGGTACCTGAACAGGGAGCCCATGGCCGCCGCCCGCAAAGCCGCCCGCATCCTGTTCAAGAAGTTTGGCAAGAAGGCAGGCGACAAGCTGTACCTGCAGCTGCGCGAGACGACACGCGGCGCCAAGGACGCCACCTTCTTTTACGAGGCCAAGCGCCTCAAGGTGGACAAGAAGCGTAAGGTGGGCGGCAAGGAGATCAAAATCACGCAGGAGATCAGCGTCAAGTCCGTCGAGCCCAAGAGCATCATGAGCAAGCTCAAAGGAGGAAGTAACGATCCCGGTAAATATAATCCTCTATGGTATGCTGAAGAGGAAAGTGAAGAAGATGGACCGCGTCCCGGGGATACTGATTATTATGAAGATACTGACAGTGATGAATGATGGACGAACGACACGGTAGTCAGAGTATCGACGAAGATTTGGACGACAAGGAACGGGGTCCGTATGACATCCTTCATGGAGAAGTGCGGTCTCAAAGGCAAGAAGCTCTACTCTCCTGTTCCGTTCAAGACGTCTTTCATTCCCGCTCATTACACGTTCGACACTACCAGCGTCGCTCAGTTGTTCATGAACGGAGATCGCATCAAGTCTTTCAAACGCAGGTTCGAGAAGACAGGAGGAACTGTTCATGGACGCGTTGTGGACTTACATCGCGGAATTCAAGAACAGACGGACCAAAATTCTGAACCCGTTGTTCAAGCCCGGAACCAAAACGAACGGTATAAATCGACCGTTTTCGACTGGGTCAAACGCCTCAAAAACTCCTATCTGCGACCTACACAACCCCAGAAAAACTAGATGCTCGAAATTGAGCAGGCTTTATGAACGCGTCAAAGACATCGTCTTCCGTTCTGTAAATCACGACCCATTCGAATCGGCACATACTGTAATCTCCGATACGATAGAGGCGACGTCCACAACTTTTTTGAGAAGATGCAACACAGCACTCGTTGCTATTGCAACCCAGGCGTCTATCTGGGTATGGACGTTTTGGCGCGCGTGTGCGACCACCTGCACTACAGGGACCTGGCGCGTCTGTCCCTCGCGTCGTCCACTTCTTGTGCGAGTTTCGTCGCAAAATCGTTGACGGAAGAGCTGCTGCGACGCGTCTCGATCCTGAACATCGACCGTCAAGATCACGAGGAACGCGTCTCTCTCCCTTCGCGACAAAGCCAGCGCGTGTTGAACACGTCTTCCTTGCTATCCGCGGTATTATCATCGGACGACACGGAGACGTTATCCTCACCACCCTCGACATCGAAAGAACGAAAAGACACAAAGGTAGACGTCAAGCGCGCGTTGTCGTTCTCGATTCCGACTCGAGCTCAAAACAAGGAGAATGTGCCGCCAAGATCGTATATTGTTCAGGCGATGTCGTCAACGCGGTGTGAGTCGCCATTGCCGTATAATTCACCAGTCTCGATCGGCCGCTGGACCAACATCACCGTCCTGTCCTGCCGGAAGCATCCCGGTCTCGTCAGCATCGAAGACGCCGTGCTCCTTTTGCCGTCTCTAAGACACATCGACTGCTCCTTTTGCACTAGCCTCAAGCGCCTTCCCGACAGGCTGCCTCCCGCGTTCGAGTCGCTTTTGTGCCGTTTCTGCTGCGACTTGGAGGCGCTGCCCGCCCCCTTGCCCCCTGGCCTGCGCGAGCTCGACTGCTCGTTCTGCGGCGAGATCGTCGGCATTCCCGCGCTGCCCGAAGGCCTGGTCCATCTGTCCTGTGCTGGATGCCGTAATTTGACGAGGTTCCCTTTGATGCCCGTGTCCTTAAGGCGGCTGTCTTGTGGCTACTGTTCGAAACCTCAGCGCATCCCTCTGTCTCCTGGATGCCTCCTCGAGCAGCTGGACTGCCATTCTTGCTCTGGCCTGATCGGACTGCCCGAGCCTTTGCCCCATACGCTGCGATTTCTGGATTGTTCGAATTGCTACCAGCTGACGCGCCTGCCTCCGTTGCCGCGCGGTCTTAAATTTCTGACGTGCGCGTGCTGCTACTATCTGATGTCTTTCGACGCCGGAGGCGACGATGATCACCCCTCTCATTTTCCCGCGGGCATGGAGCAGCTCAACTGCATGCACTGCTGTAGCTTGCGCTCGTTGCCCGCGCTACCCGACGCCATCGCCCGCTTTAACATTAACAGCACCGGCTGTTACGAACTGCACCGCAGTTGGATCAATGCGGCCAGGAGGGAAACGAGCGAAAGTGAAAGCGACGTTGCTCTTGACGACGACGACCGAGAGGGTGGTTTCGCGAACGTCGGCGGATCGCGAGAAGGTGGTTTCGCGAACGTCGGCGGATCGCGAGAAGGTGGTTTCGAAAACGTCGGAGGACCGCGAGACGAAGGACCGCGACGTCGGCTGCAGTTTTGAATTGATCGATGAAGCATAAACAAAACACACATTTGGATCCAAAAGAAAGAAGTAAGAATGGTGGCGCGGTTTCAGTACATGTCGGACCTGCACCTCGAGATGTTCCCGGGCTTCCGGATCGCGCCCGAGCACGTGCGAGCGCCCTACCTGATATTGGCCGGCGACGTCGGCAATCCGAGCTCCCGCGAGTACGCGGATTTTTTGACGTCGTGTGCTACCTTGTACGATGGCGTGTTCGTGGTGCTCGGAAACCACGAAGCATATGGAAAGCCTTCTTGGGAAGCGACCCTCGAGATAGCGCGGCAAACCGTGTGCGCCGTCAACAAGGAAATCTTTCTCGCTTCTGGCGGTAACAAAGGCACACATACCGTGAGACTGCTGCAGAACGACGCGGTCGATTTGGGGGGAGATTGTAACGGCGCGACGAAGAGTGATCGGGTCGTGCGCGTGTTGGGGTGCACTCTCTGGAGCGACGTGCTCGACGACGAAGCGTCGGAGGTGAGGATGTTCATGATGGACTATCGCAAGATAGGGGGAGGCTTCAACGTCGACGTTTCGAGGGCCTTACACCGCAAAGACGTGGCTTGGCTGCGGTCTGAACTCGAACGCGCGAAGCAGGACGGAGCTCGTGCCGTCGTCGTCACGCACCATGCGCCCTTGACCCGGGGCACGTCGCATCCCAAGTACGCGGGCTCGTCGATGAACAGCGCGTTCTCGACTGATCTGAGCGATCTCTTACGGAAGTACGCATCCGTCGCGCCGATCTGGATCCACGGTCACACGCACTATTGCCACGCCACGTCATTAGAAGCGCCGCCGGGAAATCACGACGACGCCACAGGCACGCGCTCCGTCACGACACACGTTCAAAACCTTCCGAGGCGAGTGCAGGTGCTCAGCAACCAGCGCGGCTACGCTTCGTGTCACGAAGAGGTTCGGGCGTTCTCTCCCGACGCGCCGGTCGTCGAGGTTGATTAGGTGGCTCAGAACTTGCCTTTGCATTGCATTTCTGAATATCGGCCGTTTGGTCATCGAGGAGGGAGTGCTGTTTTTTTGTGTATGCTACTATCAAAACGGAAGTACTTGGGTCTTTCCTCCGTAGTGCCTGTTATATACGATGCCTCGAGCTACCTGGATAGATCATGTGGTAGAGTATCGAACCGAGGCGGACGCTCGAAAGCTAAAAGCCGAAGCCGAGCTGAGACGAGCAAAGGTGTATATTTTGATGAAGACAGAGGAAAGAAAGCGGTATCTCACGCTTTTGCGGGCTTTCTCAACGTCGACCGATACAGCTTCCAATATATTCAATGCAAGCTTTCCTGTGAACGAGACGAAAGCCGAAAACGAGTTACGATTAGACCGGGATTTACACAACAAACTGTGGGAGTACCCTAATCGCCCATTTCAGTTCGATGACGTATCGTACAGCACGACCAAGTACCAGTTTCGCCTGTCAAAATTCATACCCATACAAAATTTCGATCGCACGAAGATAGATATGCAAGAGAAATTGAGAGAGTTACGTACCGAGACGGCGTCAGCTCGCACCGTCGATGCCATCGACGCACTCGACGCGCTCAACGCGCTAGACCCTTTTCCTAGATATGCAAAACTTATGAACAACAGGATGGTGAGGTTGCACGCAGCCCCAAAATTCGGGACTTCGGCGTACATCCAGCAGCCATTGCCGAAGGTGCGATCCGCGGCTATTTCGGATGATGACTTGTGGGAGACCCTTCCGGGTTACCAAGAATGGTTGCAAAATGTACGTCGGGGAGAACAACGGAAAGAAGTCGCGATGCGGATTATAAACACGTTAAAACCGAGAGCGCCGAATTTCCACCCTTCTCCGACTATTCGAGCTGATGACGACCCTGATTCTCTGATCACGGACGCAATATACGACCCGTTTTCCGGCACCAGACTCTCTAGCCTATTGAACCTAAAACGTAAGAGGCGAAACAACACGGGCGCGAGTGTCATGTTCGTGCCCATGCTTATCGAACCCGAGACGAAAAACAACGGCGATCTCAGCAATCCCGTACCGACGCTGACCAATGCGGACGTAATGATGACCCCGATTAAAAATTTCGCGGTCCTCCACGTGTTTTCACCCGAGACCAAATCCATAGTGACCTCTCCTGGTACTCTCTATAACCACGTCAAAACTAAAGCCGCCAATATCGATAGAGATCGACGTGGTCGCGTTCGCGTCCGCGGCACACCCATAACATACGACATCGCGCCCATTCTTCCGAGCCCGGAAAACCAAAAGCTCACCTTCTCTCTATCGGACATCAAGCGAACAGAGAGGCTGGCCGAGATGGATACGCCGGCGGGCTCCCCACAACCTGTTCGATGCGGCTTTGCTGTCATGAGCGACGCTACTTTGTTCGATGCCATTGCACCGATCGAGAATCATCCACAAAAGAATGATGTCGCGTTGTTCGTGCACTGCACATACAGCAAGAGAAACGAGGGCGAAGAAAACGAGTCGGATACCGTGGTCTGGACTTTGATGTACACCATAGTTCCTCCTCGTTCTCCCGTCGCTACTCACACGGGTTGCCAAGTCATGAAGGATGCGGTCGCGCATAATCCCGATTCTTACGTCTTGATTAAAGATCCCGTCGAAACGAGGAGGATATCCGCAGAGCAGAAAAAAGCCAGATCGCAGGCGCAAGCCGCAGCCAGATCGCAGGCGCAAGCCGCAGCCAGATCGCAGGCGCAAGCCGCAGCCAGATCGCAGGCGCAAGCCGTAGCCAGATCGCAGACGCAAGCCGCAGCCAGATCGCAGACGCAAGCCGCAGCCAGATCGCAGGCACAAGCCGCAGCCAGATCGCAGGCACAAGCCGCAACCAAATCACGAGTAAGTCCGCAAAATACTGCCATAAATAGACCATCAAATCGACATAACGCTCGTACACGGCAATTAAAAGCCGCAGAAAAGAGGCTTCGTTCTAATTGGCATCACCGATGGTTTCAGCCGAAGAACAGGAATGATGTGGTCCTCTCTCTCAAGTTTTTGACGGATGAATATCCGACGGCGATGAGTCAGATCGAAGACGAGAAAAGATCGAAATTGATGGACTTTGTAAAATTATTCGAGGATAGGGTCGAAAAGGGGTTTCAGAATGTATTTCAAGGCTGGTACGAGAACGAAAATCATACTGATATACTGAGCAAGATCAATGCGGCAATTACCGAAATCGGCAAAGAAATAGATAACAGATCTGATCCACAAGAACTTACGGCTTTCAACGAAGTACGCGAAGCTTTAAAACTGTATACGGATCACGTCGAGAACACAGCGCGAGCTAACACAGCCAGAGCGAACAGCATATCGGCCGATAATCAAAGAAGAGCGAGAAACGGAACGATTCAACGGCATATAGAACAACTCGCGTTAGACTCTCTTATGCGAGAAAAAGAAGCCGCGTACAATGCTTCTGCGAACAATGCTGTAAACGACACTCATGAAGCTCCTTCTGCTTCCGTTCAAATACCGTCGCAAACGGGACATCGTACGACTCCTCTTCCTCGCGGTCCAGCATCGCAGCAAGCATCGCCAGCACCGCAGCAGACATCTCAGAGACAGCGGCTCAGTAACGTGAATGTCGGGTTGACCGAACTCGAGAGAATATCGAAAAATAACCTGCATAGAGCGCGGCAAAATATGTTTGACCACAATCTAGAGTCGCTCATCAAGAAGGGAAATACGCAAGCAAGCATATCACCGCAGAGATCTGATGATCCAACCCGAAACCAAAATGCTCCGCAACAATTGGTACAATCACGGTTGATGCCGCAATCACGGTCACCACACGCAAAAGCACAAACACAAACACGGGCAAGAGGACAAGTAAACGCACGAGTACGAGATCTACGAACACAAGCACAAGCACAAGCGCGGCGAACAACACAAACAAATCGACCTCCCCTTCAACGAACACACCAGAATTCGCGTGCTTTGCCACAACAAGGACCTTCGAGACAGACAAATCGACATGAACAACATGCCAGGACGCAGCGTCGTTTGTTGCCGCAAGGATTACAAAGCAATGCGGCACAAGAGAATTCTCCGTCTACGATCATACCTCGACCACCTGCACATCCTCCACCTCCGATCCGAACTTTCAGGTCACGACGACAGCAACAAGAACATGAGCGACATACGCATCAGTTACAACAGCCGAGTGATCAGGCGCAGTCCCTAACACGGCGACAGCAACAGATACGTCAGACCAAACAGCCACAACAGTCGAGAGCTCAGGTGCAGTCCGTACTACGGCGGCAGCAGCAGACACGGCAGACACAACAGTCACAACAGTCACAACAGTCACAACAATCGAGAGTTCGACGAGTACAGGCACAATCAAGAGGACGGCAAGAGCAACAACAATCGGCTGATCTCAGAACCGGACGACCAAGAGAACAAGCCGGACCGGCTACCGATGCCTGGAGAAAAGCGATGACGGGCTATGTAAACGATGTGATTCAAGGCTTGAAAAACGCGAAAACGAACGATAATTTAGTCGATCGACTTATCGCTCTTCAGATCGATTATTTAAAAAGAAATCTGGACGAGAACAAACCGGACGAAGCTGTGCGTAAGATTAAAGAGATCGCATCGCTCGGGCCGTCGTCGAGAGGGTCTTTAGATACGGTCGACATCAAGAAATTAGATCCGAGCAAAGTCGTGAGCAATATCATCAGCAAAATCAAAAGTACGAGACCGCCGACGCCTAGAAGTCGCAGAATGGCGTGGGGAGATCCGGCTTCAAATTCCGCCGTTCCCCCATCCTAGAACGAAATCAATGTTAAATGATGCACTTGGCGACGGGCTGTGCCCGGAGGGCTTTGGTGGCTTCTCGGGTGTCGCAGCCCATCTCCCGGTGCTGCTTGCACATGAACCTCAGCGCGTCAGACGCGCTGAAGAAGTCGCCCTTTCGAAACAACATCAGACGGCGCAAGAACGTGCCCATCAGGGACGAGGGGTCGTTGAGCGCCGTACCGGGATCCGTCATCAGGTTCAGGAGCACGAAACCCAGCGAGTGCAGGTCCACCTTGGCGACGTCGGAGGGGACCACCATCCTGCTACGGTTGTGATCGAAATACTCCGCCCACCGGTCGTGTCTCTCGACCTCGCTGACGACATCGGCATCAACATTGCCCGCGCCGTTTTCTCCTTTTTTGTCCGCGCAATGAGACAGCTTCTCGAAGACGCCATATACGTTGTTCTCGTCGTCGCAGTCCGTGAGCAACGGCGACATGAATCCGAATGTACCGACCACGTACTGTCCGTGTATGCGCAGGCTGCTGTGGAGGTACGTCATCGGCGTGAGTTCACCGTAATCGGATAACACCGTTTTCACACGACCGTCTACCAGATCGAACAGCACGTTCTCCGGCTTGATGTCCATGTGCATATAGCCGTTCGCGTGAATGACGCACAGAAAACTCAGCACCTGCTGCGCGACCTCGAATACGCCCCGCTGCGTCATTTTGCGGTCGTAAAGCATGTCGATAGAGCCCACCATGCGTCTGTAAACGACCGTGACATGTACCGTAAGTTTGTCTTTAGAGGATGAATTCGACAGCATTATTTTTCCGTCTGAAACCGGTTCTGGAGGAAAGGCGTATACTTCGCACACGTCGTAATCGGGGTGAAGCGAGGTGAGGCTCATGAGACCGAGTTCAGAAAATAGCATCCGTATCATGGTATTGTTGCGGATTTCGGAAGCCTGGTCGTAGGGCGACGTCACGTATTTCAGGGCCACCGTCGCTTCAAGATCCGTGATCAGATCGCTAGAGGACACGTGATCGTAAGTTTGTATATTGTCGATGTCGCGCTTTTCTAGACAGAGGGGCGGACAGGATTCCGTTTCCGAACGAAAGCAAGCGCGAAAGGTACCGGGAAACACCGATGGCAATTCGTCGACCGTGAACACTACGTTTTTGTTTCGTCCGTGGCCTATGATGTTTCCACCGCGAACATGTCCTGTCCTAGCCGTTTTCCTTGCTGGCGTCCGGTTTGCTTGAAGTCCGTGTTCTCTCTTACCGACATCCGTCGTATTCGTCTTTCCCCCCCGACCGCCACTTTTTCGATCGCGCGCCATGCTGCTGCTCCTCCTGCTCGTGCTCATCCTGCTCTAAAATCTGGCCAGGAAAAAAACGTCTCGTATGTCTCATATGATGCATGTGTCGCATCTGCTGCCTGTCTGCTGAGCATGCAAGGCGCTAGCAAGCCCATCCCCATTCCTGCATCTCCTAAAGGCCACGTCTCCTCTCCTCCTGCTCTATCCAGTTCCTCCCCCCTGTCGTCGCTGTCGCTTTCGCCTCATCCTCCATCCTTTCAATCGCCACGATCCCGAGCTCGCGACTCGCAGATTAACCCCTCCAAGTACCCGCCAAGTGACTCCTACCGTATACATAAGTTACCGCGTCATACCGATAAAAACCCCGACCACCGTGAAGCGGTCACAGTCACGCAAGTCCACGGTTTTGATGGCGGATATGATACGCCGCCGACGTGCTTACACACTTCGATTCACGAGTGCGTACCATCGGCGTCGTCTTCTTGGTGCGTCCGCAGGAACGTATTGAACGCGCGCGTTCGGAAGGTGTTGGAGTGGGCGGGCATACGTCGGGAGTGGGACGTCGACGAGAGCGTGATCGACGCGCTGTGGCGGATGGCCGCTCGCATCGCGCTCCTCGAGACGCGTCTCGGGGAGGATATCGACGAGGAATGTATCCGCGAGACAGACGCTGTTGCCGTTCCTAATCCCATCAAGGAAGCGGCGGACGATCTTCGCCCTACGTCCGTCATAGCCCGGGACACGTTGGACGCGATGACACCCGAGGCCGACGCGCTGGGCGTTTGGTGTTTCAAGGCGCGGATGGAAGACGCCGCGTTTCGCGCTCTCCACCCTGAAGCCTACGCGAAGATTCGGCGCTGGGCCATGGACCGCAGGGACAGAGAGAATCTCGAGATCACGATCCGTGAAATAACGGCCGTTTTAGAAAAGAGCGGAGAAGAAGAGGCGCCGGCTGTCAAGATACACGACGTTTCTGCGCGACCGAAGAGCGCTTACGGTATATGGTGCAAGATCGGCAAAAAGGACGGACATGCGCTGCGTCGGGAAGACGTCGACGGCGTTTTGGACATATCGGCGGTACGCGTCGTGGTCGACACGCGCGCGCAGTGTTACTCCGCGATGCGCGCGATGCACTGCGCGTTCTCCGCTGTTCCTGGCCGTTTCAAAGACATGATCAAACGTGAACGCAAAGCGAACGGATACAGAAGCCTCCACGACACGCTGCTGCTCCCCTTTCCGACACACAAGCGAGAGTTATCCGGCGGTTTCTTTCCGGTAGAAGTTCAGGTCAGGTCGCACAAGATGCATTACGTCGCCGAATTTGGCACGGCCGCTCACTGGATCTACAAGGCGGATACGACATCATCATCTATCTCGAAGATTTGCGATAAAAGCGAGCAGCAACGATGCGCGGCGGCAGACGTTTCGGCGAACCAGAAACGGAAGGATACCGCCTTTTGGAGATGGCGCGCAGCGTACGAGATCGGCGTGCTCGACGTCGAAAAAGTGAGGCGGGAAGGACAGAACGTCGACCGCTCCCTCGCGCCCTTGGGTTGGCTCGCTCCACATGCTCTTCCCGCGCCGTATGATAATCGGTATGATCAGTCGCCACTTTCCGACCCAGGCGATCCCAGCGACCTCAACTCTTGTCGTCGTCGAGATGATCGAACACGTGAACGTCTGAGATTTCCGCCGCCTTGTACGGGCAAATACGAGTTTGTGCCCTGGCAAAACCTACCTTCCGTTCATTCCGTTCATTCCATGCGTGCGTTTGACCGAGACATGACACAGGGGTAGGGATCTATCGTATATAAGGGATACTTGTGGCGCGTAAATTCACGCGGAGTCGAGTATTTTTCATGTCAGATAGGAACGACGACAAGATGGACCAGGCCGCCATGGAGGCTCGCCTAAGGGATCTGCTTCGGGAACGGGAAGAATCGCTGTTTTCCGAGCCGAGTGCAAGCCCCCCGACACAGGCGATCAAATGCGAATCTGTCGCCCCGCGCCCCTCTTCTGCTCACCAGCAGCAAGCCGACGCCGCTGCAGCTTCGACACCCTCTCCCCGGCTTTCCACGACCGACGATGGCGGGTCGCGGGGGGGCGTCCAATACCATCCTCCGACCGAAAGCCCGGTGACGGTCGACGAGCGAGAGGAGAGCACGCTGCTGAGCATGTTCTGCACGATGCGCGTCGTCCCGTACGCGCACGCCGACACGCTAGGCGACAAATTTCTGTACGCTGCCACGGAACGTGGATTCAAGTCCGTAGCTATCCGTCTGTTCCAGTGCATTGTCGCGAAAACGGACCACGATTTACGGCGTGCCAAAAAACACGCCGCTATGATACGCAAAGCGGCCATCAACGCCTTCCTAGCCGCACATCTCGACATCGCGCTGTTTCTCTCGCTCAAGGGGGGCTGCGGCGTCGAGCTCAGAAAGGGACACGAGGAGGAGGACGCGTACACCCTCCTCAAGAGCGACGCAGATATAACCGAGACCAGCTTCTTCAGGCAGGACGACGACGAAGAACTGCTGTTTCGCGCTCGAGCTTTCGCCCACCTGATGCGCCTGGTGGGCTTGGTGTGCTCGCTCGACGCTGGTGATCAGAAAGGGAGGAGAGACGCAGACGAAGCAAGCGAAGGTGACATGTTGATGAAGACGGCCATGAGCCTCAGGGGCATCGGTCCTCTCTCCGCTGCTGAATTCGTTCGGCAGAGCGTGGTCCCACGACTGATTGATACGACACAGCGTGAAAGACGGCTTTGTGGCAAGTGCGGCAAGAACGTCGTGCCACGCGATCCGGGTTGGCAGAGCTTTGCGGTGTTCGGGATATCTGGCATAGAAGACGGAAGAGATGCAAACGACGACGAAGAAGACGAAGAGGGATCACGGTGGTGCACGCAATGTTACCGCGCGCGTGACTTCCAACGGCGTTTAAGGCACGTGCCGGCTAAGACATGCGGCGAGTGCGGCGAGTCGTACCTGGCGTTTGCGCACCGCATTCGGCTTTATAAGGATGGTTGCAATGACTGGGCCAAGTGTCCTTCGTGTGGCAACGTCGAGCGTTCGGGGGGGGAGGCAGCCGCAGTTGCCATCCTGACAAAAAAAGAGCGCATGCAGCTGTCGTTGGCGGGGGCGCTATTCGGCAGCAGGTGAGGAACATCAATGGCAGGGAACTAGTCGAGTTGTTTCTTCGGACGGGCGAATCTCGAATTCCCAATCTACCGCCGAAGAGTAAAGTAATTGCTCTGGGCAATGAAAAAATTGATCTTTTCCTGGTGTCCCCATTTGGAAGACGCCTTTAGGGACCGAAAGATGGCTGGCAAGTGCGATGATATTCCAGCCTTGAATCATTTCTTATCCCCCGCAAGAATCGCTCCCGCTGAGGAGCGTCTCTCGCGCATGGAAACAAGAAGTCGATAAAGCGTGGCCTGATTGTTGCTCCATCGTCGCACGTTCTGCAGCAGAGAGGTTGGGCCGTCTCGATGTCGTGATCGTCTTAGAGAGACACCTCGGCGGGCAATGAAGGCTTTGTTGGGAGCCGGCGTATAAACAACAAGGCGGCCGCTCAACTGTTCTGTTGTAGCCTAGCTTAGCATACTCGCGCTTTTCGCCATCACATGCCACGCAAGGCATAATTTTTTGCACCCGCGGAATGAGAGCTGCGTTTACTCCGCGCGTATTGTAAATACGAACAAAACGTCTAGTGCGAGGAGGAACCTCCTGATTCACAGTCGAGGATAAAAAGAGAAGTGGTCGGGCGAATTGACGAAAGGAGCCGACAACATGCCCGGTGATGCGTCATCTGTACCTCTTTCTGCGCCTCCTGCGCCTGCGAGTGGATGGAGGTCGCATGCGTTCCGATCGTCCTATGCGTCCCGATTACGCGGTCCACAAGCCGTACGCATGGACAAGATATATGCGGAGCCCCTCTTCCTGTTGTCCAGTCCTTCGACGTCACCGTCAATTTTGTCTTTAGGGCCGCGATCGTCTTCCTCGATACGTCCATCTACAGCCGTAGCGAGGTTTAATGTGAGCGGCTCTAAAGGAACGCCTCATGTAGTCACCGTGTTTTCTGAAGGGCGCGTCGACTGCTCGTGCCAAGACGCGCGCATCCACGCCCGGCGCAACGACTGCGCCTGCAAGCACGTCTGCTTCGTTCTGGTGCGGGCGATGGGGTTCACCGACCTCCGGTTTTTTAGAGACGGCAGGGTTCTGCCCCCGGAACAGGTGAACCTCTGCTCACAGGCGGCTATGGGTCGTGTAGATCTCGACGACAGCTCGTTACGGCCGTGCTTCGAACACGAGAAAAAACTGGCCACGGAAAAGGATGCCTTTTTGGCTCCTTCGAACGCGCTGAAAGCGAATGCACTGCGGCCCGGCGTGGACGATTGCCCAGTCTGTTACGACGCTCTCGTACCGGAAGGCGCTACGCTTGAAACGCTCGAAGGTCATCGGGCGGTACGATGGTGTCCGTCGTGTCAAAACCCCGTGCACAAGGGATGCATGGAGCGCTGGCTCGCGCAGGTTCCCAAGCCGACGTGCGTGATGTGTAGATCCGTCGTATGGAAAGAATGGAACTGCTTATAATTCCACGGTTGTTTCCCAATTCGTCGATTTTTTGCTGTCGGTTGGTTGAACGAACCAACTAACCGACGCGTGCGCGTGCGCGCTGTCCAGAAACAAAAAAATTTGATACACCCGCGCCTTTTTCCTCCCCCCATCGTTGAAGGGAAGAGAAGAGAAGAGAAGAGAAGAACAAGCAGCTGCTGCTGGTCCTCACTCCCTGCAGAGGCTCACCAGCTGAAGCTTTCCCCAGCGTGCTACCCGGAGACTGTATCGTGCGTCATGGCACGCACCAAGCAGACAGCTCGAAAGTGCACAGGCGGGAAGGCGCCTGTAAAGAACCAGTTCGCCAGATCGGCTCACCAGCCCATCAAGGTCCCTCCCCAGCCCCCTGCCGCTGCCCCAGCGAAGCCGAAGAAGAAGGCCACGGCTGGGATCAAGGCCCTGAAGGAAATAAGGGAGTTACAGAAGAACACTGGACCTCTCGTTCCTTTCGCTCCCGTAGCGCGGACTGTCAGAGATATCATGATGGACGTCCAAGACGGGGAAAGCAATGTTACCCGCTTAACACGAGGTGCGGTGGAAGTGCTGAGGGAGGCCATGGAAGCGTATCTGGTGTCCTTATTTGAGGATGCCAATTTGGCGGCCATACACGGTAAACGTGTCACCATCATGCCCAAAGACCTGGCGCTGACCAGGTTTATCAGGAAGGAGGTGGACACGCTGACACCGTCGGCCCGGGCAGCCATGTACAAGGCGCCATCAAAGGACAAGCGTTGAGCACGTCGCGCATGTTCCGCAGTTGTACGCGGATGGTCAAGGATTGATAGCCATGCTGAACTGAGCCGCGCAATTTTGAGCCGCGCTATGCTATGCTATGCTATGGTATGCTATGCTAGGACGTTCCGCGTAATGACTGATCTAGAGATGATTTGTCGTCTTGCGGCTTTGAATCCTGAACTTTTTTTACTTAAAGATGGCTGATCCGTCTATTATGCTTGTAATCATTTCTCACCGCCTGTGTCTGTCTGTGTCTCTGTCTCGTTCGCTTAATTGCTACCCGTCGCTCGGAAAAAGAAAAGAGCCCCCCATAATGAGCTCACACTCTGGTGAAAAAGGAGAAACCGTTATTTCAGATGCTTCCGCTGTTTCCGCTGCTGTCGCCAATATCGATGGCGGCGATAGGTTGACGCGTTTTTGGAAACGCATATCGCCTTATTCGTGGTTTTCTAAGACGACGGCGAAGAAGAGAAACCGCGCTACTATGATGTCGACGGAGTCAAAAGAAAAAGAGACGGCATCACGAGACCACGACGTCGAAGAAGTCGACGACGACTTACTAGCTTCTCGAGCGCTACCCGTTCTGCGCAAGAGGAGAGCCGTAAACGCTGAGTGTTCTCTTCGGGTCGCGCGGTACGACGGCCTCGACGAGTTCATGGCGCAGGGCGTGTTCACGTGCAAGGTGGTGCGCGTGTACGACGGAGATACGGTCTGGGTGGCCATTTATAGCGGCGAGGACGAAGAGGACGGCGCTCCTCGCGCTTGGCGCGTGTGTTGTCGCTTGTTACACATCGACACGCCCGAAATGCCGCGAGCACACGCGAACGCCATGTCGGAGTATCATCAAAAGGCATACGCCGCGAGAGACCGTCTGGTCGAGCTTGTCACCGATTGCGACCTCTCGCACATCGACCGCGCATCCGCGCAGGACGCGTCCGGCACCCGACTGCCTTCGTTGAGCGACCAGGACATGCAGGCTGTCGTCGACAAAAACGGGGCGGTGCTCGTCAAAGGGCTGACGATGAAAAGGGGCCGCGATAAATACGGTCGGTATTTGGCGACGCTCAAGACGCGCGACGGCAGGGACGTGTCGGAGGTCATGCTGGCGGAGGGGCACGCCACGCCTTACGAAGGTGGAGCCCGCCAAACCCAGAGCGCACAGGATGCAGATACGGCGTCGGTGTAGTCGTCGACCCACCACATACAGCGTTCGACTTAAGAAAAAAAAACATGCGCATAGTTTACCCAGAATCCTTGACGCCGACGAAAGGTATACCCGTCCGCAGATAGAAAAAGAACGGCCACTACGAAGAATATGTCGACGACAACGGAGAGGCAAGAGCTCGAACGCTACATCGCGGACCAGAATCGGAAACGGCCGACGATGATACCCGCCGAGGTGCAGAGCGCCAGAAAGGAGCTCGAAAAGAAGGAGTGGCTCCTGAACGAGGAGCAACGGTTCACGCTCTTTCCCATCCGGCACCCCGACATCTGGCACCTGTACAAGCTGCAGATCGCGTCGTTCTGGGTGCCGGGAGAGATCGACCTGGGCAAGGACGGCGAGCACTGGAACAACGTGCTGACCGAGCCGGAGAGGGTGTTCGTCAAGCACGTGCTCGCGTTCTTTGCGGGCACCGACACGATCGTGGCGCTCAACCTCATGGACAATTTTTGCAAGGAGGTCAGCCTGCTGGAGGCGCAGATCGCGTACACGTACCAGGCCATGACGGAGGGCATCCACAGCGAGGTGTACAGCATGATGATCGACGCCTACATCAAGGATCCCGTCGAAAAGGCGGAGCTTTTCCACAACATGGGCAACGTCGACAGCGTCAAAAAGAAGATGGCCTGGGCGGAGCGGTGGTCGTTGAACGCGGAAGACGCGCCCTTCTCGCACCGGCTCCTGGCGTTCGCCATCGTAGAGGGCCTCTTCTTTTCGGGCGCCTTTTGCGCGATCTACTGGCTCAAGAACCGCAACCTGCTGCCCGGCCTGACCAAGTCGAACGAGTTCATCGCGCGCGACGAGGGCATGCACACCGAGTTCGCGTGCCTGCTGTACGACAAGCTGGAGCACACCAAGCTGACGCAGGAGGAGACGCACGCCATGTTTTCGGAGGCGGTGAGCGTCGAAAAGGAGTTCATTACGGAATCAATCCCTTGCCGTTTAATCGGCATGAACGCGGAACTCATGTCGACGTACATCGAGTTCGTCGCGGACCGTCTTCTGATGCGCCTCGGCTACGCGCCGCTATACGGCTCGCGTAACCCGTTTCCGTTCATGGACCTGATCGGCATGGTGGCGCGGAGCAATTTTTTCGAAGAACGGGTTTCGCTGTACCAGCAGTCCAAGGTCATGGACGCGTCCAACAACGACCTGACCTACGACGACGACTTTTGATCCGTGGCGTGGAGCGATTCGTCGGGGGTCATGCATCCCTTTGCAGCAACTCGGCTATTGCTTCATCCGTGCTTTGTGCAATGCCATCTTCTATAGCACGTGCGATCGTGCATGTCACCTTTGAGTTGCTTCTTTCGTGTTCGACGGGTTTTGTCGAAATTCCTTCGAATTCTACTCCGATGCCGGTTGGCGTTTGGCGGGCATTCCTCGTGATTGGAAGCGTCGCTAGCAAGATGTGATTTATCATCGTTCGGAAATTGTCGAAAGAAACACTGACCTGCTTGAATTCTCCGTCATTTTTTCTCACGACCTCATGCGGTAAGTTTTTAGCTCTCAACACAAACTGAACCCAGTTGTAGTGGATACCCGTATTATACAACAATGCGACGCGCTGATTCGGGCGGTGGGGATCGCCGGGAAGGAGATCGAGCTGATGTTTGATGTACTTCACTTCATCGCGCCCGATGGTGTTGCCCTGCCTCAAAGGAGACGACATCACGATGAGTATGATGTCGAATCGGTACCTCAACAGGGACGATATGCACTCAACGTCGAAATCCGAGACCCAATGGTTAGAATGGCTGTCCCACCGTTTTGCATAATTGAATGCCAGTTCGAGGAGGTGGTCTTCTCGATTTTTGTTTATTGAGTTCCTTCGCCGATACACTTCCAGGAACCAGTCTCTGTAATGGGTGTTACGCTGCGTTTCCGAAAGAATATTCGCGGTGCTACCGTGCTCATCCTGTCCGTTGTACGTTTCGATGGCTTCTAGGACTTCTTTGATTTTGGCATTAAACAGTCCCGCTCTCAGGCCGCGAACGTACTCGTCGATCAGATAGGATACCCCCTGCTCTTCGTCCATGCTCGAAAAGTCCGTTTGAAGAACACGCGATCCGTAACTGTTCTTCAAAATGTTCCAAAACGCTCGTAAAAAACACTTTCCGTCGCCGTTGACATTAAAAAGCCTGAGGCTCAAGAACGTAGGCGATGGAGAACCGCCGCCTAGCCCTTTTCTCGATGTCGATCCTGCTCTCGTCGTGTTCTCGCGTTTGGATCCAGTTTTAGTACGACGTGAAGGAATAGATGTGGGAGATGCACCGCGATTAAGAACGCGGTGCTTCGATGCGCCTTTTTTTTTCGGTGGCATGTTTTACTAGTACGATATAACAAAATTCATCAGAGTTTCTAAAAGTTCGCGCTTTTTTTCCGAGGAATGTTTTGATGGATCTGCGTGATCGACGGCCGGATCGTCGGGGGCCGACATCTGATGCCACCCCCGAGTACCTTCTACGATCGTCGGGAGCACCGTGTCTATCAGAGACGCTGCGTCGGAGTGGCAACATAAATCCGTCCTCGATAACAAACAGGCGAGAGCGAGCGTGTTTCCGAACATACAAGCCATTACGGGAAGTATGCGTAAAAGATCGGCGGCGTTCCTCTGCCCTTGGACGCTTCCCTCGCACTCCTTTCTCTCCTTACGTTCCTTTCGCTCTTGACTCCTCCCTTCCTCCTGCCAATCATCGGCATCATCGGGCACGACTTCGGCCGTCGCAGTGTCTGCGATGGCCGTGGCGGCGTTTCGTATCGGACAGAGCTGTAAAGCGCTGGTCACGAGAAAGTCGAGGATGTGCGAGAACCTATGTTCTTCTGTAAGGACGCCCCTGGTCACCAGATCGCACAGCGCTCCCTCTACGACGGTCAAGACGTCCACCGTCTCGAGATCCGTAATATTATCGCGATCTCGTCGTCGAGTCACGAGATCCGCGACGATGCGTCGGACCAAACCGTACCTGCCAGCGCGGATGGCGCAGCAGACGAGGCGCTGGAACAGGAACGTCGTCCGAAGACGGTCGCGAAACGCGGCGCTCAGCACCCGAGACTCCGGGTCGGTCCACCCCCTGACCGCCCTCTCGCAGAACACCGCGTCGCAGGCGTGCTGCTCGGTAGACGCGGCGCGATCGAAGGGACATCGATGTGTCAGGTTTTCGATCGCTTCTCGAGCGGTCGCGGCTTCGGCCCAGCAGCAAAAGAACATTGCGTTCCCCCTGCGTTGGATGCAACCGAAGATGCGTCGCCGTTCATCGTCTCGATCGCCCTGCTCGAGCCGCTCGGACGCGGCCGAGGAATATGCCCCGTAAAGAAGAAGGGAAGATGGACGACGGGCCACGTAGCGTTCGTGAATGTCGCGCACGACCAACTCTGGGGGAAGATCGTCGAAGAGAGTCGTGCGTGGCATGCATGCATAAGTCTATTGCCGCACAAAAAAACGGTTTAAAGCTAAGTCACGGTATCTTTATATCAGTTTGGACGTTAGGAAACGGGCATACAAGCACAGTCGTCCCGAACAATAGAAAAGGACAAGGCAGAGCGAACGAGAGGAGCCGTCCGCACTTTCCGGCTGGTTTCAATCCGGTCAGGAAAGTGACCGAGCGAGAAGTCGGCGGTCCGCCACCATGTTGGTGGACGACGAACTCTGGGGGATTTTCGACGGTGCGATGGCCGTCGCGCCCTCGGCCGAAGCGTCAACAGCTTCTTCGTTATCGGATCTTTTTGAGGGGTTTTCTATCCACGAGAAAGAAACGCGAACAGATTCCGTAGCCAAAGACGATAATAAGGCCGCGATAGCAGGAGCGCTCCGCCAAACGCGATCCAGAGCCGCGCAGATCGAAGAGGAAGAAGCCGCCCAAGACCAATGCCCCCACTGCAAAGGCGCCGATATCGGTATCGAAGACGGTAATTACGTGTGCCGCACATGTCACACCGTCGTGACGCGCTTTATCGACAACGCGCCAGAGTGGAGATATTACGGTAGCGAAGACAACCGCGCCACCAATCCAACGCGTTGCGGCCCCCCGACCAACGAGTTTATTCCGACGCTCGGTACGTCGGTGTCGGTGTCCTATTCGCGAGGGAGTGCGTACGGCGCTCATGGCGGTAAAAATGGCGCGACGGGAGCCGCGAACGCGTACAAGTGCACGCGCATGATGCAAAAGTACCAGATGTGGAACTCGATGACGCACCAGGAGCGCAACCTGTACGGCATTTTCGACATGCTCACGGTAAATGCGGCCAATCACGGCATTTCGCTCTGCATCCTCGAGGAGGCCAAGTCACTGTACAAGCGCATCGCCCAGACGCGCATCTCGCGGGGCGAGAACCGGAGCGCGCTCATCGCCTGCAGCATCTACATGGCGTGCAAGACCAACAACGTGCCCCGCAGCGTCAAGGAGATCGCGACGATCTTCGACGTGCGCACCTCCGCGCTGACCCGCGCTTGCAAGCTCTTCCAGGACATGATGCGCACCAACGTCATGTCGTCGCGGCCCATTGACTTCGTGCCCCGCTTCTGCTCCAAGCTCGGCCTCGGCCCCGACGTCGTGGCGCTCTGCGAGCGCATCATCGCGACCGTAGACGAACTCTCCGTGGCGAGCGAGAGCACGCCGCCCTCTCTGGTCGCGAGCGTCATCTACATGGCGTGCGTCACGCTCCGTGTGGAAGGCGCGTGCAAGAAGCGCATCGCCGAAGCCTGCCAAATCAGCCACGTCACGATCTCCAAGTGCTACAAGAAGCTGGAAGCCGTGCGCGACAAGTTGGTACCGGACGACGTCCAGGCTTGGTTGCGGCGCACTCTCGAGGAGCAGCGCCACTACGACAACCGGCACTACTCCTGATAAAACGGTGTCGACCCGCTCCTCCTTCTGTGGACCGCAATTATCGACGGGAGGAGCGACGCGAAGATCGTCTCCTCCGAGCTTCCTCTTCCTCCTTCTTCTTCTTCTTTTGTTCCTTTTTCTTCTGCTTTTGAATCTCCTCCTTGACCTCCTTCAACCTCTTCTCGGCCTTTTTCTTCTTGTCCAGAAGCTCCTTCATCCTCTTGGATCGAGAAGAGGAAGAAGACGCCGCGCCTCCGCCTCCCATCTGATCTAAATTCACGGGTTCACAATTCTTGATGTCGTTGCACTCTTCTAATCCCTTACGGTGGTCGCACATGTTATCGGCTATGCCGTAGCTTCGATCATCGCTGAAAAATTTTCGACGACAACACTGGTACGCGTTCAGCTGTTCCCCTTCGCAAGAACGAGAAGAACTGGGCATGATAAATACACTATCTAGTGTTTTATCGCGCGGGCGCGGGTTTCTTTTTATTGGAAAACATTTTTAGTACGACGTATAAGAACGGCTGGTATAAATATAAGCGTGCCCTCTCGAATGAACGACGAAAGCCGTCATCGCAAAGCCAGTCCCGACATTTCGTCAATTTACACGGCGCCATGACAATGCCTTTTCTATCTCTATCGCCTCCTTCAAAGAGGATGCAAGCTGACGTCGTGGCGCTGATGATGGCGGAAGCTTCTAGCGGATTCGAATATTGTCGCGCACACCACCCGGCCGGAGTGCGTTGCTTCGATGCGTTGGCCCGTGATATGGGCGCGGATAGATGTCTAGACGCGGCTATCAACGATCTCGTTCACGACGCGTCGAACAGAAGGTTTACCGCGAAACAAGAAAATCCGCGAATCACGCGCGAGAGGAATAGGATCGTCGAAACCGTCGTCATGGGCTTGCGTTGTGTGCGCGACGAAGTAACTTGCGACGAGAACAAAGGCTGGTGGAGATTCGTCTGCGAATGGGCTATAATCGAGGGCGACGCCAGGATGAGATCCGTCGTTCGTAAAAAAGAAGATCGCGAAGGCGTGAGATATAGCGATGCCGTCACGAGATTTGGCGCCGCCTTCAGTGATAGCCGCAGCAGGAGATGTAGGAGGCAGCGTCTCTTGCTGATCGACGTCTTGGGAGAAGTAGCCGCATGCGTGTGCCGTCGTACAATTTTGAATGACGCGATAGCGCCCAGAACCCACGAGATCATGAGACCCTGCATAGAGCGCAGAAAGGCCGGGGCTCTGCGAGGAACTCTGGCCGCCTTGGTGCCCGACCTCGCCAAATGCGTGTTCGAAATCGTCGACGATGACGCAGCGCTATGCGCGGCTTTGCTTTGGGAGGCGCAGGAAGAAGATAGTCGTCGAAGACCGTCGTCGATGATGCCCGTCGTCGAGGATGACATATTGAGAAAGATGTACGCGCTCAAGGTCATCCTTCTTCCCGGCATCACGCCGGCGTCGAGATTCGGAGGAGGAGGAGGGTTGATGCAATTGGAGCACAGGACGTCTTTTTGACGGGATCACATTTCTAATGTCATTACCGCACGTCGGAGAGAGGATGCCAAGCGTTCGCCCGCGCGCAGGATCTGCGCGTCGACTATTTTCGCCGCGCGATCGTAATAGGCGAGCGAGATATTTTCGTATCCATCCGACCACACCACGGCGCAATTCTCTCGATTCGTTTCCGCGGCCCATTTCAGCACCTCATCCTTCGCTAGATCTACCACGGAGCCTTCTTCTTCGCTAGCCGGCGGAAGGTAAGTCGTCGTCCTCCTCTCGAACAGGCGCTCGGCGTACCTCTGCACGTCGTCGGTCCTGTCCTGCTCCGAACGGCCGCGATCTTTCGCGAGCAGCATGCGATCGAGCACTAGGCTGTCCCACACCTCGTGCAGGCTCGCGCCGCGGCCGAAAAACAGCACGCGCGCGTCGTTCCCCCCTCTTTGGCGCCCGCTCACGTGCAGGGGCTGGTGCGCGTCGCCGACGAGGTGGATCAGGAAGCGCAGCGCGTCGAAACGTTTCCCTTCTCCTTCCTCCCTAATGCTGCTGCTAGTACTGCTGCCCCAGCCCTGCTCCCCGAGAGCCAGGATGCGCCAGTATTTGACGACGGCGTCGATAACGCACCTCCCTCCCGGGCAATCCATGCCATTAGACAGCGAGCAGACGTCGGGTTCGTCGTCGAAAGGGTTGACGTAGTGTAGCCTCGCTGTGAAGCGATACGCGGGGGAGTACTTGATATCGTCCGCCCAATTTGCCACGGAGGAAAGATCGTCTTTCAAGCCGAACGCGTCGAACCTCTCGAATAGCGCGGAGAGGACCGTCGATCCTTTCGATCCCTCTGATGATCCCCCCGGCGTATCGGCTTCGAGCCTGAGCTGCGCTACCATCGCGACGGCTTCGTGACCGATCCTTCCCCAAGCCATCGCACCCCGCATCCCGAATCCGAAGCAGCAGATGGTCGCGAAGACCAAGAATGCGGAATTTGCGAACGGCAAGACGTCGGCCGTTCTATTACGAAGGACGAGCGCGCGTCGTAGCCCCGTCATCTTCCTTGTTGCTTTTCGGTGAATAGGATCCGTACCTTTACGCTGGGTTGTTTATGAGCCGATCCGCAATTCGGAAAAAGAAAAAAATCGACGCGCGCTACCTCTGACTTCGCGGCGATCGATATCGGGTATCTTCGCCTGTCTCGTCTAAGTCCGCGCTAACCGACAACACTATGTCGTCGATATCTATGACAAAGTCCCCGCAGATAACGGATCCCATAAGCGAATTTGCACGAGCCTACGAAGAAAACCCCGAACAGCGATTCGATGTTGTCGCGGCAATCGGTGCGCGCGTAGATCCCGTGACAGGGTTTCCGATGCCGTTAGATAGAGTGACTTTGGCCGCGATGTATCACATTTACCGCCTGTACAAGAAACTCCCCCAATCGATGAAAGCGATCTTTACAAACGACGGACGCAGTCACGACGATCCCACCGATCTGGATAGTTTCGCCGAGCTTGTTTTGCGCCTGGTCAACGCGACGAGAGGGCAGCGCCTGTACGAGGCGGTGAGTAAAAACCGCAGTTACGAAGACGTCCGGGAGCTGCTCGTGACATCGGGCATGGACCCCAACGGCTTACCTAATACCGGCAGCGAGTCGCTCCTGTACCTGGCGTCCCGCAATTCTAGGTACGACGTGGTAGCGCTTCTGAAGTGGCACGGCGCGGTCCCGACGCCACAGTCGTACGCGCTGCAAGGGTGCGTGATCAGAAAGGACTGTCAGATGCTGAGAGCTCTGCTCGACGGATATCCGCGCGTGTACCAGGAAGAGCTGGTGCGTGAATCAAATCTCTTGAAATTGGCCGTGAAAGAGAACGCGGGCAATAGTCACGAGGAGACGATACAGACGATATTCTCTTACGGCGCCACCGACCACGATGGCTCCGTCGCGTCCTACCTCGAAGACGACCCCTACAGGAACATCGCGATGTCCGTGTTTCAGACGTTCCGAGAAGGTGCGCGGGCGCAGCAGAACGCCAGAGGAGGAACAGCCGCTCTGAACAGCGCGGGAGACTGCACGCATCACGCTCTATCTCTCTCACGACAGACCATAAAAACCTAACCTAGGCAGCAGCAATAATGATTATGATCCGTATTTTTTTCTGTCGCGAAGCAAACAAACAAAGCGCGGATCTAGAGATACAGAGATCAAGCCATGGTATCCGACGAAAAATGCGACGTATGCGTCGTGGGAGGCGGCTTGGCGGGCCTGTACGCCGCGCACAAAATCCTCGAGAACGACCGCTTTCCCGAAGACGCTCGATTGCTGGTCCTCGAAGAGAGCGCGTCTACGGGAGGGCGCATATCCAATATCGATTTCAAGGGCACGGATGTGCCAGCAGGCGCCGCGATAGCCCGATCCAACCACGAACGCGTACTGGATCTGGCCAAGAGGCTCGGCGTCCGGGAGTCAGGCAGAGCGCCAGCCGGAAAGATATCTTTCGGGCGCAGAGTGCTGTCAAAAGCTTCGTCCGCTATAGACAAATACGGAAGCGGATCTCCCGATCGGTTTTTGACCGAGGCGCACGACGTGCTGACGCGGGCGTTCGAACGTATGCAGAAAAACCGCAAAGGAGAAGCACGGTCCAGGACGTTCGAATCAGTCGCCAGACAGGAGTTGGGCGAGAGTCGGTACGATGCGTTCATGTCACTGAGCGGCTATACCGACTTTGCGGAAGCAAACTTTAGGACGGCTCTGAATTCTTGTCTTCCGCAGACTTTGAAGCCCGTCATGGAAGAGAGCGAGCTCGAAAACGTGTACCTCGACGCCGACGACCTCAGGCGCAGACTCTGCACCAAGGTGAAAGAGCATCGAGGAGCGGATATTCGCCTGAAGGAGCGCGTCGTGTCCATCTCGCGCGTGTCTGGCGTGTCTGGCGTGTCTGGCGTGTCTGGCGGATCGGGGTCGGGTCGTAAGCGCGGCGGTGGCAAGAGCAAGCCGAACGGAGAATACAAACTGGTCGTCCAAAAGTCGATAAACGACGGAAAACAAGAGTACGCGACGAGATACAATATACGATGCGATTGCGTCGTGGTGGCTACCGCGGGAAAAGATGCCGCCGATATCGTCCCCATCCCAGACATCAAGGACAACGTCGCGAACGCGAACGCCGTGCATCCGTACCTGCGCGTCTACGCCAAAATCGATCCGAACAAAGAGAGGCTTCGAAAAGAGCTGGATGGGAACCACGGCTATATTATCGTGAGCAGACCGCTGCAAAAGATTATTCCCATCGATCCGTCGTCCGGTGTGTACATGATCTCGTATTCGGACGGAAAATCTGCTCGTGAAGTAAAAGCCGCCAGCGACAAAAAGATCCGCGGATGGTTGGCACGAGAGTTCGATCTCGCCGAGGACGATGTCGCGTTCAAGGGAGAGACGCGAAAGGTGTTTTGGGAGGCGGGTACGCACACGTTGAACGCGAGCTCGTACGCGAAAAAAATAAGTCGCGGCGTAGCAGCGGTGTCTACGAGCGAAAAAAAATGGAAAGGGATCGTGCCGAACTTCGCGGTGGTCGGAGAAGCGGTCGCCCCGACGCACCAGCAGTGGATGGAGGGCGCGCTAGAAAGCGTCGAGCGTGTCGTATCGTAAAGAAACGCTTGAACCCTACCTACTACACCATAGCGAGCATAAGGGCGGTGCGATGGTATATATTATGGCATGATCGATCGCCTTGCTGTTTACATAAAAGCAAAAAATCCGACACAAACAAGTATCAATCGGCGTTCAATCGGCGCGATGCCCTCCTCCTCCTCCTCGTCCATCCCCGACCTCATCCACGACGCGTGTGTCGACTATTTTTCGACGAAGGGCAGGAGCAAGGGGGGGCGCGATGATGATGATAATAATGAGGCGCGTCGCGTGTTCCTGGCCCACCTGCCCTCGGATGACATGTACTTGGCGGGTTACGAAAATGTAACGTTCAAAGACGACGACTGCGAATCGGCGGAAGAAGAAGCAGACGACACCGAAGACGACGGCGCTCTCTGTATCGACCTTTCGAAAACCCGTCTCTTGTCGCGTGGAACGTCGGCCCTTTCACATCATCAATCTCTCGATGACGCATCGTCATCTTCTTCCTCTACAGAAAGCGTTTGCCATCAGGAAGCGTTGGTGTTCATCGAGACGCCCGGAAAAACGGGAAGGGATGATGTCACAGGGCTGGTGACTGCCTTTCCGAAAGTTGCGGGTCATCTCGAATGGCACGGTATAGCGGGATCCTTTCAAGCGGACGCCGAAGGCTTCATCGATGATCTTCGAGACAAGTTTGAGACGGAGATCGAGTTGGTTGCTACCTAGCCGTACTACATATTTCTTGACGGGCATATAAACGATAACGGCGGATAAGAAAAAGGACTCTTTGCAAAACCAACCGCGAACACGCACGCACGACGCATTGACGAGACGGATGTCTTCCATACCGGAACAGGACCACCAAGCCCTGTTCGTCGCCGCTCAACAGGCTCTGATAGAATTTCGCGACCACAGCGTCGCGCGCGTCCGGGAGTTGCGACGCGTCGCGGAACAGGCAGAAAGATGCGCTACGGACAGCGAGCTACGGATTAACTGCCTGCGCGAGGAGATCGGACACCGCGAAAAGGAGGCTGAAGCGTACGTCCGAAAAGCGCAGGAGGAGAGGTCGTCGATCGATCAGAAGCTGTGGAAGGCTCAACACGAATGCGAAGCCTTGCGTTCGGAGGTGGAACGCTTGACCGCCGAAAACGGCGATTTCAAAAAGGTGTCGCGCGTGGTCGCGATCGAGAACGAGAACGCGCGGCTGCTAGAGGAGATCGCGCGCATTCGCCGCATCGCGGAAAAGTACAAGGGACAGGTCAAGTCTCTCAAGGAGCAGCAACAGCAGCAGATGACGTCTTCGGCTTCGTAGACGATGTGGCATATAGCTAAGCTAGCTTTCTATCATACTGATCCAGACCATAAAGCTCAATTTTCCCATTCCAATAGAGCGTTTTGTTTGTAAACCATAGAAGAGAAGCGACTAAACCATAATGTAACCGCCTTCAGCTCTTTGGGATCTCTGTGTCTGTCTTTCACAGGTATTTTGATCGTTTCGTTCACGATTTGTTTTTCAACGCCATTGTACAAGATTTCTCTTCTTAAGGCGATACGGTCGTCGACATAAGTGACTTCTAATTTGTTCATGTGACCACCTATCTTGTCTTCCAACTTACCGCGACCGTTATCCATGCGTACTCTTCTTACGATGTCCTGGTATTCATCTTTATCTTGGGGAGCGAGCACTGGTTGTGGAATCGCATCTTGCTCCCCAAAAAACGTTTTTAATATGACGACGTCTTTATCCGAATCAGCGAGATAGAGCGAGAGATTTATGACCTCCATAATGCCTTTCATATCATCATAAAAATGCTCTTTCATAAAAGGCGGCGGAGAATATCCTTCTTCTTCCTTTAGCCACTCGAGTATCCCTCTTTCCTGCATGTACAATTTAATTAAAGATGCTCTAAAGAGATCGATCTTCGTGTAAGACGTATATTTCTTTGAGTATACGTTTATTACTTCGCCTATGAGAGATTCCCGAATCTGTCTATAGAGATTTAACAGTATGCTGGGCGCCATGTTTCTATATCTTTGTATCATATCTATCTCTCTAACATACCTTTTCAATTGATTTTGAGATAAAGAGTCCTCTACATCCGACTTTAGGGGAACACGTTGGATACGCGGTAATTCCGACATGTAAACGAGCGTGTTCAATATTTTACCAGTCTGCTCATCCGATATATTTCCCATGTCGGCTAACTGCTGTCGTAATTTTGTCTCTTTCATGTTCGAAACATCGGCTTGTTTCGGAGGTGACTCGGTTTGCGCAGGGGCGGTGGTAAGGGCGGTCGCTGGGTCTATAAAAGCGGAATCGCTTCTTTTGGGAACACGATTTTGCACCGCACTCTGTACCGTTTCAGTGCGCTCTTGAGTACCGTCAGGGATCACGAGTCTCTCCAAAACTGTTTGCTCTTGTTCGGATTCGTAAGCACCTGTATGCAGCATGCCGGACAGTATGTGCAAATATCTCATCTTCTGGATAAGCGCATCGACTTTTCGTTTTTGTTCATTGTTATGCTCCTTATCATGTTTAGTACGTGCATTTGGAATGATATATTTGATATTCACAACATATTCGTTATCCCTCGTCCCTTTCTCGATCAGACCCTCCTCTTTTAGTTTTTTATATACGGAGTGCAGGGCAGTCGCTCGCATAAAAGTTGCTTTGGATACGTTATCCATACCAACCGTCTGATTCGAAGTCAGGCCGGTCATCAAGTCATCCAAGGTTTTCGTGAATGATAAAATATAGTTTATCTCATTATCTTCAACCGTGCGACTAGATAATGGTACGACACTCATGATAGCGGTGGTGTACATATCGAGCCGCGCAACACCGTCGAGTGAAGTGTAAATCGTTTCCGAGTTTCTATGTATCGCCAATAGTTCATCCTTATTGAACCGGCGTCCGTTTTCGTTTCTCAAATCCAAACTCCTATAGAAATGTGGACGACCCGTTTTAGATTCTGCACCTTGTATAATCAAAGACAACACGCTTGCATTCGCGTTCAAAAACTCGTTCAAGGCTTTCTCCCGTGCCTTCCCCTCTTTGCTTTTGAACATGTTTGCAATTTTTTGTTTGAATTCAGTGAACCCGCCACCCTTAAACTGTTTCGACGGCACCGAAACGATGTCGATCTTCATCTTCTTGTCGATCACCTTGCCCCCCACGTCCTTCCTCTCTGAAGTCCGTTTGTAAGTCGCCTTGTACGTGTGTAAGTTGGACGGCGTACCCCGCGTCGTCTCGCGAATCTCTAGGTAAACGGCCTTACTCTTGTCCTTGCCGCTGGCGTCCCTAAAGATTTGACGCGCCGCCTTTTTTGCGGCGTTCATGGGCTCGCGCGAAATGTAGCGTCCCTTACCTCCCTCCTCCTCAAAACGTTCCTGTTGTTTACCGACGTGCGCGAAGCGCATGACCGTGAACGACCGTTGGCCATCTTCCATGGTTCTTGTCGTTTGGGTAATCCGCGCGATAGGTCTTGTCTTACTTTTGGACCACAAAAAAAGAGGACGCAGACGTCGTCGTTCTTTCGTCGGGTTTTTGTTTCTCTTCAAGAGCAAACGATACGGACGACGACGACGAGCGAATGCAGCAGCAGTACGTGACGGGACAGCGTTCATGGGACGTCGCTTTTGACGCGTCGGCCCTCTTTTTGATGGCGGTCATCGTCTGGAAGAGGGTTTCGTCGTGCCGCTGTACTTCCCGTTTGCCTCTCGTCATTTCGGCGCTCCTCGGGGCCGCGGTGGGATTGCTCGGCTTCTTTGCCGGTTATCGAATCTCGCAAACGCTGAGCCCTCGCATATCCGAACGTTATTCGAACAGCGCCACCGCCATGCGGAAACTAAACGTGACCGCGACGATCGATGAAATTTCGAGTCCGCCGTATTACACACGCTCGGGCCGAAACGGAGAAAAAGGAATCATGAGCGCCACGGAGATGCGAACATGGGACAACCTGGGCGCGTCTACTTTACACGCGGTGGCTATCACGGCATGTTCGGTCCTCCTGCTGTTCGGAGCCAAGGGGTTCGCGCGCGAAAGCGTGCCGATCCTGGCCAGCTCTCCGTCAACTTACGGCTTGATATCGGCTTCGCTCGCCTACTTTTCGGCCGATACTTTCGTGACCGCGAAAAACGAGACGCGAATCGGCAACCTCGTCGCGATTCAGACAGCAAAGATCGCGCGTCGCGCGGGGGTCGCATGGATCGGTCCGAGTTTTGGCACGGGTATTTATCCGGATTCGCTGTTGCGCAACTCGACTCCGGCTCGGAATGCTGGGGAAGATACCATCCAAGATACCACCATCCGCGAACCTGCGCTCGAAATGCTTCCACTCGGTCGAGAGTTTCAGGATAACCTCGACGCGGGTGCGACGGATGAACCCTTCGAAAGTGGAGGAGGACAGGATCATGAGCCGAAACACTACCAACACGAACAACACGAAGACGAAGCCTCGCGACAGAAGCGAAAGAACACGGCGATCATGCTCACACATCACGTCGTGTGCTTGGCGTCTCTCGCGGCGGTATTGATCACGGGAAACGGCCACCCGCACGTGCTGTGGATGATGTGCACCGAGCTGACGACGCCGTTCGTGAACCTGAGGTGGTGGCTCGAAGCCTGCGATCGTAAAGAGAGCGGGGCCTACTTGGCGAACGGCGTCGCCATGACGTTGGCCTGGCTCGTGGCGCGCATCTTGCTGTTCTTCGCCTACTTCGCGTTCGTGGCCAGGGACGCCTGTGCTACGGTATCAGCCGTTCCTGTTTCGTACGTGGTCGTCATGATCGCCGTCCCGCTGTTCCTGCTGGCGTTGAACGCCTTCTGGTTTTCGCGCATTTGGCGAGGGTTGCGCAAGGCGCTTAGTCGCGGTACATAGAACCGCGCGCGCTATGAACACATAAGAAGAAGGCGGACGGATTTATTAGACTGTAATTACGTCGTATGTGCGTGCGCCCGTCTGATTTTCCTCTTCCCGCCGAACTTTTCGCGCTCGCCCTGGACCACTGCGATATCGACGACGTTTTTCGGTTCGTATGCGCTTTTAGTGGCTGTCCAATTTACGAATACGAATGTACGTCGAATAATCCGGCTGTACGAGCGGCCAGATCGCGTAAAAGACAAGACTCGATTTCCCGCGCCTTCTCGCGCTCGCCCTTCTGCAGGAACGTGTACGCGTCCATGTCGTGCGTCACGCTCAACGACCTACCTTGTCAGCTGCCGGAGGGCTTCGTGCCTCTTCCGCCGAGTTTGAAGAGCCTGACATTCGACGGGACTCGCGAAGAACGTCGTAAATGCCACGGACTAGAGTTCTTTCCGAACATGCCGTTATCGCTCCTCCCGTCGAAGTCGTACATCGTCAACCTCAAAATACGCCCGGGTTCGCTGCTGCCCTATTTGCCGCCGCCCAGCGTCCGGACCCTGGTCATCAGGAACTGTAAGAACGTCAAAAGGCTTCCGCGCGTGCTCCCCCCCGCCTTGAAAACCCTCGTGTGCGAGGGGTGCGACAGTTTGTCCGAGCTGCCGGAGAGGCTACCGAACGCGCTCGAAGTCTTGCGGTGCGTTGACTGCCCCCGCCTATCCGGGTTGTAAAACTCCGACAAACTTCGGACCCAAGCTGCGCGCGCCTCGGCTTTGAACACCTTGAAATCCTCGCCGTAAAAATTTGGAACGGATGTGATGTGATCACCGAACTCGGAGAGACGTTTACATACACCGAAATGAAGCGCGGACCTGATAATGATGTCGGAGACGACGATATTGCCGGAGCGCTCAAACGCTCGAAGCTCGAGGTTTCTCGTTGTCCTTTCGAGCGGTCGGATAGCACCTGTACGTGCGTCTCCGAAGACTCGGACTCGGATACAGGAAAATGCGCATTGCCTGGATTGGTCACGGATTCGACGCGCGTGTTGGAGCGCGGCGTCGCGGACCCCGGTCCTCTGACCAGCTTGTGCAGACACCTGATCTCGTGCCCGAGTTGCTTGGCAAGCCTCCGATCAGACTCCGACACGAGCACGATGCTAAGCAAGTTCGGTGCGTCGCCCGACCTGATCTCGATGTTCGAATCGAGGGGGTTTTACTCCTACATTACCTTGTTGCGTCAAGCCACGTGGGACGCCAAGGCGGTCCTGTGGGGAGTGTGGCTCCAGGTCATGGTTTCGGGGTGCATGGCGGTGTATTATCTGGACGGCGGACGTCTTGATCTAGGCGAAATGGCGTGCAAAAAGTGGAACAGGCACACCACACCCGATCTGAGCGGCGAGATACAGAAGCACGTGAACCGGTTCTCGTGTTCCGAGGGCCTAAAGGCTCTCCCTTTCTCGGCGCTCACCATGCCCATTCCCGTCAAAACAGCACGCGATGGCATGTCGCGACATAATTTCGAGCCCAAAGAAATCGAAGTCGATAAGAATCTGGGCACGAGTGATATCGCTTTCGACGACGACTTCTGGAAACAGTTTCCGAACCTCGTAATAGCAGGCGGGTGGGCGCTCCACAAATTGTGCCCACAGGTCCCACACAGCTGCTCTGACATCGACTTCTTCCTGTATGGGACATACGACGATGATGAGGCGCTCATTACAGTGGACCGGCTGGCTTCGTGGTTGCACACACGGACAAAAACGTTGCTCGATACGGATTGCGACGCGTGCTGCCACATCAGCGTCAGCCCCAGCGCTGCCACTATCCACGTAAATATTACGATGATGGGACCAAGGTTCAGGTATTTACCACGTGGACAATACGATTACGAGATTAAGGTCCAGGTCATGTACAACCGCCTGTTCGTAAGTCCTGAACAGGCGGCGTTGGTGAGTGCGGTTGTGCTGGGAGCGCGGCGTATGATTACGACGGCGCTCAAGCAGCTTGACACCCATGCACACGAGCTCAACAAAGTCGTGTCCGGATACGGGATGCCAATGAGAGAAATCCTGAGTCTGGAAGGCGTCGAAAAGGAAGCTATGGACAGGTTTTTGAGGTCGATAGAGATGACGTGGAGCGAGGAGCCTGTCGGCGACAGACCGGTACCCGCTCACGTAGTGAACGCCATGAGATGTCATCAACATACGAGGAAGTCTATGCCCCTGGTCATCCGAGACGGAAGCTTCTACTCTTGTTGAGTGCTGCTGCACCCAACGTTTGACCGCGGCGTGCCATCGCTGAGCGTCCGAAAAATAAGATATTTTTTTATAATTTGCGGCTATTCTTACGCTATACCGCCATAGGCGCGGATATGGCCGGGTGGTGCAGGTAGCCTACCAGCTCGAAATCGCCCTCGTCCAGGCTGAGGTCCTCCCACGCCTTGGTGGCGACCGCGTCGGATAGACGCAGAGCTGGGAAGGGAAGAGGAACCCGTCTTATCTGGATCTCCGCCTGCTCACGGTGATTGTCGTACAGGTGCACGTCACCCATCGACACGATGAGTCGTCTCGCAAAATGCAGCGGACTCACGCGTTTGGCCACGATGTGCGCGAGCAGGCCGTAGCTGGCGACGTTGAAGGGCAGGCCCAGGAACGCGTCGCTCGAGCGGCAGTAAACGTGACACGACACGCCTTTTTCCGCGTCGACGTAGAATTGGATGGCTATGCCGTGACAAGGAGGCAGGGCGCACGCGTCCACCGTGCTCGGATCGAACGTCGTGACCAGATGGCGACGTGAATAAGGGTCCGCGCGCATGCCCTGGACCAGGCGTTCCATCTGGTCGATGCCTTGGCCGGAATAATCCGCCTGGCATCCCGCGTAAGGAGCGCCGAAGTGACGGAGGGCGAAGGGATAGAGAGGTCCGACGTCTCCCTCGGCATAGCCGTGCAGTCCGCGGCCATCCAGAAAAGAGCGCGAAGCGTTGGCCGACCAAATGCGCACTCCCTGCGCCTCGAGACGCTTGACGTTCGTGCAGCCGCTCAGGAACCAGAGCAGCTCGCGGACGACGGTCTTCCAGGCCAGCGTCTTTGTGGTGAGCGCGGGCACTTGCCCGCCCGACAGATCGAAAGAGAGCTGCTCGCCGAACAGGCTCGACGCCCCGACTCCGGTGCGATCGGGACGGTGTTCGCCGCGCTTTAGCAGCCTGCGCAACAGCCGCAAGTAGCCGCGTTCGTTGGTGTGCAGCGTATCTATCTCTGTCTCCATCTCCGTATTATCGATATCTCGGAGAGGAGCCGCGTCTTCTTTTTCTTCTCGCGACGACGCCCTTGCCCTTTCGTACTCCAAGAAGCGCATGACACAGCCGCGATTAGACGGGTGAGACGCCGAGATCGCCGACGGACACGGTGGCGCTGTCGCCACCAGGCGAAAAGCGTCGGCAGAAAAACCTTTTTCAACGGGAAAAAAACGGTTTACTAGCGGCGCGAAATCCCGGTCGAAGTAGGTGAGATGCACCTTTGTCGCGAGGGGGAGGAAGCGCGCGTACAGCGCTTGGCCGCCGATCACCATGATGCGGATGTGCGGGGCGATGCAACACGACTCCAGGTAGGCGTCTAGCTCATATGGTGACACGAACGTGACCGATCCCGCTCGACAAACCGCGTCGCTTACGGCGACCGCCGGTCCCGATGATGACATGTCGTGGCGGTATTTTGCGGCGTTGCGCGTGACCACCAAGTTGAAGCGTTTTGGCAGGGGACGGTGAGACTCCGGTAGCGAAAAATACGTCTCCCTTCCCATGACCACCACTTGGCCGAGGGTGAGGTCGCGAAAGCGACGCATATCCGCGGGCTCCCTCTCCCAAGGCAAGCGCGCCCTATCGTCGTCGTTCGTACAAACGTCAAGTTTTCCGTGTTCCTGATCGTAAGGGGGCGTGTCTCTCGGGACCCATCCTATGCCGAAATTTTTACAGACGGCGACCACGATTTCGATCCGGATACCCTTCTCGGAACAGATTCGCTTCATGACCTTCTCGTCTGTCATTGCGTCGTATCTGTCGCCTTTATTTATGACCGATATTACCCGTTATGGTCGTAGCGCGCGCGTTCAACAAATGATCGTGCGTGCTCGGCCTTCTTAGCTCAGTGGCTAGAGCGCTCGGCTGTTACGTCGATATCGAAAGAGGTACCGAGAGGTCGGCGGTTCGATCCCGTCAGAGGGCGATCTTTTTGCAAAAAAACGAGTTATCAGACGGATCAGGGTTCTATTCTAGGCCAGCCGGGGCGCCGGGCCGGTGCTCCACCGGTGCTCTACTGGTTTCAGCGTCCGGAGCGTTTTCCTGATCGCTTCAGAATCCGTCGTTTCGTTTCTCGTACTTTTTTGTTCCGTAGTCGGCGGAGCAAAACCGACACATTCCTGCTTCGTACCGTGATAAGCCGCGTTCGCGTGTTTTCTGATCTTGGCGATTATAGCCGCCTTTTTAGCCGCGTTTATCGAATCGGCATCGTCTCCTGAGTCTATCGGGCGGCTGTTGCGATCATCCTCTCCCTCTCCCTCTCCCTCTTCCTCTCCTCTCCTGTCACGATGTATTTGCACCCACCAAAAGGGAGATACGACGGGATCGAAAGGTCCTTCTTTTTCTTGTCTGTGACAGGGTTCTCCGCTTTTGCAGCGCGCGTCGCGTTGCTTCTGATGCTGCTGTTCTTTTCCGTCGGTATCGCGCGTCGTGTCGCGAGGAGCACCCGCACCACCTCCTCCTCGAGTCAATATCCCCGTGAACCCTTTCAGGACTTTTGACAGGCGACCGAAAACGCCGTTGTTATTGCCGTCGTCATAAGTGCGCCTACGCTGCTGCTGTTGTTGTTCGTGCATGGCTTCAGGTTTAGGTTTAGGATTCGTCGCTGCGAGACAAGGCTAAAGTACTGCAGCACACCTCCTCCTTATATGTCTCTCATCTCGTCATTTACGACTGTATATTTAGGATTGACCGAATCCGTATATTTCGACGACCAGGGTATAAAGCTAAACCGTTATCTTTAAGCCGATATATCCGCCTTTCTGATTAGGTCGCGGTGCGCAGAATCAACAGACACATCTTAGAGTACTTGTCGTAAGAGAGCAGCTGGATACCGTCGCTCGCGTTTTGTCGGTGGTTTGGCGTCGCGGTATAAGTTTCTTCTTCACATCCTTTCTGTGCGGTCTCGGCGGAAATAAGACAACAGTTCGCGGAGAACTTTTCGATGTCGAAGTTGAGAGGCACCTTGATCGCCACGACGCGCGCGACGCGCTCGCGCGCCAGCCGTCTGACGATCACCGACAGTTCGATGCCGGACAGGAAAAGCGACAAGCGTTTGTGGTGGGCGTATGACGGTCCGCCCCATGGCGGATCTATGAACACCACGTCCAACGGCGTCTTGATCTTTGTCGCGCTGCTCTGCTGCTGCGAGAACAGCACGTCGACCGCGTCCGCGTGAGTCGTCGTGACGTTTTCGACGCCCAACACCGCCATGTTGTGGCACAGATGACCGTATCTCAGCGCGTCCCTCTCTATGGCGTTCACGTGCGCAAAGTGTCGCGCGAACGACAGCGTGTTTCCTCCCGCGCATGCCGTCGCATTAGTGACCGTGCACCAAGAAGGTACGAACCGTAAGATATTGCGCGAAAACGAGTCGGCGGTTTTTTGGTCGGTCACGCTGTAGAGCGCGACGTCGTCCAGGAGCAAGCGCCGTCTCAGGAGGGGATCGACGTCGGGAAACAGCTTGGCGACCCGGTCTTCGTAGCAGGCGCGCCTTCTCCAGCGGCCGTACAAACCAAGTGTCGCGTTTTGGTGCTGCTGCTTGTGTTGCTTGGGGTTGACGATGGTCTGCCAAGATCCGTCGTCTTCATCGCCGTAGCATTGCGCGTCAGAGCCGAGATCGGGTTGGCGGAGGTGGTGGTGGACGGGAATGGCGGAGTCGATGCGCTCGTCGAAACCGTCAATGTGCCCTTCATCTGGCGCCGCTTTGTACGCCGCCTGTTTGTATCTTCCCTCCTGAGTTCGTCGATCCGCGGCCGGATCTTCGAACGTTCTTTTCGTTCCCGCGGGAACGTTGGAAGCCACCGTAAAAGTGACGTCAAAAGCAGTCATGACACAAGACCTGTCGGCGCCCGATTTTGTTAATACGCAACTTATTTTTTATGCGTCTCTCGCCGAGCTGAACGAAGACACGGGGCGTTTGAGAATATCCGTCGGGAGATCACGCGCATGCTGCTGGATTAAGGAGCCAAGCGTCCTAGGTTGCGCCAGTAGATCAGATCGCGCGTGGAATACTAATAAAGCAGGTGTACGGCGGCGGGTCGGGTGGTGGTCGGGGTCTTTGACATTGTTTTTGCCGGGCGGTGTGCGCTGTGCCTAGGGATTGTAATCCGTGAACGATCTTTTTCGATGTCTTATGTAAAGATGAAACTGCCCGTGTCGTCTTCCGTTTTCGCGCGACTCCGGCGCTCTTTCGAAGAAGGCGGTCCTTCCAAGGTCGTTCTAGCCGCGTTCATCGTCGTACTGGCTTGCGTGGTCCTGTTTTGGGATTGCCGTTGGTTTAGAGGCGTGAGTAAAGAAGGATCTAAAAACGCCGAAAAATTTCGCCAAGAGGGCGCGCTCGAAGAAACGGAAGAGTCGTTCGTAGCTGACGACGAGGGAGGGGACCTGGAGGACGTCGTGGACAAGGTGTACATGGACGTACTGGAGCGCTATCCCAGCTCGCTGGAGCAGTCTGACTTCGTGCGCCTGCTGGAGGACGACCAAGTGAGTCCGGGCGACATCGAGGCCATTCTCAAGGAGTCGCGGGAATACAGGGAGCGTCAGGGCGAACACGTTCTGGACGTCAAGGTTCCGGAGATCGAGCAGAGCGCCGAAAAGATAGAGGAGGAGGACAGAACGCTTGAATCGATCCGCAGGAGCGTGTTCAAGCGGCGTGTCGTCGAGGCGTACTCAAAGGTGCTGGAGCGTCTCCCGACGAACGAGGAGCTGGCGCATTACTTCGCCGCCCTCGATGAGGGAGACATGAAGCAGGACGACATCATCCGAGAGCTGCGGGAACAGAAGAAGGAGGATGACGACGACGAGAAAAAGGACTCGGATGGCGACGACGGCAACCAAATAGACTCCGGATCTACGCGACGGTCTCACTCTTCGTCTTCGAGCTCTCCCGCTCCCGTTCCCAGCCGAGAAGAAGACGCAACATCCGTGTTAAACGACGACAAGCACGACAAGCGCCTGAAGAACATGCACGCGGAGGTGTTCGGAAAGCAACCCTCGTACGAAACGCTCCGCGCCATGCGCACGCGATACGCGTTTTCGGACGGAGACGATGAAGAGATGATGCACTATCTCCGCCGACTTTTGGCCGACGGGACGGGGTCTCCTAAGCCCAATGATCCCGTGCGTGACGGTCCGGATTATCTGGTGACCGCGTCCTTCGCGCGCCCGAAAGCCGACCACTTGATCAGTCACGGCATCGACAGCGCCAGCGTGCTCGAACACGAGCGGGAAAAGATCGAGAGAGGAAAGGACAAGAGCGGGGATCTCACGCGGCGAGATGACGCGCTAGGCGAGCTGATCGGCCTTCGGAACCAGAGCCTGCTCGATAACCAGTTCGCGCGCGTGACGTCAGAAGAAAAACGCTAGCACGTACATGCCGATTAGCGCGAGCGACGCCGCGCCTCCTACGATCACGGTGTGTATGAATCTGCGCAGGTAGTGCGGGGTCATCCATATGTTGCGCAGCGCTACGATCGCAAACGGCACGACCACGATCACGACTACGATCGCGGCCATGAACACCATGATCTTGACCACCAGAGGGAGGCTCATGTAGATCTTGTACATCCTGCTGTACGTCTGCTGCGCGTCGTCTACCGGGTTCATGTTGAGCTCCCTCTCGTGCCTCGACAGAAACTCGCGGGCGTCCGAGCTCTGCGTGTTCCGTACGTTCGTCGTCATGCTTCGCTGCTACTATTTCGTCCCGTATTATATAATGACGAAAGATACGGCGGAATTACAAGTAGCGGCGCAACAGTCGTCGTCATGGGTGCTCACGTCCATCATGTCAGGCCTTCTCTACGCGTTTGGGGCTCTGGTGCTGAGCCATGTCAACCGTCGTAACACTTCGCATACCAGATCGGCGGCGTCCTCCTCTAGCTCCGTCACCGCCATCGGCGTGCTTCCCCTGATCACGTGCCAGCTCATCGTGAACGTCGGAGTAGCGGCGGTCGTGCTGTTATTTTGCGGAAAATCGTGTTGGCGCGAAGTGAACGAGCTGTTTTCTACCGCCATTACGTCTGGCACCGGTTTCGATCGCCGTCACCAGACGCCCCTCCTGTTCTGGGTACTCTTGTATTCGCTGTTGAGCGTTCTGGGGTGGGTCTTGTACGGAATTGCCGTGCAAAAAGCGCCGAACCCGGGCTACGCCATAGCCGTCGTATCGCTCGAAGCGGTGGCGGTCACGCTCGTTTCCGCGTGGTTGTTCGGCGCCCAGATCACCTGGACGGGTCTGCTGGGCGTTTTGTTGGCCACGTCGGGCGTGATCATCACGTCGGTTTCTTGAGGGTTGGCTCTCTCTCTCTCTCGCGCGCGTCCTGTTCACATTAAAACTATCGCTGCTTTTACGGAAATGCTCGCGGCGTCGTCATCGCGTCCTTCCTGTCGTCGGGAGGCGGCGCTCCCCCCTCCGAAAACGAACTCGGCAACCTCGTAGGCCATGTGCTCGTAAGGGTGCTCGTACTGAGGAGGGGGAGTTTTACGGTGATCGTGCGTCGCGTTTGCGCACACGGTCGTCGCATCCCCCAAGTCAACGGGAGCGTCAGAGTTATACACGGAAAGGGGCACGCATCCCGAATCCGTCTTCTCGTAAAGAATGCCGTCGAGATCGGGATTGGCACGAGATCTCGCCAGCAGGTCCCTGTTCACCTTGCGCTCCGCTTCGGAAGAGTTTAAGGCGCGGTAACCGAGCAAGCGCACGATCTCGCGCGTGCGGTCAGGCTGGAGGCGCTGGAACACGTGCACCTTTTCGTGCAGGAGCGTCTTGGCGAGGGATGCTTTGCGCCTGCTGCTGCTACCACAGCGAGCCTGGACGTACGACAGGGGCATACAGACGACGTCGGCTTGGGTGTGCGGGAATCCCGACTCCGCGGAACTTTTTAAAACCGCGATTTTCCAGGGAATCTTTCGCAGGAGAGGCATGGCGTCTTGAACACCCGCGGTGGCGCAAGTCGCGTCCGCCAATGCCGCTGCCTCTCGGAGAGCTTCGATGACGCGCGCGTCCAATTGGTCCGGAGAGAGGAACGCTCCGGCGTAAGCCCTCCTCGCTTCCTTTTCTCCGGTCACTCCCCTCGCCTTCAGATCGCATGTTCGCACCGGCTCGTCACCCGCCAAAAAGCCGCTAGCTGTGAAAGCGTTTCGAAATTTCTCTTCGTCGACGAAGATGACGTCATTCCTGTTCGCCTTCGACGGGGACGGTGCTGGAGGATGGGCGTCCTTCTCCTGTATACCCTCCTCCCCGACTCGCGCCGTGATAGTGGCCGGAAAGTTTTCTTGGAACGGTCCAGAAGTTTTATAATCGCGGTACGTAAAATAAGTCAGGCGCAGCCCTACGGCCGCAAAGACGACGGTCATAGAGACGATCAGCAACACGATGAGCGCGATGACGCGTCGCTTCAAGGTACAGGTGCCTGCTGCTACGGCGGAGGGCATCGAACTCGGAACTCGGAGGGTATACAGGACCACGGACGCGTCGCTCGTAACGGTTTGCTATAAATGTTGCGTGTAAATTATACTTGCAAAAAGGAGAAGGAGGCGAACGCGAACACAAACACGAGACGGACATGAGCAATCCTCAACCCGCGAGGGGATGGCCATGGGGTCCGAACGACGCCGGGAATGACAACGTCCTGCCCTGCGTTTTCTGCCAGCGCTGCGTCACTGCGGGAAGTCACCTCTCGCACGTGCTGTTCATGCACGGATCTCCAAGACCGTCCCAAAACGACGACGTTTTGTGCTGCGAATTTTGCGCCGCGATAATGCCGGCGTCCGACTACGCGGCTCACGTCATGCAGGATCACTATGACATGGCCGTAAACGACGCGCCCATGACTTCGGCTCGTGCTCCGGCTAGGGATCCCGTTTTTTCTGCCGGAGACGCGAACAATGCCGACTCTGCTACGCAAGATGATGCTCACCTGTCGTCTTCGTCACTGACGGCGATGCTGCTCCTTTCGTCGTTGCTCGGTCCTTCCTTGCGACGACCCCAAACTACCGTCTTGAACGGAGCATCATCGACCAGATCGCCCTTGCGCATCGACGGCAGAGGATCACGTGTCGCCGATCGATATTCATCGATATCCGAAAACGGACGGATGCGGGGCTCGCGTTCGAGTGACAGTCCACGATCCGTACCACGAGCGACGCTACATTACTCTGATGCGAGTTCGAATCCGTACTCTTCTATTGGACACGGATCCAGGACGGTAAATCATTCCTCCGACGAAAACGGCTCACTGGACCCCCTCCTCCGGACCGTCGTGCGCGCTCTGGAAGACGCGGGAATGTCCGTAAATCCAGAAGAAGAAGGGGGAGTACGCGAAACGACGATGACGGGCCGGGATCGGCGAGATGTCCATCCTACTTTCATGCGGTTCTCAAGGTCACGTGCCCCTCCCTCCCTTGATCAGGTGTCCGAGATCCAGATCGTCGGGATCGACTTGCCGATATCTGCGTTGATTGCCGTAGAACAGGAAGAAGACGCGGTCGATAGAGGCGTCGATCTCGAATACGCGACAACAATGCTCAACACCGAAGACATCAGGGCCATGGTGCGCGTTCAGAACGAGCTCTGTCCCATATGCCATTGCTCCTGGAACGCGCTTGCGGAAGAAAACGTAGAAAATAACGGTGCTTCCGAGAACGAAAGCACGCCTTCACCGTCATCTCTGCCGCCTGGTACGACCGTCAGAAGAACGGTGTGCAATCACGCGTTCTGTCAACCCTGCATATCGAGGTGGCTCCAAACGTCCAGACGTTGCCCCATGTGTAACACGGACTTGAGACAGCGTGCGACGGAGTCTCTGCACCGTTATCATCATGACCAACAAGACCCGCGACAAAACGATCGGTGACGCGCGCCTCATTGCGGCTCCTTGGCCAGAAGCAGCCGTTTCCCTTTCTGTCTGAACACCCGGGAAGCGACGGACGGGCGCGCGAAAGACCCGGGATCCACCAGACGCAGCATGAGTTCGTACAGCACGCACATGTTCTTTTTATCGAATTTACGCGTTTTTAAAGACGTTACCGCGCTCTTTAATGCCGCGATATCGCTACCTTCGTTCGGTTTGTGTGGGGCCTTGACATCTCGTATCAATCTCTCCATGTCGCCTACCTTGATGTTCGAGGTCTGGCTGCACACGCAGCCGGACGACCCCATGGAAGACCCCATGAGTTTAAAGTTTCCGCCCCGGAGACCTTTTTTTTCGCTTCCCGTAGAATGCAAAACGTAGCCTTTTAGACGGCGGTGGTCAGTAAGAGCCGCGGTTTTTGCACCGCGATCTTCGTCGATCGCCCTTTGCAGGGCCACGCCGAAGCACTCGGACGCCTTGCCGGTTGACACGTCGAAGCAGTAGTGCTTTCCCGCGTAGTAGTCGTACATGAAGATGGTGCCTCCCTCGGAGGAATGGCGCGTGATGACGTATCCGCGTTCAAGACTTTCGCGAACGCGGTCGATAGAGCTTGCGCCCCCTCTCTGGCCCC
>LKMJ01000097.1_pt1 | contig 54094 bp, 43 predicted proteins | sample 643391 | NCBI WGS metagenome assembly LKMJ01 (sample SAMN04112250, study PRJNA286221) | soda lake metagenome | biome: soda lake; feature: Kulunda Steppe; material: water; isolation source: sample PL-Br10 brine of Picturesque Lake | place: Russia: Kulunda steppe | collected 2010-07 | reverse complement strand
CGTGTCTTCCGTGTCGATAACTCCCTGGCGACGACCGAAATCACGTTGGCGTAGTGCATCTGTGAAAACAGGACACTGGGGGTTTCTTCCCGAAGATACCGGGCGAGTGCCGGAATGCTTGCCCCGATGCCGACCACGGGGACGCCGGCTGTGTTCAAGTCGACGAGCGTAACGTCGTCTCGAACCTGACGCTTCAGCGCGCCAGTGTCATAGGAGACGACCAGGTCTACGTCTACCCCTCGCGTAGCGAATCCGTTCACGAGGTTCACCGTCACTCGCTGTGCACCGCCACCGGTCAGCGAGGGGACGTAGAATGCGAGTCGCACACTCGAATCCATTCATTTTCTACTGGAATCGTTCACGGCATAAGCGTTGGTTTGATACGCTATTTGTACCTCAACGCTTATCGAGCGTCGCCCAAACAATTTATGCGCCTTACACGTAGGGACGGTATGGAACCGTGCTGTGACTGCTGCTTCAACCGCCAACGCCTACCTGCATGAACCCACAGCCGAGCCGAGGCGTCGGTAACTGGCTGGTTCACCACGGGCAACTTTACCTGCTGGCTCTAGCGGCCCTATGCCTGGCGATACAGGCGTTTTTTCTCGTAGCGGTTCCCCCAGCAACCGGGTTTGAAACGTCGATATATGAGCCGTATCCGTTCGCCTTCTGGTTTGCATTCGGCCTGTGTCTTGCGCTCATTGTTGCCGTATTACTTGCCTCAACGGTTGGCTCGCAGTCTTTCTACGGTCGAGCGTTAACAATTTTAGCTGTAAATTACGGTATTTTGCTGTTTTTACCGGTGTTTAGAGGGTACCAACTGCACGACCGCGGCACCGGCGACCTCTTGGTTCATCTCGGTCACGTTCGGGGCATCGCCGAAACCGGCACCGTCACCGAACTCTGGTACCCTTTCGAGCACGTGCTTATGGCCGTTTTCGTAATCTTTGGTGTGCCGCTGGAAATGTCCAGTTTGTTGTTTTCGTGGATCTTTCTATTGCTGTTTATCCTCACTTCGGGTCTATTCATGCGCTCGTTCACACGCCGTGAGCTTGCCCTTGCGGTCGGTACTGTGGCTGCGGTACCTGTTTTAATGACCTCGCTTATTCCCGGCGTCTTGCCTTCGATCTTCTCCGTGCTTTTGTTCCCTGTCTTACTGATTTTCCTCGACCGATCCCGTCGAAACGCCAATAACCGATATCTTGCTTTGCTTTGTATAACGGCTTTTGCTGTCGTTGTCTTCCACCCCGTCACGGCATTGTTCATGGTACTCCTGTTGATTACGACCGCTGGTTTCGATTATCTCTTCAACAGACTGAGTCACCATCGAGTACGGATCGCCAGCGGCGGTATCGCGCTGTCTATGATTCCCGTTGTGTTCGTATGGTACACCAGTTTCGACAAGACGTGGTCTATGGTCAACAGTATCATTGGTAGATTATTGGGTGGGACTCCGTCTGCGACAGCCCGAACAGCAGGCGATGTGGCTGTATTAACGCCAACTCAGACGGCGATTCGTTTCATCCAACTCTACGGAGCTATCTTCATATATCTCTTCGTCGCTGCGATAGTGACCATTATTATACTGTATAGAACATACCATGGTATACGTGAGTACGTATCCCTGTATCTGATCATCCAATTCGGACTCGGATTTGTGCTCGCGGTGGTTCTTTTGATGCAGCCATTGGAGGCGTTGGAACCGATTCGAAATTCACGCTACATGATTTTAATCGCCGTGTTCGTTGTTGCGTTAGCTATCATCTCAATATCTTCGGTCAATGATTCGAGTCAAAAAATTGCCATCATTGCCCTAGCGATTCTGATTGTGATTGCCGCCGTACTCGCTGCTGGTGCGGTGTACAAACCGAATAACCATATGACGAAATCGGAGTACACTGGCGTCGATCACACTATAGAGTACCATCCCTCCCATGTCGAGGTGTATTCACTCAACATGCGACACAAGATGGAACAGTACGTCCGTTCGACACGGAGTCCAGAAATACGCTCACCGCGTTTCGGAGCGAGCGAAACCGAACTTCCGTCGCGGCTGGGCTATACAGAAAGCGATACCGCAGCTGAAATTTATGGAGATGCATACGTCGTAACCAAAGAGTTCGATACCGAATTCCACACGGCGTCATATTTCTTCCCCCAACAACAGGAGGCACAGTTCGTTTATGATGAGTCCGATAAAGAGAGACTCAGAACCGATGTGACGGTTGATAGAGTCTATGATAACGGTGGTTTTGAAGGTTGGCGGGTGACTATCTGAGAGTGGTGTCAGTGTATCATAACTAGTATTATTATGGCTCTCACAATCTCTCTACGTATGCTGCTTGGCCGATTATCCGCTCTCAGGCAGTGGATGAAAAATATTTCAAGAAAGGTCTCGATCTCGACCTCGAAATCCACGCGGTATTCGGTACTGTTGGGATACGTACAATCGTATGCGCTCTTTCCACTTATCAGAGTTGGACTCCGATTTCTCACGTGGCTACGGTGTGGATATCGTCACCCTGCGGAGATTGACTCGTTGCGAATTCTGTGGATTGATCCAAACTCCGTGAAACGACGGACAGATAACTTCCGAGTCTCGCTTTTTGTGTCCGATATCCAATCCGGTGATTGGGATGAATCGACAACCCGAGCGTGGTCTGAGGACGAGTCGATTAGTGTGGGACTTCGTGCACGGTTCGTGGAAGACGTGCCATGGCAGACCACAGAATACTACCAGCGACGATTAGAGTACATCCGAGCACACGGCTCCTGGAAAAATTGTTCTTCCGAACGAGATTTACGATCCCATTGTGAGAAGTTCGACAGTCTTTATAGAAATATCAAAGAGCATGGTTACAAAACCCAACAGGAGATTCACCAGTCGGAATACACCGACCCTCAAAAACAACATCAGTTATATTTCATTCCTCCAGAACTACGAGAAGTGTGGGTCGATATCGGACGGAACGGAGATTTTTTGCTCTGTGATGGACGACACCGGCTGTTCATAGCCAAGACTTTGGATATCGATCGTATTCCTGTGCGAGTCGCTCGTAGGCACAGCGATTGGCAACACGTCCGTGACCAGGTCACAACCGGCCTGATTTATCCTCCTGAGAACTCTCATCCCGATTTGGAATATTTGTCCGCATAGCGAATGGGACATACCAAACGTCGTTCGCAGCCCCGAGACCATCATTCCGATTTTATGATAAACTGCCGCCATGAAATGGTCGTATTTCACACGGCTATGTGATGTAACTCGGAGCTACGTCCTCAATTTAGAGGATGATTAATTAGTATTGAGTTCGATACTCAACACTGCCATGGCCTCTTCACTGTCCGAGCGTTTTCTCGCTGCGCAGACTTTGTTGATGCTTGCACTCCTTTGCCTTTTAATACTATTCGATTTGTTTGAAATTAGTTTGTTCCTGATTCTCTCGCTCGTAGGACTCGTCTTGCTGTGGGAATTCATGTCGCCTTTTCACGTGCGGCCGCGTTGGTTCAGCGACTTCCGACGGTTGGTGGCCATCGGATACGTCGCTTTTGCTGTTTACGCCCTCTATGTAATCTACTCGACTGTCACGGGTCAGTTGGGTGCGTGAATACCGGTATCTGCTCGCCTCCTCTCGTAACCGATTCATTCCAAAGACAGGATATCGAAATTTCATTCTTACTTCCGGTGTCTGTTTTCACGCGAACCGGATGACCGAGCCCGAAGGCGAACGCGGTTCCCACAAAAGACGTGACTGGATCATCGAACTGACCGATAGAATCGATTGTACTGCGTTTAATTTCGACTGTGGCCCGCTGTTCTGATGATTCGACTGTGCAAGTAGCGGTTCCTACCATTTCCAGTCCGTTCTGAAGGCTATCGACTATCTGTCGACCGAGTTCGACGTCTGAACCGCTCCAATCATTCATCGCCCTATCATCAACCTCCGCCAGGAGCGAATCTCCGATCGGATACACAAACGATCCAGCACTGTGTTGAGGTTTCTCATCCGGAACATACAGTAAGACCGCCCCGTCTCCAGGCTCGTTTCCATCGTGGGGGACATACGTGTACTCGCTCTGCTCTTTTGCGTGTGGGACGTATAACGACACGTTTGCCACTGCTGCGTCGTGCATCCGTTCGAGGATTGAGGCATGAATTACGCGTTGAGGCGTTACGAGATACATCAAAAATCCAGAAAACAGTCCGGTAGCCCCGAGTGCGATGAGAACGCCGCGGGGACTGGAGGCAAACACACCACCGATGATACTGCTAACGCCGAATCCTATAAAAATCGCCCAAATTCCTGGAACGCCCCAGTACAGTCCTGTATCTCGCATTGTACCCCACGTTGTAGTTCATCGGATGTATATATTTGTGTCATCCGCCTACGCGGGTAGTTTCGGAGCCACTGTCGCTGATATTTTTCGGTTACTGAACACCATATAAGCGGGCATACGCCCCCTCCTGTTCCAATAACTCTTGATGCCGTCCACGCTCGGCGATTCGCCCGTTTTCCATCGCGTAAATTCGATCGGCATTGATAACGGTTGACAACCTATGTGCAACGACAAACGTCACATACTCTCGATCGAGTTGTTCGATCGCCCGGTGAACCCGTTCTTCCAGCACGGTATCCAGATCGCTGGTCGCTTCGTCCAATACGAGCAGGTCTGCATCTTTCAGTAGTGCACGAGCGATTGCGATTCGTTGCCGCTGCCCTCCTGACAGTTTGATACCATCGTCGCCTAACACTGTGTCGTAACCCTGCGGAAGCTTGTCGAGGAACTCACTCACCTGTGAAATTTCGCACACACGTTCGATCTCCTGTTGTGTCGCAGCTCGGTTGCCGATCGTAATATTATTCCGCACAGTGTCGTTGAATATGTATGGGTTCTGTCGAACCACCGATACGCTCGATCGCCACTCGGACAAATCGAACTCGGTAATCGACGTACCGTTCACACTGATTTCGCCACTATCCGGTCTGTACATCCGTGCGAGAAGCGAGACGATCGTGGATTTCCCGGCGCCAGACGGACCGACGAACGCGACAAATTCGCCGCGTTTTGCGTGCAGTGAGATGTCACGAAGCACTGCCTCATCCTCTGTACCGTAGCTGAAGCCGACAGAATCGAACGTCACTTTGTCTACCGGTGTAGGCACGGTTTTACTTCCACAATCTTGTTCTGCACTGTCATCTAACTCATCGATGAACTGCTGTGTTCTAACGAGATGCGGAAGTTCACCCTCCAGCGCGTAGAATTTTTTGTTGAGACTGCTCACATACGGGCCGAGGCGAAAAATCGCGAACAGGAAGATTCCCAACTCCCCTACTGACAGAGCTGTTAACGATATTGCGATGTAAATCAAAACGAACACCGAAACGGCAGTCATCAACTCATAGAAATTCTTGATGGCTTCCTCGTTGCGCCGTAGCCGAATTTGTGATCTTTCGAAGTTCTCGACTGCGTTTTCAAACTTCGATACCAATTCGGTTCGCATCCCGAATAATTTGACATCGCGGATGCCCTGTGTACCGGCTTGAGCGGCCTCCTGAATCCGTTCGTTCGCGTCAGCGACCTTGTCCCCTAACGAGTATCCTCCTTCAAGCACATGCCGGAAAAAGACGGTCAACCCGCCGAGAAACACTGCGGTCAGAATGGTCAGTACTGGTGCTATGTACAGCGCAATGGCGATATACATCGTCGCCACGAGTGCCTGATTTATGATATCGATTGAACGTCGAATGACTCGACCGGCGTACTCCGACTGCGTAACGATTGCGTTCAAGATGTCGTCGGACCCTTCCTCATCGAAATACCCGATCCGGGCATCCACTGCGCTTTCAAACCCTCGCTCCTGAAGGTGTCGTACGTAATTCGTTTCGATCGCCGCTTGGAGCCACGCGACGATGAAGCTCAGCGTAAAACGAACCGTCATAACGACCGCAACACCGACGACGAGATACCCCAGCGTGAATGGGATTCCTATCGATTCGTACAGAATGACGAACGCTGCCAAAATCCCATCAACGTCGTCCGGGTCGACCTCACCCGCTTGTGCGAGTTCGATGATAGGGAGAATGAAACTAAGCCCGACTCCCTCCAAGAGCGCTGCACTCACGCTGAGAACGATTATACCTGTCGCGTAAACCGGTCGAAAGCAGGCAACTCTATATAACGCCGCGAGTTTCATCCGCCACGAATAATTTTGTTCGGTCATCGGTTATAGAATCACAACCGCAGTTGTAAGATACATCGCGCCTTGTTAATAAAATACCTTTTCGAACAGGATCTTTCAGGGCCGCTGTTTTTTCGAGGCAACCCCTAATCTGTAGCCACCGTTTGTTCTTGCCTAGAGAAATCGTCACGGACATCACGGGCTTATTTACCCCTGAGCACACCGATGTGTTCGAACCGCCGCTTGGAAGACAGCCAAACAGATGACCGCCGCAATCGAGCGCGCTCGAACGGCTCCGTGAGTCGAAAAACAGACCAATACTTTTCATACGGGAGAGTAGAATAACCGAAACGATGGCCTCCTCAATTGTTCGCCAGTGCGCAGACCTCATCGCCGTAATTTTCGTAGCCGTTGCACTTTGCGGGGCGGTCGTCATCTCCCCGTTCGGTGGCTCACCGCTGGTCACCGTATTCTCCCTGTCACTCGCGTTATTTCTTCCGGGATACGCGTTGCTCGCCGCGCTATTCCCTGAGGACGGAGATGGCCCAGTCGCCGCGGACGCCGACCTTCCGGATACCGGTGTTGGGTTTTATCAAGATGCCGGAATCGATATAATCGAGCGAATCGTGTTTTCGATCGTCGTAAGCGTCATCGTGACGCCGCTGCTCGGGCTACTGCTTGACACCACTTCGTATGGAGTGCGACGCGTCTCGGTTGCGGTCGCGCTCACGACTGTAATCGTGGTCGCATCGTTCGTTGGAATCGCCCGCCGAGCTTCGATTCCACCGGAAGAGCGATTCAGCATCTGGCCCTATCTCGCTGAACAACGCCAACAAATGAAATCGGCGTCTGGGCCGGCCATCGCCGCGAATGCGATGATCGTCGTGTTCCTTCTACTCGCTGTTTCCGGGGCGATATACGCCGCTCATGGAGCGGATGAAGGGGAGACGTTCACCGAACTCTACATGCTCTCGGAGACCGATGACGGTGATTTAATCAACGAAATCCCCGAGCAGTTCGTGAGTAATGAGACTCACAGCATCCATATCGGAGTCGGGAACCTCGAGCAGACAGAGACGAATTATACGGTTGTCGTGCAGCTAGAACGAGTCGACCACGATTCGGGGCAGGTCGAGGACGTGGAGCCGCTCGACCGTTACGAACGTTCTCTGGAACACGGGGATGAATCGGTGGAGGAACGCCAGTTCAACCCCACCATGCGGGGTGAGCGGTTGCGTCTCGCTGTACTGCTCTACAAAAACGAACCTCCCTCCGAGCCGACTATCGAAAACACCTACCGGGACGTGTACGCCTGGGTTGACGTCGTCGAAGGCGAAAGCGAATGAGATCCGTAAAGTGAGTCTGTGAGGTACGGTGTCGGTTTGCTGTGCCCGTTCGCGATGTGGACTTACCGGACGGCGTGCTGGCGCGGGCCGTAATCGGTCTCACCCGTATCAGACGGCTCCTCGCCCTCGTATAACCGTTCGAACTCCCGAACCATTCTCTCGATCGGAAAGCGGTCGTTCGCGGTGCGTGAGGCGGCGTGACCGATCGACCTCGCGAGTGACGGGTCGTCCAACAGCGAGGTGACCGCGTTCGCGAGCCGTCGCGAATCCCCAACCGGGACGAGAAGTCCGGTTTCGCCGTCCGTAATCAGTTCATCCGTGCCGGTCGCATCGGCCGCGATGACTGGGAGACCGGCGGCCATCGCTTCCTGTACCGCGCCGGGGAGTCCTTCGAAGTGCGACGGGAAGACGAAGACGTCCATCGACGCGAGGAGCCCCGGGACGTCGTCGCGGACGCCCACAAAGTGTATGGTTTTCGAACGGTCTAACCGATCGGCCTGCCGGCGGAGTGTCTCGCGCTGCGGGCCGTCCCCGACCAGCAGAAGCCGTGCGTTCGGGTGTCGTGATCGGATTCGCGGCCATGCGGCGATGAGGTCGTGGTGGCCCTTCCGCTCGACGAGCCGGCCGACGGAGCCGACGATGCGTGCGTCTTCGGGGACGCCGAGCTCGGCGTTCAGGTCGACTGGAGGCGCGTTCCTGTACTCGTCGAGACGGCGGCCGTTTCGGATGACGGTCACTCGGTTCGACGGTGCTCCGCGTTCGACGGCGAACGCGGCTCCGGCCGCTGAGTTCGAAACGATCGCATCAGCGGCTCGTATCGTCGCCGTGTCGACGGACGACTTCACCGGATTCGGATCGGTCGGGACGGCTCGAACACCGTTTATGACGGTCGTTTGCGGCGATACGACGCCCGCGGCTCTCGCTATCAAGTTGCCGACGAACAAAAACGACTGGAGTACGTCGGGCTGTTCCGATCGGACGGCGCGAAGGAACCGAAGCGGGGCGCGGACGTACTCGGTCGGATCGGACGCGCGATAGTGATACGGGTCGTCGATTCGGGTTGCCGTCTCGACGCCGAGCGTTCGGTGCCGGACGTCGTCCAACTCGTCGGCCAGTGGGTTCCGGTCGAACACCGTCCAAATTGTCGGGTCGAACCGCCGTGTGTCCAGTCCGTTGACCAGATTGACGAGCGTGCGCTCCGTCCCACCGACGGGGAGCGCAGTTATCAGATACCAGACGGACGTTCTGTTATCGCTCATTTCCTCACAGGAGTGGCGTCTACGCTGAGCTTCTCGGTGTCGTTCTCGAGGCTCTTGTAGTTGTGATACTTTTCGTCGGTGTACGCGCCCAACGCGTCTCGTTCGAAGGCGGCTTTGATCTCGTTGACGCCGTCACGAATCGTTCGATCGACCTCGAAACCGAGCATCTCGTGGATTTTGGAGAACTCGACCCTGTAACTTCGGTCGTCCTCCTTGTCGTGGTGGCGGTCGATCTCCGCGTCGGGGAAACAGTCTGCGACGATCTCGCCGAGCGTTTTGATGCGGTGGTTCTGCTCGTTCGACCCGACGTTGAACACCTCGCCGCTCACGTCATCGATCGGTGCTTCGAGACAGGAAATGAACGCCCGTGCGGCATCGGCCACGTGGACGTTCGGCCGATACTGCTCGCCACCGAAAATCGGGACGATTCCTTCGGTGTGTGCCTTCGCGGAGAGGACGTTCACGACGAGATCGAACCGCATCCGTGGCGAGAGGCCGTACAGCGTCGCCATTCGGAGCATGGTCGGCGCGAAGTTACCGTCCGCGAGTTCGAGTATCGTTTCCTCCGAATCGAGCTTCGTCTTCGCGTACAGCGACAGCGGATTGGTCGGCGATCGCTCGGTGAACAGCATCTCGGAGTCGTCACCTCTGCCATAGACGCTACACGTCGAGGCGAACACGAACCGATTGATCTGGTGGTAGTCACAGAGCCTCGCGGCCATCGTCGCCGCGTGGTAGTTCATCTCGAGGGTCTTTTGCGCGTCGAGACTGGACGCCGGGTCGCCGACTAGCGCACCGAGATACAGCACCGCGTCCGCGCCGTTGGTCGCCTGCGTGACCGCTTCTATGTTTCGCATGTCCCCTCGCATGAACGAGAACCGTTCGTGTTCGTACAGCGATCTGATACCGTGGTCGCCGTACAGCAAGTTGTCGAGAACCCGAACGTCGTATCCTCTATCGAGTAGCTGGCGGGCGATCGTCGATCCCAGGTATCCGGCGCCACCGATGATCAACACCGTCTGGACGCCGTTTCCGAACGTTGCCGTTTCGCCGATTCGACGCAGGTCGTCGGAAAGGTGGGTCACGTCGGTAACTCGGTCGTTCTCGTCGAGAACGGGGGCGAGCAGCGTTCCGTTCAGCCCCGCTCGCTCCCGAACCGTGTCAGCGGATACGTTCGATGCGATATCCGTTCGCGACCACGACTCGCGGACGTGTATCGCGTCCTCGGTCATGACCGCTTCCGCGGGGGCGTCGAGGTCGAGGCCGTCGAGAATCCCCCGGCGGATGTCCCCATCGGTGACCGTCCCGACGAGCCGGTCGTTCTCGTCGACGAGAATCACCGTCCCCTGTTCGTTGTGGTCTATCACTCGCATCGCCTCCGTCAGCGATATCGTCCGTGGTACGATGAACTGTGACATTGTTGTTGGTCGGTTTCGTTATCTGCGGTCACTGATGCTGTCTTCGATAGCCGTGACGATACGGTTCGTCTCCTCGGTCGAGAGTTCGGGATGCAGCGGCAACGAGAGCACGCGCGACGAGATATCGTCCGTCATCGGGAGCGACTCGCCACCTTGGTCGTGCGTCTCGCGGTAGTACGGTGTCCGGTGAACTGGCGGATCCCAGTACACCTTCGAGGCGATATCACGCGCTGCGAGCGTCTCGATGACGCCGTCCCTGTCGACCTCGCGGTCGAATATCACGGTGTATATTTGGTAGACGTGGCGGCCGTTCGTGCCGTCGGCGTGTGGCCACACACCACGAACCGATTCGAGCCCGTCGTTCATCCGTTCGGCGACCTCGCGACGGGCCTCGATCAGCTGCTCGGCTTTGTCAAGCTGTGCACAACCGATACTCGCTGCCAGGTCGGACAGCCGGTTGTTGGTGCCGAGCGCGACGTACTCTCCGGTGCTCGGGTCGTTGAAGTAGTCGCCCGAGACGCGACCGTGCGAGCGGTAGAGGCGCAGCTTCCTGGCGACCTCCTCGTCGTCGGTGAGCACCGCACCGCCTTCGCCGGTCGTGACGACTTTGTTCTGACAGAAACTCAAAACCGCGCTGTCGCCGACCGTCCCGACGGTCGCTTTTTTGCTCGTCGCTCCGAACGACTCCGCCGCGTCCTCGATGAGCGTCAGCCCGTGTTCGCTCGCGACTTCGGCGAGTTCGGTGATCTTGCACGACGCCCCGTAACAGTGTACCGGCAGAATCGCGGCCGTGTCAGCCGTAATTCGTCGACGAACGTCGTCGGGGTCAAGCCCGAACGTCTCCGGCTCGATATCGGCGAAGACGGGTTCGCCGCCTGCCAGTCGAACCGCGTTCCCCGTGGCGATGAACGTGAACGAGGGGACGATTACTTCATCGCCCTTCCCGATACCGTGTGCGGTCAGCGCACTGACGAGTGCCGTCGTCCCGGAGTTGACCGACACCGCGTGTTCGCGGTCGAAGTACCGTTCGAGTGCCGTCTCGAACCGGTCTACGTACGGCCCTTTCGTCCAGTAGCCGCCTCTCGTAATCGAATCGATCGCGTTCTTCACCTCGCGCTCGTCCCAGTAAATCTCGAACAGTGGAATTTCGTCGGTCATCGCTGTGTGCCTCCCCCCGATTTCGGCTCAGTACGCCTAACGGTGTCTCTGGGTTGTCTTTTCGTAACGGTGTCTCTGGGCTTCGGCTCTTCCTCCACGCGGGCTACGTCGATCGATTCGCCCAGCGGGCGCACTCGACTGCGGTCGTTTCGTTCGGTCTCGTTGACGGTGTTCGGATCGTTATTCATAGATCGGTTGTGTTTTGGGTCGGTCACGGTCGAGTAGCGAGTAGAACTCCGCTGTCGTCTCTTCGACGGTTGTCTTCCATGAGTATCGATTACTCGCGCGACGACGTGCCGTTTCACCGAGTTGCCTACGTAACGTGTCATCAGCCAGGAGTTCGTAAATCGCGTCCGCCAACGCTTCCGGTTCGTTGGCCGGGACGGTTCGTCCGACGTCCGCTACGACCGACCGAAGCTGCGGGAGGTTCGTCGTTACTACCGGCGTTCCACACGCCATCGCTTCGAGCACGGTACGCGGGAATCCCTCGTTGAAGCTCGGCAACGCGAACACCGCACTCTCGTTGTACAACCTCGGCAATCGGTCGTTCGGGACGGTGCCGGTGAACGTCACCTTCGACGCCACGCCTTCGCGTGCGGCGAGGCTTTCGAACCACTCTCGTTTCATCCCGTCTCCGACGATGACCAGGCTCGTATCGGGAACCGCCGAGACGAGTTCGGCGAACGCCCGAAGCAGCACTCCGATACCCTTCCCTTCGATAAGCCGGCCGACGTAGAGGATCTGTGAGCTGTTTTCATCCACTGACATCGGCCGAAATCGCGAGCAATCGACGCCGTTGTTGATTACTGAAACGGGCGCACTCACGCCGAGTTCTCTGAGACGCCGTCGGTCGGTGCCCGTATAACACAGCACTCGGTCGGCCGCATTGAGTGTGAATCGGGCCACGGTCGGAAGGTAAAGTCGCTGGAGCCAGTCGGGCGCTTCCTGCGACCGGATACCGTGATTCGTAATCACCAAGGGTGTGTCGTCGAGATACGAGAGTGCTGCGACGATGTTCGTCGAAAAAAAGAGGTGCGAGTGTGCGTGGATGATATCGTACTGATCGCTCACGTCCAGAACCGTCGCCGCGATTCCGGGACATATGCTGTTCCCGCTCGGCTTCAGGAACGCTTTGTGTCTGTGAACCGCGTATCCGTCCCGGCGCTCTCGACGCGGGAGTTCGTGCTCGCCGTGGTCGGACGTCACTACCGTTACATCGTGCCCCGACGCCGCCTGCTGCTCTGACATGAGGTGGACGTGAACACCGAGACCGCCGGTGACCTCGGGGTATGTATCACTACTCACGCGAAGAATCCGGAGACGGTCATCGTCGCCTGTGGCGTTCATCGGCCGGGCTCCCGATAGCGTTGAAACTCATCGAACACGACGTCCAACACGAGTCCGACGGTCAGAAACACGCCGCCGATTATCGATACCCAGTTCCCGAGCAGTAGCTGCAGCGGGTCGACGGCGCCGCCGCCGGTGGCCGTCCCGAGCGCGTAGAACGTGCCGCCGAACAGCAGTATCGCTCCCGGAACGCCGAAGTAGAGCAAGGGATGGCGCCGGCGGATTACCCCGATCACGAATCGAAGCACCTCCACCCCGTGCCACAGCGGATTCGCCGTCTGCCCGTCGATGCCCTCGTATCGCACGTCGATCGGCGCTTCAGTTATCCGTAACCCGTTACGTGAGGCGTCGTATATCATCTCGCTTTCGATACTGTAGCCGTCCGAGTCGGTCGACATCACCACGACCGTCTTCGGCGAGAGCGCTCGAAATCCGCTTTGTGAGTCGTTGAGCTGCGTTCCGGACGACGCGTTCGTGGCTACGTCGAGGAGCCGCTGCCCGACCCGTCGGTACAGGGGTGTCTCATCGCGTGCACCCTCGCCGGCGTATCGGCTCCCGATAACGAGGTCGGCGTCGCCTTCGAGGACGGGGTCGACGACGCGTGGGATATCGTTCGGGGTGTGCTGTCCATCGCCGTCGAGAAGCACCACCGCCCGATACTTCCTCGTCTCGAGGTACTGCAGCAGCGTCCGGATTGCGGCACCTTTCCCTTCGTTCGTTTCGCGCATGAGCACCGTCGCCCCGGCGGCGGCGGCTATTTGTGAGGTCGAATCGGTGCTCCCGTCGTCGATAACAACGACCTCGTCGACGAACCGCGACGCCGAGACGACGACGCTTCCGATGCTTATCTCCTCGTTGTACGCCGGGATTCCGGCGATGACTCCACCGTACTCTCCACGGAGCTCTTCGTCCTGTTCCGTCCGTGAGTTCGACCGTTCCCGGTGTTCCTGTTCGCCCTTGCGTTCGGACACCCGGAGTTGTGTCATGAGCTACTCCCACCGTTCAGTGCCGATTGTCTCGCGCATGAACGTGTCATCAACAGGGTAGCTTAAATATCGATTTAGCTCGTTACATGTGGAATGTATCCGTTTGGATGCACGAACCAATATTCAATGACTTGTCGATATGAATAAATGATACCGATTATCTTCAACGGCGAGATTTCGTTTCTGTGGCCGTCCCGAACGATTTCGCGTCGAATCCGAGGTGCCCTCCGCACCGGATGCCTACGGATTCCGATCCGAGTCACGGTCTGCAGGCCACGGTGTCGGCGAACTAACGATTCTGTTGATTCACCGTCGTTTCGGTCTCTCGCGTGTGTCGGTTCGCGCGGCTACGCGGTGACCTATATACAGGCGATTGCCCGTCTCGCTTCGATTCTCTCCCGTTCGAGGCCTGACGTGGACGTACAGAATCGCTACGTAAATGTAGATATTCTACACTCATCTGGGGATAACGCTCATATCCTTCATCGCGAAACCTCCACGACACGATTACATGGTAACTCGAATCGACTATGAGTAACAGCGTGGATGAATCCCAAATCGATGTTCGTGCCCAAAATCGACCGATGCCCAAAGCACTGGTACACGTCAAGATCCTCGACGCGGCGAGCGCCCGACCGGAGGCGGCGATTGAAGAGCTCGCGGCCGATGTCGACGGGGCCTCGATGGAGCTCGTCGAACGGGTACTGCAAGAGTACGGCGATCCGGCGACCAGTGAATCCACAATCGAGCAGGATTTCGCGGCCACGGACGACTCGAGAGGCGAACGTGTGCCCGAGCCATCGAACGAACGGGAGAGCGAGGAAGCGATGGACACCGAACAGACAGACGCATCAGCGACTACCGAACCGGCCGAGGAGCACGAGCCGACGGAGGAGATGGAGCGAACGACGATGACGACGTCCGACGCGGATGCTGGCCTCGAAGACGCCGACGCTTCACAAAGCGGGCAATCGGAATCCGTCACGGCCCCGTCGACCGACGACGTCGAACCGGTCGAGTCGACGCCGACCGGAGGGCATGACACGGAGTCCATCGCTCTCGAACGGCTCCCGGATCTCGACCGACTCTCCAGCAAGCAGGTGAAGGTGCTCCGCGCGATTCGTGAGCGTCCACACGCGACCCAGGCCGAGCTCGCGGAGCTGTTCGACGTCAGCCGGGCAACGATCAGCCAACGAGCAAACGGAATCGAAGGATTCGACTGGATGAATCGCCGAGAAATCGTCGATGCCATGTTCGACGACACCGAACCCCTCGCGGATGGCGACGGACGGTACGACGTCTTCGAAGAACTGGCTACAAACATCGATGACCTCGCCGAACGTGTCTCTGCGCTCGAACGATCCGTCGACGAAGCGTCCAAGAACCGTCGCTCCGCCTTCGAGGATCCCGAGCTCACCGGAACGGTCGTCAGAGCCTGTATCGACTCCGACGCCGTCACAGAAGACGAGGAGATACGGATTATCGCCGAACTAATCGAAGCAGGCCGTTCGTAGCGCTCGTGGCCTCTGTCGTTGGCCGTACTCTCGATCGACGGCTAGCGACCGCCGCTTCGCACACTCCGCAGTGAGATTCACTCCACGAAGGAGGAGCACCGAATCGCACTCACCGCCTCTCTGTTCTGTCCTTATGACCGATTTACGTCTGGGAGTTCAATAGATGAACGCACACCTCACGTCGATGCCCGTCGTTGAACACCGATGTGTGACGTCATGTCGTGCCGACCGCGTCATGGTCTACACCGAGTACGAACGCGTCTCCCCTCGAACAGCAGTTCGTTTTTCCCTCGCGTTCGGTGCGTTTAGAAAAAGAACCTTACTACGAGTAACCAGTTTCTACCCCCACACTGCACCCGGATACCGACGGTGCACTGTAGTCATCATCAACCCTCGGATTCAGCATGACTACCGTTGTCGAACGAGCGCACCGATACTATGATTGACGTGCTTTTGACCGTCGTATCCGCACCCGTCGCAAATCAATCGAATCGGACGCCGAAATACACTCACAAATGTACTTATGTTATATAACTGGATGTTTCGTTCACGGACTGTTCAGCCGATCGTCGACAGTTCCGTGGCTCGGGCGGAACGTGAACGAGAATTTACGCCGATAATAGACATTAATAACAACTGTGGTTCTGTTGCGCTTAGTAAATCATTCTCCGCTCGAAGAGATCCTTCGAAGCGATTTCTGGTTCGAAATATCCAGATTCTTTGAAAACGCGCCGAACCGTCCGTCGTTCGAATAGGCAATCGAGAGAGCGTACGACTATACTGTTAACCCGATAATGTCCGTATTCTCACCCATGTCAGTGCGACCTCCCAGTAGGCATACGCTCAAGAAGTATCGATCAGGCCTTCCGGAGGTGGACTCTCCGTGACCTGAGTACGTAGATAATCCGGATTTACAGAACAACGATGGCACTCTCTTATACAATGTAATCGTCGAGAACCGCATCCAGGGGCTCTCCTCGAATTTTACGGTACGATTGGTGTATATCGACCTCAATGATATCCACGAATCACGATTGCGATTAAAGTGATTATTTCTCTCAAGTTCAAGAGTCGGAATAAAACGCCCATTGTGTAAATTCGATGTTTTATTACCTGACAATTCAATTATTTTCTGATAATTATAAAAACCTCTGCCTATTTTTGGTCACCTACATATAACAATATGCTCTCCGTCAGTACGGTTAATCGCAATGTCGAAGGAGAGTTCAAACGGTCACGAGGATGTAGAGACATCGAAAAGCGCCTATCGCGGCAGAGATCTGAAACGTCGGACGTTTACCAAAGGAGCCGGGGCGAGCCTCGCGCTCGCGAGCACGCTGGGTGCGATGGGTACCGGCGTTGCGCAGACCGACGATGACGATCCTGGGGATGATGATGCGGATACGGATACGGACATGGATCAGGATCACCAGTTCCGGCAGATGAACAAGGAACTGTACGTCGCAGCGCTTGCTGCTAATCAAGCTGAAAACGGTGACCAAGAGAATCAAAACGGAGGGGCCGGGGTTGCTGTCTTCGAGGCTCCGGAAGAACAGGTCGATGATGATGGTGTAGGAGTTGACGATGAGGATGACGATGACAACGGTGTAGGTGTCGATGATGAGGATGAGGATGACAACGGTGTAGGTGTCGATGATGAGGATGAGGATGACAACGGTGTAGGTGTCGATGATGAGGATGACGATGACACCGACACAGAAGTTGGCAATGGCGAAGAACACGAGGTCGATAGCCTCGATTACCACGTTTTCATCATGGATGCGGACAACGTCAGCCGGGTCACTCTAAATGACCATACTTCCGATGAGGAAGTCATGGAACTCGCCGACCTGAGTCAGGACGTCGACGATGAGAACGACAACGGTGTGGGCGTCGACGATGACGATGAGAACGACAACGGTGTGGGCGTCGACGACGAGGATGACGATGACAACGGCCAGGACACCGATAACCAACAGGGTATCTCCGGAACGATCGAGGAGCCGATCGTCGTGACGGGTTCCCTCGGTCAGAACGGTGTGGGCGTCGACGATGACGATGAGGATGACGACGAGAACGATGAACTCGACCTCGAGGACTTCCGTCGAAATCCATGGAACTACTACGTAGCCGTCTATGGTGACGACAACGGACTGATTGACGACGACGACAACGACAACGATAACGACGACAACGATAACGACGACAACGATAACGACGACAACGACACTCAGAACGGCGAGCCTATGCTTCGCGGTCGGGTTACGACCGGATTGCTGGAGGGCGAGGAGGAACCTGGTGACCGGGTCTCCGACGATGACGATACGGACGTCGACGACGATGACACGGATGTTGGCGATGACGACGATGACACGGATGTTGGCGATGACGACGACGACACGGATGTTGGCGATGACGACGACACGGACATTGGCGACGACGATGACGACGACGACACGGACATTGGCGACGACGATGACGACGACACGGATGTTGGCGATGACGACGATGACGACGACGGCATATTCGACTAAAGCCCGTCTCCGCCGCTTCCATTTTTTGGCTACGATCGACGTCGTTACAGGAGCCTCTACGTCGTTTTTTGCGGATGACTCTGACCGTACAACCGTTGTGGAATCTCTCCGCAGCGCTACCTCTTAGCCCGAGTATATCGATATACACACGGTTGAACGAACACTAGGTCTCCAGATGTTCACTCTCGATTAATAGAAATGACGGTGATAGTACCGCTCGGCCCGGATTCGACCACGAACGGCTTCATCACGCAAATGCCTGTCGAGAACGTACACGACGTAAATCTCACCGTCGAAGAGGCCATTCTGCGATTGCGACGCTCGACGCCGCGGAGGCGGAGCACCAAAAGGGCAGCCGCTCTCTCACCAACTCGAACGTTCCGTTCGCCCCACAGGACATACGAGTCGGGCGGCCGAAAAACCGCGACCGATGCCAGCTGTCGATTCCGATTCGACCGACCGAAACCGTTTTTATATCCCTGCTTCTCGAATCGCTGATCGATTACAGCCGTGTCCCTACGCCGCCCCGCCACGAGAGTATCGAGTCCTTCACCGGCGAGCCAACTAAAAAAGGCAGCTACTTTATCGGGATTACTGACGATGCACGACGCGGCGGTCGCCTCCGTGTCCGATTTGACGACGACTCCGAGTCCGTCTCCTTCGACCGTCTCGAATGCGTACTCATCGGAATTATCACCGCCGATGTACACCGGCAACTACTGTTCCTCTTCGGGGATGAACCGTTCTCGAAACATTTCGACAGTATCGGCCTTCCCAGTCGATATCCGGTCTGAGTTCGACTATTTTCTCCCCGCACGTGACGCAGAGCGCGCCGTTCTCGTCATGTTCATCCAGCGCGCTCCGAATGGCTCCGGTAATCTGTTTGATATCCTCTCCAGTCTGCCGGAAATGGGCTGCCGCGGTCGTTCCCTTGTTCTCGACGAATACGCCGTCACCATCGAAAGACCGTCGCTCGACGGCCTCGCACACGTCGGAGAGTACGTCGAGCGTTTTCCGACCGGCGGTTTATATCAATCGCTTACCGCCCTCGTACAGTTCCTGGCCGTGGTTACCCACGCAGTAGATGTTCTCAATCGTCACACGCTCGCGAACATCGTTCATCTCGCGCCCGCTGACCACTGCGATTTTCTCTTTTTGGTAATTCGCGAGCATTTCGAGTGCATCCTTCGCCCCGTCTCGTATCTCCGCTCGGGCATGCTCGTCGACGATCTCCGAGATTGTTCCATCGAAGTCGGTCATCACGAACAGGCCGTCTGCGGCGATGGCGTACGGAAAGCGGACGCCGGTTACACCCCCTCGGAGGGATTCTTCTGCAGTCGTCTCGTCGTCGACGCGGACGACCCTGGCGAGTTCGCAGCGGGCGCTCTAAATTAGTAACAGTGGTATACCTGTTACGTTTGGTAACGTTGCCTTACATCTCAATGGTCTATTCCACGAAAACTTTGCTCTCTATAATCGCTTCTTTTTTCGAGGTGAGTGGTATCCTCGAACGGTAAGATCGTTAATCTGCGCTTTCGTTGGAATCTCTTGCAGGTAGACCGACGAATCGCTACTGGCAGGCCGACCGTTCGGGGGAGATCAAATGCGTTCGTCTCTCGAGTCGTATCATCGCTTTCTGACGAACGACGAGGCGAACGGTCTGCGATGTGTGATTAGAGATAACTTCGATCCCACTCGTCGGGGTTGTGCACGTTTCCACAGTCTTCACAGACGACTTTGCCGTTTCCGTCGATCGAATCGGTAAACGACCCGCAGTTCGTACAGTAGAATCCGAAGCGCTCCTCTCGACGTTCCGTTTCGAACACGAGCAAGAACGGTGCTTCGTCGCCGGAGATGGACTCATTCGGATCGATATATCTCGGCTGTCCCTCGACTGTTATCTCTTCGGACTCCGGAACGGTGTATTCTTCATCCGTCCGTTCCTCAGCGAGGTCGCTGTAAACTTCCGCGCTGAACGTCTCTTCGCCGAATTCACGATCGATTTGATCGACGGGCCCGAAATCGAACTGCTCGAGGAACTCGCCTCCCTCCTGATTTTGCGATAGCACGATCGCTTGGATCTCTGCTACGCTACGCTCTCGCAGGTCGGCGATCGTGCGCTCTACCAGTTCCGTCCCGACCCCTTGTCCGCGTTCCGTCGGATCGACGTGAAGCCAAACCATCTCGCCGCGTTCGTCGGATTCGATTTTCACTTCCACGAAGCCGAGCAGGCTATCGTCTCGCTCTGCGACCAGCAGGATTCGGTCGTCGTCGTCGTCGAGGCGTGCCGTGATGCTTTCAGCTCCGAGCTCGGCTTCGACGATGGTTTCTATGTCTAGCGGACTGAACGCGTACGAAGCTTGGAACGATTGCTCCGCGATGGCTTGAATACGGTCACTATCGCTCTTTACTGCTTCGCGTATCTCCATACTACGGGTTCACTCGTGACGGTGATAAGAACTCCGGTGGTCACCCACACCACGCGTTCGAAAGAACGGATCTCCGGCGAAGTGAGTGATCTGAATATTGTTCGGTGGCGGCCGCAGCGGGGCCCGGATTAGTCATCACTCTCTGGGAGGGATGAACGGGCCGACGGAAGTGGTTTGTCGAGCGATCGTCGCTGATTGAAGGGTGTAGGCAGCAAAGAGAGCAAACGGGGAGGCGATAACGCCGATACCTAGTGTGACGACGAGCGGAAGGGTCGACGGTGAAATAGTGGTCGATCCGGTTTGGTACAAAAGCGTGAGCGAGATCGAGGTCACGAGAGCGACCACCCCCGAGTACACGATCAGCCGAGACAGTGATGCGTAATCCTGCTGGAGTGCTATCGTCTTGTAGAACTGGCGAACGATGGCGATCGATTCGAACAGTTGATCGATTGCCTCCAGTTCCGTTCGGGCGTCATCCGGAAGGGTTGCCGCGTGTTCGTTCTGCAGGTGATGAACTGCGTTCATGTTCAGCGCGTATTCGGGGCCGAGTACGACACAGAGCGAATCGGTAACGGTCGGATTCCCTTCGAGGGACGTCTCGATACTCTGCCCGTATTCGACGAAGTCGTCTAGCGCGTTCGTGACTTCGGCTGGCGGGTGCCACTCGATCGATTCGCTCAGCCCGAGGAGTTTCGACGTTCGATCGCTCAGCGTAATCGCAATCATCGAAAGAAACTCGGTCGGATCTGTCGGACTCGAGGGGCGCTCGGCCAGCGCTTCGACACCCTGGCGCAGGTCGCGTGCTCCCTCGAGTCGATCGGCCAACACGTCCGGCGTCCCGAACACACGTGAGAGGATGAGCTGGTTGATCGAGAGCGCGATCGTCACGAGAGTGACGACGCCGGAGGTGAGTCCGCTTCCGAAAAGCGTCGCCGCGAAACTGTTCGGGCCGACGGCCAACACACCGCTCCAAATCAGGGCTCCGATGAGACCGGCGACCCCGATGACGATCCCGGCCGCGACTCCCCGCCGATCCCCTTCAAGAAGCACCCAGGCCGCCGCGCGCTCCCGAAGCGTCTCCTTCTCCTGGACGGAATTCGCCGTCTGAATCTCGAAATCCATGCCCTATGTACGCACAGCGCTCGGATAAGTGCAAACGACGTCGAGAGAGCCCGAGTACGAACGAGAGATCGTTCGTGCGAAGCGAGACGCCATCAGGGTGATTGATTCGGCGTGCCTCACGCAAACGACCGGTTAGCACACGAGGATATATACTGCTGGATGCCCTCGTTCGAGTCGGGCCAATGGTAGCAATAGACGCTCGGTCAAGAGAGCTGAGAAATTTGAGTACCGCTTCGACGCTCCTCGACGCTGTATTGGAGTTCACGAAAGGGCGACCGAAAAGCGGAGTTCTCCTTCTCGGAGCCGCCGCGGTCTCCACACGCCTTTCGGGATTCGGAACGATCGTCTCCGTTCTCCTTCGGCTGTACCGACGACTCCGCTAGCGCCGCCGCGACGAACCGATCCGAATCGGTCTCCTCGCGAACTCGCACGTTTTCCGTGGCGTAACGGTCGTCGACAGCTCGGTGACCGAACAATTCGATCGAATCTCCACTTCACGCGTCGGGACGGCCGTAATAGTCGTCGTACACCTCGATCGCCGCTTTGAGCGAACCGACGATGATCGGACCGAAGAACAGTCCCATGAACCCGAACACGGAGATCCCGCCGAGGACTCCGAGAATGATGACACTCGATCCGATCGTCGCGTATCGGTTCACCAACACGGGACGCAGATACTCGTCGGAGATACCGACCACGAACGCGCCGTAGACGAACAGCGCGACGCCCGAGAACGTACTCCCCGTCGAGACGAGATAGGCGCTCGCCGGAGCCCAGACGGCAAACGTTCCTATCAAGGGAATCAACGCGAGCAACATCATTATGAACGTCCAGACAATGGCGTTCGGAATGCCGACCACCGCGAGTCCGATTCCGGCGATGATACCCTGAATAATGGCGACGAGGACGTGACCGATTAGGACAGCACGGGTGATATTGGTGATTCGCTTCAGTAACTCGTCCGTGACCGAGGTGCGCAGCGGCGACACGTCCCGAAACCACGCCACGAACCGGTCGGCGTCACGGACGAAAAAGAACAGCAAGAACAACAGTAAGCCGAAGCCGATGAGAAGGTGTACCGTGGTTTCGACGGCGGTGACCGCACCGCTGAAGACCGCCTCGCCGATACGTTCACCGGCGGATCTGATGAATGCCTCCAGATCGATTTCCTGGCCGGTGTAGGTCTCGATTGGATTTTCGAGGGTTTCGAAGTCGAACTCTCGCTCTTCGAGATCACGGACGTAACTCAAGAGGGCGCTCGCGACGAACGCAAAAATGAGCACGAACGGGAGTAGAATCGTGAAGACGCTCCCGATTACGAGGCTCAACGCGGCGAGGGTACCGCCGATTCGCGGTTCCAGACGACGCTGGAGCGGCCGAAGGATGAACGCGAGCACCACGGCCCCGAGGACGAACTGAATGTACGGAAAGACGATGATTACGGTCAACACCAGCAGGAGACCGATGAATCCCAACAGCAATCCTTTGTCTAGCTTCATGAATTCACGTGAACAGCGGTCGCTTCTCGAACTGACTTCTCGTTTCCGATCGGTGAAGGGCGACTGCGTCGTACGCTGGCCGAGAGCACGCGTCGCACTCCGGTAGATAGCTCATCATACGCAGAACACAGCCCCGAGAGAAATAAAAGATGACTTCGAACGTCGATCCGCAACCACCGGGTACCGGCGCAAGCGATCGGTTTCAAGAGTTCGAGCAGTCCACATCAGCCGTCGGACGCTTCGCGAGCCATCTCACCTTCGACGCCATCCGGTCGGAATATCTACTCTCCGCGAAATACGATAGGGGCGTCGAGATTCCATCGAACCTGTTAGGAAGCGTGAGTCGGCGGAGGTTACGAACACCCCATCGTTCATGCGCATTGATAGCGAACACTGTGGCAGTGGTCGCAAGTGACCGAGAACGAAACCGGCAACGAGAGTGCCGACCGATCGGAGAACGCAGAACAGCACAGCATCAGCGGCGGACACGAAACGGAGGTCGATGGTGCGAGTAAACGGAGACAGTTAGACGAGAATCGAAGGGAACCGAACGAAAAGTACCTGACGACCGATCACGGCGTTCGCATCGACGATACGGACAACTCGCTCACGGCCGGAGAGCGTGGACCCACCCTGATGGAGGATTTCCATTTCCGAGAGAAGATGACTCACTTCGATTACGAGCGCATCCCAGAGCGGGTGGTTCACGCCCGCGGAACGGGCGCTCACGGTTACTTCCAACCGTATGAAGATCCCGATCTGGGTCCGTACGACGATATTTCTGATCTCACGAAGGCGTCGTTTCTCGCCGAATTCAATCGCGGATAACGAGCCCGTAGAGGCCACAGAGGAGGAAGGAGCGTACGTGCACCACACCGAGAAGGTGGATGGAAGGAAGATTCGACAGCGAAGCGATAGCTTCTCGAACCACTTCAGCCAAGCGCGGCTGTTCTGGAACAGCATGTCCGAGGCGGAGAAAGACCACATCGTGGACGCGACGCATTTCGAACTCGGGAAGCTGGAGCGCGATGCGATCCGTGAACGCGTCGTCTACGAACTGTTCAACAACGTCGATCACGACCTGGCGGTTCGAGCAGCCGAAGGGATCGGTATCGAGCCGCCCGAGGAGCCGGGAGCGATGCTTCCGGATCACGACAGGGAGTCACCGGCACTGAGCCGGGAAAACACGGTGAAAGACACCATCGAAACGCGCCGCATAGCGATTTTGGTAGCCGACGGCTTCGACGACGAACAGTTCGGGGAGGTAAAATCGAACCTCGAAGAGCGGGGGGCGCAAGTCGAAGTGATCTCGAAACTGCTCGGTGAGCGGGCGAGCGCCGAAGGCACGACGGTGGCCGCGGACAAAAGCCACGTGACCACTGGCTCGATCATGTACGACGCGGTCTTCGTTCCGGGCGGCCGCGATAGCGTCGACGCACTGCTACAACAGGGCGACGCCAAACACTTCGTTGCCGAGGCGTTCAAACACAAGAAACCGATCGGTGCGCTCGGTGAAGGCATCGAACTGCTCGAAGCGATGGAGCTACCGGATCTCGGTATATCCGAGGAGGGCGGAGCGCTCGTCTCCGAACAGGGAGTGGTCACGGACGCCGGGGCAGACGATCTGGATTCGTTCTTCGACGCCTTCGAGAGCGCGATCGCGGAACACCGCCACTGGGAACGAAGCGAAACGTCCGTACCGGCGTAGTTCCCTCCGAGACGCCTCGTCCACGATCGGCGACTCACACCCGACGCGGCCGTCTCGAAACGACTGCCGCCGTCATTCGAGGAATCTTCGTCTTCGATCCCCACCGAGCCACGTCTCGGTGACTTCTTCGAGCGAGTCGCCGATCTTGTAGCCCTCGTATCCGAAGATCTCGGGATAGCCGTGTTCGGACATCATGATCGGATAGAACGGTTTCTCGGCGACCAATTCCCGTCCGTCGACGCTTGCGAAAACCGCTCCTTCCTGAACGCGTTCGAAGTTCTCGACGTACAGTTCGTACGTTTCACCGGGAGGTTTCCGGACGGAATCGGCCATGTAAAAAAAGTCCGGATCCGCGTCGGGAGGCTCGCCGGGAAGTGCGCCGACTCGCTTGAGGAACGCACACGCCTGATATTCGGCGATGTCGACCTCTCGACGGGAGTCTTCGAAGGCGAGTTCGATCTCGACGTTGACGCCGCACGCCGTGATCGTATGCTCGTTCATTCCTCGGTGGTCGACCACGTGCGGGACGGGCAGTCGTGCTGCTAACTCGAACTCGCGTTCGTGAGAGCTGTGTATGAGCGCGAACGGCGTGGGTCGAGATTGAGTACCGTGTAGCGAGAGGGTCGTACGGTTCTCGAGAAACTCACAGAGCCGGGCGGCAATCCGTTCTTCGCGATCGCCGTTCGAATCGCCCGGGAACGCGCGATTGAGATCCGAATCGAGATACCGTTTATCGGCGGCGATCGCGGCCGGATTGGCGAGCACGAAGGCGACGCCCCGCTTGAGGCTCAGGTCGGCCTCGCGAAGGCGACGAACCGCCCTGATACCGCTTCGCTCGTCGCCGTGAACGCCACCGACGATCGCGACCTCGGGCTCTCCTGGCCCCCGAGCCGTAACGTCGAAAAGCTCGAATTCTCTATCCTGCATACTGTCCGAAAGTACACGTGCGAGCGGATTAAAGACACCGACGAGATGAGGCCGGAGATGAGATACAAAGACGAAAGACTGTAGCAAATCAGAGAACCCCGAACCGAGGAGTTCGTCGAGGAGCTACGCTTCGGAACCGACGATTCGATCGGTATCGGCGATTCGGCACGATTCTCATCGAGGTCGGCGGACTCCGTGTTCCGATCTAATCGGTAGGGTCGCTCGAATACGACTGCCATCGTACTTGGGTTCGAGAAACGAAAGAGACGTGAGCCGGCGATCGCGTTTGGGTCGCGTTCGACGTGCGCTCGTTCGGTAATCCAGCGCGACACCGGTCGCAGAGAGGCACCCGTCTCCGTAACGTATCGTCCGAATCTGCGACGCCCTGAGACGGTATGACGCTACACCCCACGACCACCATCCGATATGGGGTGTCAGCTATCTGCCGACTTGTCGCTACTTACTTCGTCTCGAGAAACCACGTCTACGTATGGCGAAGCAACTAGACCTCGTCGTCGATCGAGGAGGCGCTCTGAGTTGGGGATTGCTGGCCGTAATCGTTCTCATCATCGCGTACGATCTCCTGACCGGCGGGTATCTCGGTGCGGTGCTGGGGCTCGGTGTCCTTCTCGTGATACTAGGACCGTCAGTCACGCACCGGGCGATGGACATACTGATTCCGTGGCAAGTGCTGCTCGTCGCCGTCGTCGCCCTTCTCGCACGACAGGCTATCGGTTGGGAACCGGTTCAGTTCGTCGGAAACTACCTCGTTATCGCGACCATCGCGCTCGTGCTCGCGGTTGAAATCCACAAGTACACCCGCGTCGAAATGAATCGACCGTTCGCGACGGTGTTCGTCGCGATGGTAACGATGACCGTCGCGACCGTGTGGGCACTCGGACGCTGGTTCGTCGACCTCATACTCGGGACGGGATTCATTCCGAGCAACGAGACGCTGATGTGGGAACTCGTCGCCGCAGCAGCCGTCGGAATCGGAGCCGGTGTCCTCTTCGTCCGGTACTTCCGTCGGCTGACCTCGAAAGAAGTCTCGCTGTCCGATGACGAGCCGTCGGAGGCTCGAAACCGAGAGTCGGAAGACGAACCGCCAGCGGATTCACACGACCACGACGACCCGGATCTCTCTGATCGCCTCGGACTGTCCGAGCGTCGACAGCGACAGCTGGTTCGAGCGTTGCAACTCGGAATCGTGGCAACGATCGGTGTCGGCCTCTTCGAACTCGACCTCGCGATCGTGTTGACCGGCGTCTTCTCCCTCGGAGTCACGTTCCTTCCGGCGATCCTTCAACGAAAGCCCCGCGTCACGATGGACGTCGGCTTGGTGCTGTGGATCTCGACGACAGTTTTCCTCCACGCGCTGGGAACGGCGTTTCTGTACGGCGATAGCTTCTGGTGGCACAACGTGACGCACACGGTCTCGGGTTCGCTCGTCGCCGCGATTGGATACGGGACGTTTCGTGGCATCGACGAGTACACGAGTGCGGTTCGATTTCCGTCGCGGTTCATGTTCGTCCTCATCCTCCTTTTCGTCGTGAGCGTGGGCGTGCTCTGGGAGATCATGGAGTTCGCTACGGATGGACTCATGCTCGCGCTCGGAGCTGAGCCGGTGCTCGTTCAGCACGGGCTCGACGATACGATGACGGATATGCTGTTCAACACCCTCGGAGCGATCGTCGTCGCCACGTGGGGAACGGCGTATCTGACGGGTTTCGTAACCGATCTCCGTCGACAGTTCGACGACGGCGATGTCGAGGAGAAGAATCGATCCTAACAGCGCGTGCGGTGATTTACGAAACCCGTACAACGGCGTGACGACAGCCACACCGAATTTGTGTTCCGATACCGCCGAGACGAACGGCGGAGCACGCAACGAGTGGGGTGAGATGAGCGTGAGCGGATGCCCTCGTGCGTTCACGTTCCGATACACACCCTCGGCGATGAGTACGAAACATTGCCCGCCAGAAACGTCGGTCGAGAGGCTCTGGCTTTCGACCGTCCAAGAGCTGCGGTGAACCGCCTCGGAGTAAAACCCCGAGGCACACGGCCTGCTCCGCCTGTAGAACACTCGCCGGTCGCTCTTTCCGTCGACGTTTCGTTCAAAAAACAGACGTTACGACGAGAGAATCGCCGGAGGCGACGGGGTCGAACTTTCCGTCAGCCTCTCGACGTCGGTGCGGAGCCGCTGCGCCTGTTCGAGCCGCAGCCTCCGAGCCTCCGATTCGTCGAGCGTCGGTGGACCGTTCAATTGCGGTGAGAGCGGTTGATACTCCGAGAGATCGAACCCCATCTCTCGCAGGTAGTTTCTGACCTCGACGGTTCCGAGCCCCGAACGAATCGCCCGCTCGCTGAGCTTTCGAAGCTCGGAGAACTCCGGCAGCCGGATTCGGTCGGATCGAACCCCAGGGGTACCGTACTCGACCGGTTTGTCCCCTGTCTGAGAGACGATTTGGCCGACGTCGGTTGCGATCTGGACGATCTGACTCGGCAGTGCGGCGTCGGGGGCGCGCCATTCGACGGTCGGTTGGCACTCGTGGAGGCGGACGGGGTTCAACACGGTGTCCTCTGGCTCGAAGAACTCCTCGACGGTCTCGGGGGAGACGCCGCGTTCGCTGGAAAGTTGCTTGAAGACCTCGTACATGTGGTCGACGCGCTCTCTCCACTCTTCGAGGTCGTCCGCGTAGCTCCACAGATCGCAGTATCCGCGGAACTCGGGGCCGCACCTCTTTCTGTAAGCCTGTGCTCGGGAACAATCGCTCCCGAGCTCGCCGGAATAGTACGGCGACGTGCTCAACAGCGCGAGCGCGGGATCGAGCGCGGTCAAGACGTTAAGCTGGTCGATGACGTCGTCTTTCTCGAAGTGGACGTGCGTTCCGGCGCAGTTCTTCGCGCTCTGTACGCCGTCCCCGTAGATGGTCTCGAAGAGTCGCCCCCGCTCGGAGTGGGCCGGTGCGTCCGAAGCCGTCAGCGGCGTCCCTAGCGGAACGAGCTGTTTTCCTTCGGCGCTCGCCGCCCGTATCGCCGTTCGAAGCACCGTCTGAAAGTCGCGGCGCAACCCGAGTTCGTTCTCGTGTGGCTCGGTCTGTATCTCTACGAGCGGCCCGATAAACTCGGGTTCTATCCGCTCGTGCGCATCGGAGATCTCCTGTCCGTCGCACAGTCGTCCCCAGTGATCGATGACCCACAACTCCAGTTCGACGCCGGTTTTGATTTCACACATGATGTTTGACCGCGTACCTACCGGAGCGTACCAGTGATTTCTTCGACAGCCTCTGCCTCGGTATCGTAATCGATGATATCGAGAGCGGCTAACTTCGGCAGGTGGTTATGATTTAGCGAAACGTGAACGTCCTGTATCGACTCTTCGGTCACCATCTTCGAGTTGTCGCACGCCTCTTGGATGGTAACCTGTCGTGCCAGATTTCTCACGTCGATCGGCGTTGATTCTCGTCGCACCACGGAGAGAACATGCCGACGACGCTCGCTCGCCAAGCCGCTATACACCGCTTCTACGTCGACGAGTATCGTGTCGCTCTCGTCGACGGCGATTCCGGTCTTCGCTCGCGATTTGTTCCTGGACATCTTTCCATCTCCAACAGCCACTATCGTTGGAGGGTTAGTGAACTCCTCGCCTAACATAGTTGGGTCGAACGGACGTTTTAAACTGGGGAAGATACGTTCGAGAGTCTCGACGCCCTTGGGCGGAAAGAGCACGCGTAACTGAGACGCGATCGATTACAACGAATCTCCGGAATCGGTCGATTTGAGTTGCTTGTAACGAGGATTTATGTGGCTCTGTGATAATCGAGCAGTACGTGGAAGCCCCAAAATATCACTTCGAATGAAGTTCGGAACGATAGAAACGGTAGTTCGATACGAGAGTGGGTTTCGATTCGAAAGCGGTGGTCGAGCGGTAAATCGGCAGTCGGTGACGCGCTCACCTCACCTATAGAACGAGAGACCTCCTGAGCGAGGCCAGTGAGAAACCCGTGAAAATCCTGTTAATCGAGGACGACCCCGGTGACGTGCGGTTGATAGCGGAGCTGTTCCGAGAGGGCGGGGAACTCTTCCAACGCGTTGACGTGGGCGAATCCGGCGAACGCTTCCCGCGGATTCAACACGAAGCGCGATTATCGGAAGGAATCGAACGGATCGAATCGGGCGAGTTTGACGTAATCCTGTTGGATCTGAACCTCCCCGACAGTACTGGGCTCGATACGCTGACATCGGTGTTCGACGTCACGGAGATGCTGCCGGTAGTCGTCCTCATCGGACTCGACGATAGACAACTCGGAATCGACGCGATTCACCAAGGTGCCCAAGACCACCTCGTGAAAGGCGAGGTAACGGGCGATACGCTGGTGCGGACGATTCATCACGCGATCGAGCGCAACCGATTGGAGCGCGAACAGCGCCGCCGATGGGAGCAACTGGAGGCGCTCAATACTCTCAACCAGGTCGCTCAAGACGTCACTCACATCGTCATCATGACCTCGGAACGGGAGGAACTCGAGCGCGGGATTTGCGAGCGACTCGTCGCATCGGACGCCTACCGCGTCGCGTGGATCGGAGACGTGACGCGAGAGAGCGACCGAACTACCGCGCGCGTGGCGGCGGGCGCCGACAATGACTACTTCGAATCGGTTTCCATCACTATCGACGACGAGCCCGGCGAGGGATTGACCGGGCGAGCGATACGGATCAACGAGGTGCAGACCGCACAGAAGGTCTCACCCGATTCGAGCGACGAACCGCGGCGAGAGCAGGCGAAAACGTACGAGTTCCGATCGTCCGCAGCGATACCGATTATCTACGAAGGGATACGATACGGTACGTTACACGTGTATGCCGCCTCACCGAACGCGTTCTCGGAGCCGGAAACCGAGATTCTCACCCGGCTCGGCAACGGCATCGGTCACGCCATCGCCGCCATCGAGCGAAAAAACGCCCTCGTGAGCGACACCGTTCTCGAACTCGAATTTCAGGTAACCGGATTCGCCGACGAACTGGTCGCGTTCTCCGGGAACCATTCGGGCCGAATCCGGATTCAGAACCTGATCAGCTACGAGGAGACGGTTCGTGCATACGGAACCGCGTCCAGAATCTCCGAAGCGAAGTTTCACGAGGCGATCGCTCGAACCGAGTTCGTCGACGGCTACCGCAGTTTGCCGGCGGACTCCGACGAATCCACCTTCCGATTCGAGTTCGTCTTCACGGAAGCCCACCCGTTGTTCGAGGCGGTTGCGGCGCAGGGGGGTCGAATACATTCGATGAATATCGCCGATGGCGACCTTCGGATCGGTGTGGAGTTTCCGGGGGGAAACGATACGCGTCAGATGGTCGGAATCGTCCAAGAACACGTCACGAACGCCTCCCTCCTCGCACAGCGAACGATACAACGGTCCGAGAGCGGCGGCAGAAATCACCGATCGGTGCTCGGAGATCTCACGAAAAAACAGCGGAAAGCGCTCCAGACGGCGTACTTCGGGGGCTATTTCAACTGGCCTCGAACGAGTAACGCGGGCGAGATAGCAGAGCAGCTCGGAATCAGTTCCGCGACGTTCACCCAGCATCTCCGCACCGCCGAGCGGAAATTCTTCGACACCGTATTCGACGAATCTGCCGCCGAGATGGATACCGATCTATCGACGCTTCCCGACGGATAGACGGACATCCGTCGGTCCGGCAGCGTCCCCGTTTGGAAACGTTTTTAGAGTTCGATTTCGTCGAAATCTGAGTGTGGAATCGAATCTTCGAATACCGTGGACAGAAAACTACCGCCGTACGACAGTTACTAATTCAACGAGCTCCTGCCGCCTTTTTTTGGTTTCTTGGCGGATTTCTTTTCGGCCTCTTCTGCTTTCTTGGCGGCTTTTTCCCCTGCCTCTTCGGTCTTTTCGGACGTCTGTTCGCCCGCCTCTTCGACCTTCTCGCCGACCTTTTCCGACTCCTCTTCGATGCGGTCGGCGACCTCTTCGCCGCCTTCCTCGATCTTTTCGGCGGTCTGTTCGGTCGCTAGTTTTGTACGCTCGGCAACCGTACTCGTCGCCTCTCGGATCATCTCTGCCGGCCGCTGGGACTTCTGTAACCAGTAACCGAGTCCGATCGCACCGCCGACGACCAGTACCATCCGAGATATCCCCATTCCCTTCGATCGTTTCGCCGGTCTGATTTCGATCGTTTTATCGTTCGATTTGATCGCGTCCGTAACCGCGTCCGCGATCTGTTCATGCATCTCGCTCTCTGTGGATTTGGACGACCCTTTGAGTGTTGGGCGTTTCATTGCCATGCGTTGTGCCGTCGTGTTGCTCCAATAAACCAGTTCCCCCGTGACCGAGTATATGGCAACCATTGATGAGCCAACCGTTCCGACGCCACCTTCATTTCGGAGAACGCCATACAGAAGTCGCTGAGTTCGGACTGGGAACCGTGGTTAATCTCAGAGAAGCGTGACCTTATCGACTGAACGGTCTCTCGTCTTTATCCGTGAGCCACGCCTCAGTTTGGTTGTATGTCACAAGACCCCGGAGAGCGCCGTGAGGGACAGCTCTCGAGAGACAGAGATACCATCCGCGAGTGGGCCCGAGAACACGACGCCATCCCGATACGAGAAACCGAAGGGGAAGGAGAGTCCGGCCGATTCCGAATGGTTCCGAAGAGCGAGATGGGCGAGTCACATGAGGAGGTCGAATGGGAGGAGTTCTTCGACCAACTCGACGAGGGTGATCACGTGGTCATCTACCACGCCAAGGGCGACCGCGAGCTGTTCGAGATCGTAGGCCAAAGCAGCATCGCCAGCCGGTTCGACGACGAGGAGATCGAACAGCGTCTGATGGAAGGCGAAACCGTCACGAGTACGATTACCGAGACGACGGTGGTCGAAAGCGTCGTCGTCGAGGAGATCACCGTCGACAGCGAGCTCGTCGACACACAAATGGTCGACGAGCGTGTACTCGACGCCGAACTCCTCCGCCGGGAGTGTACGGACTGCGAACTCATCGACGACGAGACGGTCGACACTCGCGAGTGGCTCGCCACAGACCGGTATCTGAAGACCGTCGCTGGCGAGTCCCTGGAGTCGACGGAGACGGACAGCCGGGCGGGCGCGACGGAGCCGATGTCGATGAACATAACCGACGAAACCGAGACATCCACTCCCGACGAGGCCGACGCTCGGGGAACGGGAGCCGGCCCCGAAACCGCTGGCACGACGGCGTCCACAGCTGAGGGGACGCGCGTGAGCGAGGGTGAATCCGGAAGCGAATCGGAGACTGGAGCCCGGGACTTTCCCTTCCACGCCGAGCTCGAGGTCGAGGAGACGTGGGCGGTGACGCGGTCGTTCACCGAGGAGTTCATCGTCGAGAGCGTCGTGACCGATACCGAGGTCACCGGGGCCGATACCATCGAGGATTACGATCTCGAGGTCGAAGGACTCCACCGATCGATTCTCGAAAGCGGGATTATCAAAGAAGACGTCTCCACTGACGAGGCGATGGACGACTACGAGATTCAAAGCGAACTCGCCGAGCAAGACCGCATCACCACCACGTTCTCCCGCGAACGGTTCGTCGAAGACGAGATCGTCGACAGGACGCTGGTGACGGCCAGTCTCACGGAGCGCCGGCCACTCGAGATGGAGGTCGTTCGGACGAAACCGCTCGAAACCGCACCGGCGATTTCGGACACCCGACACGAGACGGAGACGGAGATGGGAGCGGCCTCCGATACCGGTAAAGCGAAAACGGCATCCGCTCACTCAGCTACGGATGAGGGGGCTGGCTCACGAGTCACCATCACCGATGACACGGTCGGCAATCCGGTCGTCAACGCCAAGGGGGAGCGAATCGGAATGGTCACCGAAGTCGAAGAAGGGGCGAAGGCGCTGTTCATCGATCCGGAGCCAGGGCTCACCGAGCGCATCCAGGCGATCCTCGGTTGGGGCGACGCCGACGACGACGACTACCGCATCGAGGTCGAGGCGATCAGTCGTATTACCGACGACCAAGTCGAGCTCAAATCACCCGAACAGCTCGATTGAGGCATCCCCCATCCTGGTGAAAGGCCTGCTGTGCGGTTTCTGTCACTCTCCCCCTCTCCGTCACGTCGGGTTTCGATGAGAGCCGAGCGCACCTACGGCAGGTTCGAATCCGCCTTCCGACGGACGGCGTTTATCGTCGCTCCCACGAGCACGACGATACTGGCGAAGTACAACCACGTGACGAACAGCAGGGCGGCACCGATCACGCCGTACGCTGCATATTGGCCGGCGTTGGTCGCGTATATCCGGAATCCGACCTGAAGAATCACCCACCCGATGGCGGCGAACACCGCGCCAGGCAGTGCTTCTCGAAACGTCACTTCGAGAGGTGGGAGGACGTAGTAGATCGGCAAGAACGCGGCTACCAACACGACGAGCAGTACGATGGTTCCGAAGAGGTTGGCGAACGGCAACTCCACCGGCAGTACCGAGAGCACGATACCACTAACGACGACGAGCGCGAGCGCGAGCGCGATTCCGATCGCGACGACGAAGGCGTTTCGAATCTGTTCGAGTAGCGACGTTTCTAGTGTGTTCATGTACACCTCGTCGAACGCCTGATCGATGCCGCGAAAGAGCCGTAAGGAACTCCACGTAAGCGTGAGAAATCCGACCACGGATGCGGCACCTCGTCCGGCAGTGTTGGCAAAGGCCTCCCGTACGAGATCTTGGCCCGAAGGGGAGAGCTGCTGGCTGAGCATGTCGGCCACTCGATCGGCCATCGCGTCCCCGCCGACGAACGATGCGACTGCCACCGCGAGTAACATGAGCGGAATCGTCGAGACAAACGCGTAATAAGCCATCCCTGCCGCCAGATACGTCAGATTTCGATCCCGTATGAGATCGACGACGGAACGAACGATCGATCCCGCCGCGTGAAGTCGAGTACGCATCGGCTAGTTCCTCTCGAGCTTCTTTTTTATACTCGACCTCGGTAGCATCGAGGAGACGCCCACGAACGGCGGTAACTGTGACGGGTTCACACACGATTTCGTGTAGCTTCCGTCGCGATCTGTTAGGTGATTCTCGTACATGCGTTCTCTCACGTACGTACTCAGCCGCTCCCGGTGGTTAGTTATGGAAGTTGTAAGACTAAAATTCCGCCCTTCAGGGCGAGGAGGATGTCGAGGGGTACGTCTCGACACGTGGCGACGACGACTGCTGACATTTATACTAGCCTCCCGACGAGACGAGTCGGCGACGTTCGCGTCTGATTTACGAAAAACGTGACGCCAACGCACACGCCTCCCAACGTGGGAGAAAACGTCACTGCAGAGCGGATGGTGCCGCGCTGGCGGTTCCCGGGTGTCGTAATCCTCGACGGAGACGATTGGGGTAGTTCGCTCTGTGAGAGAAGGATTCGACGTGCTATCGCACTGCTCTCCAATAAATATATATCTCTTCCCTCCCTTCGTTCGACAAACCCGTACATACACGCACAATGAGTGATTTAGAACGGTGGCGGAACCTGCGAAGTTGGTTTCCCGTGCCGGTTGATCGATGGAATCCAGAACTGATGCGGTGGATTCTGCTCGACGGAAATCGATACGCGGTCTCCGCGGTACTGCTCGTTTTAACGTTCATGTCCTTTCTTGTGGTAGGATCCGTCTGGACGTTTGAAATGCAGCGACTTCTCACCGAAACGGGGGCCGTCCAGTCGGTGCTCACCGCGTTCATGAGCGGTATCATACTCCTCGTCTCGATCGTCGTTTCGATCAACTCGATCATTCTTTCTCACGATATCACCGAAATCAGCACCCAAGAGGATCGCATCGAGGGAACCGTCGAGTTTCGGCAAGAGGTCGGTCGTCTCGCGGAAACCGACGAAACGCCCACGGACCCGAGTTCGTTCCTGTTGATGATGGCGGGAATAATAAAAGAGCGAGCGGGCGCACTCGACGACGTCGACGAAGACGTTGACGAAGCGTTCGAGAGCGATATCGGAGAGTACGTCGAATCGATTACCGAAACGGCAACCGGTCTCGAAGATTCTCTTCATCGAGCCCATGGCGGCGAGTTTCGCTCGCTTTGGCTCGGTCTGGAAACCGACTACGGTCCGATGATGAACGGCATGCGCGATTTCGCGTCCACTCACCAAGAGGGAATCTCGGGGCGAGAAGAGCAGTTCAACGAGTTAATACGCCTGTTCGAGCTGTTCGCGACCGGCCAGCAGTACTTCAAAACGCTGTATTACAACAACGAGATACCCGACCTTTCTCGAACACTGTTGATCGCGGCGCTACCGTCCATCCTCATCACTGCCTGGGCGATTCTCGCGATCGGCGCGAACATGCTCCCGAGCTTTTGGATACTCGGGCTGCCGCCTCTGCTAACTTTTATCGGGTTTACGCTTACGATCGCATTGTCCCCGTTTATCATTCTGACCGCGTACATGCTTCGGGTCGCGACGGTCTCTCACCGCACTGCCGCGATGGGTCCGTTCGTGCTTCAATCGTAGATCCAGCCTTCGAGATGGCGAACGATACACGTTTGAGTCGAAATTAACGCTCACTCGTACACTTCGCCAGGTCGCTCGCGTGAGCTCATCCACGTCCCGAGCGTCAGTCCATAGATGACGTGAGCGACGTGAAACACCACCCCTTCGTCCGGCTCTAACTCCTTCCCGAGCATCCGCTTGAAGATGACTTGCGTTCCAAAGACGGAGAGTGCAAGTCCGTACACCGCCGACAGCCCGATCGCCCCGAGGCGGCGGTCGCGCTCGTTTGTGAACGCTATCAGGCTAAACCCGACGCCGAACACGCCGCCCGCAACACCACCGTACAGAAAGTGCAACAGGAGGCCCGCTATCGGGTACTGTTCGGGCTCGCCACCCCGCACGAACGTCGCCCAAAACTCCGCCGTCGGGGGGAGCGCGCGAAAGAGCGGAAACCGATAGAGCGTCATCAACCCCGTTGCGATGAGGCCGCCGCCGATCCCTCGAATCATCGCACGGAGCACGTTCGATCGGGCGGCAGTGGGCCGGCCGAAATCCCGCTCCGGATCTCGTTGAGTTGAGTCTGGACTAACTGATGTCATCGCCGAGAGGTTCGCTCGGAAACAACATAACAGTACCCCAGACAGGATTGATCCGCACGTTCGAAGCTACGCCGTGTCCGACACCGAGTACGAACGTGTCTCATCGCAATCGGCGGTTCGTTTCTTTCTCGTGCAGCCTTTGTTTATAAAAATCACCTTATCGAGGTAGCCGGTATCTCTCCCCACACAGCACCCGATTACGCGATACCGGCCACGCCCGGTAGTCCCCGCCAACCTCGGGTTCAGCACGACTACCGCCGCCGAACGAACGCCGGTCACCACCATCGGTGTGTTTCGGTCGTCGTGTCCGCACTGGTCGTGCGTCAACCGATTCGAACGCCCGAATATACTAACTACTGCACTTTTGTTATTTAATTCTGTTTCCCGTCCGCGAACGGCCGCCTGGACAGCCAACAGTTATACGATTCGGGCGGTCATCGTGAAACATGAATCGATCAATCGCCGTCTTCGGTTGCGGAACGATCGGCACCGAAATCGCCCGCGCGGTCGCCGACGGAACGGTGGGCTTTAGACTCGAGTGCGTGTACGACCGAAACCCCGAGAAGCGAGAGCGGATTCAGGCGCTGTTCGACGAAGACGAACGGCCGACGGCCGCAGTGAACCCGAGCGAGCTGTTCGCCGCGGATATCGTCGTCGAAGCCGCGGGGGCTGGCGCGGTCGAAGCCGTCGCTGTCGATGCGCTTTCGGCCGGATGCGACTGCATGGTGTTGAGCGCCGGCGCACTCGCCGACGCGGCGCTCCGCGGGGACGTGTTCGAGGCGGCCGAGTCCGGTACAGGCCGACTGTACATCCCATCGGGTGCGATAGCCGGTCTCGATGCGGTGAAAGCCGCCGCACTGACCGGCGAGCTCGACTCGGTGTCGCTGACGACGACGAAGCCGCCCGCCGGACTCGACGGCGCGCCGTACATCGAGCGCGAGGGTATCGACCTCGACGGAATCGACGCGCCGACGACGGTGTTCGAGGGCCCGGCGACCGAGGCGGCCGTCGGCTTCCCCTCGAACATCAACGTCGCGATGGCGCTCAGTCTCGCGGGTATCGGCCCCGAGGAGACGACCGTCAGGATCGTCGCCGACCCCGGCGAGGAGAACAACGTCCACCGAATCGATGCCGACGGTGGCATGGGGACGATCGAAACGACGGTTCGGAACGTCCCATCGCCGACGAACCCGAAGACGAGCTATCTGGCGGCGGTTTCAGCGATAGCGAAACTTCGAAGCCTCGAAGCGTCGGTCGGGGTGGGAACCTGAACATTCGAGGGTTGGTAGACGGCCGAAACGGGGTGAATCGCGAACCCGTACCTCGGCGACGAGCAGCAGCGAGAATGACTCGCCCCGAGCAAATATTCAGTATCGCTGAATTCGCTGAGAATAGCATACTCTCCGTTAAATCAGGATTCTGGCGCTAACCGATGCCATTCTGTACTCATATCTGATTCGACGATGGCGAACAAATACTGTTTACACCGCTCTTCTAGGTGAAATTCGTCCGAACGATTGTACTCTCGTGGAACTTTCATGGCTGTAAAAACCACCGTGGCTGACGGTATCAAACCACATTATTGAGCTATCGTTGAAAAATGTGGTGGCGCACGACGTGTTCGTATCACAGATCCTTCTGCAGCGATATTTCGTATCGTTGCACTAATCCATGCATTTGCACCACTAATTTCAAATTCGTGCAGGGGCGTTTATATATTTCCAAACCAACACGCGGATTCTAGAGACGAATCTCGTTCAGCGATATCGAACGCTCTGTCCTCGGAGTTCTCTCGAAACCGTTTCGTCGACAGCGGTGACATTCGTTGTACGCCGGCAATACCGGCTCCAGTCGAAGGGCGGCGTCGGTATCTATAAATGTAAACACTTGTTACCGAATCACATGTATAGCGTAGGAGTCGACATCGGCGGCACGTTTACTGACTTCATTTCGTACGATATCGATTCGCTGGAGGTGAGGATAACCAAGGTTCCGTCGACTCCTTCGAAACCTTCGACCGGACTACTACGAGGGCTCGGAGACCTCGGCGTTGATTCCAGAGATATCGGACTGCTGCTCCACGGGACAACCGTCGCGACGAACGCTGTTCTCGAAGATGACGGTGCCGAGTGCGGTCTGCTGACCACGGCCGGGTTCGAGGACGTTCTAGAGCTGGGCTGGCGGGATCGACCGAATCTGTGGGGACTCGGCGGTGAGTACGAACCGATAGTGTCCCGCGACCGATGTCACGGCATTGAGGAACGCACCACTGCCGAGGGGGAAATCCTCAGAGAGGTCTCCGAGGAGGATGTCAGAGACGCGGTTCAGGCGCTTCTCGACGATGACGTGGAGGCCGTCATCGTCAGCTTTCTGCACTCCTACGCCGACCGCTCGAACGAACGACGGGCCGCAGAAATCGTCCGGGAGCTGTGGCCGAACGAGTACGTCGTCGAGTCGAGCGATATTCTCCCGGAGTACCGCGAGTTCGAACGAACCAGCACGGCGTGTATCACCGGCTACACCCAGCCGATAATCGCCTCGTACCTTGATGACCTCGAGAGACGCCTCGCAGCGGACGGCTTCGAAAATGACGTCCTCCTGATGCAGTCGAATGGGGGGATGACGACGTCCAGCGTCGCGAAGATACGCTCGGCGAACACTATCCTATCGGGCCCGGCAGCCGGGGCGACCGCCGCAGCGTATCTCGCGTCGGTCACGGGGTACGACGACGTCATCTCCTGTGACATGGGCGGGACTAGCTTCGACGTCGGACTGCTGCCAGGAGGCGAGCCCGTGACGACACAGAACACCGATCTCGACTTCCAGCGGCCGATTCGCACGCCGATGACGGACATCACCACCATTGGGGCCGGTGGCGGGAGCATCGCGACTGTGACTGATGGTGGCATCCTCGAGGTCGGTCCCGAGAGTGCGGGCGCCGATCCGGGTCCGGTCTGCTACGGTCGAGGCGGAACCGACGTCACGATTACCGATGCGAACCTGGTGCTCCAGCGATTGAATTCCGAGAATCCGATCGGAGGGGAACTTTCTTTGGACGTGAAGCTGGCGCGCGAAAAACTGACTGAGGACGTCGCAGAACCACTTGGGCTTTCGGCGGAAGGGGCCGCGAGCGCGATACTCGACGTCGGTGTGAGCAAGATGGTTGGAAAAATCCGCGAGGTGTCGATTGATAAGGGATACGACCCGCGCGAGTTCGCGCTCGTCGCGTTCGGGGGAGCCGGACCGCTCCACGCCGGCGAACTCCTCGAGAACGGCGACGTGCCGAGCGCCATTGTGCCGTACTATCCCGGCATTCTCTCGGCGATTGGCTGCGTTCTCGCGAACGTTCGACATGACCACGTCAGGAGCGTCAACGAACCGCTCACGGATCTCGAACTCGACGAATTCCACGAGACGATCTTCGAACTCAAAGCCGACGGGGAAGCGCTCCTCGAGGAGGGTGACTCCCCCGTCTCCGGCATAACGACCACGTATCAAAGCGATATGAAGTACAGCGGCCAGACACACACCGTATCCGTCGACCTCCCGACGGCTACCCCCGACCGCGCAGAGATGCGCGAGCAGTTCGAGGCGGCGTACCTCGCGAAGTACACCGAACCGGTCGACAAGCCGATTCGCATCGACAACGTCCAGGTCGCGACCGTCGGATTCGTCGAGAAGATGGATCTGCAGCGTCTGGTCGGTGAGGCGGCCGGCTCGGTGGACGAGGCAAAAAAAGCGAGCCGCGACGTGTACTTCGATGGCGAGTGGGTCGAAACGCCGATCTACGAGCGCAGTTGCCTCCCGCTCGGAGCCGTAATCGAAGGGCCGGCCGTACTCGAACAAGGCGATACTACGACCGTCGTGAACCCCGGATTGGCGTGTTCCATCGACGAGTACGGCAACGCCGTCATCGAGGCGGTGAGCGCGTGATGTCCGATTTCGACTCGGTTACGCTATCGGTCATTCGCGGACGAGTGACCCAGCTGACCAACGAGATGGACCTGACGCTCGTCAACTCGGCGTTCTCGCCCATCATCTGCGAGGCGAACGATATGGCCAGCGGAATCTTTCGGCCGGACGGACGTACCGTCTCGCAGGGCGACTTCGGCCTCCCGATCTTCGTCGGCAACATGGAGTTCACCGTGGCGACGATCGCCGAGGCGTTCGCGGGCGAGATCGACCCCGGTGACGTGTTCGTGACCAACGACCCGTACGTAGGTGGGTCACACCTGCTCGACGTTACGCTAATAAAACCCTACTTTCACGGCGGCGAACTCGTCGGATTCATCGCGAACACCGGTCACTGGACCGACATCGGCAGTGCGAGCCCCGGCGGATTTACCGGTGGGACGACGGAGATCTATCAGGAGGGCATCCGTATCAAGCCGATGAGGCTCTTCAAGCGTGGCGAACTGAACGAAGACTTGCTAGAGCTGGTACTCGGAAACGTCCGGCGTGCCGACGATATCCGCGGCGACTACAAAGCGCAGCTGAACGCGTTACGCGTCGGCGAAACTCGAATGGACGCCCTCGTCGAGGAGTTCGGCGGTGAGACGGTCAAAGACGCCATCGGAGAACTCGAACGCCGTTCCGAACGCGAGATGCGTTCGCGCATCGAAGGCATCCCCGACGACACGTACACGTTCGTCGACCGCATGGACAACGACGGCGTTCGTGACATGCCGCTGGAAATCAACCTCGAACTCACCGTCGACGGCAGCGACGTGCGGCTGGATTTCACCGGGAGCTCGCCGCCGTGTCGAGGACCGGTCAACGCTCCACGGTCGTGTACGGTCAGTGCCTGCAACATCGCGTTCAAACACGCCTATCCTGAGATATCGACCAACGCGGGTTGTTTCGCCCCACTGGAGGTCGTCGTTCCGGACGAGTCGTTCATCAACGCGAAGCCGCCTCGGCCGACGATGGGGTACACGGAGACGTCACAGCGGATTCTGGACACCGTGTTCGGCGCGCTCGTCCAGGCGATTCCCGAGGTCGTTCCGGCGCAGTCGTTCTCGACGTCGTTCGGAATGAGCATGGGTGGAAACGACGCGGGTGAGGAGTTCGTGTTCACCTACGCGGTCGCCGGTGGATACGGTGGCAGCGCCACACAGGACGGTCTCTCGCACGCGACGCCGCCGTACGCGCGGGCCAGAATGCCGAGCGTCGAGGTTCTCGAAAACCAGTACCCGGTCCGGTTCCACGAGAAGCGCCTCCGTCCCGATTCGGCCGGGCCGGGACGGAGACGCGGCGGATTCGGGACGCGATACGACTTCGAGGTGCTGTGTGACGAGGCGACGTTCTCCTGCGTCGGCGACCGCGGCGACTACCCGCCGTCCGGCGTCGCCGGCGGGAAGCCGGCGGAGAGGTCGGTACTCGGCTTCATCCGCGGCGGAGACGAGTACACGCCACCGTTCCGGACGAAAGAACAGAGCCTGGAACTCTCCTCGGGCGATCGGATCCGCATCCAGTCACCCGGCGGCGGCGGATACGGACCGCCGACGGAGCGTGAACGCTGGCGAGTTCGACGCGACGTCGAGCGCGGCTACATCACACCCGAACACGCAGCGACCGAGTACGGCGTCGTGATCGAGCGAACCGAGGAGGGATACCGGGTCGACGCGTCGGCGACAACGACACGGCGGAGCCGGATGGATCCGTAGTCGACTATCCGGTCGGCCGACTCGACAGTTCGGCTTCTACCTCCCCGTCGAGCACACGGTCGCCGGACTGTCGGTCGACGTGAACGTCCGCGACGACGCGTCTCGAATCGGGGTCGACGCTCCGGACGGTTCCCGTCACCGTCACCGTATCGCCTGGCCAAATTCGATTACGGAATCGACTCTTGAACCGGCGTACCGTAGTCGGGTCAAGCCAGTCGGATGCGACGTGTGACGCGTAGCCGGCCGTGAGCATCCCCTGCCCGAACACCCGCGGGTTTCCGAGGTTCCGAGCGTACGCTTCGTCGTAGTGAATCGGATTGAAGTCGCCACTCGCACCGGCGTATCTGACGAAGTCGGAACGCGTGACGTTCTCGACGACCGCCTCGAAGACCGTGTCGCCTTCGGAGACGTCCTCGATGTACGTCGAAGAACCGTCACCGGAGACCGTCTTCGAGACCGTCGCGCCGTCGATTCGGGGACCGACGAACTCGTCGTCGTCGGTCGCATCGTCACCGTCGTCGATCTCTCGCTCCGTCTCGATGATCGTACTTCGTTCGACCACGACGAGCTCGCCGTTCTCGTCGTAGAACGCCGTTTCGAGGCTCGCAAACGTCATCGTACCGCCTCGCGAACCATCGCGCTGGAACACGTCTGTCAGGGTCGTCGTCCCCTCGAGAACGTCTCCGACGTACGCGGACCGTTCGAACACGTACTCCTGTTCGCCGTGTATTTCTCGTCTGATATCGAACCCGATATCAATCCCGAGCCGAGGCGCGTCGGTCGGTCGGTAGCGTGGGAACATCGAGACGCGGGTGAACGTCGGTGGTGCAGGAATCGCCGGAAATCCTCGTCCTCGGGCCGCCGCTTCGTCGCGATATATCGGGTTGTCGTCGCCGATGCTTCGAGCGAACTCCGCGACCTTCCCCGCCTCGACTCGAAAGCCGGTGACTGACTTCCGGGCGTCACCGACTCTGTCTTTCAGTTCGTCGATATCGTCGACCATGTAGTACTCGCCGTCGTGACGTTCGGGCGGTGTAAAGTAATAACCTTCTGTCGTGACGCGGCCGAAAAGTAAATCACGATCCACACCACCGTGGCTCGACCAGGTGGCGCTCCCGGACGTACAGCATCCTTCGACTGGTACTATATCGTCCCGTCCGCTTCGAGTTCGTCGAGTGTTTCCTCGTCGTACCCGACGGTGCCGAGTTCCGTTCGGGTGTGCTCGCCGAGTCTCGGCGGGTTTCGGCGGAGGTCGGTGTCGGCGTCGCTGAACCTTACTGGAGAGTTGATGAACTGGTGTGCGTGGCCGTCTATCTCCCGCTCCTCAACGAGCCCACGTTCGCGGACGTGTTCGTCCTCGAAAACGGATTTCGTGTCGTTGACCGGGGCGACCGGAACGGCGTGTGAGAGCCGGTCGAACCACTCGGCCGACGGCCGTTCGGCGAACACGTCGGTGAGAGCTTCGTCGACCGCTTCGCGGTTCTCACGCCGGGCCGCCATATCGTGAAATCGCGGGTCGTCAGCCAGCTCCGGTCTCTCGAGGAGTTCGCACAACGCGTCCCAGTGGCGGTCGGCAACCGCCGCCAACGCGAGGTGGGCGTCGGCGGTCTCGTAGACGCCGTAGGGGACGATCTCGTCGAGCTGATTGCCGGTTCGCGGATAGGCGCTCTCGGTAGCGAACGTGTAGCCCGCACGGACGGTGAGCCACGATATCAACCCGTCCGCCATCGACACGTCGATGTACTGGCCTCGACCCGTTTCGTTACGCCCGTAGAGTGCGGCGATGACGCTCTGGCTCGCGTACATCGCCCCGGCGATGTCGGCGATCGGGATGCCGGCCCTGTAGGGTTGGTCGCCGGGCGGGCCGGTGATGCTCATGTTCCCCGAGAACGCCTGTACGACGATGTCCAGTGCCGGCAACGATGCATACGGGCCGGACGCCCCGAACCCGCTCACCGAACAGTACACGACGGACTCGTTTCGCTCGCGTACGTCCTCGTATCCGAGACCGAACTTTCGCATCGTGCCCGGCTTGAGGTTTTCGATGATCACGTCGGCTTTCTCTGCCAGACGCAAGAACGCGTCCCGGCCGTTCTCTGAGGAGAGGTCGAGCGCCACTGATTTTTTGTTCCGGTTGAGGGACATGAAATACGCGCTCCGCTCGCCGACGAACGGGGAGTAACTTCGCCCCAGTTCTCCGGTCTCGGGGCGTTCGACCTTCACGACCTCTGCGCCCATGTCGGCGAGCATCATCGAAGCGAAACTGCCCGAGAGCACCTGCGTCACGTCCAGAACCTTGATATCCGATAGCAGACTCATTCACCTACCACTCGAATACGACTCGGTATCAATCTTCGCCTCCGACGGCCGTCGGGCTCATCGTTCCATCTCACGCGCTTCGAGCGTCGCGCGCTTGACCTTCCCCGACGTGGTTTTCGGAAGGTCGTCGACGAACTCGATGTAACGAGGATACTCGTACGCCGCAAGGCGGTCGCGGACGTCCTGTTTCAGCGTCGCTTCGAGGTTCTCGGAAGGGTCGAAATCTTTCGCGAGCACGACGAACGCCTTCGGCACCTGGCCGCGCTCGTCGTCGGGGACGCCAATGACGCCCGCGTCCGCGACCGCAGGGTTGGCGGCCAGCGCCTCTTCTATCTCGACCGGTCCGATTTTGTACCCGGAGCTGATGATGACGCTGTCCTTGCGCGAGACGAACTCGAGGTAGCCGTCATCGTCCATCGTTCCGAGGTCTTCGGTCAGAAGCCAGCCGTTTTTGACCTTTTCGGCAGTTCTCTCGGAATTACGCCAGTACTCTTTAAAACAAATCGGGTCATCCTCATAGCGGACGGCGATCTCGCCGACGTCGCCGGAGTCGATGGTCGCCTCGGCCGTCTCGGAGTCGACGATTGCGACCTCGTGACCTGGTCCGGCTCGACCGATCTTTCCGGGCGGCGTATCGAGTAGCTTCGCGCAGTCGCTCACGATGAGGTTCGCCTCCGTCTGGCCGTACGCCTCGTGGATGACGGCTCCCTCGAAGACGTCGTGGGCCCACTCGACGATGCTCTCGCCGAGGGATTCGCCGCCGCTCGGGATCAAGCGGACGCTCGAGACGTCCCACCGTCCGGGGTCGGACAGCTGCTCCATCATCCGCAGCGCGGTCGGCGGCGCGAAGTAGTTCGTCACTTCGTGTCGCTCAATGAGCGCCATGGCCGTCTCGGGGTCGAACTTCTCGTCGGCCGTGTGTGCGACGACGGGGCTGCCGTAGAAAAGCGCCGGGAACACCACGTCGAACAGCGTCGCGACCCACGCCCACTCGGACGGCGTCCAGAACACGTCGTCGTCGTTCAGTTCGAGGTTACAGAATCCCGTGACGAACACCGGCAGGTTCCCGAGAAGCACCCGGTGGGCGTGACGGACGCCCTTCGGATTTCCGGTCGTCCCAGAGGTGTAAATAATGATCGCGTCGTCCTCGGCGTTCGTCTCGACCGTCTCGAACGCTCCGGATACGGTGGTGACCGCCTTTTGAAGGTTCGTTTCGCCGTCGATTGGGGTGACGTCGCCCGTCGTGATAACAGTCTCCAGTGACTCGACGTCGTCGACGACTCCTCGAACCGTCTCGATGTTTGAGCCATCGACGAGACACGCCACGGCCGAGGCGTCGGACAGCCGATACGAGACGGCGTCGCGGCCGAACAGCGTCGACAACGGAACCGAGACGGCACCGAGCTTCCAGCAGGCGACGTGCCCGATGACGTTCTCGGCTCGCTGGCGCATGTTGATACCCACTCGGTCGCCCCGTTCGACGCCTCGGTCGTGAAGATAGTTCGCGAGGCTATTGGCGTGTTCGCACAGTCGGTCGAACGTGTACGTCTCCGTGGGTTCGTCCCCGCCGTCCGAAAGAACGGCGCGTCGCTCGGATCCGTCGGCCCACCGGTCACAGAGGTACGAAGCCATGTTGAACGCTTCTGGCACCTCCCACTCGAAGGCGTCGAGCAGCTCCTCGTAACTCGACCACTCCTCCTCGTAGAAGTGATAGGCGTCCAGACGGTTTTTCGACATACCACACCATTCGCCACGGGTATAATACACGTTTTGGTGGGTGTCGTCTTCGAACTGGCTGGCTACGAGTATGCGAGGTTCAGCTCGATTTCGTTGACCGCACCGCGGATTCGATCCGGTAGCTCCGCTTCGAAGTAGTCGCCGCGCATCCGAACCTCCGTACCGACGATGGCGATCGCCCCTTTCAGTTCGCCGTCGTGGGTTACCGGACTTGCGACGGCTCGAAGCCCAACGAGGGATTCCCCCCTGTTGAATGCGACTCCGCGGTCACGTATCTCCTCGAGTTCATCGAACAGCGCGTCACGGTTCGTTATCGTGTTTGGAGTCATCGCCGACAACTCGTGTCGTTCGATGATTTCGTCGACGCGATCGGAGGGGAGATACGAGAGCAGCGCCTTTCCAATCGCCGCGGAGTGGAGATCGATCCGTTCTCCGATTCCGCCCCGCGACGGAACCGCCCGTTCGCCCAGCGCTTTCCCCACGTACACCGCCCGGCCGTGTTCTTCGATCGCTACCCAGATTGCCTCCCCGGTTTTAGCGGCTAGCTGGTCGATGACCGGCTGTGACTTCTCCGCGATTTCGACGTCCGCGAAGGCGTGCCTCCCGAACATCAGGTATTTCAAACCGAGCCGGTACTCTCTGCCGTCTCGTACGACGTACTCGCACCGTTCGAGCGTCCGCAGGTGTTTGTGCGCCGTGCTTTTGGCTATCGAGAGCTCGTCGGCGATCTCCGAGATACCGGCCTCCCCCATCTCGTCTATCGTTTCGACGATAGCGAACGATGTTTCGACTGCCTTCACCGTCCTTTCAGTCTCCTGTTTCGAGGCCATAGCTCCAGTGAGGCGAGAACTATATTTATAGATGCGCTAATAATTTCTGTAATAATTTGAAGAACGAAAGTGGGAAGATTCGCGTCTGACGAACGGACGTATCTCATCGAGTCAGTTACTTATAATATAGGCTATATTTCGACGTAAATACCTCCGTCCTCGACGACCACGTCGTACGTCGGCACTCGGTACCCCGACTCCGCGACGTGTCGACCGGTTTCGATCTCGAACTGCCAGCCATGCCAGGGACAGGCGACGGTCTTTCGGTCGTTCTCGTAAACCAGCTTTCCTCCCTCGTCGACGTCGATATTTCCGGCAACGACGCCTTCACACACCGGGCCGCCCTGGTGTGGGCAGAAGTTTGACAGCGCGTGATACTCTCCATCCACGTCGAACACCGCGATCTGTCGACCGCGTATCTCCGTGACGACCCGGCCTGACTCGTTCATCTCGTTCGTGGATGCCGCGTAGTGCAAGTTCGCCTTCGGCGAGCGATTTTCGGTCATCGTCAGAACGGATATATCTCCATGGCCGTTTCGCCGTACATGTTTCGTATCTCCTCGTTCGAGAACTCGCTTCGAACCAGTTTCAAAAGCTGGTTCGAGTTGTCGAAGTCGTAGTGCGGGTAGTCGGACGAGAACATCACCGTCTCTTGGGCTCGCATCAACCGAAGCATACTGTTCAGGTACTGTGGGTCCTGTTCGCCTTCGATCGGCTGGGTGGTGAATTTGAACTGGTCGATAAAGTACTCGCTCGGCTTCTTTTCCAGCAGCGGGGCATCGTCCGGTTCGGTCTTGTACTCGTGATTTAGCCGCTTCATCATGTACGGAACCCACCCGAGTCCAGACTCCTGGAACACGAAGTGGGTGTCGGGGAATCGAACCGGAACGCCCGTCGTAATCATCGAGGCGGTGTGAACCATGAACTGCATCGGGTGTGCCGTCGCGTGCTGTGGGAGGTACCTGTCGAACCCGTGCTTCTGCATCGGGAAGCTGTCCATAATCGCTCCCGACGCGCTGTGAAATACGACTGGAAAGCCCGCGTCTTCGGAGGCCTCGTAGATGGGGTCGTACGTCTCGTCACCCAGCGGCGGGTGGACGCCGCCGCTCGGGACGAACGTCGCGACGATACCGTCTTCGTCGGCCAGCCGGTCGATCTCTTCGGCGGCAGCCTCCGGCTTTTGCGGGGCGGCGACAACCGTGCCGTAGATGTCCTCGTCGGCTCGGACGATCTCGTCGACGAGCCAGTCGTTGTACGCGTAGGCGAGTGCGGCGGCGAAGTCGTCGTTCTGTACTCCGGGGAGATAGAGGTTCTTGCTCGGCGTACATAACGGTCTGTCGACCCCGAGAAACTCTTTTGCCTCTCTGACGTCCTCGACGGTGCTAACACTCCTCGACTCAACGACGCCCGTGTTGTACGGCGCGAAGACGCCCGGTGATGGATAGAAGCTGTTGAACTCCTCGGTGTGTTCCAGATAATCCTTCTCGAGCGTCTCTCGTTTGAACAGCCGCTCGTAGTACGGGCTCGGGAGGTACGGCAGGAAGTCCGCCTCCTTCTCGGTCAGGTGGAAATCACAGTCGACGACCGTATCGAGGTCGTCGAGACTCCTGATTCGCCGTTCCGCTTCTTGGCTCATGTACCGTACCGTTGTTCACGATTCCTCTTAAGAGGTTCTATCATTCTCAGTTCGACGACTGCGAGTCTGAGAGACCACCCGTGAACCGCACGCTCTCGCTCCCGTGACCGACAGTGTATTGTACCGTCAGAACGCCCCATCCCCATGGCTTGGACGGTGTTGATTACGGACCTGGTCGTCGAAGAGACGGTCGCCGAACTGGAGGAGACGTTCCACGTGCGTCGGATGGCTGAGTACGAGACGACCGACGACATCGTGGCGGATATCCACGAACTCGACGCGATACTCGTCGGTGCCGGTCTCGAGTTGACCGCCGCGCGACTGAAGCGAGCGGAGCGGTTGAAAGTCGTGTCGAAGTACGGCGTCGGCGTCGACAACATCGACGTATCGGCCGCGAGCGAAAACGGCGTTCTCGTGTGTAATACGCCGGGTGCGAACAGTCAAGCCGTCGCAGAACACGCGCTGGCATTGCTTTTGGCGGTTCGACGGAACGTCGTCGCCGCGGACACGGCCCTCCGGGCCGGCGAATGGGGACACGACAGCCGCGAGACGTTCAAAGGCCGCGAACTCCGCGGACAGACCCTCGGACTGTTCGGCTGTGGGAACATCGCCCAACGCGTCGCACGCTTCGGACAGGCCCTCGGGATGCGCTGTCTCGCGTACGACCCGTACGTTCGAACGTACGGGACGCAACCGGGAATCGAGTTCGTCGACTCGAAAGCGGCGCTGTTCGAAAGCGCCGACGTCGTCTCGGTTCACGTGCCCCTTACGGATGAGACTCGTGGAGCTGTCTCACGCACCGAACTCGGTCGGCTTCCGACGGACGGGCTCCTGATAAACACGTCTCGAGGCGGCATCGTCGACGAGAGTGCTTTGTACGAGGCGATAGCCAACGGCGAAATCGCGGGTGCCGGGCTCGATGTCTTCGTCGACGAGCCGCCAAGCCCGGAACATCCACTCCTCGGGCTCGACGAGGTCGTCGCCACCGCTCACCTCGGCGGGGCGACGGAGGAGTCCGACCGGGAAAAGAGCGCGTACGGCGCGGCCAACATCGTCGCCGTTTCGGAAGGCGAGATACCCGAGAGCACGCTTAATCTCGACGAAATCGCCGCCGGCGCGTTATGACCGACCGGTTCGACGACGATGGGGATGAAACCGATCGTCGGGGAACCGACGAGAGGCCGGACTGGTGGAACGCCGCGATAGCCCATCACGAGCAGTACAGCCTGTTACCGTACGAACCATCCCGGCTCGCAGACGGGGCGTTGACACACCGGGTGGTCGCGGAACTGGAAGATGAGTACGGGGTCGATATCCAGTTTATCGGCCTCGACGTCACGTATGGCGACGACTGGGAGATTAGAGTCGATGGATCGATGGTCGAGACGGTCGCTCACGAACGGTCGCGGGACGGATACAGCGTGTACCATATCGGAACCGACGACCTCGTCGAAGTCGTCCGTTCACACGTCGAATCCGAGTGAGAGACGACGACCGTCCGTATCACTCCGCCGCGGCGACGTCGTGCTCGAGCGTTCCGATGCCGTCTATCGTGATTGCGACGTGATCGCCGTGACTCAGTGGTCCGAATCCGCCCGGCGTACCGGTCGAGATGACGTCACCGGGTTCAAGCGTAAGATACCGGGTGATTTCTTCGATTAATTCGGGAACGCCGAAGATGAGGTCGGCTCTCGACCCCCGTTGTTTCACGGCTCCGTTCAACCGCAGTTCGATAGTCGCGTCGTCGGGTACGTCGGTCGGTGGAACGACGACGGGACCGAGTGGTGCCGCGCCGTCAAACCCCTTGACTCGGACGGCTCCGTCACCGATGTCGCGGTCGTCGAGGTTCGAGATGTCGTTCACGCAGGTGTATCCCGCGATGACCGACTCGGCGTTCTCGCGGGAGACGCGCTTCGCCTGCTCGCCGATGACGACCCCGAGTTCGGCCTCGTAGACGACCTGGTTTTTGCCAGCAGGGAGTGAGATGGTGTCGCCGTGGCCGGCGACCGTGTGTGGAGGCTTGAAGAACAGCCGAGGCACCGTGGGCGGGTCGACCCCCTCCGCTTCGACCACGCTCCGATAGTTCCGACCGACGGCGACGATTTTGGTCGGCTCGACCGGCGGGAGAACCGAAACGTCGGCCGGGTCGTACACCCGTCCACCGAATTCGAGTCCACGGTCTGTCCAGTCGCCGGTGCGAACGTAGCCTGCGGGGTCGCGAAATCGTACGAGCGCCATGCCGCCCGTTCAGGTTCTCCTGATATACGGTTTACGACCGCGGCAGTTTCCTTTCCCGCCAAACGCCGGCCGTCCGACCCTGCTCGGTGAATACGATTTATCCGTCTCGAAACCGCTCGATTCGAAACGGTGTGATGTCGACATCGGGGTCGATACCACGGGCGAGATCGGCGACGACCTTTCCGCTGTACGGGCCGAGCGTCAGCCCCGTCGGCCCATGGCCCGTCGCGACGAACGCCCCGTCGATCGAAGGAATCGAACCGAGAATCGGAAGCCCATCGGTCGAGGCTGGGCGCAATCCGACGCGTGTCTCGAGGTGACGCGCATCTGCGAGTCCGGACGCGATACGCGACGCTTCCGTCGACACCTCCCGAAGCCCGTCGAGGGTGACGTGGGGCCCGAACCCGCTTTCGGATTCTCGGGTTGCGCCACAGGCGACCCGGCCGTCCGGCCACGGCACCTGGTAGTGGTCGCGAAAGGCCTTTACAATGGGCCACGCTTCGGCGGGCTGGGCCGTATCGAGCGGTTCCGTATCGAGGTGCAGTATTTGCCCACGTTGTGGTTCGACCGGGATTTCGACGTCTAGGCCGGCACTGAGATTCGGCGACCACGCGCCGCCCGCCACAATGACGGCCTCCGCGTCGTAGGCGTCCCCCGATGCCGTGGTCACGCCGCGTACGGTCTCTCCGTCGACCTCGATTCGCGTCACAGCCGCTCGCTCAGCCGTCATTCCAGCGTCCGAACCAGCCGCCTGGAGCGCCTTCGCGAACGCTCGACCGTCCACGCGCGCCCCGTCCTCGTAATAAACCGCGCGCTGGACGTCCGACAGCGGTGGGTACAGTTCGCGGGCCCGTTCCGGTGAGCACTCCTCGAAACGGCCCGGTCGTGGGCAACCGTACCGTTCGCTCCGGCGTTCGACGCGGGCCAGTTCCTCCTCGAAGGCGTCGACTTCTCCCGGGTCGACCGCGACGGCCAAAAGCCCAGTTCGAGTGTAGCTGTGGTCGTACCGGTCGAGTTTGGACGCGAGCTTCGGATAGTAATCCGCCGCTCGGAGCGCGAGCTCGAACCACGTCGACGATGACCGACTCGACGTCGGAGGGAAGACGATCCCGGCTCCCGCGGCGGTCGCACGGCCTTCGTCTTCGCGGTCGACCAACAGCACGTCGTCCCCTTCGCGTGCGAGGTGATACGCGGCCGCCGATCCCACGATTCCACCACCGACGACGATCGAATCGTATTCGCTCATAGGGAGCGAATCGAACGCGACCGGATTAACCGTACCGGCTACATAGCCGGTCGACCGGATAGCACTTACAGGGAGTCTCATAGACGTTCACGGATTCTTCTGGAGGAATCGGTGCACTGTGATCTGCTCGAGAATCGTGACACCCTTGCTTGGCTACGATAATCCCTGTAATCGAGAGGGTCACTACGGCTCCGACACCGTTAAGTCGGCATCCGGGGAACTGTGAGTGTGTATGTCAGACAACATCCTCTTTGAGACGGGAGACTCAGGCGTGGCGACGATTACCGTGAACCGCCCGGAGAAACGAAACGCGATGGACATCCCGACGCGAAAGGAGCTTCGAGCGGCGTTCGAGCGAGCCGTCGACGACGATGACGTCAGAGTCATCGTGCTCCGGGGTGCCGGTGAGAACTCGTACATCGCGGGGGCCGACCTCTCACGAACCGCGGAGTTCGACCACATGGATGGCCTCGAGTACGTAACGAAACACGCACAGGGTCTCTACAATTACGTCGCGGAGGTTCCGAAGCCGACGATAGCCGCCATCGACGGCTACGCCTTCGGCGGTGGGACTGAGATCGCGCTCGCCTGCGATATCCGTGTGGCACAGGTAGGGATCAAAATGGGGCTCACGGAGACCACAATCGGCGTTATCCCTGGTGGCGGCGGAACCCAGCGGCTCACGGGGGTCGTCGGCGTCGGCGTCGCCAAAGAGCTCATCCTGCGTGGCAAACCCGTCGACGCACAGGAGGCGAGAGACATCAACCTCGTTACTCACGTCTACTCCAGCGAGGAGTTCGAAGACGAGGTGTACGCGCTCGCGGAGGAGCTCGCCGAGCAGTCGCCCATCGCGCTCCGGATGGCCAAAGAGTCGATAAACAGAGGATTGAACCTCGAAGCGGGGCTCGATTTCGAACGACTCGCCGGCTCGTTCATGTTCGCGACCCACGACCAAAAGGAGGGTGCGGAGGCGTTCCTCGAGAAACGCGATGCGGAGTACAAGGGACGATAGCCGGTCGACCGATTACTCTTCGAGTTCCAGACCGCTGAGGTCGACCGCCAGGTCGAGGTCGTCCTGATACGCCTTCGCCCGTCGGAGGTACCGATTCGCCGTTTTGATGTTGGCCGTGTCTATCATCTCACCCTCGAATCGAACCGCTCGTTTCCCTTCGGCCTGGGCGTCGATGAGCGCTTTTCTGACGTCGAGCCAGTAGCGAATTTCGTCGGCATCGGGCGCGAAAATTTCGTTCGCGTGTTCGACGTGCGTGGGGTGGATGACCACGTAGCCGGTGTATCCCATCTCCCGAGAGAACTGCATGTCCTCTCTGAGGCCGTCGATGTCTTCGATGTCGACGTAGGTGCCGGCGAGTGGATCCTCGATGCCCGCGGCTCTCGCGTCAAGCAACGCCTTTTGACGGAGGTGAAGCGTCTCGAGCCCTTTGCGACCGGGGCCGGTCCACTCGAAGCCGAGGGCGTGGTTGGTGTCGGTTCCCTTGACCGCGCCGCAAGAGATCGACCCGACACGATCGGCGGCTGCGCAGAGCTCGTAGACGTTTTTCATTCCAAGGGCGGTCTCGATTGCCAAAATCAGCGAAACACCGTTCTCCTCGAGGCCGTCGCGACGCTCGATGTGGGTCATCACGGTGTCGAGTTGCTCGACGTCCTCGGGATGCCGGAGCTTCGGAACAACAATTGCCTCCAGCTCCTCGCACATGATGGCCTCGATGTCCTGTGCGGTGAACTCCTCGGGGTCGTTCGGGTGACCGTTGATGCGGACGCAGACACGTTGCCCGTTTCCGTGAACCTCGGCGAGGTAGTTCGACACCAGTTCGCGAGCCTCGTCGGTCTCCTCGGGCGGTACCGAATCCTCGAGGTCGAAAATGACTACGTCTGCGTTGTGCGTGT
>LKMJ01000096.1_pt1 | contig 54478 bp, 47 predicted proteins | sample 643391 | NCBI WGS metagenome assembly LKMJ01 (sample SAMN04112250, study PRJNA286221) | soda lake metagenome | biome: soda lake; feature: Kulunda Steppe; material: water; isolation source: sample PL-Br10 brine of Picturesque Lake | place: Russia: Kulunda steppe | collected 2010-07 | reverse complement strand
GTCGTAGTACTCGCTGATGGCCTGTCTGGCCTGTTCGCGCACGCCCTCCAGTGGCGCCTGGGCTTTTTCCTGCGCCTGGGGCAGCAGCGCCTCAATGGAATCACGCAGCTGCGGGAGAATCTGCTGGCCGTTCTTGCGTTTGAGCCGTCCGCCGATGGCGTTGAGTTTGTCATGGCTGAGCATCTCGCTCAGATCCCGTCCGTCACTGGTCAGCAGCAACCGTGTGGGGGCGGTGGGGAGGAAACGCTCGATCTGCACGGCCCGTGGCGCCGTGGTCCGCACACTGTAGATGGCCTCCAGCATCAGGGTGCCGGGCTGCACGCCTTTGAGCTGCAGCGTGATCAGCGCGGCATTGCCGAACTCCGAATCCAGGGTCATGGCCATGGCGTCCTCGACCATGGGGTGCTCCCAGCTGAGAAAGGCCAGATCCTCCCGGGCCAGCGCCACTTCCCGGTCCAGGGTCAGGCTCAGGCCGTCCTCCGGCAGGCCCGGAAAGTGATCGGTGCGCATATGGTCTGTGGGCCGGATCACCCACTCCTCGGGCCCGATGCCGTCATGGTGCACGCCGTACTGGTCAAAGACCCGGGTCAGGTAGTCGGACAGCGCCTGGGGCTGCTCGTCGTTCTCGATGCGTTCAATCAGCGCGCTGGCCTGTTCGGTTTCGTTGGCACTCAGTGTGGCCAGCATGGCCCGCTCCTGCTCCAGGTGGGCCTCCAGTCTCTGGCGCGCCTCGGCGGTGGCGCTCATCAGCTCATCCAGTGGCGCCTCCGGGGTTGCCAGCGCGCTCTGCAGTCTCTGTTCCACCTCAAACTGGGTGGCCACACCCACGGCGCAGTAGTGCGCCAGTGCGTTCAGCCCCTCGTGGTACCAGCGAAACAGCGCCTGCTGGGCGCTGCCCTCAATGTAGGGCACATGCAGGTCAATCACCTCAGCCTGGCCGATGCGATCGAGCCGACCGATGCGCTGCTCCAGCAGATCGGGGTTGCGGGGCAGGTCGAACAGGATCAGATGCCGGGCGAACTGGAAATTGCGACCTTCACTGCCGATTTCCGAGCAGATCAACGCCTGCGCCCCCTGTTCGTGGTCGGCAAACCAGGCGGCGGCGCGGTCCCGTTCGATGATGCTCAGCCCCTCATGGAAGGCCGCACTGCGGATGCCGGCCCGCAGATGCAAGTGGTGCTCCAGGGCCCGGGCAGTCTCGGCGTGGGCGCAGATGACCAGCACCTTCTCCGGGCGCAGCTGTTTCAGAGTGGCCTCAAGCCAGGCTACGCGCGGGTCCAGTTCCAGCCACAGCGCCTCCGGCAGAGTGGTTTCCGGGAACAGACCGTCCTCGCCCGTGAGTGTGGCGGCCTCGGCGTGGTCCGCATCCGGAGGCAGCGGAGCCGGGTGGACACGGCGCTCGGGAAATCCGCCCACATCAGCGCGGGTGTGGCGGAACAGCACCCGGTGCTGCTCGCGCAGCCCACCATGGGTCTCCACTTCCTGGCGGAACTGCTCCAGATCGGAAAAGCGCGCCGGGTCAATCAGACGCAGGCGGGCGAAATGGCTTTCCAGTCCCACCTGCTGGGGCGTGGCGGTGAGCAGAAGCAGGCCCGGGATGTCTGCGGTCAGCGTTTCAACTGCCTGATAGCCGGGGTCCGCGCCCTCCGGAGACCACTGCAGATGATGCGCCTCATCCACCACCAGCATGTCCCAACCGGCGCTGCGGGCCTGCTCCAGGGTCTCAGGGTCATCACTGAGCAGCTCCTGAGGGCAGAGAATGAGCTGTTCACTCTCAAAGGGGTTTTCGTCCTCCTCGAACACCTCGACCCGCTCCCGGTCAAACAGGGCGAAATGCAGATTGAAGCGCCGGCGCATCTCCACGAACCATTGATGGATAAGCGGTTCGGGGACAAGAATGAGGACACGGTCCGCCTGAGCGCTCAGTACCTGGCTGTGCAGGATCATGCCGGCCTCAATGGTCTTGCCAAGCCCGGCCTCGTCCGCCAGCAGCACCCGGGGGGAGGGGCGCCGGGCCACCTGATCGACAATCGCAATCTGGTGATTGAGCAGCCGGGTGCGCGTGCCCATCAGCCCGCGCGCCTGTGAGGCCTGGAGCCGAGCCTGATGCTGAAGGGTCTGGAAGCGCAGGGCAAAGTCGCCATTACGGTCGAACTGGCCGCAGAACAGGCGCTGCTCGGGGTGAACGAAACGGGCATGGGGACTCAGCGCCACCTCCATCACCTGCTGGTGCTCGCCGGCGTCATCCTGGCACTGATAGGTGATCAGGCCTTCGTTTTCCTCCAGAGCGACCACGGTCAGCGGTGTGCCGTCGCGGTTTTCCAGGGTCTCGCCGACCCGGTAGCGCACCCGCGCCAGAGGTGCGTTGTCCATGGCGTAGGTCCGCTCATCATCGGCGGCGGGGAAGGTGACCGTTACCCGCCGCCCGCTGATGTCGGTAATCAGGCCAAGTCCCAGGCCTGCTTCTGTCTGACTGACCCACCGCTGGCCCAACGCAAATTCCATCATGGTCCCCGTTTATACTGTTCGCAGAAAACCGGCCTGCCACAGAGGTGGCTGGGCCGGGGCCAAAAGTAGCCGCTGTAGGATGGCAATGCAATACGGGGTAACCGTTTGGTCCGACCCGTTGGCAGGGGTAGAATCACCAGAGGCTTAAGAATCGCCTGGATGAGCTGCACAGACTCGGGGAGTGTGCGTGTTTCGAGCTGAAAGGAACCATCACGGATGAGTGGTGTCGAAGGCGGGGGGCTGGCGGCACTGCTTGGTGTGCTGTACTTCGGTGCAGCCGTGGCCGCTTCGGTTCACACCATACTCTTCAAGCAGGACAGTCGGGGCGCAGTGGCCTGGGTCGGCGTCATCTGGCTGGTGCCGCTGGTCGGGCCACTGCTGTACCTGATTTTTGGCATCAACCGCATCCGTCGCCGAGCCACGGAGCTGCGGGGTGATCTGCCACGGGTCTACCAGCAACCTTCGCTGCGCGTACACGAACCCACGCGCGCCGAGCCGTTGCTGCCGGAGTACCTGCAGCCGCTGGCGCGGCTCTCCGATGCCGTCTCCGATCAGCCGCTGCTGGCCGGCAACCGGATCCGTCCGCTGCTCAATGGCGATGCCGCTTACCCCAGGATGCTGGAAGCCATTGAACAGGCTCGCCACACCATCACGCTCAGCACCTATATTTTCAGTAATGATGCGGTCGGACGGGATTTTATCCGCGCCCTGGGGCGGGCGGTGGAGCGTGGTGTGGCGGTGCGGGTGCTGGTGGATGCGGTGGGTCTGCGCTACTCCTTTCCCTCAATCATCCGTCAGCTGCGCCTTAAACGGGTGCCCTATGCCCGCTTCATGCCCACCCGCACCCCGCTGGGGATGCCTTTTCTCAACCTGCGTAACCACCGCAAGACGCTGGTGGTGGATGGGGCGCTGGGTTTTACCGGCGGTATGAACATTGCTGCCGGCAACTGTGTGGCGACCGCTCCCCGCCATCCCATCCGCGATATCCATTTCCAGGTGGAGGGGCCCGTGGTCTCGGAGCTGCAGGCGGTGTTTGCCCAGGACTGGCATTTTGCCTGTCGCGAATGGCTGGAAGGGCCTTTGTGGTTTCCTGAGCCTCTCACCGCTGGTGAGAGCCTGGCGCGGGTGGTTGTGGACGGCCCTGATGAGTCCTTCGATACCCTGCGCCAGCTCTTTGCCGGGGCGCTGTCGGTAGCCAGGAGCCATGTGCGCATTGTGACACCCTATTTCCTGCCGGATCTGACGCTGCAGGATGCCCTGAAAACGGCGGCGCTGCGGGGCGTGCGGGTTGATGTAGTGCTGCCCCAGCGCAATAACCTGCCGGTTGTGGACTGGGCCTGCCGGGGGCAGCTTGAGAGTCTGCTGCGCTGGGGAGTGCACGTCTGGTTCAGCCCCCGGGAGTTCGATCACAGCAAACTGTTCACTCTGGATGGGCACTGGTCGATGGTCGGCTCCGCCAACTGGGACCCGCGCAGCCTGTCACTGAACTTTGAGTGCAACCTGGAATGTTACGATGTGCCGCTGACACGGCAGCTGGAGGCGCTTATTGACGAGCGCCTGGCCGAGGCCCGCGAGCACACCCTGGCCTGCCAGCGTGGTGCCGCTTTGCCGGCCAAGCTGCGCAACGGCATGGCAAGGTTGTTGTCGCCCTATCTATAGGGATGACATTTCCGCAATACAGTCTCTTGGGCTTCCCGGTGGTGCATTGGCCAAAAAACACGTTATGCTGTGACGTTCACGTACAACCATAATCGTTAAACCGGAGTGTTCTATGAAGATTGCTAGGCTTGTCAGCGTTGCCATTCTCTCGCTGGTGATGGCGGCTCCCGCCATGGCGCAGGAAATGGGACAGCAACCCGAAGGCGACCAGGTGGATCAGCTGGCACAGATGATTGATCTGAGCGATGAGCAGCAGGAAGAAATCCGCGGTATCCTGGACGAGATGCAGGATGATATTCAGGCAAAGCAGGAAGAAACCCAGCAGCTGCAGGAAGAGCTCGATGGCATGATCGGCCCGGACTATAACGAAGATGAGATCCGTGAGCGTGCCAGCAAACTGGGCGACCTGACTGCTGACATGACCGCTGAAAGCATTCTGCTTCAGGCGCGTGTTGAAAGTGTCTTCACTGAAGAGCAGCGTGAAGAACTCGAACGCCAGATCGAGGAGCAGCAGCAGCAGATGCAGCAGCAGATGCAGCAGCAGGGAGGCGGTGAGCAGCCTCCGATGCAGTAAGCATGGCTGCCGGGATTGGCCGCCCAGGGTGGCCAATCCGCTCTTTCCTGCCTTTTATTCCCGCTCAGAACATGCCGGCATCAAGCCCGGCGGCTACATAAAGGCCCAGCTCCTCACACTGGGTTATGAAGCGCTCGTCAAACTCCCCCCGACACAGCAGCGGTTGCTGAACGGCCCGCCAGCGAAGGCCCGTGGTGATGGACTCCAGCGCCTTGAGTGTTCCCGTGCCGTCATGGCCCGCGCGTACGTAACTGGCGAAGGGAAGGCCCTGGGTTTTCTCAAGGCAGGGATAATAGCTGCGATCGAAAAAATCTTTTAGCGCCCCGCTCATATATCCCAGATTCTCGGTGGTGCCAAGAATGATCGCATCGGCGGCCAGGACATCGTCCGGACCGGCTTCCAGCGGTGGGACATGACGTGCTTCGACCGCTTCAATGTCCTCGTGCCGGGCTCCACGCAGCACCGCGTCTGCCAGACGCTGGGTGTTGGGGGAGGGTGCGTGGGCCACGATGAGCAGTTGCCGGGATGCCGACATGGTGACCTCTCTGGTTAGCCGTTTGACTCACAGGATGGGGTTTGCGGCAGCGCTGTGCAAGAATGTCGCCCGCGCGTGCAGGAAACCACTCGGGGTGATGCAACGTATCCACAAGCCGGATCAGACGGAGAGAGCAGAGCATGAACTATCAGGGTGTCAGTGACCATTTCACACACGATCAGCAGCCGAAGGTCGGGGTGCTGATCACCAATCTGGGCACGCCGGACGCGCCAAAGACGAAGGAGCTGCGCCGTTATCTGGAGGAGTTTCTGTCGGACCCGCGGGTAATCGAGCTGCCGCGCTGGAAATGGTGGCCGATTCTGCACGGCATTGTCCTGCGCACCCGCCCGAAGAAATCCGCCGAGGCCTATGAAAGCGTCTGGACGGAAGAGGGTTCGCCGCTGCTGACCTATACCAAGCAGCAGTGTGAGGGCCTTAAAAAGCGGCTGCAGTTCCGCTATGGCGAGCACATCGAGGTGGCCTATGCCATGCGCTATGGCAATCCCTCGGTTTCCTCAGTACTGGAGGATCTGCAGCGCCGGGGTGTGCGCAAACTGCTGGTTCTGCCGCTGTACCCACAGTATTCGGCCTCCACCACCGCTTCGACCTTCGATGCCCTGGCGGATGATTTCAAGCAGCGCCGCTGGTTGCCGGATCTGCGTTTCATCAGTCATTACCACGACTTTGAGCCTTACATTGAGGCCCTGGCGCGCAAGATTGAGGATTACTGGGCCGAGCACGGTAAACCCCAGAAACTGGTGCTGTCCTATCACGGGGTGCCCAAGCGTTATCTGCTCGATGGTGACCCCTACCACTGCGAGTGCCACAAGACCACCCGACTGCTGGCGCAGCGCCTGGGGCTGGCCGAATCCGAGTACATGACCAGTTTCCAGTCGCTGTTCGGCAATGAGGAGTGGCTCAAGCCCTACACCGATGAGACCATGAAGGCGCTGCCCGGGCAGGGCGTGAAATCAGTGCATGTGGTCTGTCCGGGCTTTTCAGCGGATTGCCTGGAGACCATTGAGGAGATCGATGAGGAGAACCGGGAGTACTTCGAGGAGGCCGGTGGTGAGCACTTTGCCTACATCCCGGCGCTCAACGCCGACGCCGGCCACCTGGATGCCCTGGCGGCGCTGATTGAGCAGAACCTGCAGGGCTGGACGGTACCGCGGACAGAGCCTGAAGAGCTGGCCGCCATCCGCCGTCGGGCCGAAGCGTTGGGATCCGAGGTCTGAGTCAGGCCTCAGCGCTGACCAGATCGAAGCGGATCTGGCGGCGCTCCTCGTCCACCTCCCGGAAACGCACCTGCACTCTCTGTTCAAGCCGGAACTGATGCTTGCCGGAGAGGGTGTGGGTGATGGGGTCGAAGCTGTACTTGCCGTTGAGATCCCGGGTTGAGACCAATCCAACCAGGCCGGTTTCGCTCAGGCGCACCTGAAACCCGGAAGGCGTGACCTGCACAATCTCCCCCTCCAGCGGCTCCTGCCCCAGTGAGGGCGCGAATTTGAGCTTCAGGGACTGCTCCATTTCATTGACAGCCTGGCGCAGCTGCCACTGGGATTCCTGCAGGGCCTTGAGCACCTCTGCGTCCCACTGCGGTCTGGGGGACAGCCCCAGATGGTAGCGGATCAGGCGGTGCACGAAGAAGTCGCTGTACTTGCGCAGTGGCGACGTCATGGTGGTGTACAGTGACAAACCCATGCCCTGGTGTGGCGCCGCCTCTGTGGCCATCTCCGCGCGTTCCAGCTGACGCATGACAATGGCCTTGACGGGAATGTCCGTCTCCAGGGATGAGGCCTGGCGGATCAGCCGGGCAAAGCCGTCAGGCGTGCTGGGGTCGATATCCAGCAGTTCCGGGCAGTGCTGCTCCAGCAATTGGCGAATGTTGCTGGTTTTCTCCTCACGCACGCCACCATGGGTAATGAAAAGGCCGTCGCCCTCGTGGCGTTGCAGGAAATCCGCGGCACAGCGGTTGGCGGCAATCATGCACTCTTCCACCAGGCGATGGGCGTCGCCCTGGTGGCGCTTTTCAATGCTGCGGATTTGGCGCGATTCATCCAGACGCAACCGGTAATCCGGCCGGTCCTCATTGACCAGGGCATGGGTGGAGCGCCACTGGCGCAGGGCATCCGTGGCGGCCTTGACCTGCTGCAGGCTGTTGAGCGTGGTGTCATCCAAAGCCTGCAGTTCGTTATCCAGACGGCCATCAAACAGTGCCGACACGCTGTCGTAGCTGAGCTTACCATGGGAGCGGATCAGAGACGGGCGCAGTTCGTACTCGCCCAGACTGCCGTCCTCGTGGATGGTGACCTCGCAGACCATGGCCAGTCGGGGGCGTCCCGCCACCAGTGAACCCAGATCCTGGCTGATGGCCGGTGGCAGCATGGCCCGGGGCTGTCCCGGGAAATAGGCGGAGCTGGCCCGCTCGCGTGCTTCCTGCTCGGTGGCGCCGTCCTCGGGCACCAATGCGGCCGGGTCGGCAATGGCGACACTCAGACGCCAGCCGGAATCCAGTCGTTGGGCGCAGACCGCATCGTCCATGTCCTGGGTGCTGGGGGCGTCTATGGTCACAAAAGGACATTCGGTCAGATCCGTGCGCTCACCGGCCAGCTGATGGACGCTGTCCTCGGAAAGGGCGGCCACTTCGCTTTCAACCGACTCTGGAAAGCGCTCACGCAAGGCGTATTTGGCTACGGCATAGCCGCGCTCGATACCGGGTTCACCGGCGTTGCCGATGATTTCGAGAATTTCCGCCTGGGCGTTGCCATTGCGAAAGGGATGCTGGGTGAGTCGGGCATGGACGTAGTCGCCGTCTCTGGCATTGTTGCGCTGCTTGGGAGGCACAAACAGCCAGCGGCTGAGCCCGTTGATGTCCGGCGCAATGAAGTGGCCCTTGCCGCGCACGATGTACTGGCCGATGAAGGTTTCCAGACTCTGGCTGTCGAGCTTTTCCAGCGCGCCAGTGGGCTTACCCTGATCGCCTTCGATGATGCTGAGCTGGACACGGTCGCCCAGCAGCACCTTTTGTGCTTCCTCTTTGGGCAGGTAGACGTCCCGACCGTCATCCAGCGCCACAAAGCCAAAACGGCCGGTTACCCGTTTTACGGTACCGGCGAAAACTTCCTTGTCGGCTTCGATGTCGCTGCGCAGCTGACGGAGCTGGTTCAGGGCGTCGCGGTTGAGCATGGAATAGGACCTGTGGCTTTACGGAGAGTTTGAGCAAGCGAGTATACCGAAGCTGGCCGGTGCCGTCGTGGTCTGGACTCGATCGCTTTAGAGTGAGCTCATGGCCGGGTAATGATTGAAGACCTCACGGCTGCCGTCCTCGCGGAACAGTACGACGTCAAACTCATCCCGTCCTTCACCTTCAATTTCCATGCCGGGGGAGCCGATGGGCATGCGTGGCACGCTCAGTCCGGCGGCATCCGGGCGCTCCTCCAGAAGTCGCTGCACGTCCTTGGCCGGCACATGGCCTTCGATCAGATAGCCGTCGATGAATGCAGTGTGGCAGCTGACCAGATCCCGGGGCAGGCCGGCTTCCTCCTTGATGGCATTGACCGCGTCGGTTTCACGGACCTTTGAGTCGAAGCCGTGCTCGTGCATGTGATCGACCCAGTCGCCGCAGCAGCCGCAGGTCGGTGACATGAACACCAGCAGGCTGTCACTGTCGGCTTCGGCCAATGCGGCGCTCGGATCAGTTTCCGCGCTCTGATCCCACCACAGCCAGGCGGCGGGCAGCAGAACAAGGGCAAGCAGCAGGGGTATTCCAATGGTCAGGTAAGGCTTCATGGCAATGGTCCGGTGAGGTTTGAAAGGCTTCAGATCGGCCGGATCAGAGACAATAATGACTCCAGGCTGTCTCCCGAGCGCGGTGGGCCCAGCAGGTTGCCCTGGGCGAAATCGCAGCGATGGGCGCGCAGAAACGCCAGCTGGGATTCGGTCTCGACGCCGACCGCCGTCACCTGAATACCCAGATTATGGGCCAGATTGATGACGGCTTTTACGATCACCCCATCATTATGGCTGCGAGTGACCTGTTGAATAAACCCCGGATCGATCTTGAGCATCTGAATGGGAAAGTCGCGCAGCCAGGACAGCGAGGAATAACCGCCGCCGAAGCCGTCGATGGCGATGCCGATGCCCAGTCGCGTCAGGGCCTCAAGCTGGGGAGTGTACAGCTCCGGATCCTGGACCAGGTGCTCTTCGCTGAGTTCCAGTTCGATGCGTGCCGGTGGCAGATCGAAACGGCGCAGGCAACTGGCGATGTATTCCACCAGATCCGGCTGGCGCAGCTCCGGGCCGGAGAGGTTAATGGCAATGGACAGGTGCCCGAATTTACCGCTGCGCCACTCATGGAGCTGTTCGCAGGCCATGCTGATGACCTGCCGGCCAATGTCGGTGATCAGCCCCGACTCCCGGGCGGCAGGGAGGAATTCGCTCGGGCTGAGCAGCCCCCGCTCAGGGTGCTGCCAGCGCACCCGCGCCTCCAGCATGCCCACCTGGCCGGTGGCCAGATCCTGCTGGGGCTGATAATGGAGTACGAATTCACGCCTGCTCACCGCCCGCTGCAGATCACGCTGCAGCTGCAGCTGCTCGGTGACCCGTTCATGGATGGCCTCATTGTAGAACTGGTACTGGGTGGTGTTCACGGTTTTGGCCTGATGCATGGCGGCATCGGCATTGCGCAGCAGGATCTCTGCCGAGTCCCCGTTTTCGGGGTAAAGCGCGACACCGATGCTGGCGGTCATGTTCAGGGTGTGACCGTCCACTTCAAAGGGGGGGCGGAAACAGTCGCGAATGCGCTCAAGCAGGCGAAAGATCGAATCCAGTGATTTCACGGAATGCCGACTCAGGAAAAACTCATCCCCGCTGGAACGGCACAGCAGCGTGGTTTCATCTTCCAGCTCACCCAGTCTCTGGGCTGTTTCGGTCAGGATCTGATCGCCCAGCTCGTGGCCAAGGCTGTCGTTGAGTGGATGGAAGCCGTCCAGATCGACAGCGATCAGCACCAGCTGTTCCTGCGCATCCTGGCGTTGCAGGCGATGGCTGAGGTTGTCCACGAAAAAACGCCGGTTGGCCAGCCCGGTCAGTGGATCAATGCTGGCAGCTCGGTCCAGATCCGCCTGGACGTTGAGGCGACGGTCGGTCTCGGTGCGCAACTGCTCACGGGTGTGCTCCAGCTGCCAGCTGCGCCGCCAGATGCGCTGGCCCAGCGACAGCAGCGCTGCCAGAAAAATGCCTGCTCCGGAGAGGGTCCCAAAGAGCCAGTTTGGCCAACTGCTCTGGCGCTGCTCCACCCACTGCTGGGTCGGGGTCAGCGTCAGCGTCCAGCGCAGATTGCGGATGGACAGGCGTGTCTGGGCGGAAAACGCTGCCAGTTCACTCTCCGGTGCCCTGGCCCGGAACTGGATTTGCGGATCGGCGGATTCGGCGATGATGACATCAAAGCGATCGCGGGCCCGTCGGCTGAGCAGGCCGTCCGTCAGTTCATTGAGGCGGAAAACGCCGTTCATGAAACCCTGGAGCTCCCCGTCAGTACGAATGGGCGCGTAGGCCACAACGCCCGCGCCGCCCTGCTGCAGGTCAATGATGCCGGAAAGGTCCGTGGTGCCGGTGGCGGCGGCGTAGTTCAGGGCAGCTTCCCGCTCCAGATCGAATGCAATGTTGAAACCCAGCGCTGTTTCATTACCGGCCATGGGCTCGATCCAGCGGATGATGCGCTCGCTGTCGGTGTACTGCAGCGCCTGGAAATGAGGGTAGTGTTCAATCAGGTGTCGGGCGTTGGCGCGCCAGTGCTGTTCATCCAGTGCACTCAAGCGGCTGGCTCGAGCGGCCTTGCGCTCCACGACCTGAATATAGTCGGTCAGGGCCTGTTCGAGTTCATGAGCGATCCGCTCGACTTCATCGTTGAGCGCTATTCTCGTCTGCTGCTGGTCATGGGTGTCCAGCGCCTGCCAGATCACAGCGCCGAGCAGTACAAACGCGGCTACCAGCGCCCACGGAAACCAGGGACTGAGACTCCAGTGTCGGTGGTCTGACCGCGTGGTGTTGCGCATGGATTGGGTCCGGCAAAGGAAAGTTTGTCCAGTCCCGCAAGTGTAGGTAATGGACCCAGAATGTCCATGCCAACAGCAGGGCTCTGTGCCTCAGGAGTCTGCCGATGAGTCCTTGAGTTGCCGGTCAGGGGCGTTGGGGTCGCTGAGTTGGGTTGGTGGAGGTCCGTCAAACAGTTCACCGGCGCCCATGCCGCAGGCGATGACCGTGCGCAGGGCGGAATCCACCCGTATGTCGGGCCGCAGCTGGACCAGCTCAGGGGCCACGTGGTAGATGAATCCCGAAGTGGGGTTGGGGCCTGTGGGGACAAAGACGGTACAGGTCCCGTCATGGTGGCGGCTGGTGACGATGCCGGTGACCGTGAGCTCCACCTGGGGGCCGTAGAGCTGAACCAGGGCAACCGAGCCGTGGGTGAAGGGGGAGTGCTCCCGATCGCCGAACAGATGCTGGACGATCTCGCGGATCATGCGGTAGCCCGGAGCCACCCGCTGTATGTACAGATCCACATGGGGGCGCAGCCACCGGCCCACTGTGGTGCGTGCAAATACGCCAATGAACAGGATGAATGCCAGAACAGCCAATAGCACCAGGGCGTGCCCGACAATGTCGGGAATCCCCGTGATGCCGGTGATCAGGTCAGTGACAGGAGCTGTGATGCCGGTGACCAGCTCATAGAGCCACAACAGGATCAACAACAGGATGAACAGCGGCAGCAGCACTGCCAGGCCGCTCAGAAAGGCCTTACCCAATGACTCTTTGGTCTCATCCATGCTGAACTCCCATCCCCTTACTTTCACGATATTCAGGCAGAATAACGTGAAACGCAGTCAGGCGGAATTAAAGCTCATTCAGGGCGCCGGTCGGACAGGGTGACGGATACCGAATCAGAGAAGCGCAGGGCGTGGGGTTTGTCGATCTCCACCTCTGCTTCGAGCACGGCATCCGGCGCCATGGCCAGGTCCAGAACTTCCTGCGTCATGCGCTCCAGCAGTGCAAACCGATGGCCTTCCACATGGGCAATGATGTTCTTGGTGATGGTGCGGTAGTTCAATGCCGCCTCTATATCGTTGTCGCGAATGGCCATGCCGGCGTCGTAGCACAGCCGGACATTGATCACCACATCCTGACGGTTGTTGATCTCCTCCTCCTTGATGCCTACATAGGTGCGCAGGCGCAGGTTCTTGATCCGTATGGTTGCAGTCTGCCGTTTCTCTGCCATGCGTCCCCCTTCAGGAGCGGTTGAGCAGTGTCAGTAATTCCATCCGGGTTGCCTGGGACTCGCGGAAGGCACCCAGCATGACGGATGTTTTCATGGTGGAGTTCTGCTTCTCCACACCCCGCATCATCATGCACATGTGATTCGCCTCAATCACCACGGCCACGCCTTTGGCGTCGGTCGCCTGCTGTATCGCCTCGGCGATCTGACGGGTCATGTTCTCCTGGATCTGCAGTCGACGGGCGTACATGTCCACGATCCGGGCACACTTGGATAGCCCCAGCACCTTGCCATTGGGCAGATAGGAGACATGACACTTGCCGATGAACGGCAGCATGTGGTGCTCACACATGGAGTAGAGCTCAATGTCCTGGACCACCACCATCTCATCTGTGGAGGACTCGAAGATGGCGCCATTGATGACGCTCTCCAGATCCTGGTGATAACCCTGTGTCAGAAACTCCATCGCTTTGGCGGCACGCATTGGCGTGTCGGCGAGGCCTTCCCGGTCTGGGTCCTCGCCGAGCTGGAGCAAAATGTCACGGTAGTCGGCAGCCAGCGCATTCTGTTTGTCGCTCATGATGATCTCTCTTGACTGAGGGGCAGACTGACCATACGAGGTCGAAGGGCGAGCAGTTTACCGAGTTGGTCCATTAAACCCAATAAGGGAGGTGGTATTGGCGCGATAGCGGCGCGTTACTGTCAGCAGGCCCCGGTGGTGTTGCAGCGCTGCAGTGCGTCGCTGATGGCTTCTGCCTCTGCGGCGAGAACACGACACCGCAGACTGGTCCTGTCCTCGGCACGGGCAGCCTGTTCAAGCTGTTCCAGCTTGAGGCGATAGAGCCGGTGGAGCAGGGTAGCCGGATCGGTAGAGTGTTGGACGTTCATGGCGGCCTCGCTGTGTCTGGCCCCTCACAGGGCGCGGTAACGGAAAAGTGGCGCGTGACGGGTACCTGATATTAGTGTTGCAATTTCCCTGCCACTTGCCATTAGAGCAGGCGGTTGTGAGTTATTTTTCAGGTAATTGATTTTTAAACCAAAAAGGATAATGATGGAACTCGGTTGCTGGGTTTGGGTTGTACTGCAACACTTGCAGTGGCTAAACCTGTAAAGGCAGCTTTACAGTCTCCCCGGTACAGCGTCCGCGCAGGAGTGGAAATGAAAGAGGATATGGATTACCCGGCCGTTGGCCCGGATGTGGTAAACACCGAGTCAGAGGGACTGCAGCGCTGGCAGCAGGCCGGGCAGTGGTTCCGCTATGGTGAGCACGCCGTGTTCAGCCGCATTGGCGGGGCGGGCGAACCACTGCTTCTGCTGCATGGGTTTCCGTCCGCCTCCTGGGACTGGCACCGGCTCTGGCCGACACTGACTGAGAACTATCGGGTCATGGTTGCCGACATGCTGGGCTTTGGATTTTCCGACAAGCCCCAGGACTATCCCTATTCAATCATCGACCAGGCCGATCTGCAGCAGGGCTGGCTGGAGGAGATGGGGGTGGAGCGGGTGCACATTCTGGCCCATGACTACGGGGCCACCGTGGCTCAGGAACTGCTGGCACGGGATCAGCAGGGTGAGCTGCCTTTTTCCGTGGCCAGTGCCTGTCTGCTCAACGGTGCGATTTTCCCGGAGGTCCATCAGCCCATAGTCCTGCAGAAACTGCTGCTGGGTCCTTTCGGCGGGCTGGTGAGTCTGGGCCTGACCCGGCGGGTGTTTGAATACAATCTGTGCAAGATCTTCGGGCGTGACACCCAGCCCTCGGCGGCGGAGCTCGAGGACTTCTGGCAGCTTCTGGTCTACAACAACGGCCGTGGCATCATCAACCGGCTCATACAGTTCATGGAGGAGCGCCGCTGCCATCGCCACCGCTGGGTTGGTGCACTGGAGCAGGCGAGTCAGCCTCTGGGTGTGATCTGGGGTGAGTCCGATCCCGTCTCCGGCCTGCCCATGCTGTCGCGTTATCGCGAACTTTTGGGCGATCAGGGCATCATGTCGCTGCCCGGTATAGGCCATTATCCCCACGTTGAGGCGCCGGGCGAAGTCCTGCAACACTACCGACGTTTTCGCCACGCCATTTCCCCACAGCACTCGGAGTGACCCCATGAGTCAGGTTCATCAACCCGCCCCCCTCCATTTTTATGCCGGGGAGCGTGCCCTGGCGCGCATCCGTGATAACGGGCTCAACCCCGGTGATGTCAGCATGATGCCCGGAGCCGCCGGCGGTCCCAAGGCGCTGGGGCTGCTGGGGCTGGATCGGGTGCTGTTTGGGGACTGGCTGCAGCGTGCACCGCGAAAGCGCTCGCTCATTGGCTCCTCCATTGGCAGCTGGCGCTTTGCGGCCGCCTGTCTTCCTGATCCGGTGGCCGGATTGGAGCGTCTGGCTGAGCTTTACACCGCCCAGCGTTTTCCCAAGGGCGTCACCGCGGCCCAGATCACCCGACAGTGCCAGCAGATGCTGCAGGATCTGATCCAGGGTCAGGAAGCCCAGGTGCTGGATCAGGAGGGTTTCCGCCTCAATGTCATGGTCAATCCCAGCCGCGGGCTGGCAGCCTCCGACAGCAAAGCCCTGCTCAGTCTCGGGCTGCTGGGTGTGGTGGCGGCGAATACCCTGAATCGTGGTTTCATCCGCACAGGCTTTGAGCGGGTGGTGCTGCATGATGCCCGAGAGAAGCCGCCACTGGGAGCCTTCACGGACTTTTCGGGACGCTATGCCGAGCTGACCCCGCAGAATCTTCAGGATGCGCTGCTGGCCTCGGCCTCCATTCCCATGGTGATGGAAGCCGTTCCAGAGATCGCCGGTGTTGCGGGTCGCCAGTTCCGGGACGGCGGCCTGACGGATTACCACCTGGACCTGCCCTACGAAAGCGACGGGCTGGTGCTCTACCCCCACTTCACCGAACGGGTGGTGCCGGGTTGGTTTGATAAGACGCTGCCCTGGCGTCGAGGCAATACCGAGCGGCTGCGGGATGTGGTGCTGCTGGCACCGTCACCGGCCTATCTGGCTGGCCTGCCGGATGGGCGGCTGCCCGACCGGCGGGACTTCAAGGTGTATGAGGGGGATGACGAGACCCGGGAGAAACACTGGCGCCAGGCCATGGCCGAGAGCCGCCGACTGGGGGATTACTTCATGGAGAGGGTCGAGAGCGGGCGTTTTGTCGAGGAGGTCCGCCCGCTCAGTGAGTTGCCCAGTTAAGCTGGATCACTCGTAGTCCCGGCGCAGCTCATCCACCCTTCGTCGCAGCTCACGCACTTCCTCCAGAAGATCCAGTGACAGGGCGACCCCCGGCAGATTCACATCCAGATCCCGCCGCAGCCGCTCGGCTTTTTTCAGCCGCACCAGATCCTCGCCGGCAAAGACCCATTCCCGTGGCGCACGCCCGGCCCGTGGCTGGAGCACGCCGAACTCCACCAGTTCGATGACGTATTCGGCATTGACCTGACAGTCGTTACACAGCTCACGCAGGGTCAGCTGCATGAACTCGTCCATCATCTCGGCCTGATAGCTGCTCTCACCCATGGTTCATACCCCCAGATGCTCACGCGGATTGAACGGCACTTCCTCGGCCAGTTCCCGGAAAAGCTCCTGGCTGCGTTCGGTCTGTTTGGCTGGCATGGCGATCTGCAGCACCACGTACTGATCCCCGGCCTGCTTTCCGGGCATGCCTTTGCCACGCAGACGCAGTTTCTGCCCTTCCTTCGCCCCTGCAGGGACCTTCAGAGTAACCTTTCCGTTCATGGTTGGCACCTGGATGCTGGTGCCAAGCGCCGCCTCCCAGGGCGTGATCGGCAGCGTGAGATACAGATCGCCCCCGTCCAGGCGGAAATGCGGATGGGGGGCGATGCGGATGTCGAGGTAGAGATCCCCGTTGGGGCCTCCGCCAATGCCCTGACCGCCCTGGCCCTTGAGACGGATATGCTGGCCATCGCGCACGCCAGCAGGCACCTTGACCTTGAGGGTCTTGGTGCGCCGCTGCACGCGCCCGTCAGGCCCGGGTTCGGGTACTTCCATGCGGATGGATTTTTCGCAGCCACTGTAGGCCTCCTCAAGAAACAGCGACAGCTGGTGCTGCAGGTCTTCACCACGCATGGCAAACCCCTGGCTTCGTTGCTGGCGGAAGCCGCCACCGCGACCACCGAAGATGGACTCGAAAAAGTCACTGAAGTCCCTGCCATCGGAGTCAGTGAATCCACCCTGGGAGAAGCTGGCGCCGGACTCCCAGCCTGGTGGCGGATCAAAGCCGCCGTCACCGCGCTGGCCGTAGCGGCGCAATTGATCGTACTCGGCACGCTTTTCATCGTCCTTGAGTACTTCGTAGGCTTCGCTGACTTCCTTGAACCGGTTTTCCGAGTCTTCTTCCTTGCTGACGTCCGGGTGGTAGCGGCGTGCCAGCTTGCGATACGCGGATTTGATCTCGGATTTTGAGGCGTTTTCATCGACGCCGAGAATGTCGTAATAATCCTTGAATTCCATCACCTCTACCCTTGTCTGTATTGAGCCGACTGGCTTGTGTCTACCTAATAGATGGTGACGATCGCGCCAGTGTCAATCCGTGCTCTGACGCGGCCAGGCAATGGCGCGGTAGCCCTGGCAATGGGACAGCGCATCGGTGATGGTGCAGAACCGGATCCGAAAGGCCAGTTCCCGGCCATCGCCATGGGCCAGGCTGGCATCAATCTGGACCGGTTCGAGCTGCTGACGGCAGGCGGTGAGTGCATCGGCCAGGCGCTTGTGCTCGGATGCGGGAAACAGATCGGCCATGGGTTTGCCCGCCAGATCCGCCGGTGCGTGACCCAGCAGGCTCTGGATCTGTCTGGAGACATAACCGATGGCCTGTTCATCATCCAGTTCAAAACCGATGCCGGCACCCAGCTGGATGAAGTCCCGGCTGCGCTGCTCGCTGTCTGAAAGCGCCCGGCTCAGCACGTCCTTTTCAAGTTTCTTATTCTCGAGGGCCTTGAGATCCCGGTCCCAGCGCTGGTGCAGCTGTTGCGCGCGCTGGATCGTGAGCAGACGCTGGCGGTTGAGCTGCCAGAACAGCAGCGCCACAGTCAGGCTCAGGGCCAGGCCACCGGCCAGGATGGCATTGAGCAGCTGACTGCCGGAACCATCAAACAGGTCCGTCAGTCCCTGACTGCGTACCAGCCAGCCACGATCGCCCAGCTCAATGCGGGTTTCCTGCACGGGGCCTTCAGCGCTGACATCCCGGGTGACGAAAAGCGGCTCGTTTTCGTGCTGATCCAGATCAATGACACTGGTGCGCATGGGGATCGGTTCGGAAAGGGTCAGCGCCTGCTCGATGAGGATGTCGGGCTCAAAGGCGGCAATCAGCAGGTAGTTCTCACCGTCATCCAGGCGCAGGGGGCGACTCAGTGCCTGTATCTCCCGTGCGTCGCCACCATCAGGCGTGAAGCGCGGTGTGGTCCGGATGCCGGGCTGCTGGGCCGAGGGGGTGAGCAGTGGCTGCCAGAGTGGCTCCAGGGACAGGTCATGGCCTGGTTGCCAGGGTGTGCCGGCCTCGGGAATACTGGTCAGCACCTCAAGTTGATCGTAGTCCGGCCCGGTCCGGGCCAGGGTGAGGTGTCGCCAGGCGCCTTGACGTTCCAGCATCGGCAGGCCCAGTGCCTGCAGAGCCGCTTGCGGTTCCAGGGCGGTCGTGCCAAGTGCTGCGGCAAGGTAGTTCAGGCTGTTTTCCTGCTCGTTGATGGCGACCTGAAGCTGGTGGGCCTGGGCATCGTGCAGGTAGCTCAGGCTCTGGTCGCTTTCTGTCGCGAGGACTTCCCGGGTGTCCTGCCATAGCAGGAAGGTGATCAGGCCACCGATCAGGAAAATCAGCAGTGGCAGTAACTGTTGCCAGGAACGCGTGTGAGCGCTGGTGTCTGCATCCATGAAATCTGTCCCTGAATCCGTGGTTCGGGGCATTCCTCCGCCGGGGAGGCATACCCATCCACTGTAGCCCAGTCCCGCAGGCGTACCAAGTCATAGTTGTGCTGCATCTTTTTCAGATGCGGGTGCCGCGCACTAACCAGATCACCAGAAAAGCACCGAAAGCGGTCACGACCACCGAAGGGCCTGCGGCGGTATCGGCATACCAGGACAGCGACAGTCCTCCAATCACCGAGGCCATACCCAGTAGGGAGGCGAGCACCGCCATGCGCTCGGGTGTGCTGGCCAAGGGTCTGGCCGCGGCAGCGGGAATGATCAGCAGCGCCGTGATCAGCAACACGCCGACAATCTTCATGGCGGTGGCAATGACCAGCGACAGCATCAGCATCAGCGCCAGGCGCAGCAGCCCGGCATTCATACCCTCGACTATGGCCAGTTCCTCATGGATGGTCGCCATCAGCAGGCCGCGCCAGAGCCCAATCAGAAGCGTCAGTACCAAGGCCCCGCCAATCAGTATCCACAGCAGATCCCGGTGGCTGATGGCCAGAAGATCCCCGAACAGATAGCCGGTCAGATCGATCCGCACATCGTCCATCAGACCAAGAGCCACGAGGCCGATGGCCAGGGAGCTGTGTGAGAGAATACCCAACAGGGTATCGCTGGCCAGCGTCTGCTGGCGCGAGAGTGTGACCAGCATCAGCGCCAGCATTACACAGACCAGGGCAATGCTGAGGTTGAGGTTGATGTGAAAGAGCGTGCCCAGAGCAATGCCCAGCAGCGCGGAGTGGGCCAGGGTGTCGCCGAAATAGGCCATGCGTCGCCAGACTACCAGGCAGCCAAGAGGGCCGGCGACCAGGGCCACCAGAAGACCGCCGATCAGTGCGCGCCAGAAAAAGTCGTCCAGTAGAGCGTTCAGCATGAGTGCGCGTGGGGGCCGTCGATTGTGGTCAGGTTGCCATGCAGATCGTGGCTGTGATTGTGGTGGTGGTGATAGACGGCCAGACTGTTGGCCAGCTCCTCACCGAACAGAGCTGCGAAGGCGGGATCCCGTGAAATCTGCTCCGGCTGGCCACGACAGCAGACATGACCATTGAGACAGAGCACCGTATCGGTGGAGGCCATGACCAGGTGCAGATCGTGGGAGACGGTCAGAACCGCGCACTGGAGCTCATCACGGATCTCGCGGATCAGTTCATAGAGGGCGCTCTGGCCGTTGACGTCCAGTCCCTGGGCCGGCTCGTCCAGCACCAGCAGGTCTGGTTGGCGCAGTATGGCTCGGGCCAGCAGCACGCGCTGGAATTCGCCACCAGAGAGGTGGTGGACCGAGGCGTGCTGCAGCGCCGCTACCCCTGTGCGTTCCAGTGCCTGATGGATGGCGCCGGGACGGGTACCCGCGAGCCTGAGAAAGCGCTCCACTGTTAAAGGCAGGGTAGGCTGCAGGGCCATGCGCTGCGGCACGTAACCGATACGGCAGCGGCGCTGGCGACGGATCTGGCCGCTGGAGGGCGCTTCAACACCCAGAATCAGTTTGATGAGACTGGTTTTCCCGGCTCCGTTGGGCCCGATCACGGTGACTACGTCCCGGGGATTGAGCACCAGCGAGATGCTTTCCAGAACCTGACGTTCTCCGTATTGCAGCCCCACCTGATCGAGCTGGACAACGGGCGAGTCACTCATCCGCGGCCGACTCCCCAGCACTGCAGCCCGGGCACAGGCCTGTGACCTCGACCACGGTTTCGCGGGTCTGAAAGCCCTGCTGGCCGGCTTCCTCGGCGATGACTCTGTGGATGGCCGTGGAGGGCAGCTCCAGCACGTTATGGCAGTTGCCACAGATCAGAAAACAGCCGGTGTGCTGGTGATGGGGCTGAGTGCAGCCGACGAAGGCGTTCAGCGAGGCGATGCGGTGTACCAGTCCCATGCGCTGCAGGAAATCCAGAGTGCGGTAAACCGTTGGCGGAGCCGCCTTGCGGCCATCGGCATTGAGGCTGCCCAGTATGTCATAGGCGCCCAGTGGCTGGTGGGATGCCCATACCAGAGCCAGCACCTGCTCGCGCAGCCTTGTCATGCGCGCGCCGGCCTGCTGACAGATGCGGTGGGCATCATCCATGGCCTGCTGTACACAGACATCGTGATTATGGGGGCGATAGGGCAATGGATCAGTCATGAGTTATACTATAACACTCCGGCCCCGGCTTGCCGAGAGGATGAATCAGCCCTGTGCGGCCTGCGCCAGTAGCCCTTCGAGTTCGGAAAGGTCCGGGATGCAGACGGCTTCACCTTCATAGGTCACCGTCATCAGCTCTGCCTGCCCTTCGTCCCCCTCTTTTCGCTCCAGTTCGCTGGGTGTGACCCTGGCCTGGCGTGGGATGCCCTGGGTGGCCAGTGCCATGAAAGGATTCTGGCGGTGCGCCTCGGTGATGGTATTGAGCACCAGGATACGGCCACGCTGCCCATCCGGCAGTACCGCAGCGCGGCCATTGGCGGCCTCCCAGGACAGCACTGGCAGGTGGGTGCCACGCCACTGGAACCAGCCCAGCAGCCAGTCCCGTTCGCTGCTGTCGGGCTGAAGCTCGGCGTAGTCGACAATCTCCGCAATGGAGACGTTGGGCAGCAACAGCGTCTGATCCTCAACAGGGATCAGTACACAGGGCAGTTGTTCAGGCGTTTCGGCCATGACGATCAATCCTCGGCGGTTTCAGGCTGAACTGCATCGATCATTGCTGAGCAGACAGTGTTCTTCCACGGTGCGTATCAGTTGCGTGGCCAGCTCGCGGGGTTCGCCCTGAAAGCGGCTGCATCCGGTGGCGCTGACCGATTCAGGCATGGCACTGCTGGCACAGCTGTCCGGGGTCTGGACCCAGATCTGGCTGTTCTGTTCTGCCAGCACCGGCGCGGCCAGAGCGCCGTCATTACCCATGCCGCTGAACAGAATGGTGTGGCAGTTGCCTGAATAGTGGCGCGCGATGTTGAGCATGACCTGGTCAATGGAGGGCGCGTAGGGCCCGGACCATCCGTTATCGCCAAGGCGCACCAGGCCATCCTCGTCAAGCCAGAGTTCCTGCTCGACCGGCACCTGCAACACCTGGCCACAGCGTATCGGTTCACCGTCAATGGCCCGGGTGAGCTGGTAGTGAGCGTGTCGGGTCAGGACCCGGCCCAGCACATCGCTGAAGCTGGCATCAATGTGCTGGGCATAGACAAAGCCCACGGGCAGTCCGGCCGGCAGTGCATCCAGAAAGGCTTTGACGGCGGCGGGACCACCCAGCGAAGCACCCAGTACCCACACTTCCCGGGCCGGAGTGCCTTCCTCGGCGGGTCGGATCCAGGGGGAAAGCTCTGCCGCAGTACCCGTCTGTGGCGGTTCCACCAAAGCCTCGATGCTGGCCTGGGAATCCAGCGCCTCAAGCGCACCACAGCGTGACTGGAGTTTGTCCAGCAGACGCCGCTCCCAGCGTACGTATTCCTGGCGACCCGGCTCCGGAGCACAGCCCACTCCGAACAGCACCGTGCAGTCGTCGCGATTCAGCAGTGTCTCCAGAAGCTCCGGACATTCCGCCTCATCGGCCAGCTCGACAATGCACAGTGAGGGAACGGATTCCCTCGTCTCGTCCATAAAGCGCTGGGGTTCACCAATGAAGGCCACCGGCAGCCCGTATTTTCCAACCGCCTGCTGGAGGCGGTAGCGTTGCAGCACGTCGTCGGCAATGATGGCGACGTCGGGGGCGGTGGTCATTGTTCGGCCTCAACGCCCGCCATTTCCAGGATGGTGTCGAGCAACTCCTTTTCCTGGAAAGGCTTGCCCAGATAGCGGTTCACCCCGATCGCTTCGGCCCGCTCGCGGTGTTTGTCCCCGGTTCGGGAGGTGATCATGACGATGGGTGTTTCGCGAAGATTGCTGTCGTGGCGGATGAAGCTGGCCACCTCAAAGCCATCCATGCGCGGCATTTCGATATCGAGCAGCACCACATCCGGACGGTGGTCCTGAAGCTGGCCGACGGCGTCCAGACCATCCTTGGCCAGCACCACCTCCATGCCATGGCGCTCCAGAAGCCGGGAGGTAACCTTGCGTACCGTGACCGAGTCGTCCACCACCATGACCTGGGTGGGCCGGTGCTCGCGCGGTGTCTGTTGGGTTTCCACGGCGGCGAGCATGCGCTGGCGCTGGGCCAGGATGTCGCCCCGGATCATCGCCGGCAGATCCAGAATCACCACCACGTTGCCATCGCCCAGGATGGTGGCACCGGAGACGCCCCGCACGCCGGCGAACTGTGGCCCGAGGGATTTCACCACAATCTCGCGGCTGCCCATCAGGCTGTCCACCTGCAGCGCCATGGGCTGCTCCGCGCCGCGCACCAGAATCACCGGCAGGGGCAGGGCCTGTCCCTGGAGTTTGGGTTGGTGATCGGAGTTGAGCAGCGCACCCAGATACTGCAGCCGATACTCTTCCCCGGCGTATTCGTACATGGGCGCGTTGGGCTGGTAGTACTCCTCAAGCTCGTAGGTGGAGACCCGCACAATGCCTTCAATGGTGTTCAGCGGGATGGCGAAGTAGTCCTCGCCAATATTGACCATGAGCGCGCGGTTGACCGAGACGGTGAACGGCAGGCGCACGGTGAAGGTGGTGCCTTTGCCCAGGGTGGAGTCGATGTCCAGGCTGCCACCGAGCTGCTTGATCTCACTGGCCACCACATCCATGCCCACACCCCGACCCGAGATCTGGGTCACGGAGGCGGCGGTGGAGAAGCCGGGCTGGAGAATGAACTGCAGGATTTCGCGATCGGCCAGCTCCTCATCCTGCCCCAGCATGTTCTGGCGGATGGCTTTTTCGCGGACCTTGCTGATATCGATGCCGGCGCCGTCATCCACCAGTCGCAGCACCACCTCGCCGCCTTCACGGCTGAGGTTGAGGTGGATGTGACCGGTGCTGGCCTTGCCCGCCTTCTCGCGGGCCTGTTCTTCTTCGATGCCGTGGTCGATGGCGTTGCGCAGCATGTGCTCAAGAGGGGCGACCATGCGCTCGAGCACGGTGCGGTCCATTTCGCCTTCGGCGTTGTTGATCTCAAGGTGGGTTTTCTTGCCCAGCTCGCCCGAGATCTGACGCACGATCCGGCGCAGGCGCGGCACCATGGATGAGAAGGGCACCATGCGTGTTTTCATCAACCCTTCCTGCAGCTCGGTGTTGGTCCGTGACTGCTGCAGCAGCAGGGTTTCGGCGTCGCGCACCTTGTCATTCATGGTCTCGCGCAGGTCGGTCAGGTCCGAGGCGGACTCGGACAGGGCCCGGGACAGCTGCTGGATGGCGGAATAGCGGTCCATCTCCAGCGGGTCAAAATCCTCGTCCGTGTAGTCCGGCCCGAACTCCTGCTCGGCCCGGTGCAGTATCTGCGCCTCGGTCTCGATTTCCATGCGCCGCAGCTGTTCGCGCAGTCGCTCCGTGGTGGCCGCCATCTCATCCAGGGTGTGGCTGAAGTCACTGATCTGCTGCTCCAGCCGGCCCCGGGTGATGCTGCTTTCCCCGGCCAGGTTGACCAGATCGTCCACCAGTTGGGCGTTGACCCGGATGGTTTCCTGGGCACTGCGGGCCAGCTCCGCCTTGCGCTGCTCCCGGGCCCGGTTGCCCGGATCCTGCTCCACACTCTGTTGGGGCGATTCTTTCGCGGGCGCCTCGCTGGGTTGTTGGGCCGGCTCGGGTGTTTCAGCCGGCGCAGCGGGCTCTGGTGCTGGTGTGCTGGGTGCCGGGGTGCTGCCGCTGACTTTCTCGCGGTAGGCCTGCTGCACCTGCTCCACCATGGTGATGATCTCATCGTGGAACTGGTTGATCTGTTGCCAGTCCTCTTCACCCGGGGCCTTTTCGGCCTGCTCCAGTTGGGTCAGCAGCGTCTCGAAATGATGGGCCTTGTCGCCCAGCTGTGACAGCTCGGCCAGCCGCGCGCCCCCTTTGATGGTATGCAGGGCCCGCTGGGCCTGTTGGGTGAATTCGCCGTTTTCATCCGTACCGGCGCGCTTCCAGTCATCCAGGGTATGATCCAGGCTGTCGCTGAGCTCACCGGCCTCTTCCAGGAAAATTTCCAGTACTTCGGTGTCGACGTCGTCCAGCAGATTCCCACCGCTGTCGGCGTCTTCAGACCGGCTTTCAGAGAACAGCCCCGCAGGCAGCTCGGGGGTATCACCGGATTCCAGTGTCTCAAGCATATCCCGCAGCGCCTGGTGACACTTCTGGCTCAGTGCCAGTGCCAGACTGCCGTCGCCGGCACCATCAATGACACTGGCCAGAGCGCTGTCCCACTGGTCCGCCAGGTCGGCGATGGCCGGCATCTCCGACAGCCGTGCGCCCCCTTTGAGCGTCTGCAGCTCCTCGCGCAGTGCGGCAATGTTGCCATCGCGTTCGGGATCGCTCTGCCAGTTGTTCATGGCCTGACTGATGGCTTCCTCCACATCCCGGGCCTCGTCCAGGAAGATGGAGATCAGTTCGGTGTCCCCTGTGCTTTCTTCGGGCTCCGCAGGAGTCTGGGGCTGAGGTTCGGCGGCCTGGTCTTCTTCCGTGCGTTCAGTCGCCTCCGGCGTCTGCCCATCGCTGTCCGGTTCCGCGCTCAGGGATTCACCGCGCAGCAGCGCCTCGACCTGCTGGACCAGGTGGCTGGCGTCCTCACAGGGCCGTAATTCGCTGGTCTGCTCAACCATCCGCGCCAGCGCATCGTGACAGGCAAAGAGCAGATTCCCGGTGTCTTCGGCCAGAGCAAGTCGTCCTTCGGCAACACGCTCAAACAGATCCTCGAGGCAGTGGGACAGATCCCCGATGGCGCTCACCTCTGCCATGCGCGCACCCCCTTTGAGGGTGTGCAGATCCCGCTGCAGGTTTTTGGCCAGTTCGGTATTGCCTGGATCCTCAACCCAGTCGTGCAGCGCGGCCGCTGTGCTGTCGATCAGCTCATGGGCTTCTTCCAGGAAGATCTCCGCCAGTTCGGGATCCAGAACGGGGCTTGCCCCGGGGGCCGCTTCAGCGTCGCCTGTTTCAGGCTCAGGCTCAGGCTCAGGCTCAGGCTCAGGCTCAGGCTCAGGCTCAGGCTCAGGCTCAGGCGCCTGTTTCTCCTCCAGATCCGGGAGGTCGGGCACTTCGGTTACTGGACCCTGCTGGTGGGCGGTGTCGCGGAAATCACGCAGCGCCTGAATCAGCTCCGGGTCGGGCTCACAGCGGTTGGTTTCAGCGATGGCATCAACCATGGCCGCCAGGGCGTCATGAGCGCGGGCGCTGAGGTTGCGGGCCGGTTCATCAGGCGTGATGTAGCCCTCGCTGATGCCTTCCAGCAGGTTCTCCAGTTCATGGGAAAGATCGCTGATGGGGCTGATTCCGGCCAGGCTGGCACCGCCTTTGAGCGTGTGGATATCGCGCCGCAGTGGGCGCAGCGGGTCGGTATTCTCAGGCTTTGCCCCCCACTGCTCCAGGGTTTCCCCGGCGCTGGCAATCAGATCCCGGGCTTCCTCCAGGAAAATCTCGGCCATCTCCGGGTCCAGCTCCACACTCTGGCCGACGCTGCCGGACTCATCAGTTTCCGCCTCTGGCTCCGGTTTGGTGGTTTCCGGACCTGCTTCTTCCGATGTCTGCAGTTCGCTGTCCCACTCGACCTCGTCCAGATTGAGATCGTCACTCAGATGGCGGTCAAAGCTGTCGAGATGTTCACCAAACTGGTCATTGAAGGCCTGCTCCTGGGCCTCGGAACGGCCCTGGCGCAGATCTGCTGCCTGCTCATTCAGTCGCGTGACGAGAGTGGCGGCGGGTTCGGTGGCCAGTCCTGCCGCCAGCTGGTCCATGAGATTGATCAGCGCGTCATGGGCTTCGCGGACAAGCTTCTCAAGGATGCTGTCTGGCGGGTCTGTGGACTGTCGGGCTTCGTAATAGAGGTTCTCCAGTGCTCCCGCCAGTTCACTGACATGGGATACGTTTGCCTTGTCCGCCGTCTCCGCCAACCGGCCCAGACTGTCAACCAGAGGATCAAGATCCTGTGTGCTGGCCGGGTCATTGAGCCAGTTGTCGAGAATCCGGTCTGCGTCGAGCAGCAACTCAATGCCTTCGTTGAGGAACAGTTGCAGGAGGTTGGCGCTGGGTGCAGTGGTTTCACTGGGGCGCTCGCTGATCGTGTTGTCATTCGGGAAGTAGCGCTCGGCCAGATCCGAAAGAGCCGAAAGGAAGCTGTCCGTCTCGGGCAGCGTCTCCTGGGGTGTACTTTCCAGCTGATCGAGACCCTGCTGGACGAAATCACGGGTCTGGCGGATGAGCTCAATGACGTCACTGTCCGCCGCCTGGCCTTCGGCCCGGGCTTTCTTGACGAATTTCTCCATCGGCGAGACCACACGGGCAATGGGGGCAATCGCCGCCGTATGAGCGCTGCCTTTGAGGGTATGCAGAGCCCGTGACAGATCGTCTGTGTAGGCTGTGGAGGACTGTCTGTCCGCCTGATCCAGAAATTCGTTCAGGGTCTGGAGATGGGTGGTGGTTTCTGAGCGGAAAATGTCCACCAGTACCGGATCAAGCTCGGATTCCGGCTCGCTGTCGAGTACGGGTACCGGTTCTGGCTCAGTGGCCTCCTCCGGTGCGGCCTCTTCCGGTTCCGGCATGGTCTGCGCATCAAGCACCTCACCCCGGGCCAGGGCGCCAGCGCGTTCACGCAGCGATCCGGTGTCCAGGGAGGCGCTGCGGCGCTGGCGGAAATCTTCAACCAGGGTGGGCACGGCTGAATACACGTCCTGAAGCAGCTGCGCCAGATCCTCGGTCATGAAAATGGCACCGTCGATGACCCGGTTCAGTGCGTTTTCCACTTCCCAGGCGAGTTCACCGATGGTGTGCGCCTCAACCATACGCCCACTGCCCTTGAGCGTATGGAAGGCGCGTCGCACTTCGCTCAGCGCGGCGCTGTTGTCGTACTGCTCCATCAGGCGCGGCAGGTATTCACCGATGGTTTCCAGTACTTCCTCGGCCTCTTCGATGAAGATCTCCAGGATGTCTTCATCAATCAGGCTGTCCTCATCTGTTTCTGCAACGGGAGCGGCCTGCTCTTCGGTTTCTACCGGCTCGGGTTCCGTCGATGAGACCCTGGACTCTGTTGGCTGCGGCTCTGCATCGATGTCACCCGGCTCTTGTTCAGCGTCCCCTGCTGCCACCTCGGTGTCTTCCGGTGCGGCTTCGAGGGTTTCGGCTGACTCGTCCGCATCCGCCTCGTCCGCTTCGTTCTGTTCCGATGTGGCACTGGGCTTGTGGGCTTCAACCAGAGCATTGGCTTCGTCCATGAGCTCAGTGACATCCCCGGCCATGTTGCCGTCACGGAACTCCTGGATCAGACCGGGCAGCCGCTCCACCACCCGGTCGAGCAGTCCGAAAATGGCTTCGTTGGGGGTTATGGAGCCATCAAGGATGCGATTGAGCAGGTTTTCCACCGACCACGCCAGCTCACCGATACTGGTGGCGCCAACCAGACGGCCACTGCCTTTGAGGGTGTGGAAGGCGCGCCGGACTTCGCCCAGTGCCTCGCGATCATCCTGATCGTTGCGATAGCGTGGATAGTGCTCGCGGATGGTCTCCAGTACCTCGTCTGCCTCCTCGACGAAGATCTCCAGGATATCGTCGTCGAGCAGGTCGGCATCGCTTTGCTTGGGCTCGGCTGGAGCTGCACTCTGTGCCTCGCTGGTTCCGGCTTCACTGCCAGTCTCGGGCAATTGCCAGGTGGGCTCCTGGCCGGGTGGAAAGCCAAGATGCTCCAGACGCTGTTCTGCCATGGTGAGGATGGCGTCATTGTCCTGTATGCCGTCAGCCAGACGCTCCAGATAGTATTCGATGCTGGTGATGGCATCGGCCAGGGTATCAAGCTGACCCCAGTCCGGCGTGAACTGTTCGTTGAGCAGCGCGTCGCCGACAAAGCGTTCAGCGGCCTCCAGAATGGCACCGGTGCGCTCCAGAGGAATGAGCTGGAGGCTGCCCCGGATGCTGTAGAGCAGATCGGGGACCGGTCGGATTTCCTCATGGTCCCACTGCGAGGCAATGAAATTGACGATGGCGGTCTTGACCTGTTCCAGCGCATTACGGGACTCGCGCAGAACGGCCTCGCTGGCCTGAGAGACCTGACGCATTGAGACCCCATCGGGACTGTCATCGGCGCCTCGGCGATCGGCCATGCCGGATACCGAGGATTCGACGTACAAAAGCGCACCGGCAATGTCCATGAGCATGCCATCATCAACGCCTTCATCGGCATTGATCATGCGTTCGAGCAGTTCGGTCTGCTCATTGACCAGCTGCCGGGCCGAGTCCTGCCCCAGCATGGACAGCGTATTGGCGACCTGGCGCAGAGCGGGAACCAGCTCCTCCAGATCCGTGTTCTGCCGGTCATGGGCGCGGACAAAGAGGTCAAGCTGGTCCTTGAGCTGGGCCAGTTCTTCGGTGAGGGCGCCGACCACGGACTGGATGGCCTCACGGGCCGGCCCCATGGGGTGACCCTCGCGTGCCAGTTCATCCTCCACGGTCAGAGCCTGATCCAGCTGGTAGCGCTGCACCACAGTGTTGACCCGGTTGGAGTCGGCATGGGCACCACGGGCTACGTAATAGAGCAGGTTCTTGAGGGTATCTTCCGGAACAGGACTGGAGAGTGCCGTTTCGTGTTTCTCCAGAAGCTGATTGAGCTGTTCGTCGAGCTCACCGAGCATGGCAATGCTGGCGGCGCCCAGATCGTTATGGCCTGATTTCAGCGTATCCACAAAGGCGCCGGTGGCGAGCCAGAGTTCACCGCTGGGGGTTTTCTGGCAGAGCTTGATCAGCCGCTCGATGACTTTGTCCAGATAATCCAGATGCGACTCTACATCCACACCCCGCTCGAGCCCGGTTCGGGCAAACTGGAACATCTGATAGAGCTTGCGGACATTATTGCGAACGGCCTCATCCTGAAGCCGCTGGTTAACCTTGGAAGACGGCTCAAAGCGTGCTGGAGTGAGGTCGGGGCTGAACAGCGTGCTGGCAGAGAGGAAGCTCTCGCCGCGCGCCGCACGCAGGTTGTTGAGCAGTGGCAGCAGCGTCATGGGGATGTCGTCGTCGCTGCTGCGCAGGTTTTCGAGATAGTTGGGCAGCTGCAGGATGCCCTGCATCAGGCTGCTGATTGCAGGCTCCTCCTCACCGAGGCTTTCACTCAACAGCGCTTCGGCGAGCTTTTCCATCTCCTGGGCTACAAGCGCCGCGCCACGGAGCTCTACCATGCGCAGCGTGCCGTGGACCTGATGCAGGTGATTGAGGCAGAAGCGCAGGCGGGAGCGGTCATCGCGGTTCTCCGCAAAGGCCTCGAGTGCTTTCTGACCCTGTTTCAGGGTCTCCTGGATCTCACCGCGCACCCAGTGCAGGGACATGCTGTCATGGTGATTGGCCATAACCACTCCGCTTATTCAATGCTCTGGGAACGCCGCCGCCAGGCATGAGCCTGATCGGAACGGACCCGCTCAAGATCCGGATGCTGCCAGTCGGTCAGATCTCCCTGACCCAGTACCAGCAGCCCGCCTGGTGCCAGCCTTTCAGCAAGTCGGCTGACGATCTCGCGGCGACGCCAGCGCCGGAAATAGATCAGAATGTTCTGGCAGAAGATGATGTCCATGCCGTGCATGGGCGCTTTCTTCAGTTCCAGCACATTGAGCTGGGAAAAACAGACCCGGTCCCGAATCCGGGGAACCACTTCCAGCTCTCCCTTCTCCACCTCCTGAAAATACCGCTGGCGGTCCGCTTCACTGGTAGTGACCAGCTTGCGTGGGCCGTAGCGGGCCGTTCGCGCTTTCTCCAGCGCTTCCAGGCTGATGTCGGTGCCGGTGACGCCAAAATAACAGCGCTGCGCGTGCTCGCGGACACAATCCTCCAGGATCATGGCCAGGGTGTAGGCTTCCTCACCGGTGGAACAGCCGACACTCCAGGCCTCAAGCGCTTTGGGTCGCTCCCGCTGCAGACGCTCGCGGATGTCTTCGCGAACCAGGGCGAAGGCGTCCTCGTCCCGGAAAAAGCGCGTTTCCTGGACGGTGAGCCGGTCGACCAGAGTGGTCCACTCCACAATGGCGCCGGGCCCGTACATCACCTTTTCATAATACGCCTGATAGTCCTCACAGCCGAGTTCACGCATCCGGATGGCGAGATTGGCCTCCAGATAGGAACGCCGTTCCGGCGACAGGGTCATACCGGTGCGTGACTCCAGCAGGTCCCGCCACTGCTGGAACTGAGTGTCATCCATCGCGGGGGCAGGGCTGTACGCCTGAGCCGATTCCGGTCTGCCCTTACTGCAATCCGCATTGACCATGATCTGTCGGCCACGCTGTTGTTGTTCGTATTGTTGGCGTCTCAGTTGTTACTGGACTGTTGGGACGTCGTCGTCCTCCTCGTCATACGCTGAGGCGCCTTCCTCTTCACCACTGTCCGGGCTTTCGGGGAGCTTGAACCCGGCCACGGATTCACGCAGCTCGGCCGCCATTTCGGCCAGATTGCCGATGGACTGTGCCGTCTGGTTGGTACCGGATGACGTCTGGGAGGTGATCTCCTGGATGACGTTCATGGTGTTGGAGATGTGTGCCGCCGAGGACGACTGCTGTCGCGCTGCATTGGAGATGTTCTGGATCAGTTCCGCCAGATTGGTGGATACGTTCTCGATCTCCTCCAGTGCAACGCCGGCGTCCTGCGCCAGTCGGGCACCACGGACCACCTCGGAGGTGGTGTGTTCCATGGAGATGACGGCCTCGTTGGTGTCGGACTGGATCGTCTTGACCAGCGCCTCGATCTGCTTGGTCGCGGCCGAGGAGCGTTCCGCCAGACGCTGGACTTCGTCCGCCACCACCGCGAAGCCGCGTCCGGCATCTCCGGCCATGGAGGCCTGGATGGCGGCGTTGAGCGACAGGATGTTGGTCTGGTCGGCGATGTCGTTGATCAGTGAGACGATGTCGCCGATTTCCTGGGAGGATTCGCCCAGTCGCTTGATCCGTTTGGAGGTCTCCTGGATCTGCTCGCGGATGTCGTCCATGCCTCGGATGGTGTTCTGTACCACCTCGGCGCCTTTCTTCGCGATGGATACGGAACGTTCCGCCACCGAGGAAGACTCGGAGGCATTGGACGAGACCTGATCGATGGACACAGCCATTTCATTCACCGCCGCAGAGGCACCGGCAATCTCCTGGGCCTGGTGCTCGGAGGCCTCAGCCAGCTGCTTCGCCGTGGACTGAGTCTCCTGGGCGGAGGCGGCCACATTCACGGCTGTATCACGGATCGACTGCACCAGGTTGCGCATCTGGTCGATGGCGTAGTTGATGGAGTCGGCAATGGCACCGGTGAAATCCTCGGTGACCGTGGCCTCGGTGGTGAGGTCACCATCGGCCAGGTCTGCCAGCTCATCCAGCAGTCGCAGGATGGCGTTCTGGTTCTGTTCGTTGCGCTCCTGGGTCCGGCGCAGGCGTTTCTGGGAAGCCTGATAGAGGGCGACACCGATCATGACGATGTTGAGTACGATCAGTACCAGAATGATGTAGGCCACCATGGGCGTGACCAGATGGTTGCGATCCTGGATCAGTGCCACCAGGTCTGAGGTCTCATTCAGCAGCTGCGGGCTGGTTTCAAAGATGACGTTAGCCGAATCGCGGGCCCGGAACAGCTCCGGCGAGAAATTCAGAATGGTGTCAACATTGCCGCTGACAAACTCAAAGAGCTCTTCCACGATCTCCAGACCGAACAGGGCGTCCGGGTCCTCAACAGCGGTGATGTCACGCGTCTCATCACCTTGCATCTGCCCCTCCAGGACCCGCCCGAACTCACGGGCATCCTGACCGAACTGGTTGGCGGCGACGATGGCGTCCTCGTCGCCGGTGAGGATGTTGTTGACGCTTCGTGCGATCCGCTCGGCCAGCAGGGACTGGTTCTGGGCCCGCGAGATCTGCTCGGCCGGGGCGTCACTCATGAGCAGGATCTCAACGATGTCCTCGTATTCCACCTGCAGGTCGGGGATGGTGTCGTTGAGCGTGTGCGCCACTTCATGGAGCGACAGGACAGCGTCCCGGGTACCCACGATTTCATCCGCATTGGTACGGACGTCATCCCACAGCGGAGCCACGTTGGTCTCATCCACCAGATCCAGCGGCGGCAGGCCAGTGTCGGGATTACCCTCCTTGAGGTACTGCCAGAGCTCGCTGAAGCGGTTGCGGGAGCTTTCAAGCTGGTCGAAGGCGTCTGCCGTGCCGCCGGCCGCCTCGGTGGAGTTCTTGGCGATCTCCTGGGACAGCACGCGCAGGTCACCGGCGTAGTCGATGTACTCGGCGTCATGCCCGGTGTTGCGATTGATCAGCACCAGCACCACGATCAGTGCGATCGTCAGAAAGATCAGCGAGGCGATCAGGCCGCCGATCGTCTGGTTGGCACCCTGGGGTGAAATGAATTTTCCAGCTCGATTCTTCATTATGGGCTCCCGGCCTTCATTGGGATATTGTTTTTCAGGTCCTGATTCGTCTTGTCATGACAACGGCCGTCACCACTGGGCAACGTCCAGAAAGCGTTCGTCCTCGGTCAGGGCAATGGTGGAGAAGACCTTCCAGAGTTCTTCACTGCGTTCATAACCACCCTGCAGGAAGGGTTTAATGCCCTGGGTTTTTTCATCCACGTCTGCAACGTAGTTGTCTACCGCGAAGTACTGCATGCCGAGCACATCATCCACCACCAGCCCGCTGAAAATGTCGCCGTGCTCAACCACCAGAATGCGACGCTCGCGCAGCGTGCGCGACGGGCGGGGCAGGCCGAAGAAGATCGACAGATCGATAATGGGAAGCAGGCGGCCTCGGACATTGGAGGCACCCAGAAGGAAGCTACGCACCCCGGGCACCTGGGTAAAGCGTGGCACGTCGAGAATTTCGACCACTTCACCCATGGGGGCGACGTACCGCTGGTCACCCAGCAGGAAGCCGATGCCGTTCCACAGTTCGATGGCTTCTTCCTGGGCGGGCAGCCCGGCGGCCATGCTGTGGCTTCGCCGGGCGATATCGACCAGTACATCGAAAGGGGAGGCCTGGGTGGAGGTTGCCTCGCCGGACATTACAACTCCCGGTTCAGGACAGCAGATCGTCGATGGTTTTGATCAGTTCATCTTCCGGGACTGGCTTGACCAGATAGCCTTTTGCGCCCTGGCGCGTCCCCCAGACCCGGTCGGTTTCCTGATCCTTGGTGGTCACAATGACCACTGGAATGTGCTGTGTTTCGGCGCCGCGCGTGAGTTGGCGGGTGGCCTGAAAGCCATTAAGACCGGGCATGACCACGTCCATCAGGATCAGATCCGGTTGTTCGGAGCGGGCAATGGCAACGCCGTCAGAGCCATTGTCGGCGCTGAGCACCTCGTGGTTGTTCTTGGTCAGCAGGCCAGAGATTTTCTTAACCTCTGTGGGGGAGTCATCAACAATCAGGATACGAGCCATGGTTCCCTCTGTTAGCAGTTTGATCAGTACATGTCTGGTTAGGCCAGCGAGAAACACCGGCCAACACTTTATTCTTCACGCGACGGAATGTATTCACGGATGGTCCCGAGCAGCTCCTCTTTCGAGAACGGCTTGGTCAGGTACTGGTCCGAACCCACAATCCGACCCTTGGCCTTGTCAAAGAGGCCGTCTTTACTCGAAAGCATGATGACCGGCGTTTGCTTGAACGCTGAATTGTTTTTGATCAGCGCGCAGGTCTGATAGCCATCAAGTCTTGGCATCATGATGTCCACGAAGATGATGTCGGGCTGGGAGTCGGCTATCTTGGCCAGCGCGTCGAAGCCGTCGGTGGCGGTGATCACTTCGCAGCCTACTTTTTTCAGCAGGGTCTCCGCGGTACGACGAATCGTCTTGCTGTCGTCGATCACCATGATTTTCAGATTTTCGAAGTTGTCATCCATTGTCCAACAGCCCCGTGCTTAGATAGGGAATCATTGTTCTTGTCGGCGACCGGAACGTCTGTCCGTCCTGTGCTCGCTGCGGCCACGCTTGCGCGCTTTTTAACACAGATACTGCATCGGTTCTATACACCGCTGTGAGCTTATAGCCCTGTATGGCGCCTTTATAGTCTAGAATTGTCACTGAATGTGATGGCTGCCACTTTATGTGTCCGTCTGGTTTGGGCCGCGATTATCCATCTGCGGATGTTCCGGTGCCTTCAAGGGTGCCGTTTTCCAAGCATAGCAGGTATTCTCAGGGACGCATTCCCGGTTTCAATTGGTTTCTGACGTTGTTGTAAGAGGTTTTGCTCATGACAGTCACGCTCGGCCTGGTAATGGACCCCATCCAGGACATTGACTACAAGAAGGACACCACCCTGGCGCTGGCCGTCGCTGCCCGGGAGCGTGGCTGGGCCCTGCGTTACATGGAGCAGGCGGATCTGTATGTGCGCGACGGCCAGGCCCGGGCGCGCGTGCGGGATCTGCAAGTGCGCTATGACCCGGATGACTGGTTCAGCCTGGGCGAGGCCCATGATATTGCCCTGGGCTCACTGGATGTGATTCTGATGCGCAAGGATCCGCCTGTGGATCGGGAATTCATTATGGCGACCTGGATTCTCGAAATGGCTGAATCCGAAGGCGCACTGGTGGTGAATCCCCCGGCCGCCTTGCGTGATTGTAATGAAAAGCTGTTTGCCACCCGCTTCTCCCAGTGCACACCACCACTGATCGTCACCCGCGATGCGGCCCGCCTGCGGGCCTTTTACGCCGAGCATGGGGATGTGGTGATGAAGCCGGTAGATGGCATGGGGGGCAAATCGGTGTTCCGGGTGCGCTCCGGGGATGACAATCTGGGCGTCATCATTGAGACGCTCACCGCAGATGGCACCCAGCATGCCATGGCTCAGCGCTATGTGCCGCAGATCCGGGACGGGGACAAACGCATCCTGCTGATTGAGGGCGAGCCCTTGCCCTACGCGCTGGCGCGGATTCCCGGTGCCGGGGAGAATCGCGGCAACCTTGCTGCGGGCGGTCGCGGCGAGGGGCGTGAGCTGACGGATCGTGATCGCTGGATCTGTGAGCAGATCCAGCCCGGGATCAAGGCACGTGGGCTGATGTTTGTGGGTATTGACGTCATTGGTGATTACCTGACCGAGATCAATGTGACCAGTCCCACCTGTGTGCGCGAACTGGATCGCGCCTTTGACGACAACATCGGGGCCCGGCTGATGGATGCTATTGCCCGGCGCCTGGATGCGCAGGTTTCGGAGTAGCGTCGAATCATGGCGGCCGGTGAAGTCACGCACACAGACAGGCTGGGGTTTACCGTTTTCCTGGCGCTGGTCTTTCATACCGTGCTGATCCTCGGCGTGGGTTTTGCGCCGGAGGACCCGCAATCCAGTGCCCGCAGTCTGGATGTCACCCTGGCCACCCAGCGCTCGGAGGAGGCGCCTGAGGATGCGGACTTTGTGGCTGAGGCCGATCAGGCCGGAAGCGGCACGGAGGAGGAGGTGGCGGAGCTGACGACGACTGAGCCGCCACAGGTGGCGGAATCCGAGTTGCGTGAGACCGAACCACTGCCGGAAGAGCCTGCCCAGCCTGAACCGGAGCCGCAGTCGGAACAGGACGAAGTGGTTACCACAGAGGAGGAAGGCGACCACGAAGTGCCGCAGGAGCAGACTGAGGCCCCGCCTGAGGAGGAGCTGGAGCAGGATGAAGAGCGCAGCCTCATGGACCGCAGTCGCGAGATTGCCAGCCTGGAGGCGCGGCTCAGCGATCAGCGTAATCACTACACCCAGCGTCCACGGGTGAGTCGGGTCAACTCGGTCTCGGCCATGGAATCCGGCAATGCCGCCTATGTGCGCCAGTGGCAGGAGCACATCGAACGGGTGGGCAACCTCAACTATCCGGAGGAGGCACGTCGTCGCGGGCTTCATGGCGAGGTGCGCATGATGGTGGCCATCAACAGTGATGGCAGCATACGCGAAATCGAAGTGCGACAGTCTTCCGGTCATACGGTGCTTGATGATGCGGCCAAGCGCATTGTCCGCCAGGCCAGTCCCTACGAGGCCTTTACCGAACAGATGAAAGAGGAGCAGGATGTACTGGAGATCATACGCACCTGGTCTTTCCAGCCACGGGGGCTGACCGGCGGCAGTGGCTGAATCCGGAGCTCTTGCCAGTGGCTTCTGCGCAAGGAATACTGCCTATATGAGCACAACCAGCGCCTTTCTCAACGATCATTTTCTGATCGCCACGCCCTACCTCCAGGATCCGCGTTTCGGCGGCGCCCTGACCTACATCTGTGAACACAGCGAAGACGGCGCCATGGGGCTGACCGTCAACCAACCCATGGACTTCTCACTGGCCGAGGTGCTTGATCAGCTCTCGCTGGATGAGGGTCAGGTGGATGGGCCGGTCTATCAGGGTGGACCGGTACAGCCCGAACGCGGCTTTGTGCTGCATCGCCCCGTCGGCCACTGGCAGAGCTCCCTGGCGCTGACCGAGCGGGTGGCGCTGTCGACCTCCCGGGATATTCTGGCTGCCATTGCCAGTGGCGAGGGACCGGAGGACTTCATGATGGTGCTGGGCTACGCCGGCTGGGCCCCCGGTCAGCTGGAGGAGGAGTTGGCCGGCAATGCCTGGCTGACCTGCCCGGCGGAAGAGCGCATTCTGTTTGAGCTAGCGCCGGAAAAACGCCTGCCTGAAGCACTGCGCCGGCTTGGTGTGGAGCCCGGCCACCTGAGCAGCAGCATCGGACATGCCTGAGAGCCGCTGCATCATGGCCTTTGACTTTGGCACCCGCTGGATTGGCGTGGCCGTGGGTCAGCAGATGCTGGGCACTGGTTCCGGTGTGGCACGCCTGAACGCCCGGGACGGCATCCCCGACTGGGCCGAAATCGAAACGCTCATCGAGCAGTGGCAGCCGAATCTTTTTGTGGTGGGACTGCCCCTCAACATGGATGGCACTGAGAGTGAGCTCTGCCTACGGGCGCGCAAATTCGCCAAGCGTCTGCATGGACGCTATCATCGCCCCGCTGAGATGGTGGATGAGCGTCTGACCACCCGCCAGGCCAAGGACGAGGTGGTGGCGCGATCCGGCCCCCGCAACTTTGGCCGTGACGGGGTTGATCACCGGGCGGCCGAGCTGATTCTCGAAACCTGGTGTAGCAGCCAGACAAGTGACTGATGACAGGGGTAAGCCTTTGCTGGATGTGGAAGCAACACTGGATGCCATGACAGGCGAGCTGCGCTCGCTCATGCAGCAGCGCGGTCTGGTCTCGCCACAGGTTGTCGGCATTCGCACCGGTGGCGTCTGGCTGGCGCAGGGCCTGCGCCGCCGGCTCGATCTGGCCGGCTCCTGTGGCGAGCTTGATATTGCCTTTTACCGGGACGATTTCAGCCGCATTGGGCTGCATCCGCGGGTGCGTCCTTCGCATCTGCCGTTTGAAACCGAGGGGCAGCACCTGATTCTGGTCGATGACGTCATCATGAGCGGGCGCACCATCCGCGCGGCCATGAATGAACTGTTCGACTATGGGCGTCCTGAATCCATTACACTGGTGACCCTGCTGGACCTGGGGCACCGCGAGCTGCCCATACAGCCGGACGTGGTGGGCGAGCGCCAAAGGTTGCCAGAGGGGCAGCGCGTCAAATTGCGTGGCCCGGAGCCTCTGGCGCTGGAAATCCGGGATGTGCCAGCGGCCGGAGACAGCTGAGCCTGCTCCGCCACCCCTTCAACCGATACAGCTGGAGACCGATCGCAATGGCTGATCCCAACGCCAGCCTGCAGCTCACCCCGGAAGGGGACCTCAAGCATTTTCTGTCCATCGGCGGGCTGGACCGGGCCCTGCTGACCCGCATTCTCGACACCGCCGATTCGTTCATCGAAGTGGGCGAGCGCACGATCAAGAAAGTGCCCCTGCTGCGCGGACGCACCGTGGTGAATCTGTTCTTCGAGCCCAGCACCCGCACCCGCAGCACCTTCGAGCTGGCCGCCAAGCGCCTCTCGGCGGACGTGCTCAATCTCGACATTGGCACTTCGGCCACCTCCAAGGGCGAATCCCTGTCCGATACGTTGCTCAATCTTGAGGCCATGGCCAGTGACATGTTCGTGATCCGCCATGCCAGCAGCGGCGCCCCCCATTTCATTGCCCGCTCGGTGACCCCGGATGTGGCCATCATCAACGCCGGCGACGGCCGTCACGCCCATCCCACCCAGGCCATGCTCGACATGCTCACCATCCGCCAGCACAAGGGCCAGTTTGAAGGCCTGCGGGTGGCCATTGTCGGCGACATCCAGCACTCACGGGTGGCCCGCTCCCAGATTGATGCGCTCAACACCCTGGGCGTGGATGAGGTGCGACTGGTCGCTCCGGACACCCTGCTGCCCCATGACCCGCAGGTGCTGGGCTGTCGCGTGTTTTCGCGCATGGAGGAAGGACTGGCCGGAGTGGATGTGGTGATCATGCTGCGCCTGCAGCGCGAGCGCATGGACAGCGCGCTGTTGCCCAGTGAGCGTGAATTCTACCGCATGTACGGTCTGACCACCGACAAGCTGCACTACGCAGCACCGGATGCGCTGGTCATGCACCCCGGTCCCATCAACCGCGGCGTGGAGATCGAATCGGCCGTGGCCGACGGCCCCCAGTCGGTGATTCTCGGGCAGGTGACCAATGGCATCGCCATTCGCATGGCCGTGATGTCCATGGCCATGAGTGGCCAGCTTTCGCGACGACAGCACAGCGTTGAGCAGCCCGGTGAAACATCAGGAGGCCAGTCATGAAGCGGCGCATCGACAACGTCTGCCCGGTCTATGACGGTGAGCCGGCCCAGCCCACTTCAGTACTGATCGCCGACGACCGGATCGGTCTGATTGGCGACGAAGCACGTTCCAGTGAGGCCGAGGAGGTCATTGACGGCTCCGGCCAGTGGTTGCTGCCCGGGCTGGTGGATCTGAACTGCCATCTGCGCGAACCCGGCCCTGACCGTAAGGGCAGCATTGCCACGGAAACCCGCGCCGCCGCCCGGGGGGGCTTCACCACCGTCTGCGCCATGCCCGACACCTCCCCGGTCAACGACTCCGGCGCGGTCACCAATCTCATCAATGACCTGGCACAGCGCGACGGGGCAGTGCGCGTGCTGCCGATAGGGGCCATGACCCGGGGTCTTGACGGGGAGCTTCTCAGCGACATGGTCGGACTCACTCGTGCAGGCTGTGTGGCCGTCTCCAATGCCGGTTACCCGGCGGCCAGTGCGCGCATCCTGCGCCGTTGCATGGCCTATGCCCGCACCTTTGATGTGCTGCTGTGCCTGCAGCCGGAAAACGCCTCTCTGGCCGCCGATGGCTGTGCCCACGATGGTGCCGTTGCCGCACGCCTGGGCCTGCCCGGGATTCCCTCAGTGGCCGAAACCACCGCCGTGAGTGAGCTGCTGATGCTGGCTGAGGAGACCGGTGTGCGGTTGCACCTGGGGCCACTGAGCTGTGCCCGTTCGGTGGAGCTCATCAGTGAGGCGCGTGGGCGCGGCCTGCCGGTGAGCGCCAGTGTTGCCATCCACCACCTGATCTACACCGAGGAGCGCGTTAACGGCTACGACGGGGTCTTTCACTGCCGGCCGCCAGTGCGCTCAGAAGCCGATCGTCGTGCTCTGGTGGCCGGTGTGGAATCCGGCGTTATTGACGCCATCTGCAGTCAGCACCGTCCCGAGGATGTGGCCGCCAAGCTGGCACCCTTTGCGGAAACCGCTCCGGGACTGTCCTGTGTGGAAACCGTGCTGTCCATGGGGCTGGGGCTGGTGGCACGGGGAGAGCTCAGTCGCAGGCGCCTGTTGCAGGCACTGACCACGGGGCCGGCCCGAGTGCTGGGGCAATCCTCTCAGGCGCTGACCTCAGGGGCGGTATCAGACCTGTGTCTGTTTGACCCGCAACACCAGTGGGAGGTGAGTGCCGCCTCGTTGCTGTCGATTGGTAAGAACGCTCCGGCGATGGGCGAGGTCCTGCCTGGAGACGTCTCTCTGACGCTGGTTGAGGGGCGTGAAGTCTATCGGCGCAGCGCCAGCTACTGAAAAAAGACCCCGCCACGGGGGGAGGGGTCTGCCATTCGTCTGAGCAGCGCTGGACTCAGCCGACCGATTCCTTCAGCTGCTTACCTGCCTTGAAACCCACCGACTTGCTGGCAGGAATCTGCATGGGCGCACCGGTCTGCGGGTTGCGCCCCGTGCGGGCGCTGCGCTCACGTACTGTGAAGCTGCCGAACCCGGGCAGGGAAACGCCTTCATTACGCGCCAGCGCCGCGCCGATCTGATCGGTCACTGCGGTGATCACTTCCTGAGCCTTGGCCTTGGTCAGCCCGGTCTCCGTGGCAATGGCTTCTGCAAGTTCCGGTTTTCGCATCGATCCTGTCTCCTTAAGGGAAGTTTCGGGGGAGTCGTACCCTTTCAGGTATAGCCGTATTAAACCGGGTGTCAAATCCGGTAATGCGCGCCAGAAGCCGCGACAGACTCCGCTTTGAGGAATTGATCTCACAAATGGCTGTCGGGATTGGCCATAATGGCGATCGCTGCCTGTTTAACATTCTGTAACAGGCGGGTGCCCGGGTTCATGAAAACAACACGAACAATAATCAGGAAGTGCTATGACCATTCGTCAAGCTTCATCCCGCAGAGGCCGTGTCCAGCAAGCACTCAGCCGTCTGGCCGTGCTGCTGCTGCTGATTGTGATGACAGGCTGTTCCGCCATCCAGAATCACATGTACAGGACCAGCGGCACAGTCATGCAGGGGCTTTCCAAGGACCACACTACGCCCTACCTGCTGCAGCAGGACGATGTCGGGATGTCCTGCGCCATGAGCGAGGCCACTACGCCCATGATGATGTCCTTCGGGCGGGTGACCGACAATCCGGATCAGCTTGGCATCATGATGAACCTCTCGGCAGCAGGCTGTTCCCAGGAGCGCGCCTGGGAGCGGGAGCTTGAGTATCTGAAGGCCATGGGCGATCGCAATGCCTCCCACGCCCGGGATGCCCAGTATGGGGCGGACCGCCACCACCGTGAAGCCGCCCTGAGATTCCATCGCAGCTGGAAGCACCTGAACGTCCATTACGGCGATATCGGCGACCAGAGTTGTCCGACCGACCGCTTTGATAGCGATCTGGATGAGTTCATGTACATGAGTGGCCTGCTCGCCGGGCTGCAGGCCATGGGCGCCCAGGTCGCGGCCGGCCAGTCGCTGGGTGTGCCTGACAACATCGCCGGTCGGGTGGAGCGCGGTGCCCAGTGTCTTGATAACGAGAAGTGGTGGGGCGTGCCGCTGGCCATGCGCGCGGCCATCTGGAGCATGCTCGAGAGTGTAAAGCCCGAAGGTGAGGATCCCTTTGAGCGCCTGGATGAAGCGTCCGCCATGGGCGAAGAGGCCGGTGTCCGGGTGGCCAATGTGCTCCACGCGCTGGCGGCGGACAACGCCAGCAAGGACGAGCGGCTGCGTTCGGTGATTCGCCGCCATGCAGAGGCCATTCATGAGACCGACGCCCATCCGGATTGGGTCATGGTCGATGAGACCGCCACCCGCGGCCTTATGTACATATCCGACCGGTTGTGGATGGAGGCGCAAGGCCATCGCACTCCAACCGGTCGCCTGGGTCACTTCTGGGACGACGAGGCGCCTGAGGAAGACGACTCGGACCTCGAAGGGCTGCTGTGAGAAACAAAAGGATTCTGACCATGAATAGCGCAATGAAACGACTGATGACACTCGCCCTGCTGCCACTTCTGGCGCTGGGTCAGTACGCCCACAGTGACGACGACGTGATTGAGCGCACCTTCTGTGTCTGGGACCCGGTGGGCTCCAACGGCCGGCTCTTCAGCCTGATGCAGTCCCAGCGCCCCCTGGCACTGGAGAAGGGCGTTGACCTGAAGTTGCGCGCCTTCACCAACGAGCACATCGCCGCCGAGGAGTTCCGTAACGGCCAGTGCGACCAGGTTCTGCTGACCGGCACCATGGCCGGTGATTTCAACCACTTCACCGGATCCCTGGATGCCATGGGCGCCATCCCCGGCGAAGACGAAATGCGCATGCTGCTGCGGGTGCTGAGCCAGGAGAAGGCCAGGGACCATCTGCGCTCCGGTGACTACGAGGTGGCGGGTATCCTGCCGGCCGGCTCTCTCTATCTGTTTCTGCGTGATCGCTCCATCAACCGGGTTGAGCACCTTCAGGGCAAGCGCATTGCGGTGCCGGACCACGATCGCGCAGCGGTTGCCATGACCCGCCATGTAGGCGCTTCCGTGGTGGGCTCCACCACCACCAACTTCGCCGGGCGCTTCAACAGCGGCAGTGTGGATGCCGCTCCCGCACCCGCCGTAGCCTATGAGCCCATGGAGCTCTATCGGGGCCTCGAGGACAACGGTGGCATCTTCAACTACACCATTGCCCAGATGAATTTCCAGATCATTCTCCGGCAGGACCGCTTCCCGGAGGAGTACATCCAGGCGGTACGCAAGCACGCCTTCGACAGCGTTGATGGCGCCTACGAGATCATTCGGGAAGCCGAAAAGAACATCAACGAGGATTACTGGATCCAGCCCACCTCGGAACAGGTGAGTGATTACGATGAAATGACCAGCTCAGTGCGCGAGCAGCTGCGCGAAGAGGGTGTCTTTGATGATACGGCCCTGCGGGTAATGCGCGGCATCCGCTGCCGGGTGGATGCTTCCCGGGCGGAGTGCTCGGAATAACGAGCACGCTTAACCCATTAACGAACGCATCCTGAGCCGAGCTGTCATCTATGCGTAAACTCGCCCTGCCAAGCCGGAAGCCCTCAGAGTGGCTTTCCTCTTTGCCCGTGTGCCTGATGCTGGTGCTGGTCGTGGTGTTCAACACCAGCACCGACATCCACAACCAGATGCTGCGAGCCGGCGAGAGCATCTGGTCCAGCTACTATGAGCTGCGCAGCGACCCGGTGGAGCCGACCTGCAACCCCATGGTCAACATTGACGACGAGGTTGAACGGCAGGTCGAGAAGCAGGCCGATGACGATCTTGCCGACCTGCTCGGTGAAGCGGAAGTGGACCGGGATGCCATCCGGCGCTCGGTTATGGCGTCGGTGCAGCGTTGTGAGACGCGCCACCTGCGCTACATTGACAACAAGGACCGCATCACCCCAGCCGTGCGCGCCTTCCGCACAGTGGAACAGGGTACCGCCGAGATTGCCGAGACCGGTCCGCTGCTGCAGCGCCCCATACTGCTGATTCTGATTCTGATCTGTGCGGCCACCGCCACCTTCAACCGCCACCAGATTGCGATGCGTGGCATTGAGTCGCGCCTGGACTACCGCGTCTCCTACAGTGCCCAGGTTGTGGCCAACCTGATGCTGCTGGCCTCTACCTGGGTCTTTCGGGAAACCTCACACGCCACCATTCCCAACATGAGCGAGGGGCGGGCGTTACTGCATGTGCTGTGGATTGCCTGTTTTGGGGTGCTGACGGCGGTCAGTGTGTACCGGCTGGTGCGCATGCCCGAGGGGCTCAACCGAAGCCGAAACCCCGTCCATGCCATCATGTCGATTCCCATCTACGCCATCATGACACTGGTGGCTGGGACCTATTTCTTCCTGGACAATTTTTCCCAGGGCATCGGGCTCTATCTCAATGCCCTGATGTCGCACATCGACATCTTCATCAACGTCGCCCTCTATGTCTGGGCCGGCATGATGCTCAAACAGACCCGTCTGGCGACTCTGGTCTTTGATGTGTTCCGGCCCTGGAAAATGCCTCCGGAGATGCTGGCCACGGTGGCGGTGGTGGTGGCCGCTGTGCCCACCGCCTACACCGGCGCCTCCGGTATCTTTGTCATTGCCGCCGGGGCAGTGATCTATTCCGAACTGCGCGCCGCCGGCGCGCGGCGCCAGCTGGCCCTGGCCGCCACCGCCATGTCCGGGTCCATGGGTGTGGTGCTGCGCCCCTGTCTGCTGGTGGTGGTCATTGCCATGCTCAACCGCGAGGTCACCACCAATGACCTGTTCACCTGGGGGCTGCTGGTCTTCGCCCTGAGCGCCGTGCTGTTTCTGCTGGTGACCATGACCATCAACCGCCAGGGGCCGCTGAAGTTTGCCCCGGCTCGGGAGGCCTTCCCGGAGATGCTCCTGGCGCTGCGCCCACTGATTCCCTATGTGCTGGTGATTGCCGGGGTGGTGGTGTTCTACAACTACGGGCTCGGCGTCAGCCTTGATGAGTTCTCCGCGCCGCGGATTCTGCCGATCATGCTGATCAGCATACTGGTCTATGAGGCCATCCGTTTCCGCGGTCGCGAAGTGGCTACGGCGGCCGGGCGCGGTATCCACCGCGGGCTTGAAACCACCATCCGCAAGGCCACCAACGACACCACCGCTGAGATTGGTGCTTTGTTGCTGCTCTTCGGCCTGTCCATCAGTCTCGGTGGTGTGATTGAGCGCGCCGGTGTCATGGAGCACTTCCCCGAGGCCTTTGCCAGTCCCTGGATTGCCATGAGTCTGATGGTGCTGATGCTGGTGGGTCTGGGCATGATCATGGACGCCTTTGGCGCCGTCATACTGGTCACAGCCACCGTGGCCACGGTGGCCTATCAGAGTGGTATTCACCCGATCCATTTCTGGATGCTCACCCTGGTGGCCTTTGAGCTGGGGTATCTGACACCACCGGTGTCGCTCAACCATCTGTTGACACGACAGGTGGTAGGCGATGAAGAAGTGCGTCTGAGCCGGCTTTCAGATGGCAGTTTCTACCAGCGCCACGAGCGCATCGTGATGCCGATGCTGGTGATGGGCATCACGCTGCTGATCGTGGCCTATGTGCCGCTGCTGTTCTATGCGCTCTAGATCGAGCCCGTCCCTGGCGGACGGGGCTTCAGCCATGAAAAAGCCCCGCACGGCACAGGCCGGCGGGGCTTTTTTGCTCGCTTGTACAGGCGGTGTTACTGGCGCAGCTGCGGGCCGGCGTTGATGATCGACTCCGGCACCTCGAACTTTTTGAAGTTCTCCACGAACTGACTGATCAGCTCCTGGGCCTTGCGCTCGTATTCCGCCTGATCCGACCAGGTGTCGCGCGGATTGAGCAGCTGAGTGTCCACACCAGGCACCTCCACCGGAATGTCCAGATTCAGATCCTCCAGGTGGTGGGTGGCGACATGGTCCAGCGCTCCGCTTTGGATGGCGGTGATGATGGCCCGGGTCGTGGGGATCGCGAAACGCTCACCCACGCCGTAGGGACCGCCGGTCCAACCCGTGTTGACCAGAAACACCCGGCTGCCAAAGGCCTCCATGCGCTTCATCAGCAGTTCCGCATAGACACCGGCAGGGCGCGGGAAGAAGGGTGCGCCGAAACAGGTGGAGAAGGTCGATTTCAGGCCAGGGCCTGAGCCCATCTCAGTGGAGCCGACCAGTGCGGTGTAGCCGCTGAGAAAGTGATAGGCGGCCGATTCCTTGCTCAGGACCGACACCGGAGGCAGCACCCCGGTCATGTCGCAGGTCAGGAATATGATGTGGCTGGGCTCGCCGGCACGGTTCTCGACCACGCGCTTCTCGACGTGATCCAGCGGGTAGGCACAGCGCCCATTCTCGGTCAGGGAAGTGTCCTTGTAGTCAGGCTCGCGGCTGTGCTCATCCACCGCCACGTTCTCAACCAGCGCCCCGAACCGGATTGCGTCCCAGATGATGGGCTCGTTCTTGCGGCTCAGGTCAATGGTCTTGGCGTAGCAGCCGCCCTCCAGATTGAAGACGGTGCCGGTGCCCCAGCCGTGCTCGTCATCGCCGATCAGAAAGCGGCTCTGGTCGGCGGAGAGGGTGGTCTTGCCGGTGCCGGACAGGCCGAAGAACAGACAGGTTTCGCCGTCCTCGCCCACGTTGGCGGAGCAGTGCATGGGCAGCACGTCCTGTTCCGGCAGCAGGAAGTTCTGCACCGAGAACATGGCCTTTTTCATCTCACCGGCGTAGTGCATGCCCGCCAGCAGCACCTTGCGCTCGGCGAAGTTGATGATGACGCAGCCATTGCTGTTGGTGCCGTCACGCTCGGGCACGCACTCGAAGTTGGCCGCGTTGAGGATCTCCCACTCCGGCTTGTTGCCCGCGTTGTACTGATCCGGGCGGATAAAGAGGTTGATCCCGAACAGGTTCTGCCAGGCGGTTTCCGTCGTCATGCGCACCGGCAGGTAATGGCTCGGGTCAGAGCCCACGTGCACATGCGAGAGAAAATGCTCCCGCTCGGCAATGTAGTCGCTGACGCGGCTCCAGAGTGCATCAAATTTTCCTGCATCAAAGGGGCGGTTGATGTGGCCCCACTCGATCTGATCCGCTGTGCCGCTTTCCTCAACGATGAAGCGGTCCACCGGGGAGCGGCCAGTGCGCTCGCCGGTTTTCACCACAAGCGATCCGTTGGATGCAAGGCATCCCTCGTCGCGCTCAAGTGCCAGCTCGATCAGGCGTGCCGGGCACAAATCCGTGTAGGTTTTACTCACGATGACCTCACCTGTTCAATGTCGTAAAAAAATCGGGTCGCGCGCTGCCTGTTCCGGTAGGTCAGCGCCGCAGCGCGGGTGCGGATGGTTGTTGACAGGCACCCTTTGCGCGGGCGTATTCCGCTGGGATACGCGGGGCGGAATACGCGAACATGTTCTGGTCTGTCTTCAGAGGTGCGCTAGTATGCCAGATCCTTTCACCAATTACGACCACTGGCCCGGCTGTGAGGGGCGTCAATGGTGCTGGTGGGGCCCGAAGAGCGCCTCCAGATCCTGTTGAGCGAAGCGGTAGTTCTGGTTGCAGAACTGGCAGTCAACGTTGATCACGCCTTCTTCCGAGAGCAGCTGATAGCACTCCTGGGCGCCCATGGTGCGCAGGGCCTCCTCGGTGCGTTCGCGTGAGCAGTGGCAGTGGAAATACACCGGTTCGGCCGGGTAGAGGCTGATGCTTTCCTCATGGAAGAGTCGGTGCAGCAGTGTCTCCGGCGGCAGTCCCAGCACTTCCTCGCGCCGGGTGGTGGCGGCCAGTTGGGTCAGGCGATCCCAGAGGTCGTCGTCCTCGGTGTGCTCGTAGCCGGGCATTTTCTGCAGCATAAGCCCGCCGGCGCGCTCTTTGTCGGCGAACAGCAGGATGCTGGTGTCGAGCTGTTCCGAGCGCTCAAAATAGCCTTCCAGACAGCCTGAAAGCGTGTCCGCCTCCAGCGGCACTATGCCCTGATAGCGCTGGCCCTGCTCCGGCTCAATGGTGATGGCAAGCTGCCCCCGTCCGAGCTGCTCGCCGATGGCGCCGTGGGGGATGGCGTCACTGGTGTGGATGATGCCGCGTATGCCCCGATCGTGGGTGGTGTCTGCCATCAGCAGCGTGACTGGCCCTTCCCCTTTGGCCTGGAGCGAGATGCGTCCGCGGATCTTGAGTACGCCCCCCAGCAGCAGTGCCGCCGTGAGGCTTTCCCCTAGCAGGTGGGCGGCCGGGTCCGGGTAGTCGTCCCGGTTCAGGGCCTGCTGCAGTGCGTCTTCAATAAAAACCAGCTCGCCACGCACTTCACCGTCATTGAAGACAAAGCGCTGGATGGTATCGGCGGAAGAGGGAGAGTCTGTCATTGGGCGTCGGTTACCGGATTCAGTGGGGGTGTCGGTTCAGTGCGACATTTCGTCTTTCATGCGCTGCAGTTCCCGGCGCTGTTTCTTGTTCGGCCGCCTTGCCGGTGGCATGTGTGCCGCCTGCATGGTTTGCCGTCGCCAGGAATCCTCTTCGCGCTTCTTAAGGCTTCGTTCCGTTTCGTGATACAGCTGCTCAGCCTCGGGTGCGCTGCCGCGCTTGCTGCTGAGCTCATCAATCACGATCTCAAAGGCGATCGACCCTTTACGCACCTCGACGATCGCACCAGGCGTGACAAACTTGCCCGCCTTGGGGCGTTGGCCCTCATAGCGCACTTTGCCGCCATCAATGGCGTCCTGGGCGATGCTTCGGGTCTTGAAAAACCGCGCGGCCCAGAGCCATTTGTCGAGACGGACCCGGGTGGAATTTTTCTGATCGTCGCCTTTGCTCATGGGTTCATTGTACCGATTCAGGTGAGCCGATCGGAAGGATCTCGCTGAAACGGTTGATGCCGGCCCATTCGCCGTCCGTACGCGGAGGTTGCTGGCTGTCCGGGGCTGTGATGCTCAGCAGGTGACGGATGCCAAAGCCGGCGGCTGAGCGCAGTGCGGCCTGGTTGTCATCCACCAGCAGGGTTGTCTCCGGCTCAAAGGGTTCACGCGCGTGCAGCGCCGGCCAGAAGGCGGGGTCTTCCTTGGGCAGGCCGTAACTGTGGGTGGTGTGGATGGCGTCAAGCCATTGCTCGAGCCCAGTACGGCGCAGTTTCAGCTGCAAACCATGCTGGTGCGCATTGGTGACCAGTACCACCCGGCAGTGGGATGCCTTCAGAGCCCGCAGAAAGTCCGGTGCATCCTCACGGAACCGGATGCGCTCCTGGACCTCGTGCTTGAGCGCCCCCACATCCATATCCAGCGCCGCACTCCAGTAATCCAGACAGTACCAGTTCAGCGAGCCCTGCTCGCGCTCGATCATGCCGGTGATCTGTGACCGGGCCTGTTCCAGCGCAATGTCACGACTCTCAGCGTAGCGGTTGGGCAGATGGGTGAGCCAGAAGTGAGTGTCGTAATGCAGGTCCAGAAGGGTGCCGTCCATGTCGAGCAGCACCGTCTGGACTCGGGACCATTCAATCATCTTCCTCGGCGACAACCGGATCGGTTTTACGGCCGGACATGGTGCAGCCCAGGCAGCGCACAAAGGTGGCCTTGGAGGGCTCCACCACCAGCGTGTGGCCTGCTTCACTGGCGTTGCCGCCAATTGCCGAGAAGGGCAGTGACACCGTGTAGACCGCGCTGCCCACGACCGTCGCCGCCAGCAGAGCCGGCCGAGCCAGCAGGGCATCGCCCATCATGGCCAGTGCCGTGGGTTCTTCGTCCACCGTACTGGCGTGGGCCGTGGTGCCCGTGACGGCCAGCAACATGGTGATTGCTGCAACGAGGGTCACCCTGATCCTGTGAGCCATGGTTATTCTCCTGAGGTTTCATTCAAGGGATCTTTTCCTAACTATGGCTCAGTTTGCCATGTTTTCAACCATAAGGGCGATGATTGGTCACTCAACGCTGGCAATGGACGCAGAAAACCGTGCTGCGTTGCGCGATGCGACGTGCGCGCAGCGTCGTCCCGCACTGGTGGCAGGTCTCACCGGCGCGTCCGTAGACGTTGAGTGACTGGCGGAAGTAGCCGGGCTCGCCATGGCCGTTGATGAAATCGCGCAGTGTAGTGCCGCCCTGTTCAATGGCCGCGCCAAGCACCTGGCGGATGGCGGCTGCCAGTCGCCGGTAACGTTCCCGGCCCACGCGCCCGGCAGGGCGGGTCGGGTGAATGCCGGCCATGAACAGCGCCTCGCTGGCATAGATGTTGCCCACGCCGACCACAATGTGGTGATCCATGATGAAGGCCTTGACCGCAGCGCGCCGGCCCCGGGAGAGCTGGTAGAGCAGATCGCCGGTGAAGGTTTCATCCAGCGGTTCCGGTCCCAGGTTGCGCAGCAGTGGATGCTGCCGTGCGTCGCTGGCCCAGAGCCAGGCTCCAAAACGCCGCGGGTCGTTGAAGCGCAGCACCCAGCCGCTGGTCAGCGCGAGTTCCACATGATCGTGCGTTCGCCGCGGTGTCTCCGGCTGGCACAGGCGCAGGCTGCCGGACATGCCCAGATGCACGATGGCGCTGCCCTGATCGGTATTGAAAAGCAGGTACTTGCCGCGCCGATCAACACTCTGGATGGGCCCCCGGGTCAGAGCCCCAGCCAGTTCCGCCGGTACCGGCCAGCGCAGCGACCCATTGTGGATGCGCACCTGGGTAACGCACTGGCCTTCAAGATAGGGCGCAATGCCGCGTCTTGTGGTTTCCACCTCGGGCAGTTCAGGCACAGTAGCTGTCTCCAACGGGATGCTGTGGTTAAATGGCGCTGACAGTATGCCATGCCGGGGTGCAGGCGATGCATACGCCGCATCCTTCACCCCGGATTCGCTCATCCGCAGGAGCCGTTGCCTTATGTCGAGCCCCATCAACGCCTGGCTGGGCGTGGACACCGGCGGTACCTTCACCGATTTTGTGCTTGTCCAGGGGCAGCAGCTGCACATCCATAAGGTGCTGTCGACCCCGGATGACCCCTCCCGTGCCATTCTGGCCGGGTTGCGGGAGCTGGGTCTGGAGGCCATGGCCAAGCAAGGCCGTCTCAGTCTGGTCCATGGCAGCACCGTGGCCACCAACGCAGCCCTTGAGCGCAAGGGCGTGCCCACCGCCTATGTCACCAATGAGGGGCTTGAGGATGTGCTGAGGCTGGGGCGTCAGAACCGGCCGGCGCTGTATGATCTGACCCCCGCCGTGCAGGAGCCGCCGGTGCCAGCTGAGCGCTGCTTCGGTGTGGCTGCGCGTACCGGCGCGGACGGTGGCTGTGTCGAGGCGCTTGATCAGTCTGATCTGGAGTCGCTGGTGGAGCGGGTGCGCGCCTCGGGTGTGGAGGCGGTGGCCATCAATCTGGTGTTCTCCTTCCTGGATGACACCGATGAGGCGCGCCTGGCCGAGGCGCTTGCCGACCGGGCCTTTGTCAGCCGCTCCTCCCAGGTCCTGCCGGAAGCCGGCGAATACGAGCGCGGCATTGCCACCTGGCTCAATGCCTGGCTCGGGCCCCGAGTCCAGCATTATCTGGCCCGGCTTCAGGCGGGCGTGGGCGCGGCGCCGGTGAGCATGATGCAGTCCTCCGGTGGCACCGTGGCGTTGGATCAGGCCGGTGAGCGGGCCGTGAACCTGCTGCTGTCCGGGCCAGCCGGTGGCCTGGCGGCGGCGCGCTATCTGGGCGAATCGCTGGGTGAAGAGGCCCTGCTGACCTTTGACATGGGGGGCACCTCCACGGATGTGGCCATGGTGCGCCAGCACGTGCAGCTCACCAGTGAGGGGCGGATCGGGCCCTGGCCGGTGGCCGTGCCCATGGTGGACATGCACACCATCGGCGCCGGGGGTGGTTCGCTGGCCATGCTGGATGCCGGTGGCGTGCTGCAGGTGGGCCCGGAGTCCGCCGGGGCCAGCCCCGGCCCGGCCTGTTACGGGCGCGGCGGGGATCAGCCCACGGTCACCGATGCCAATCTGGTGCTGGGTCGGCTGCAACCGGCGGCTTTCCTCGGGGGTGCCATGGATCTGGATGAGGTGGCCGCTCGCAGGGCCTTTGAGCCGTTGGCGAGGCGTATGAACACTGATGTGGCCGGAGTGGCCCAGGGCGTCATTGACGTGGCCAATGAGCACATGGCCCGGGCTTTGCGGACCATGTCCATACAGCGCGGCGACGACCCCCGTGGCTTCCGCCTGTGCTGCTTTGGCGGCGCCGGCGGGCTGCATGTCTGTGCCCTGGCGCAGGCGCTGGGGATGACCCGGGCTCTGGTGCCGGTGCATGGCGGTGTGCTTTCGGCCCTGGGCATGCTGGTGGCACCCCGGGAGCGTCAGCTTTCCCGCAGCCTGCTGCAGCCGCTGGATGCTCTGGATGTTGAAGCCACCCGCACCGAGCTTGAAGAGCTGGAGGCCAGCGGCCGTGATGCGCTGGCCGGTGAGGGGGTGGCCGATGAGGCCATGGCCGCCCACTGGAGCGTTGACTGTCGTTACCAGGGCCAGAGCTTCACGCTCAATCTGGATTGGCAGGACGGTGAGGCCCTGGCCGAGCGCTTCGGCGCAGCCCATGAGCAGCGCTACGGCCACCGCCTGGGGCGTGGGGTGGAACTGGTCAATGTGCGTGTGGCGGTGCAGAGCCCCGCCGGTGACTGGCATCTGCCCGACTGGCAGCCGCAGATTGAACGCGCCGATGGCAGTGTGTCTGTGGCCGGGCACGAGCGGCCCGTCCCGGTGATCCGGCGGGAGGCCCTGGCGGTGGACGACTGTGTCCAGGGCCCGGCCCTGATCACCGAACAGGTCAGCACCACCTGGCTTGCGCCGGGCTGGCAGGCCCGGGTACATCGCAAGGGGCATCTGCTGCTGGATCTGGGGCGGGCGTAACAAAAAGGGCTTTGCGAAACAGTTGTACACTGTATACTGAGAACCTGAGTCAATGCTTTACCCCGCAACATAAAGGAACACCGAAAATGGGATTATATGGACTGCTGGACCTCGCCGTCTGGCAACTTATCCTGATCACCCTGGCCATGACCCACGTCACCATCGTCAGTGTGACGATCTACCTGCACCGCCATTCCGCGCACAACTCGGTTGAGCTGCACCCGGCGCTGGCGCATTTCTTCCGTTTCTGGATCTGGTTCACCACCAGCACCAACACCAAGGAGTGGACTGCGATCCATCGCAAGCACCACGCCACCACCGAGACCGAGGACGACCCTCACAGCCCGGTGGTCCGTGGCATCAAGAAAGTCCTGCTGGAAGGCGCTGAGCTGTACAACGAAGCCGCCACGCCGGAGACTCTGGAGCGCTTCGGCAAGAACACGCCGGAGGACTGGATCGAGCGCAAGGTCTACACCCCTTACAAATATCTCGGGATCGCCATGCTGGCCACACTGAACCTGCTGCTGTTCGGTGTTCACGGCATCTGGATCTGGGCGGTGCAGATGATCTGGATTCCCTTCTTTGCCGCCGGCATCGTCAACGGCCTGGGGCATTTCTGGGGCTACCGCAACTTCGAATGCGCCGACAATGCCCGCAACATCGTCCCCTTTGGTTTTCTGATCGGTGGCGAAGAGCTGCACAACAACCACCACAGCTTCCCGCACTCGCCCAAGCTGTCGCGGCGCTGGTACGAGCTGGACATTGGCTGGTTCTGGATCCGTGTCTTCCAGTGCCTGGGTCTGGCCCGGCCCAAGGGCATCAAGCCCATCGGACTGCGTATTCCTGGCAAACAGGAAGTGGATCAGGACACGGTCCAGGCCATTACCAACAACCGCATGCACGTGATGCGCGCCTACCGCAAGGAGGTTCTGGAGCCGGCCTTCCGTGAGCAGAAAGAGTGGGTCGCGCGTGAGTTCCGCCCGCTCTATCGCCGTGCGCGCAAGCTCATCAGCCGCGAAGAGAGCCTGGTGCGGCCCCACGAGCGCCAGTCACTGGAGCAGGTGCTGCAGGAGAACGAACTGATCCGCCAGCTCCATACCAAGGCCCAGGAGCTGCAGCAACTGTGGCAGCGCCGGGGCTTGAAGCAGCAGGAAAAAGTGCAGGCGCTGGTCGAATGGTGCCGGGAAGCCGAAGCCAGTGGCATCCGCCACCTGGAAGAGTTTGCCGCCCACCTGCGCAGTTACGCGCTGCGCCCGGCCTGAACCCAAAACAGGCTGTAGCACACCTGGCCGGCCGTTTTCCGGCGACTGAGTTCCCAGTTCGCCGGAACGGGCGGCTCCTCCGCCTCCGCTTCATGCTCCACATAGACACGACTGCCCGCGCTGAGCCACCCGCATTCCTCCAACGCTGCACAGACCGGTTCAACCCAGCCACTGCGAAAGGGGGGGTCGAGAAATACGATATCGTAATGATCGTTGTTGGGGCCGGCCTGCAGCCGTGAAAGGACCTCGCCGCAGTGGACCTGCCCGTGCTGGGCGCCGAGTTCCGTCAGATTCCCGGACAGGGCCCGCGTCAGGGCCCGGCTGCTGTCCACAAAGAGCACCTCGTCGGCCCCCCGGGACAGCGCCTCCAGCCCCAATGCACCACTGCCGGCGAACAGATCCAGGCAGCGGCTGCCCGGAATGAAGGGTGCCAGCCAGTTGAACAGGGTCTCGCGCACCCGATCCGGTGTGGGTCGCACCCCATCCACCGCCGGGAAGCTCAGGGTGCGCCGGCGCCAGTCACCGCCGATCAGGCGCACACGACCGCTCGCCGCGGCTGGCGATTTTCGGGGTCTGCGGGGGGGCATATCACCGGCTCCGTGATGGTCTGGGGTTTGGACGCCTTCATAACGCGCCGGTAGAATACCGTCGTTTAACCCGTGCGCGCCAGCTGCCGTGATTCCCCGGCCGGCGTCGACCTTCCCTGGGATCCAGTAAAACAGGAACCGATGAATGAGTGCTGATCTGATTTTACCCGCGTTGGCTGTTGTGCTGCTGGC
>LKMJ01000095.1_pt1 | contig 54495 bp, 43 predicted proteins | sample 643391 | NCBI WGS metagenome assembly LKMJ01 (sample SAMN04112250, study PRJNA286221) | soda lake metagenome | biome: soda lake; feature: Kulunda Steppe; material: water; isolation source: sample PL-Br10 brine of Picturesque Lake | place: Russia: Kulunda steppe | collected 2010-07 | reverse complement strand
GGGTGGCGAACTTCCTGGTGTAGACACCCGAAAGGTGCTGGCGGAGGCCCAACGCGTTCACGACAAGATGGGGCGCATCTTCACCGGTTGGTTGGGCGAAGACGATCCCGACCGGGTGTTTCCGTCGGTGTATCCCGTCGACGCCGAGTTCGACCGCTCCAGATAACCGAACAGCGCTATTTTCCAGCACAGTAAAGTGTAGGCGTGCGAATCCGGAAACATGGCCGAGAGCGAGTATTTCGACCTCACAGTGGAGGAACAGCAGCGGGCAACCAGGATTCACGCCGACTCGACCGTCGTCGACGGTCTCATCGCCACCGATGCGTACCTGACAGATTCGGAGTATCGCCCTCACCTCTCTGAGGGCGGTGTCGACGGGGCCAACTTCACGGTTGGTAGCTACCGCGACACCTTCGAATCCACGCTGGAGCAGATAACCAAGATACGGCGATTAACCGAAAATATCGACGCGCGAGTCGTCGAGACGGCTGCTGATATTGGCCGAGCAGCCGAACACGACGAACTCGCCGTCGTCATGGGTTTTCAGGACACAAAGCCGATAGAGAACGATCGCTGGAAGCTGGACTTGTTCGCCGACCTCGGCGTCCGCGTCGTCCAGCTCACTTACAACGAACAGAACTACGTGGGTGCTGGCTGCTGTGAACCTGAGGACTCGGGCCTCTCGTCATTCGGCCGCGACGTTGTGGACCACTGCAACGACCGCGGCCTGGTGATAGACCTCTCACACTGCGGCGACCGGACAACGATGGATGCAATCGAGCACTCTTCGGATCCGGTTGCGTGTACGCACGTTGGCGTCCGAGAGCTCTGTGATGCACCGGGCCGGAACAAAACCAGAGAGCAACTCGAAGCGCTGGCCGACGCCGGTGGCGTCGCGGGAATCACGTTCTTCCCGCCGTTGGTCAGGCGGGAGGAGGAAACGCATCGACCTGCCGAGAGCACTGTCGAGGATGTCCTTGACCACATCGACTATGCAGTGGACCTGATGGGCGTCGACCACGTCGGCTTCGGCAGCGACCTCGACGACCGCTCGCTCGACCGCGGGGTGACGCCATCGACATCCGCCCTCCGGCACTATCGGCCAACCTATCCCGAGGTGTATGGCGCTGGACCGACGGACGTGTACGACCCGTACCCCGATGGCCTTCACCGCCACACAGAACTCGGGACCCTCACTCGAGGACTGGTCGAGCGCGGGTACACCGACGAGGAAATCGCGAAGATACTGGGGGGTAACTTCTTCCGCCTTTTCGAGGAAGTCTGGGAGAACTGACGACTGGGCCAGGCCTCGCTATGCTAACTTATAAGACGTAATCGACGCATCGTACAGACGTTCATGACCGAGTATACAGTCGACCATACGATTCCCGCGACGGACGAAAACATCCACTCGGAGTGGGACAGGACACTCGACCCGGTTGTCGAAGCCAAACCGGGCGAGGTCGTCACCTTTGAGTGCCGGGATGCGTGGGACGGTCTCATCGACGAGGACACGACTCCGGAGGGCGTTCCAGACGCCCTCGAACAGCGTGACGGCGGGATGCCAATTACCGGTCCCGTCGCTGTCGAGGGAGCGTCTCCGGGAGACGTGTTAGCCATCGAAATTCTCGACATCCAGCACGACGACTGGGGCTGGACATCGTTCCGACCGAAAGCGGACGAGTTTGGACTGCTGTACGAGGAGTTCGACGAGTGGGGCCTGCATTACTGGCATCTCGAGGACGGCGTCGGTGAGTTCGTCGACGGCATCGAAGTGCCGCTTGGCCCCCACCCTGGGACTATTGGCCTCGCACCGGCCGACGAGTCGAAACGAAGCATGGGGCCGCCACACGACGCCGGCGGGAATCTGGACACCAAACATCTGACTGCAGGAACGACGCTATACTTGCCGATCGAGGTAGATGGTGCGCTGTTGAGCATCGGCGACGGTCACGCTGCACAGGGTGACGGCGAAATCTGTGGCGGCGCAATCGAGACGCCGATCTCTATCGACGTTCGTGTCGACGTCCAGTCTGACCGGGACATCTCACAGCCACAGTATCAGATGCCTCAGGGACACGCTTCGCGCGGAAACGTGCCCACGTACGCGACGATGGGTATTAGCGACGACCTCATGGAGGCTGCCCGGAAGGCGACGCTGTCGATGGTCGAACACCTACAAGACGAGCGCGGGCTCTCAGCCCACGACGCGTACATCCTCACGTCAGTCGCGGCTGACCTGAAAATCAACGAGGTCGTCGACCGGCCGAACTGGGCGGTTTCGTCGCACATTCCGGAAGATATCTTTCCGGAGTAGCTAGTTGTTCTTTAGGAACGTCGAGATGACTTCGACGAACTCAGGAGCTTTGTCGGTCTGGACGTGGTGTTTCGAGTTGCTCCAGATGTGCATCTGTGCGTCGTCGAGCCCTTTGTAAAATTCGTAGGCATCGTCTAACGGTGCGTGTGGGTCCGTTCCTCCCCTGTCTTGTTCGGGGTCGTCGTACTGCCCTAGCGAAAAGAATGGGTTCGTGCTCCACGGCAACAGGAGGGGAACTTCGAAGTTCTCGGGCTGCCGTGCGACGGGCGTTCCTTCGTAGGCCAGCGTTTTGTTATACAGGTGTGCTGACCCACGAATTGCCTCGTCTCGCTCGTTGTTGTACTCCCAGTTCCGTTGCTCTATCTCGTAGAGGTGTTCTAGTTTCTCGTCGGTAATTTCCCGCCAAAACGGGTGATACTTGGTCTCGGTGAAGTAGTGTTCGCGGAACGTTTCGACCTCCTCACGGACGTCCTCGAACGTTGGCTCATCCGTTTTGGTACTGGGGGCGGGTGTCCCGAACTCCCGGACGGTCATCCCGCCGTTGACGGGAATCGCGTGGTCGATGAGGTCGGGCCGTCGGAGCGCCATGTGACAGCTGATAGTTGCTCCCTCGCTGTTGCCCGCGACAGAGACGGTGTCCAGACCGAGCGCTTCGACGAACTCGATAACGAACTTCGCTCGCTCGGCAGGATAGTAGTCCACTTCGCCACGCGGGTCGGTGAATCCGAATCCGGGCTGGTCGAGTGCAATAACACGGAACTCCTCGCTGAATCGCTCTAGCACTGCTCCCCAGTTCATGAAGGCAGACGAACTGAGTCCGCCGCCGTGTATCAACAGCAGTGGGTGTCCGTCACCGAAGTCGTAGTGGTGAACGTCCACCCCATCGACCTCAATGTACGAACCGCTCTCTACCAGTGAGTGCCAGTCGTCGTGCATCGTCTTGACAGTGTGCGAGCGACCACTTATAGCTGCCTCCGGTAACGCGCCAGTGAACGGGTACAACGTTAAGACTAAGAGGGTTTCTGACAACTACCTACTCGTATCATGGTAGAACTTATCGACCTCTCAGGTCATATTGAGGAGGACCAACCGATGGCCGGGTCAGCCGACGAGACGCGATTGTTCACCAACCTCACACACGAGGAGCGTGGGTTTCAGGTGAAGAAAGAACTGGAAGAGCGCGGCCGCGATAGCGAGACGGAGTACGTCCGTCGGCATCTTCGGGCTGAGCGCGAAGGCTACGAGGAAGAGCAGCCGATGAACCGGACGATGATCGTAAGCGAGCACGGCCCGACGCACGTCGACTCTATCGACCATCTCGACCCGACGTCGGACCTCTCTATCGACGAGATGCCACTGGAGTGGTTCTACGGCGACGCTATCGGACTCGACGTCTCTCACGTCGAGTATCCGGACCCCATCACCGTCGAGGACATCCAGGGCGAACTCGACGAACACGGCCTCGAAGTCCAGGAGGGCGACATCGTCACGCTCGATACGGGCAACAGGGCAGCGAACTACTCGACAACAGACAAGGAGAAGAAACACCGGTACAACAAGAAGTTCGTCGGGCTCGAAGAGGAAGCCGCGACGTGGTTGGTCGACAACGGAGCAAAAGGACTGGGTATCGACTCTATCAGCGTCGACCATCCGCCGAACATCTACCCGGATTACAACTTCCCGGTCCACGCGCTCGCCTCCCGCGAAGAGATCGTCATCTGGGAGAACCTTGCCAACCTCGACTCGGTCGCCGGGATGCGCTATACGTTCTCCGGGTTCCCGCTCAAAATCCGCGACGGCACCGGCTCTCCTGTGCGTGCTATCGGTATCGTCGAGTAACGGTTCACAGCTTTTGGCCGACATATGATTTTATACCCTGGTGGTGAGTTTGGAAGACTGTGAGTCAGAGCAGCCCCTACGAGACGATAGAAGAGCACGCGAGACGAATACACAACCTGGAACAGACGGACCATCTGCTTCGGTGGGATTCCGATGTGATGATGCCTGCAGGCGGAGCAGGGGCGCGGTCCGGACAGCGTGAGACACTCTCGAAGATGATGCATGACCTTCGAGGGTCCGATGCGCTCGGGAATGCGCTGGAGAAGATCGACGGGTCTGCGTTGAGCGACGACGAGCAGGCCGTCGTTAGGGAGGTACGCCGTGAGTACGAAATTACCACTGCAGTCCCCGAGGACCTCCAGAGCGAACTGGCAGATGTGACCGCTCGCGCCCACGAGGCGTGGAAAGATGCCAAGGCGAACGAGAACTGGGACACGTTTGCGCCGGTGTTCGAGGAACACATCGACCTCAGGCGAGAGTGGGCGGAAGCTGTCGACCCGGACGGCGATCCATACGAGGTTCTCTGGAAGAACAAACTCGGCTACACCTCGCAGCCGTTCATCGAGATCTCGACGGTAAACCGGGTGTTCGACCGCCTCAAATCGAGGTTACCCGACATCATCTCGGACGTCCGCGAGAGCGATACTGACCTCGCAACAGATGTGTTCACCGATCGAGCGCCGTATTCCCCGGAGGACCAGAAAGCGGCGTTCGAGGCAGTACTGGGCGACCTCGGTCTGGACTGGAACCGGGCGAGATTCGACACCGCCCCACATCCATTCTCGTACGGAAACCCCTACGACGTTCGACTCACGACGCGATACGACGAGAACGACCCGACAAGTGGCTTCACCGCGACGATGCACGAGTTCGGCCACACGACCTACCACCACGGACTGCCACAGGAGGAGTACGGCACACCGCTCGCTCGGGCACGGGGTCTAACGATTCATGGATCTCAGTCTGGCGTCTGGGAGAACCACGTCGGTCGCTCGAAAGCGTTCTGGGAACTGGTGTTGCCAATCTTCTCCGAGCAGTTCACACAACTGGAGGAAGTCACGCCACAGCAGGCGTACGAGGCGGTCAACCAGGTCAAAGAGTCTAACGTCATACGGGTCGCAGCGGATGAACTGACCTACCACATGCACATCATCATCCGGACAGAGATAGAGCAGGCTCTGATTGCGGGCGAAATTGCTGTCGAGGACGTTCCATACGTGTGGAACGAGAAATACGACGAGTATCTCGGGGTCACACCCGAGGCAGTCAGTGACGGACCACTCCAGGACCCACACTGGGCGGGGGATGTGCCCGGATTCATCAACTACACGCTCGGCCACGGTGTCCTCGCGGCACAGGTCTGGGCCGCAGCAGAGAGAGACCTCCCGCTCGACGACCAGGTGCGCCGTGGCGAGTTCGGACCGCTCCGCGAGTGGATGACTGAGAACATCCATCAGCACGGACAGCGATACAAATCACAGGAACTCGTACGGCGGGCCACAGGCGAGGAAATCACCGCCGACCACTTCCTCAAATACGTCGACGAGAAGTACCGGACGCTGTACGACTGTTGAAGAAACGAACGTGACGCTACCTTTTTAATAGTAGCCGGAGATACCGACTGTAGACGCTGGTATTCCACCTGGAGTACCGCGGCATCATCCACGCTATCTACCAATGAAATACTCACAACGTGCTCGACAGATCGAACCATCCGCAACCGTCGCAGTCGGAAACCTGGCTGCCGAACTCCGTGAGGAAGGCGTCGATATCGCCGACCTCAGTGTCGGTGAGCCCGACATGGGTACTCCTGACCACATCGTTGAGGCTGGCCGGCAAGCACTCGCAGACGGACACACGGGGTACACCGCCTCGAACGGTCTCCCTGCCCTTCGGGGGGCAATCGCTGGAACGCTTGGCGAACGCGGACTGTCTCACGAGGCAGACGACATCATCGTTACCCCGGGGGCGAAACAGGCAATCTTCGAGGCCGTTCAAGCGCTCGTCGACCCAGGTGACGAAGTTGTCCTGTTCGACCCGGCGTGGGTTTCCTACGAGCCAATCGTGAGCCTCGCGGACGGTTCGGCGACTCGAGTGGATACGACTCCTCACGAGTTCCAGCTCGAACCGGCGCTAGAGGAACTGGCCGAGGTGATGAGTGACAGCACCGAACTCGTCGTCGTCAACTCGCCGTCGAATCCGACGGGAGCAGTTTACTCGGAGTCGGCGCTGGAAGGGCTTCGTGACCTGGCAGTCGACCACGACGTGACCGTCATCAGCGACGAAATATACGGAGAACTCACGTACGACGGTGGCTACACCAGCCCCGGCGCGCTGGAAGGAATGGCCGGGCGAACCGTCACTATTGACGGGTTCTCGAAGGCCTACGCGATGACGGGCTGGCGGCTTGGCTACATGGCGGCACCATCCGGACTCGTCTCCCAGGCAGGCAAGATTCACACCCACTCGGTGACCTGTGCATCGAACTTTGCACAGCATGCCGCCGTTGAGGCGCTCGAAAACGGAGATGCGGCAGTCGAGGAGATGGTCGAAACGTTCCACGAGCGCCGGGATTTTCTGGTCGAGAAACTCGCTTCGGAGGGAGTTTCCGTCACCGCTCCGGAGGGTGCGTTCTACCTGATGGTTCCCGTTGATGAGGATGACCAGCAGTGGTGTGAAGACGCGCTCTCCGAGGCCCACGTTGCAACAGTTCCGGGCACCGCCTTCGGTGCCCCGGGATACGCCCGATTCGCGTACACGCGAGACACCGACCGTTTGGCCGAAGCGGTGGACCGACTCGTTGACGGCGAATTCCTATAATCGATCCATTCAAACAGTCACTTCGCGGTAGAAACCATTTTATCATCGGCTATTCAACGACTACCTAATGTCAGACAGTGACAGTGCCGCAGTTCGCGAGTCGATTGAATCCAATCTCGATACGCACATCGAACGTATTCAGCGTGCAGTACAGCAACCGAGCGTCAGCGTCGAACAGAAAGGCCTTCGTGAGATATCGGAGCTCATGGTCGAGTACCTCGACGACTTGGGTTGTGAGGAGGCGACCCTCGTCGAGACGGACGGTGCACCAGGTGTCTGGGGCTACTATGACGCTGGTGCCGAAAAGACGCTCATCAACTACGGTATGCTCGACACCCGGCCGGTCAGCAACCCCGACGACTGGACGTACGACCCGTTTGGAGGAGAGCTCGCCGAGCACGAAGAGTACGGTCGTGTCATCTACGGCCGTGGATCCGTCAAAGTGAAGGGTGCGTTCGTCGCCTGGCTCAACGCGCTCGATGCGATGAAGGAGGCGCTCGGTGAACTCCCAGTCAACATCATGTTCCTCCTCGAAGCCGAGGAAATCAACGGCAGTCCGCACTACTACGATATGCTCGACGAGTACGAGGACCGCCTCGCCGAGGCCGACGCCTGTTTCTGTCCGCTTGCAGGACAGGGCGGTGACGGAAACGTAACCGGCTCGCTCGGCTACAAGTCGGCGCTCTACTTTACACTCGATGTCTCCGGCAGCGAGTGGGGCCGAGGCCCACAGGGCGGCAGCATTCACGCTATGAGCAACGTCACCGTCGATAGCCCAGCGTGGCGGATGGTCGACGTGCTCTCCTCGCTTACTTCCGAGAACGGCACGCACATCGATATCGAGGGGTACTACGACCAGTATGAACCCCCAACCGAAGAAGAGCGCGAAGAGATTCGGGAGTTCGTCGACACGCTCGACAGCCAGACAGAAACCGACCGTGACGAACTCTGGAAACACCTTCCCGGACTGGCTCGCGGGGCCGGTGAGGTCGAGAACCTCACAGACGACCTCCACGAAGACGTTGTCGAGGCGTTTGTTCAACATTTCTACGGGCCCGAATCGTTCAACATCCAGGGCATCAACACAGGCTACCTCGGACCCGACACCGGCACGAAGCCGTTTATCCTTCCGGGCGACGCGCACGCGACGTTCGACCTGCGGATGCCACGCGGTTACGACCCGGCGGTCGCTCGCCAGCAACTGCGAGACCACCTCGATAACAACGGATTCGAGGACGTTGAGATGGAGGTTTCGGGTCAGCATTCGTGGTGTAAGACCGACCCCGACTCTGACCTCGTTCAGGCAGCCCGGACCGTCATTTCGGACCACGGCAACAACCTGACGCTGTGGCCCTTCTCGGCAGGCGGTGTTCCGTGGGCGGTCTTCGGCAGCCAGTTCGACATTCCGGTACTCTACGGTGTGGGTCTCGGATTTGGAGCGAACTCCGAGGGGAGCGATGAGTTCTTCGCCGTCGACGGGAACGATACGGTCGCTGGTCTCGTTGATTGTGAACTCTCCCATGCCGAGATGCTGCTCGAGTACGCTGACAAATAAACGGAAGTTCTGCCTGCGGATACCTTCCCGACGCGTTCTTTTCTCGGAGGCCGGCAAACTGATTATTCAGGTACTCCAGGCCGATTTTCAAAAGGAGTCAAGTTCTCACCTGACAGTTCAGTCGCGGAGCGCTACTACTCGAAGCGGAGGTTACCGCTTTCTTCGTGTCCTTCGAGGATATGATAGATTGGCTCGGGCTGGATTTCCAGTCCGAACTCGAAGCCGACCGCATCGGCGATGTCTCCGACGGTGCGTTCGTCGTCGACGAAGTTCCAGGCTTCGTCTGAGACAACCCGGAGCGAACGCCAACCGGCGTCTTCGTCCGCTTCAGCAAGCTCGTCGGCAATCTCCAGAAGGTCGGCGTACTCCAGCCCGTCCCACCGCGCGACGAGGCCGTCTGTCTCTCGAACTGGGAGGCGTTCTGCAACGTCTCCCCGCTCATCCTCTTCGCTAATCTCGAAGGAGTCGACGACCTGCTTGGCTGTCTGCTCAATCTGTGCTTCGAGCTCTTCTAGGGTGTCCTCGATGTCCTCGGAGAGCTCGCTGACCGAGTTGAGTGCCGCGATGTCGCGGTCCGTAACGAATTCTATGTGTCGACGTGCACGCGGGGTTGCTTCTCCGGTGTAATCTGCACCGAGGCTCTGGAGCCGCTGGAGGGAGCGACCTGCGACTGCACGGGCAATACCTTCCGCTTCATCTGCCTCTGCGGTCGCGAGTTCGAGTGCAGCGACACCGGAGATGAGTGCAGACCGGCGGAGTGCCGCCGGATCGATAACATCTGCGGTCAGAAGTTGGCTGTGGAAACACCGGTCCGGCCAGGACATGAACAGCGGCGCCGGGATGTCGTACTGTGCGAACCGCCCATTGTCACTCCACGGGGTGTAGTAGTGCTGTTTTAGGCTAAGAAGCGGGAGCTCCTGTCCACCCTCTTTGCCAATCCAGTCTGCCTCTTTCGGTGACTGGTCAGCTAGCTCGGCCAGATAATCGTTCGTGAAGTGTGGAACCGAGTCCGGCGATGAAGAGAGCAGGAGGCAAGACTCCGTTTCCGACTGCTTGTGACCTGTTGAACAGTAGGTAAGTGAGGTAATCACATCGTCGGTGGCATCCGGGTTACGCGAAAGGTACTCCTCTGAGACTGGTCCCTCAACGCCGACGATGAACTTGACCGTCCGCTTGAACTCGGTCTCATCTGCAAGCTCGTTGAGCGCGCGTGCGAGTTCGACTACCAGTCCGGTTCCTTCGGCACAGTTCGCGCCGGGTTTAATCCCGGATGCGTGCCCACAGAACAGGATCGTCTCGTCAGGGTTCTCATCACCCGGAATCGTCGCTTCGAGGTACGGGGCAGTGGCGTCGAAAATGTCGACGTCGATCTTCGCTTCGACGGTTACTGATCCGCTGTCCAGTGCGTCGTTCAGCACGGTCGCGGACTCGTGGGGAATCGAGACCGCCCAGATGTCCTCATCTGAGAACGCTTCGGCGGGGCGTAGCCGAAGGAGCTGTGCCGCCTCCGGTACGAGCTCCGGCTCGCGCACACCGGGTGTCTGATATAGCATGTAGTCCGTGAGAATGCCTCGTGCACCTGCGTTGACGGCATTCTGGGCTGCCTCCCACCATCCTGGTCTGCGCTGTGTCCCGTGAATGTAAACGACGTTTCCATCGATATCTTTTCCTTTGAAATCGTCCGGGTCTTCTCCTGTCCCAACATCGATAACCTCGAACTGCTCGGGTCCGTCAGTCGGGGACGACCCCCATGCGAGACAGGCGGGGGCGTCTTCGAACTCGATTAGTGATTCGTTCGTTGGATCGACGATGGACACTGATGCGTCGTTCGGCTCCCACGCGTCTTCAATAACTGGTTCGTCCACCGAAACGTCCAGTCCAGCGTCGCGAAGTGCAGTTTCGACCTGGTCCATCGCCGTCTGAAACCCGCTGGTCCCGGGTGCACGGTAGTAATCCGTGAGGCCTACCGCGAAATCACGCGCTTCCTCTGCTGAAAATGTACTGTCGAGAGCGTCGTACAGTTCTTCACGTCCGCTCATTTCTTGTCACTCCGTGTTGGGGCTGCAATGCTCTGCAAACGCTGTGCTTTAATTACTCGCATCAATCGCTGATTCTACTGGTGTTACTAAGAATGTTCCGGCGTCAGAATTGTAGCTCTACGATGACGCAAAGTACCGAGAATTTCACAACACTGCCATGTAATACCAACTCTATCTTAGATTAACCAGAATTGAGTACTGATTTCGTATTTAAACGAAAAATTTATATACCCGCTTCCTGATTATGACCTATGGTGTCGCAAGACAAACAAGGCAGTAGTAGACATACAAACGATAGTGGCGAGGCGGGGAACGACAGGCGTACGTTCCTTCGCCTGGCTGCTGGTGCGGGGGTAACGTCGGGGACCACGATGCTGGCAGGGTGTCTCGGCGACGATGCGGACGATGCTGACGACGACCTCGGAGCACCCGGTGTCGACGATGACGATGACACTGCTCCGGCGGATGATGGGGACGACACGGACGACGGGGCCGACGCACCTGACGATGGTGTCCACGGCGGTCAACTCAACGTCGGTCTGAGTGTCGGTGTGACGAGCCCGCTGCACCCGGCTCTGGCTTCCGACCAGGCGTCGGCGCAGATTCTCAACCACGTCGGTGACCAGCTGACGAGTGTCGACCGTGAAGGAAACGTTTCTCCCGAACTCGCCAAGGAAATTCCGGAACCGCCGGAAGCGCAGGAGTGGGTGTTCGAAATCGAAGAAGGCGTCATGTTCCACGACCCGATCAACCGGGAAATGACAGCACAGGACGTCGTCGATACGTACCACTTCATCTACGACCCGGAACTCGTCGGCTACAGCAGTGATGATTACACGACGACCGGTGCGTGGCCGTTCCCTGGTCTGCTCTGGGGCGACGGAATCGACCCGATGGATACCATCGAGGCGACCGGTGAGTACGAAGTTACTTTCCGACTTGACGAACCGGCAGCTCACTTCCCGGCACTCCTCGGGATTGCAGACCAGCAGGTCTTCCCCCTCGAGAGCCTGGACGAACTGGGCGACAGTCTCGGTGACCCGGACACCGGTTACGTCGGTAGTGGCCCGTTCGTCTACGCGGATGGTGAGTCGGGTAGCTTCTACCGTATTGAGCGGAACGAAGACTACTGGGACGAAGGCGAACACGGTGAGCTCCCGTATCTCGACGCTATCGAGTACAGCATCATCCCAGAAGCTGGAACGCGGCGCACCCAGCTCGAAGTCGGCGATATTCACATTGCTGAGATGGTCCCGCCACGCGACATAGAGGCACTCGAAGGTGCTGACAACGTGGAGACCATCGTTGCAGGTGGTGGGTCCCACCTGAACCAGTGGATAAACCTCCGGTACAAAGAGGAGTTCAGTCTGTTCGAAGACATGCCTGGTGAACCAGGCGACCCGATTAACGAGACCAGTCAGAAGGTCCGCCATGCACTGCGCTACGCAACGGACCACGACGCTATCGTCAACGTGCAGTTCGATGGTATGGCAAGTCCAAAGTGGGGACCACTGCCACCAGATGACCCATTCTACGACGAGGACGCGGTCCGAACGTACCCGTACGACCCCGACGAAGCGCAGTCACTCCTCGCCGAAGCAGGTATCGAGACACCGTGGGAAGTTGACCTGCGTGTCACCAACGAATCTCGGTTCGTCGACGCAGCCGAGATTGTCCAGCAGACTGCGGTCGATGCCGGAATAGACTACGATGTGCGGCCGCTCGAGAAGGCTGCTGCATGGGGTAACATTATCGCCTCGGACGAAGCATGGGCCACCAACGGTGTGTCTCCCGACATCGGAGAAGAGGATTACGAAACCAACGTCGAGGACATTGGCGACTCCGTCGAGGCGGGTGCGTACTTCGCCGGCTACGAGGGCGGTGGCGGTACCAACTACAAGTACATCGACGTGCCGGAGGTCAACGACCTGCTCAACACAGCACGGACCACGACCGACCAGGATCTCAGGGCCGAGTCCTACTCCGAGGCACAGGAGCTGATAACCGAAATTGCCCCGAAGAACGGGCTAGTCTGGCCGGACGTCACCCAGGCAATTCGGACAGAGGTTCAGGACTTCGTGCCAGCGAAGGCGTCCTTCCGCTTCAGGCTCAACGAAGTCTGGCTCGACGAATAAGCCCTGCTGCCTGCTTTCTGAAGGCTGAACGCATTTCACGACGGATATTTCTCATGTGAAATATGTGGCCGTGAGTTTAGCTGTAAACCAGGCGTTCGACTGCATTAACCACAACTGATTTAATACACACACCCGTCAAATAGCAATAAATGGACAGAACAAACTATATATTAAAACGACTGGTAAGCTTAATACCTGTCTTTCTGGGCGTAACACTGGTTGTGTTTCTGCTCGTCAGACTCACACCTGGCGACCCCGTTTCCGCGATGATTCCGCCACAAGCTCGGACTCCAGAGACAGTTGAGGCGCTCCGAAGCAGACTGGGCCTCGATGACCCGCTCCCGATTCAGTATTTCAACTGGGTCACCGACGCCATGATGCTCGACCTCGGGACGTCGTACTCTCAGGATAGGCCTGTTACGGCAGTGATAGCTTCGCACATCTGGCCGACTGTTCAAATTTCGGTCGTAGCGTTTCTGGTGTCGTTACTGATTGCGCTCCCGCTCGGTGTTCTGGCCGGGGTCTACAAGGACAGCTGGATTGACCAGCTCAGTCGCGTTATCGCGTTCACTGGAATCAGCATCCCTTCGTTCTGGCTGGGACTGATGGTCATCATGTTCGGAGCCCTCTTCTGGAATCGGTGGTTCGGTTATACCATCATCCCCGCAGGTGGCTACGTCTCACCGACAGAAAGTATCAGGCTCTGGTTGTGGCACGTTTTGCCACCTGGAATCGTATTAGGCGTCGGCTTCTCTGCAATAACGATGCGGCTGACCCGGTCTTCGATGGCCGAAGCAATGCAAGAGGACTACATCCGAACTGCGCGGTCGAAAGGAGCAAAAGAACAGGTCGTTATCATCGTACACGGCCTCAGGAACGCCCTCATTCCAGTTGTGACCGTTGCTGGATTACAGGTAGGGTATCTCCTGAACGGTGCAGTGGTTGTCGAGGAAGTGTTCGCCTGGCCCGGTGTGGGACGACTCCTGTTCCAGGCCGTCCAGATGCAGGACATGCCACTCATTCAGGGACTCGTACTGCTGTTCGCCACTGTCTTCGTGTTGATGAACCTGCTAGTCGACATGCTGTATACGGTGCTAGATCCGAGGATTGAATATGAGTAATATGTTCACCCGCCGGAAGAATAAGACTGAAGCGAGGGCAACGATTACTATGACGAAGGTAACCGTGGGAATGAGGTGTCTCTAATGGCGACTGAAGAAATCGAACAACCAACGTTCAAGGACCGGACGATGGTACAGGTTAGACGGTTCCTCCGGTTGTACTCGAATCTCGACTTCAGCGCCAGAGTCTCGCTCTGGATGATTGTGTTTGTCGTGTTCCTCGCGGTGTTTGCTGATTTCATCGCTCCGTACGACCCGACTGCCCCTAACTACGCAGCGTCGCTAGAAGGGCCATCACTTGCACACCCCATGGGAACTGACTTGACTGGCCGAGATATTCTCTCCCGTGTCATTCACGGTGCGCGAATATCTCTCCTCGTGGGTGTCGTCGCGGTTTCGATGGCTGTCGCGGCCGGCGTCACTATTGGTTCGATTGCCGGATATCGGGGCGGCTACGTCGACGAGGTATTGATGCGCGGTGTTGACGTCATGATCTCGTTCCCATCGCTCATCCTGGCGCTGGCAATTGTGGGTGCAGTCGGAGCGAGCCTGCAAAACATCATCATTGTCATTGCAATCGTCTACACACCCCAGTACGCACGGTTGATTCGGGGTGACGTTCTCTCGGTGAAAGAAGAGGAGTTCGTCGAAGCAGCGAGAGGAACCGGTCTCTCGGAGCTCAAAGTGTTACGCAAGCACGTCATTCCGAACGCGTTCACGCCGGTGTTCGTCCAGGCGACGTTCCACGTTGCGACCGCAATCATCTTCGAGGCGTCGCTGTCGTTCCTTGGACTGGGCGTCCAGCCGCCGACGCCGACGTGGGGTGTGCTCATCGCGGACGGTCGTCAGTATCTCCCGGAGGGCTGGTGGATTTCCACGTTCCCCGGACTGGCGATTATGTTCACCGTGCTCGCGTTCAACATCTTCGGTGATGGATTGCGCGACGAGATTGACCCACAGTCAGAAACAACACAGGAGGGAGCATGAGCGACCCAGCATACAAGCAAGAACAGAATGTTCACGAAGCAGCGATAGACGGTTCAGAGGAGGCCGAACGCATCAGCCGTGTCGAAGAACCGCTGTTGTCCGTCCAGAATCTCCATACCCGGTTCGATACCGACGAGGGTGCCGTTCGAGCAGCCGATGGCGTCTCCTTCGAAGTCGACAAGGGGGAAATTCTCGGTATCGTTGGTGAATCCGGCTGTGGCAAGAGCGTCACGAGCCTGTCGCTGATGGGGCTTGTCGATGCTCCGGGATACATCGCGGACGGGTCGGTTATGTTCGATGGCGTGGACCTGACCGAGCTCTCACGGGAGGAACTCCGTGAGTACCGCGGCAACCGGATTTCGATGGTCTTTCAGGAACCGTCGACAGCGATGAATCCCGTCTACAACATCGGGTGGCAGGTCGGCGAACCGTTGCGGATTCACGAAGAAATGAAGAAATCTGCCTCCCGGACACGGGCAGTTGATCTTATGCGACGGGTTGGGATTCCAAGCCCAGAAGACCGCGTCGACGACTATCCGCACCAGTTCTCCGGTGGGATGCTCCAGCGTGCAGTCATCTCGATGGCACTTGCGTGTGAGCCGGACCTGCTTATCGCAGACGAGCCCACCACCGCGCTCGACGTCACGATACAGGCACAGATTCTCGATATTATCAAAGAGCTCAACGACGAACTAGACATGAGCGTCATTATTGTTACGCACAACCTCGGTGTCGTTGCCGAGACATGTGACCGCGTGGCGGTGATGTACGCGGGGCGCGTGGTTGAGTACGGAACCGTAGACGAGATATTCAACGACCCCCGGCATCCGTACACGCAGGGCCTGACACAGGCGGTGCCGGACCCGACGCGAGACGGGCAGAAACTCTCACCGATTCCAGGCACTGTACCGAATCTCGCGGCGACCCCGGACGGATGCAACTTCGCATCGAGGTGTCCGTACGCGGTTGATGAATGTGAACAGTTCGACCCGCGTCTCCGCGAAGTCGACGACGAACATTACAGCGCCTGTATATTCGATGATCCAGAATGACTAGCAACAATCAACAGCTGACGATGACCGACTCATCCACGCCAGTCGTCCGGACAGAAGCGCTTACAAAACATTTCTCGGAGGGCGATTCATGGTTGAATCGACTCCGACCGGACCGAAAAGTCAGAACTGTCCGGGCTGTCGATGGTGTTGACCTGTCGATTCGGAGCGGGGAAATTCTAGGGCTTGTCGGCGAATCCGGTTGTGGAAAGTCCACGCTGGCACGAACGATTCTCCGTCTTATCGAGCCCACTGCAGGGAAAATATACTTCGGAGATGAGGATGTGACGTCGTACTCTGGTTCCGACCTCCGGGATTTCCGGAGCAAGGCGCAGATGATTTACCAGGACCCGTTTGAGTCACTCAACCCTCGTTACACCGTTCGCAAGACGCTCGTCGAGCCAATGGAGATTCACGGCATCGGAGACAGCACACAGGAGCGGATACAGCGCGCTGGTCAACTGCTGGAGGAGGTTGGTCTCAGCAAGAACCACCTCAGTCGCTATCCACACGAGTTCTCCGGCGGGCAGCGCCAGCGGATTGCGATTGCGCGCGCCATGTCGGTCGAACCGGAGATTATCGTCGCAGACGAGCCGACGAGTGCACTCGACGTGAGTGTTCAGGCACAGATTCTGAACTTGATTTTCGACCTTCAGCAAAAGCGAGACCTGACGATGCTGTTCATCACTCATGACCTTGCTGTCGTCCGACAAATCTGCGACCGAGTCATCGTGATGTATCTCGGTCAGGTCGTCGAAAGGGGCCCCACATCAGAACTATTCCAGCGGGCTGAACACCCCTACACACAGTCGCTGCTATCGTCGATTCCGCTTCCCAACCCGGACCTCCAGCGCGAGAGCATCCGTCTCGAGGGAGACGTACCATCGCCAATAGACCCACCGAGTGGCTGCAACTTTCACCCTCGGTGTCCAAAGGTTATTCCGCCCGAAAACTGGGGGGGCAGTCAAGAAGAGTGGCGTCGGGTCCTCCGATACAAGACCCGGCTGAGAAACGGCGATGTTCAGCCCGACGCGATGCAAGAGGAACTCGAGGCGCGTCAGGATACCGTCACCGAAGATGACGTTATCGACGCGCTCTACGAGGAACACGTCACTGAGTGGACACCGTCAGACCTCGACTCCGATGATACAGACGTCTCGACTGGTTCTCTCCCTCCTGCGGTCGAAAAGGAGGTCCGGGATTCGCTACAGCTTGCAATCTCTGATTCGATGACTGCTGCCGTGGAGATGGTCGACGCTCAGTGGGAGACGATCTGTGCGACGACAGACCCGGCCGAGGTAGAGACGAGCGAGATGCGGTCCACAGTCTGTCATCTATATGATTCTTCTTTGCCAGGTGAACCGGACCGCGCGATAGGAGTTGTCGGTGGTGAGACGGAAACTCAGAGCGTGGAGGAAAGTCGATGACCGACGACGGTGACGGGATGGAGTGGGTTGTCGACCCGGTAGACCCCATTCTCCTCAACGCACTTGTCGACCGTCACGGGGCGAGTTCCCCAGCGGTGTCCGACGAAGCTTCCCGGAGCCTTGTCACCAGTGCCTTCGAGGGGGCCGTCGACGAAGAAGTGAGGAAGATGTTCGACGATGTCGCCGAGCGTGTCCAGTCCGGAGAGAAACCAACAGACGACGAGAAGGAGGTAATCGGAACAGTGGTTGGTGCTGTTCGGGAACAGCTGGCAGACGACGGTGTCTCAGTGGCCCTGACACACAAGAACAGTATGCGTCTCTCTCCAACAGAGGCGATTCTCTACACGTTTAGCAGAACACGCGACCCGAGAATGCTCACGGAGCTGGACGTGTCTACGGACGTTCAGGAGGCTATCACCGACGCAGTCGAGTCAATCGAGTCGGAGGACTGGAAAGCTGCCGCAGATGAACTCGAGGATGCAGTCGACGCCGCATTGACGATATCGGACGGCGTTGTCACTCGGACACTCGCCGCGCTGTGTCATCACTGGAGCGGAGCTGACCAGGAGGCTATCGATCGTGTTGGCGAGACAGTCACGCTCGATTCGGATTCCTGGCTACCGTGGCTTCCGGGGTACAGCGCAGATGCGGACCCTGCCTACGCTACCCCCGACCAGTTCAGGTCGGACAAGTATGCCGTCGCTGCCTTCCTTCGTTTCATCGCGAAGGTCCCCGAGCAGGCCACGGTAACGCCCGCTATCGGCTACTCGACCGACAGCGATATCGAGTGGGACGTGATGGACGGCGATGATATCTGTTTCCCTATCGGCCGACTCGACGAAGAGACCCACATACGCTTCGATATTACTGGGCCGGTCGACGCGTTCCCGGCGTTTCAGGCCTACTACATCGGCCTGGGCATCGTGGACCTGGAAGTCAACGAAATCCGTGACGTACTGGACGTGCTCGAAGACGGACCGACCGGCGAGCGCGTGACTGAGACCGTTCGCTTCGAACAGTCGAACGAGTAATCGACTTTCCACACTGTATTTAATAACTCGGCCTGCGAAGTGTTGGCCGTGACAGCCTACATTCTCACTGATGCGGTTCTCCGTGACGGAGACGCCGTAGACATCGAAATACGGGACGGTCGAATAGACCGGGTGGTTCCGAGCGGAGATGGTGACGTTTCGGCGTTCGACGCAGACCAGCAGTTCGACGCAGCAGGACGGCTGGTTACGCCACCGTTTGCCGAACCTCACACACACCTCGTGACGGCAAACACCTTCGCCGAGTTCCTCCGAACCGGCTACGAGATGCCCCGACCCGACCGCTTCGGAGTAGGCTGGCAGATGTACGACGACCTGCAGGAGTTTGGAATGATCGACCCCGAGGCAATCGTCGAGCGGGCGAGCACACAGATAGAGTGGTTTCTCGCACACGGTGTCACGACGATTCGAACTCACGTGGACACGTCGGCTCGACACGAGAACGCACTCGTGGACGGATTAGTCAATCTCCGAAAGGCCTACGAGGGAATCGTCGACATCCAGATAGTCGGACTTCCACTCGACACGCTCGTCGGTTCAGATGCGAACATCGAAGCGTTACGTGACGCACTGGAGACTGGTGCCGACGTCGTTGGTGGCATCCCCCACAAGGAGGCGACCCGCGAAGACGGCGTCGAGCACGTGAAGACGATAGTCGACCTGGCGGATAGCTACGACCGACCGCTCGACCCACACATCGACGAGTCCGACGATCCACAGTCCCGGTTCACGGGAGTCATGGCTGCCGAGGTCGAAAAACAGAGCCTCGAAACCTCCGTTACAGCAAGCCACCTCACTGCGATGCACTCCTACCCGAACGCGTATGCAGACAAACTCCGGGGCCTGCTGGCTCGGAACGACATCTCCGTCGTCACGAACCCGACGACGAACGCGGAGCTTCAGGGACGACGTGATGATTATCCACGGCGACGGGGGCACACGCGTGTCGACGAACTTCTCGAGGCAGGCGTGACGGTGGGAATTGGGCAGGACAACATGGTCGACAAGTACCACCCGTACGGTGACTGTGACCCGCTTGGGGAGGTGCTCTTTCTCGCTCACTTCGGCCATCTGACGAGCTGGTATGATGTTCCTACACTGTGGGAGATGGTGCTAGAGCACAACGCGTCGATTCTTGATATCGATGGGTACGGACTTCAACCCGGGAGCGAGGGTTCGTTTGTGCTGTTCGACGCGCCCGACTCCTACAACGCGCTTCGGACGAGGGCACCGCGACGACTGGTCGTGAGAAATGGGACTCCAGTCGCGAGACGCGAATCAGGGACGACGGAAGTTAGAACAGGCGACGAGTGGAGCTCTGTCGATTTCTCGGTCCCTCTCTCGTAACGAGGAACCGACTCGGCTAGTTAACTCGATTTTGTCGATGGCTCCCAGTCCTCGGACGTCTCGTCTGTCTCGACGACCGGTGGCTCCTCGTGGTAGTCGGAGTAACCGTTGAACCATCGGAGAATACGTTCGAGACGGTCGACAACGTGGGTTGGCTCACCAGCACGAGAGAGCTCGTGTCCCTCTCGAGGGTACCGAATGTATCGGGTATCGACACCGTTTTTCCGGTAGAAGCGATACAGCGTGTCTGCGTTGTGAATTGGAACGCGATAGTCCTCCTCGCTGTGAATAATCAGCGTCGGCGTCTCCACCTGGTCAGCGTATGCAACCGGTGAGGATTCCCAGTACTTCATCGGGTCCTCCCACGGCAGGCCGAGCTGTTTCTCGTTCGAGTGATACGTATCGGTCGCGCCGAACTGTGCGATCTGGTCGTAGACGCCCCGCTGTGTCACAGCACCGCTGAATCGAGTGGTGTGGCCGACTATCCAGCTGGTCATGAAGCCACCGAAGCTCCCGCCAGTGACGAACAGGTTCTCCTCGTCGACGTGGGAGCGTCCCACCAGCTCGTCCGTGAACGCCATCAGGTCCCTGTAGTCCGGCCCGCCCCAGTCGCCACCGATAGCAAGCGTGTGTTCCTCACCGTAACCGGTCGATCCACGCGGGTTACACCAGGCCACGACGTAGCCCATGGCGGCCAGTAGCTGGAACTCGTGCCACATAGTTCCGCTCGTCGTCCACATTATCGAGGGGCCACCATGAATCTCTAACACAGTCGGATAAGACTCGCTCTCGTCGAACTCTGGCGGCGTGAGCACCCACCCTTGTACGTCTATACCGTCTTCGGTCTCGACCCACACCTCTTCAGGTGTCTGGATGTCACGCTGGTCGAGAAAGTCGTCGTTTAGCTGACTTACTCGGGCCGCGGCCCCACCGTCTGTCGAGGTGACGAACACATCGCTGGGTGCCGTCGCCGTACTTTGTGTGAACGCCAGGTTCCCGTTCCTGACCGAGAGCGCCTCTATGTGTTCTGTTTCTCCAGTATCGACCCGAGAGGGCTCCAGCTCCCCGTTCGGGTCGAGTTGGTACACGTCGACAGTTCCCTCGTCGGGAACGAGAATGTAGAGAGAGTCCTCGTCGTCGTCCCACACTGGCGTACATCCGCGATAGACTCGTCGAGAGAGGGAGTCGGTCACGGTGCGTACCTCACCTGTGTCGCGGTCTGCCACCCGGACTTCGGTGAGGCGCATCGAGGGCCCCGGTGGTTCGTCGTCGCTGTATCTGAACGCCACTCGTCCATCACTGGTCGCGCTGAACGAGGGATCCCAGCCTGTCGTCTGAACAACTGTCTCTTCTTCTTCGCCCGTATCGATATCGAAGGCAACGATGTCGTGGACGAGGTTGTCGTCTGGGTCACCCGTTCGTCGAACGGTGGCATAGAGGGTCGTGTCGTCGCCCCAGTCGGGGTTCGCGTAATCCAGCTCACCATCGGTGAATCGCTGGACTTCGTCACCCTCGGTGTCGCACAGGTAGATGTGCTGACGACGACCGTCGATGTACCCGCCGTGCTCGCGGTAGACTAGTCGACCAATGACTCGAGGGTCTGGCTCCTCGCGTTCGTATTCCGGGTCGTTCCCCTGGTCAAGGTCGAGGTTTCCCTCTCGCTCAGCCGCAGTCGCCTTCTGGGTGAAGGCGATGTAACGTCCATCGGGCGACCAGGTGGGGTTGGTCACACCTCCGACCACATCGGTGAGTTGTTTCGCTTCGCCACCGTCAACCGGGAGCAACCAGAGTTGTGGGGTGTCGTCGTTCCCCCGTGTGCTTACAAACGCGAGTTGGCTCCCGTCTGGAGACCAGCGAGGGGTGGAGTCAATTCCTGCCTCCTGTGTGAATCGCTGGCTCTCCTCGTCCGAAACTGACGCGGTGTATATAGTCGACTCGTACTCCTGGTCTCCACTGGGTGTTTGCTTGACGTATGCAATGGTCTCTCCGTCTGGAGAGAGACACGGCTCGCTCGCCTGACTGATCTCTGTGTAGTCGCTCGGGGTAATTCGCATCGTGTAAAGCAATTACGAGGAGAAAGTATTACTGTTTTGGTAGCCCAATCGTTATGCTTTCTCACGAGGTGCGTTCGAGTGTTGTCCGTTAATTGGCAGTCTGTTGCTGGAGAATCGACTCCAGGTGTTTCAGCAGGGGCTCTGCAGAGAGCGGTTCCCCGGTCGCACGCTCGATGAGTTCACCAGTGGTATCGCGCTGACCGCGCTGGTGAATGTTCTCTGTTAGCCACTCGTGAATCTCGTCTAAGCGCTCCTCTCGGACCAGCGTATCCACGTCATCGAGCTCTCTCTCGATGGCGTTTGCGACCTGCGCTGCCAGCATACTTCCAAGCGAGTAGTTCGGGAACATCCCGAACGCGGAGGTCCAGTGGACGTCCTGGAGTGCTCCCTGGGAGATGCTTTCCGGCTCTGTACCAAAGTACTCGACAGCACGTTCGTTCCACGCTGCGGGCACTTCCTCGACTGTAATCTCTCCTTCGAGAAGGAGCTGCTCCACCTCGTGTCGGAGTGCAATGTGGAGGTGGTAGGTCACTTCGTCGGCCTCGACACGTATCTGATTCGACGGATTTAGGCTGTTGACATGCGCGTAAATTGTTTCGAACGGGACGTCCTCGAACTCGGGGAAGACGTCACGCACTGTCGGGAGGAACCGCTCCCAGAACGCACGCGAGCGACCGACGTGGTTCTCGAAGAAGCGCGACTGTGACTCGTGGACTGCGTGGCTTCGAGCCCGTCCCAGTGCTGTTCCGTAGTGTTCGTCCGACAGTCCGAGATTGTACGCAGCATGACCGAACTCATGGATGGTGCTCAGCAGCGCGCTAAACGGCTCGTCCTCGTCGAAGCGGGTAGTAATTCTGGCATCAAACTGGCTCAGGCCGTCGAACGGATGGGGAGCGGTGTCCAGTCGGCCTCGTTTCCAGTTGTACCCCAGCATCGTGAGTGCACTCTCACAGAGTTCCTGTTGTCGCTCGTCCTCGAACGGCCCTGAGATACCCAGTTGTTCTGGAGAAGCTAGCTGGTCTTCGTACTCCTCAAGCAGCGCGAGTATACCGTTCTTGAGCGTCGTTAGTAACCTATCGATTTCGTCGGGTTCGATATAGGGCTCGGTATCGCCGAGGAGAACATCGTAGGTGCTCTGTGAGGAGTCGATGTGGTCGGTACGCTCACGTTCCAGCTGGACCAGCTCTTCGAGCGTGTCCGAAAATTCGTCAAAGGAGTCGTTTTCACGTGCGGTTTTCCAGTCGTCGAATGCCCGAGTCTGTGTTTCACTGAGCTGTTCGACTACTGATTCTGGAACTCTTCGCCTCCTGTTGATTTCACGTTCGGCTTCCCGATAAATAACCTTCTGGTCACCGTCGAGTTCGTCCTCGTCGACTTTTTCCAGCAGGTCGATAGTTCGGTCGCCAGTTAGTAGTTCGTGTCTCGTTCCCGAGAGTGCGCTGAAGTGGTGTGAGCGGGCTTTACTTCCTTCCTCGGGCATCGTCACCTGCTGGTCCCAGTTCAGAACCAGCGATACATCGTCGAGAAGGTTGGCGTTGCGGATGCGGTGAGCAAACTGCTCATATGCGTCTTCAGTCTTCGACATACCTCCTCATCGAAGAGCACCGTGATAAGTGATATGAAGCCTCTTTGCCCAGACTTGGAATCTGGATTTTGCCGGCAGCCGATCAGTGCTTCCGACCGTCATAACAATTAACTCACCACCGCGTCTCGAACTGACCATGCCCGATGTGCTACCGGAGGACTACAGCGACATCTCACAGGTCAGTCACCCACGACTATCGCCCGACGGAGACGCCGTCGCGTTTCTCAAACGCGACCCGGAGACCGATGAAGCGTATCAGCAGACCGTCCACCTCGTTTCCAGTACTGGTGGCTCGAATCAACAGTTCACGCTCGCTGAACACACGGAACGTGAAGTGGAGTGGGGTCCAAACGGCGAATCCCTGGCGTTCGTGAGCGACCGATCGGGAAGCCCCGAACTCTGGGTACTCCCTACAGACGGCGGCGAGGGTCGACAGATTACGGCAGTCGCGGGCGACGTTCGATCGATAGTGTGGCACCCCGACGGTCAGAAAATCGCTTTCGTCCAGGAGGTGACAGCACAGGAGTGCGAGAAGGAACTCGATATCGAACGAGGGGATGACTACGAACGTGAGGAGCCCGATCCACGCGTGATTGACCGTGTCGTCTACCGGTCGGCAGGCGGCTTCTTCGATGGAAAACGGAGTCACATTTACGTCGCTGACGTGGAGGAGGGAACGGTCGACCGTATCACGGCAGGTGACGCTGATTTCGATGCTCCGGAGTGGGGGATGGACGAGACGCTCTATTACACGGAACGCCTTGCAGACAGAACGCTCTATCACGATATCCTGGCCACTGACACCGAGACTGGGGCGACTGAAACCGTCGGTGCAACACACGACTGGAGTCCCGTTCTGGCAGCGAACGAGGACGGGCTCCTCGCGTACACGTTCTTCCCCGAAGCGGGTCCGAATCCGGCACTCAATCAGACGGAGGTTCGAATTACGGACGGGGAGGACGACGTATCACTGACAGATGACATCGACCGAACTGTCGAAGGAGGTCCGAAGTGGGGGGCTGACGGTGAGTACGTATACGTCCAGACGCCCAACGCGGGTGAGGACATAATCCGCCGCTTCTCTTCTGATGGGTCCGAGAGTGTAGATGTCTTCGCCGGCCACCAAGGCCGAATCGCTGGATTCGATGTCGGTGAGGAGCAGGTTGCAGTGGGCCTGAGTCAGTGGGACCACCCCGGCGATATCTTTCTGTACGAGACTGGAACGGACGACCTCTCTCGGCTGACGAACGTGAACGAGGAATATCTCTCGGAGCGTAACGTTCAGCAACCGACCGAACTGTGGGTAGAAAGCGGTGAGTCGGAGATTCAGGCGTGGATGCTGACACCCCCAGGATTCGACAAATCTGAGACGTATCCACTGGTCGTCGAAATTCACGGTGGCCCGTCAGTCATGTGGACGATGAGCGGAACCATGTGGCACGAGTTCCAGCTACTGGCCGCCATGGGCTACGTCGTGGTCTGGTCGAATCCTCGCGGTTCGACTGGCTACGGCCAAGAGCACACAATGGCGATCGCAACCGAAGAGCGACCGGATTATGACGACATACTCAACCTCACCGAAGAGATACTCGTTCGGGAGTACGTCGACGAAGAGAACGTGTTCGTCACTGGTGGGAGCTTCGGTGGCTTCATGACCGGATGGATAGTCGGCCACACCAACCTCTTTACTGCTGCAGTTGCTCAACGTGGCGTCTACGACCAGCTCACACAGTACGGTTCGAAGGATTTCTTCCATTCGACGCGATGGCGTCACGGTGACCCGATAGCCGACCGAGAGCAGTACTGGGAGAGCTCACCCGTTGCGTACGCAGATCAGGTTGAGACGCCGATACTGTTGATTCACAGCGACCGAGACTTTCGGGTTCCCGTTCATAATGCGGAGCTGTTCTATCGGTTGCTCAAGCTAAACGGAGTTGAGACGGAACTCGTTCGGTACCCGCGGGGTACACACGAACTGTCTCGAAGTGGAGAGCCGGAGTACGTACGTGACCGATTGAACAGAATTGTCGACTGGTTCGACCGTCATGATAACTCAGATAAACAATCAAAATAACATTTTTCACGCAGTCGGAATACCCTTTGCTGTGTTGTTTTAATACATATATATGTCACACAGTATACCCATTACTTTTATGTAGACGCAACTATCCATTAGTGGTATGGCAAGAAAGCCAGGGAATAGACCTAGCAGTAGCAGCAGCGATTCGAATATAACGTCAGGAGTAGGGAGACGTTCGTTTATCGTCACGGGCCTCGCAGCAGGGAGTGCGGTACTGGCTGGCTGTCTTGGAGACGACGACGAAGCTGATGACGCTGACGACGCAGTTGGCACTGACGACACTGGTGACGACGATACCGGGGCAGACCCCGAAGATGATTCCGCAGACGACGCAGCAGATGATGGAATCAACACAGAAGGTCGACTGCAAGTCGGTCTGGACAACTCTCCTATCGAGTTCGATCCAATCGTTCTGAACGACATTCCATCCCACCAGGTGTGTGCACAGATATACTCGACACTGTACCAGTACGACGAGGGTCTCGGATACGTTCCGGAGCTGGCAGCGGACGACTTCGAGGTCGTCGACGATACCACATACCGTTTCGAACTGCGGGACGACGCTGAATTCCATAACGGTGACCCCGTTACGGTCGACGACGTCATCTACTCGATGACGGCACCGGTCGAAGAGGAAACGCCGAACGCGCCTAACTTTGACGGCATCGAGGAGTTCGAGGTCGATGGTAACACCATCGAGATTCACCTGGATGATCCAGACCCCGTCTTCCCAATAAACGCCCTCATCTCGTTTATTGTCCCGGAAGATGCTCGTGAGGAGGACCCAGACTTTATTTCGAACCCGGTCGGATCGGGCCCGTTCCAGTTCGATGACTGGTCGGAGGGTGACTTTGTGCGACTAGAGCGGTGGGACGATTATTGGGGCGACGAAAATGCAAATCTCGTCGAAGTGGAGTTCGAGCCAATTGAAGAGTCCACTACCCGTGTTACGTCGCTGGAGACCGGTTCTGCAGACGTTATTCAGGGCATTCCTCCGGACCTGTTCCCGCAGGTCGAAAACATGGACAACGCCTACGTCGACTCCACTGAGGCGTTCGGATACTTCTACATTGGGTTCAACTGCAACGAAGGCCCAACTGCAGACCCACTCGTTCGCGAGGCTGTCGACTACTGCTTCTCGATGGATCAAGCAGTTTCAAACTTTGTCGAACCCGCAGGTCAACGTGCGTACGCACCACTCAACAGGCCAATCATCGAGGAGTGGGGCTTTCCGGAGGACGAATGGGCCGAAATTCAACACACCGAGCCAGACCTCGACATGGCCGAGCAGCTTCTGGACGAAGCCGGTATCACGCCGGATGACTGGGAACCGCTCATCATTGTTCCGCCGGACGACATGCGCGAAAACATCGGCGTCTCGGTAACGAACGGTCTCGAGGAGCTCGGTTACAACACCCAGGTCCAGCGTCTCGAATGGGGAACGTACCTAGATACGTTCACTACTGGTGACCCAGACGACTATCACATGTACGCGCTCGGTACTGGCGGAGGCCCAGACCCGGAGAACATCCTTCCCTGGGAGTTCTCACACGACACACAGGGTACAAACTCCGGCCTCTACTACTTCAACGACGAGATGGACGAACGCCTTACAGAAGCCGGTCGAATCACTGACCGTGCGGAGCGCAAAGAACACTACGAGTTCGTCATCCGTACGATTCTCGAAGACAGAGTGCACCTCCCGGCGTACACACTGGACAACAGCTGGGGTGTGAACGACGTGGTCCAGGACTTCAATATCCACGCCTCGAGTCACTACAACCCACGTCTCCACTCACCAGTTAGCAACACCTGGGTCGACCGGTAACCCACCTCTCCCCCCACTGAATACCTCACCGACGACGACACTCCGTGGCTGTAGCCCCCGTACAGCCGCCTTATTTTGGTTTGACGGACCGCCAGCTTCATTATTATGCCGACGAATCGGTTGTACGACCAAGAAAATGTCGCGGCGGCAAACACAGCTGGAACAGGACCGACTCGGGTTCGACCAGACGCGGAACTACACGACAGAAATCATCGGAAAGCTGTTGCCACGCTGGGTTGCACGGCGTGCAGTTCGGGTTTCGCTACAGACTGATGCCGACCACTACAGACAGGGTGAGCCTGTCGAAATCACGCTTGAATTCAAGAACCGGCTGCCGATTCCGATCGCGCTGTATACGCCTTCTCGCCGGCTCTGGGGCTGGACTGTGGATGACTACCTCGAAGCAAGCGACGAACCGCGCTACGTCGATGACACCCCGGGAAAATTCAGTTTTCGCGGTGGCGAACGAAAAACGGTAGATATCACCTGGGACGGCCGAATCAAACACGCTGGTGACCCCGATGTTTGGAAGCTTCCGGAGCCCGGTGAGCATACGCTCACTGGATTCATTGCAACAGAGAACCGGCCTATGGATTCAGTCGTTATCGAAATCGAGCGCAGTTAGTCAAGTTTGGAAGCGATATCGTCAGCGTGCAGGTGGCAGGCAGCAACGTGTGTTGAGGCCCCAAATTCGGGCTCCACCTCGTAGAACGGCTCCTCTCGTGCACAGATGCTTTGAGCGACAAATCGCTCATTCAGCAGCGCTTCTGCTTCCCCGACCGCCCCTTCCTCCACTAACGAGAGCGCCTCCGCGATGAACTCACCCGCATGACCCTTCGGGAGTGTTCCGCCGAAGAACTCATCTTTGAGGCTGCCCTCGACGTACGAATCGATTTTTCGGTAGGAAATGGCCCGGATACACGCCCGGAGTTGCTCCCACTGGTCGTGGCTTAGTCTGTACTCGATCTGCTCGTCACCGTGGCTATACTCTTCGGGCTTGATGAGTTTGGGACAGCGCGTCCTGAACCGACAGCCACTCGGTGGGTCTAACGGACTCGGAACGTCTCCTTCGAGGACACCGCGAGTCCCACTATTTCGTGGATCCGGTACGGGGATAGAATCGAGCAATGCTCTAGTGTAGGGGTGCTGGGGGTTCTCGAACAGCTCCTCTTTGTCCGCAACTTCGACCAGCTTGCCGAGATACATCACGGCGACTCTGTCGCTGATGTGCCGGACGACAGAGAGATCGTGCGTGATGAACAGATAGGTAAGTCCGAACTCGTCCTGAAGCTCCTGTAGGGTGTTAAGTACCTGTGCCTGAATCGACACGTCCAGCGCACTCACCGGTTCGTCACAGATAATGAGGTCGGGATTAACTGACAGCGCACGTGCGAGGTTAACACGTTGTCGCTGGCCGCCAGAGAAGGCGTGAGGATACCTGTTGTAGTGCTGTGGGTCAAGGCCGACCTTTTCGAGAAGCTCTTTGGCACGCTCCTCCCGTCCTTCACTGTCATAGAGCCCGTGTGCCTTCATTGGCTCTTCGACGATAGGGCCGATTTTCATCCGTGGGTTCAACGAGGACTGTGGATCCTGGAATATAATCTGTATCTCCTGGCGCTTCTTTCTAAGCGTGCCGCTTTTCATATCCGCCAAGTCGTCGTTTTTGAACCGGATCGTCCCGTCAGTGGGCTCAATGAGCCGGAGAACAGTGCGAGCAAGCGTCGATTTTCCACACCCTGACTCGCCGACGAGTCCGAGAGTTTCCCCTTTCAGAATTTCGAACGAGACGTCGTCAACCGCCTTGACCTTCTGTGGATTGTGGGTAATTGGTGGGATGAAATCGTCGGTGTTTAGCTCGAACCCACCAAGTAATCCGTTCGACTGCGAGAAGTGTTTTGTGAGATTCTCTACCTGCAACAGCGGTTCTCCAAAGGCTATTTCGTCCTGTGATTGGCTCTGCACTGTCGTCTGATTTTCAGTTTCCATCGGAATCACCGTCCTGCTGTTGAGTCAATCCGACGTCGAATCCACTCCCAGTATTTATGTCGAGTGGTTGGCTATCTTCATAGCCGACGTCGTACTGTTCGTGCCTGAAACAAAGTGTTCGGTGTGGCGTTGTTTTCTCTTCGACGACACCGTTCCCGGGGTCGACCTCGCGACACACTTCGCGAGCCTCCGGACATCGCGGGTGGAATCGGCAACCGGACGGCGGATGAATGGCCTCTGGCATGACGCCCTGAATCGGATTGAGGTCTTCGACGGTCTCATCTGGGCGTGGAATTGACGAAAGGAGTGCCTCTGTGTAGGGATGTTTCGTGTCGTAGAACAGGTCGTCGACGTCCGCACTCTCGACGATCTTACCGAGATACATTACGTTGACTCGGTCACAGATCTCCGCGACGACGCTCAGATCGTGTGTCACCCAGACGAAACTTGTGTTGTACTTCTCCTGTAAGTCGTTGACGAGGTCGAGAATCTGTCCCTCGACCGTAACATCCAGCGCGGTCGTCGGCTCGTCGGCGACGATGAGCGAGGGTTGGCACGCAAGTGCCATCGCAATCAGGACGCGCTGACGCATCCCGCCGGAGAACTGATGGGGATACTCATCGTACCGCGATTCGGGAGCGGGAATACCAACTTCCTTGAGTATGCTGATTGCTTCTTGCCTCGTTTCTTTTCTCGATAGGTCACGGTTCAGTCCGATGAATTCGTTTAGTTGTTCACCCACTGTGTATACTGGGTTAAGACTCTCCATTGGGTCCTGAAAGATGATGGCTATCTCGTTCCCCCGAATTTGCTTGCGCATCTCCTCGTTACTGAGCATCGCTTCACTCTGGCGACGTTCACCGTCCGGACCGTCATCGAACTCGATGAGTGTCTTGCCTTTGAACTCCACTCGTCCACCAACAATCTGTCCTGGATTGTCGATTAATCGGAGGAGGCTGGAGATGGCGACGCTCTTGCCGGCGCCCGACTCGCCGACGAGGCCGACGATTTCGCCCTCTTCGACGGTAAACGAGACCCCGTCGACGGCACGAACAACCCCGTCTTCGGTGAAGAAATGCGTTTGCAGGTCTTCGACTTTCAGTAGTGGCGTGTTCCCGGTCATGTTAATTTTGGATACGTGGATCCAGTGCGTCCTGGAGTCCATCACCGAGGATGTTGAAACCGACAACTGTAATCAGGATAGCGAGCCCCGGCCAGATACTGAACGTCGGCGCGGGGAGCATATACTGGCGTGATTCGGCCAGCATCTGCCCCCACGAGGGAGTTGGCGGTTGTGCGCCGAACCCGAGGAAGGAGAGTCCGGCTATAATCAGAATGCTGAATCCAATCTGAAGCGTCGCTTGAACAAGCACTGGCGCGAAGCTGTTGGGGATGATGTGTCGGAGGATGATATTCCGGTCTTTCACCCCTGCAGCCTTGGCTGCCTCTATGTACTCTTCTTCACGAATGCTCACCACACGCGAGCGAATCAGACGATTGAACACCGGTATCGCTGTAATACCCACGCCAATCATCGCAAACGTCAGATTCCGCCCGAATGCGGACATGAAAGCGATGACCAGCACGAGGAACGGAATCGCGTAGATCGTCTCGGTGAGCCGTTGTAGGACGTCGTCGACCCAGCCACCATAGTAGCCGGATACGGCCCCGATGAGTGAGCCGCCAACTAACCCAATAACCGTCGCCATGAACCCGACGGTGATGGCGATTCGCGTCCCATAAATGACACGTGTGAGGATATCACGCCCCCGATGGTCCGTACCGAGTGGGTGTGCTGTCTGTCCCTGTCCGTACTGATTCTCCATGCCAAGTGGAGGCAACAACCGCTCTCCCATCACCGGATCCCGTTCCGGGTGGTAGAGAAAGCGTTCTGCAAAGCTGTAATCGAATACGTAGTAGTCGATTGAAACGAACACCGCTACTGCGGTGATGAACGTAATAATATACATACCGATTCGTGCGGTCGGGTCACGCTTGACCTGAGCGAGCGTGTACTTGAGACCGACCCGAGTTTCTACTTCGTCCCCTTCGTCAGTATCTGAAGTAGAAATGTTATTATCGACTTGAGTTTCTGACGTAGCCATTCTTTTGAAGTATGAATTCCATTTGACGACGGGTGAGTATAAACCTATGGGAAGGCACCGCATCGAAGGGGTAGACTTGCTTGCCAGTATCGCGTATCTCTCCTTTTCCACTCCGAGTTTAGTAGCTCAACCCGCCTGAACTACCTAATCCTTGTCGGGTTCAGAGTTATTCGTTGCCATCGTAACTCACTCGAGGATCCAGGTAGGCATACGCCAGGTCAGTAATTATCACGCCGATGACGAACGCCAGACCGAAGACAAACGTGGTACCCATAATCAGCGGATAGTCCTGTGTGTTTATCGCCTGGATGATGAGTCGGCCCAACCCGTTGATTTCGAACACAGTCTCGATGAGCACCGAGCCACCCAGTGCAGTGCTCAATCCCAGGCCAACGATAGTGATAACGGGTAAAAGCGAGGGTCGGAGGGCGTGCTTCCACGTTATTCTGCGTTCGGACACACCATAGGCCCGAGCTAGCTTCACGTAGTCGTTCTGAAGCGTCTCGACCATCGACGACCGTTGAATCCGGGTAATTGATGCCATCTGTAACGTCCCGAGCGCAACCATGGGTAAGATGAGGTGGTGGGCGGCCATTCGTAACACTTCGAAACGTGTCTCTGCACCCCTTACATCATCTGGATGTGACCACGGATAGACGAGGCCACGTTCGGGGAACCAGCCGAGGTGGAATGCGAACACGATAATCAATAGCAGTCCAATCCAGAACGAGGGCGTGCTGACACCGATAAGCGCGACGACCCTGGAGATGTGGTCGACGGGCTTGTTTCGTCGCTTTGCCGAAATCACACCCAGCGGAATCGCCGTAGCGATTGCGAAGGTAAACGCGGAAAGCATCAACAACAGAGTCACCGGAATACGTCCGATGATAACCTCACTCACCGGCATGTCGTAGTGGATACTTGTCCCCAGATTGCCCTGTGACACCTCGAACATGTAGTTGATATACCGCTCGTAGAGTGGTCTGTCGAGACCATACTGGGCCTGAATCTCCTCTACCATCGTGGGGTCGTTCATTTGCTCAGGACCGAGCATGATTCGGACAGGGTCGCCCGGTATTCGATTCGCTAGATAGAATGTAATCGTTAAAATCCCAATTATTACTGGGATTGCCTGCAACAGTCTGCGAACAGTGTATCGGGCTAAACTCATTGTTGGTCAAGCGGCCCTGAAAGTGGCCAGGTAGTTACTTTTCTAATTGGTAAGTGGTTACTTTAATGTACTGGTGAGCTATCGTCGGACTCTGTTATCCACGGTTGCCTTCTTGTACCAGCTGCGAGAGACGGCTGACTCTTTGTTGCTCTCGCCGCTGGGAGTCACTTTGTTGTTTGCAAACATCTATCAAGTGGTAAATGTTATTGTTCCACGACATGCAGTGGTGATTGTACACAATGAGTGATGAATGGAGTTCACTGCTAGCACATGAATCGTACATCGAGGTTGATGAAACGCGAACGCACCTGTTCGATGCTGGTGAGGGGGACACTGTCTTCCTGATACACGGTGGCGGACTCACCTCGTCTGCGGAGCAAAACTGGGGGGCAGTCATCGAACCGTTGAGTGAGGAGTGTCGTGTCGTAGCTGTCGACCAGCCGGGGTTTGGCTTCACTGACCTGCGTGACGAGGAGGATTACAAGGTCCGTGTTCGGGCGGAGTTTCTCGTAGACGTCATCGAACACCTCGACCTGGGCCCAGTGACGCTCGTGGGCAACAGTGAGGGGTTGTTCGGCACAATATACATCGCCCTCACGCGGCCCGAACTCGTGGAAAAGGTCATCATCGTCAACTCGCGAACGCCACGTCCAGAGGAGCCCTCCGGCGACCTCTTCGCTCCCGAGCCGAAACGCGAAGGCCTCCGGAAAGAAATCGAGGAGACACGAGAGGAGATGTTCGTCACCTACGAACACCACCCGTTCTTCCAGGACCCGATTACCGATACGAAAATCGACCGGTACTGCGAACTTAAAGAGCGAAACTGGGAGCACAATCAGGCCCGTGCCGAACTGTACGCCTCCGAGGAATACACCTCCGAGTACAAGGGGCAGGTTATCGACTACCATGCTCCCAAACTGGAGGTGCCTGCACTCATTACCTGGAGTACCACACCTGAAGTCTTCCCACGGGTACACTACCAGGAGAACGACGAACTGGCCGAGGAGATTGAAGAGTACTTCGAGGGTATGAGCCAGATAGACCCAGCATTGTGGTTCGTCGAGGAGATGGAGGATGCCGAGTTACACCTGTGGGATGACGGCAAACACCACGTAATGACCGACCACGCGCCTAGATGGGTCGACGTTGTAACGGATTTCGTGTCTACATAACGCAGGCGAAACACCTGTTTATCTGTCGTGGTGACCGAGCGTCTCGAGTACAACGCGTGAATCTGAACTGGTTGCGTCGCAGTCTGTATCCAGTGCATAGAGGTACCCATCAGAGCTTCCGACGAACACTGTCCCATCAACCACTGTTGGAGAGGAACGAACCCACCACTCCGTTTCGTAGGTCCACTGTTTCTCTCCCGACTCCGCATCTACTGCGTAAACGTTATTGTCGTAATTTCCGACAAAAACAGTTCCGTCAGCGACCGTTGGAGATGAGTCGATGCCGCTTCCGGTTTCGAGCCTCCATTGGGTCGCGCCAGTCTCAGCATCGACCGCGTACAGCCTGTCATCGAGTCCGCCGAAGTATACGGTACTGTTTATTACCGTCGGAGAGGACCCTATTCCGGAGTCCGTTTCGTAGACCCAGCGTTGTTCCCCCGTTTCTACATCTAGTGCATACAGATTATTGTCACGGCTGCCGATGAACAGTGTCTTATCGTATACAGTGGGTGAGGAGTCTATCCAGTCTCCTGTTCGAACGTTCCAGCGTTCTTCACCTGACGTTGCATCGATGGCGTAGACGCTATAATCCTCACTGCCGACGAAGACCGTCCCGTCCATCACTAGCGGAGAGGAATCTACCCAGTCTCTCGTTTCGAATCGCCACTCCTCAGCACCAGTCTCTGCATCGATGGCGTAGATGTTGTGATCCTCACTGCCGATGAACACGGTCCCGTTATTTACTGTTGGCGACGACCAGACATCGGCCCCAGTTTCGAATCGCCACTCCTCAGTACCAGTCTCTGCATCGAATGCGTAGACGTGGTTGTCGAAACTCCCAACGAACACCGTTCCGTTCACAACCAAAGGTGAGGACCATACCTCCTGACCTGCACGGGACATCCATTTCATCTCGCCGGTTTCAGCATCCAGTGCAAACAACGTCTCGGCGTGTCCCTTGCCTCCGATGTACACTGTTTCATCGATGACTGTCGGCGAAGAGACGACTCCACCTGCCTCGAACTTCCATAGCAGTTCACCAGATCCCCCGTCCCTCGTGGCCTGAACGAGGCCCAACGACCCAATTATTGCTAGACCTGCCCCACCCTTCAGGAGTGTTCGTCGACTTATACGAGTTGAACTATCGTCGTTGGGTTCGATGGTCATACGGTTCGGTTCTCGTCCATGTCCAAGCTATTGAATCTCTCTCACAAAGAGACAGTGCAGTTGTGTACAGGCCGTGCATAAACCCGTTTGCGTGTTATCACCCAACTGACCATCGGCTTCTCGGTTGCTCTCGATACGGTGAGTACAGTTAAGCCTGAGAGGGTGGTGGTTTGAAGCATGCCTGATTACTCGCCACAGGTGGTTCGAAATGGGAAATTACCTTCTCGTTCTGGCCTGGTGGATATACACCTCGAGGACGGAGAAATTGTAGAAATTCGAAACTCAACGTCGGACGACACCGGAACAAGTGAAACGATAGACGACACTACAATCGACGCAGGGGGCGGATTACTCTCGCCCGGATTCGTCGACGGGCACATGCATCTCGATATGGCCTACGCATCGGAGTCGTGCCCGCTCGACTGGAACGATGATGGCCTCGATGCTGATCGCTTCCACTCGTTGATGAACGAGTACTATGCCGAACACTCGACGAAACAGCTCGCAGATGCCGCTGAACGGGCAATTCGGGAAGCAGTCTCGAACGGGACAACCTACATTCGGACGCACGCGATGGTTGATCTGGACCCTGGTGTCGATACCCTTCGGGCGCTCTTAAAAGCGAAAGAAGCTACTTCTCACCTCGTCGACGTGCAGATTGTACCCTACGCCTCACGCGGAATTCTCGCCGACAGGAACGAGCAACTGGTCAGGGAGGCTCTCGAACTCGGTCTCGATGAGATAGGCACGGAGAGTATCTTGCTCGGCGGGATGGACCCTGCGGGCAGAAACAGGGCTGTCGAACCGACGCTCGATCGATGGTTCGAGGTGGCAACTGAGTACGACGTAGACATCGACGTCCATCTGCAAGACGGTGGGACTGCTGGCGCGTACGTTTTCGAACAGCTCTTCCAGCGAATTGACCAGTACGACTACGAGGGTCGGGTGACTGCAAGCCATGGGTTCTGTCTCGGCCACGTCCCGGAGTGGCGAGCAGTCGAGCTGGGAGAAGGTCTTGCAGCGGCGGAGGTCGGTCTCCTGACCTGCTATACTAGCACGCCAGTGAAGATGCCGCTCCGGGCACTCGATGAAACAGGCGTCAGTATCGGAGTTGGGACCGACAACACCCACGACTTCGGCTTCCCACACGGCGCTCCCGACCTGTTACTTGGTGCGTTCGTCCAGCTCGTCAAACTACGCGGCTCTCCCGTCGAGGACGCCGATTATGCGTGGTACGATACGAATCCAGGTCTTCAGTTGCTCTGGAAGCTTCTGACACGCGGTGGTGCGTCCGTGCTGGATGTCGACTCCTACGGCCTCGACGTGGGCACACCGGCGACGTTTGTTGTCCTCGATAGGTCGACACCAGAGGAGGCTATCACTCGTCGTGCGACGCCGAAGTACGTGTTCAAAGACGGTCAGCTTGTCGCAGAAGACGGCGAAGTAGTTGCCTGAATGGGTCAGGGTACAGTCGGCTCTTGCTGGGGCAAACTGTATAGTCTCGGCCGGAGAACGCATTATTTATGCCTGAAACTGGTCTTTCAGTATCACGCGTCGACTGGGCGGCTCGAACGTACCCCGAAATAGCTGAAATCGGAGGGAAGGACGGTTCGGTGCTTGTCGTTCCAGTAGGTAGTATCGAACAACACGGGCCACACATGCCTGTGGCCACCGACATTTTACTTGCAGACGCGGTGGCTCGTGGAGGGGCAAAAGAGGCAGCAAAGCGCGAAGTGCCGGTGCTGGTGCTACCGCCGGTGTGGGCAGGTAGTTCACAGCACCATCTCCACTGGGGCGGGACCGTGACGCTGGAGGTGGCGACGCTGTTGACGATGCTCGAAGAGATAGCTGCCTCGGCGTTGCAAAACGAGTTCGACGCGATTTTCTTCCTCAACGGCCACGGCGGGAACGCTTCGATTGTCAACTCCGCCGTCAAGACGGTCGGTACTGCCCATCCAGATGTCGAGGTGTTGGCGACGACGTACTACTACCTTGCAAAGCCAATCGCGGAAGAACTTCGTGATAGCGAGTACGGCGGAATGTCCCATGCTGGAGAGTTCGAAACGTCGCTGATGTTGTATATCGAGCCAGACCTCGTCCAGAAGGAAGAGTATGCCGTCGACTACCGAGAGAAGCCAAAAGGTGGCTACGAGAGAGCGTTCCATGATTTCTTCAGTCACGGTCCGCTCTCGGTCTACCGTGCGGAGGATGCCCGGGAGGGTCCAGGAACAACTGGCGACCCAACCCTCGCGAGCATGGAGAAAGGTGAGGCAATATACGAATTCCTCGTCGAGGAACTCGCCGAGCTACTGGAGGAAATCGCTACAAGCAATCGCTCGAAAATCAACGACTGACTTCCCCTGCGAGCGAGCCGACTGCGTGGTGTTACCGCTCGCTCTCGAGGAACCGCATGACGACGTCGGTCCACGCTTCAGGATGCTCTGCCTGCACGTGGTGTTTCGCCCCGCTGAAGACGTGCATCTCCACGTCGTCGATACGGTTGAACAGTGGGAGCGCATCGCCAGGGGTTGCCCCACGGTTCTCACGGCTCCACGTGAGTAACACCGGCATCTCCAGCTCGTCGGCATGTTCGGAGATGTGCTCGCCGCGATAGGAGAGATTCTCGTTCGTGTTCTCAATAGTTGAGGTAACCGCTCTTGCTCGCTCTTCGGCGAACTCGTGGTTTCTTGCAGACATCTCGTAGAACCGTCTGACTCGTTCGTCGGTGACTAGGTCCGTATCATGATAGAACTCGAGTAAGTCTTCCCTGACTCCATCGAGTGTCGGTTCCTCGTGAGTGTGTCCCTCTTCGTGGTAGATGTACTGCAAACCTTCCGGTGCAGGGGGGATTGGCATACAGCCATTCAGGCTGTTGATAATAATCAGCCGACGAACGAGTTCGGGAGCCTCGTGAGCGACGTACTGGGCGAGCCAGCCACCGTGAGAGTTTCCGCCGAGGTGAACCGGTTCGTCCAGTGTCTTCAGGAATTCGATGAGAAAATCACCCTGTGCGTCTGCTGAGTAGTCTTCCGGACCGCGCCCGGGTGTTTCGCCAAATCCGACGAGGTCCGGCGCGATGATACGGTAGTGGTTGCTCATCGGCTCCATAACGTCGCCGTAGTTTACTGCTCCACACGAGCCCATTCCGCCCCCGTGGACGAGGACGACAGGGTCGCCATCGCCCGCTTCGATGTAGTGCATCTCGACGCCGTCCACCTCTGCGTACTGGTCGTTCCACGTGTCTTCCATGTATGTCTTCCAACCTCTGAAAAGCTCCGCTCCACGAGCGCTTAAAGATTTATCCGCGGGCTGGTCCCCGCAAATCTTAATAGACGGGTTTGTGATGTGTTGACATGGATGATGTTGCGATACACGCGGGAAAAGTACTAGTCGGTACCGGTGAAATAGTACACGACGTTACAATCGGAGTCACTAACGGACGGATACGTGAGGTGACAGAAGGGGAACCTACCGAGGACTACGACCGAGCTGTGGACTGCTCCGAACATGTGGTCATGCCGGGTCTCGTCGACGCGCACGTCCACCTCGTCTACGATGGATCGGTCGACGATACCGTCATCCGGGACGAGACGGACGGGTACCTCAGCGTTCGTGCGGCCGGACTGGCCCAGGATTCGCTCCACGCTGGTGTGACGACCCTCGGCGACATGGCCTGCAAGGGCTCGACAGTGGTGGCGCTCAGAAACGCCACCACGGACGGTGCTATCGTCGGTCCACGTATCAGAGCCTGTGGGCCGATGATAGCGATGAGCGGGGGGCGTGAAACCGCCGGTGAGCCTGGCCATACGATTGTCGAGGCGGATGGCCCTGACGAGGTCAGGAAGGTAACTCGGCGGTTGTTGATGTATCACAGCGTCGACCACATCAAACTCGCAGCGACTGGTTCGATGGGGAGCGACCACGTGCGTGCACAGGACACCCAGCTCACTGTAGCCGAGATGCGTGCAGCTGTCGAGGAGGCACACAAGGTCGATCGACCAGTTCACGTCCACGCGTACGGGCGTGAAGGAATCGAGAACTCGCTCCAGGCGGGTGTCGACGCTATCGTCCACGGACAGTCGTTCACCGATGACCAGCTCGAACGCATGGCAGAATCCAGCACGTTCTTCGTCCCGACGCTGTCGATTTACCGGAATCAGGAGTTCGTCGATCTGGTCGAGTCGTCGAACGAGGTCGAAGGAGCCAGTGACGACGTCGACAGAATACTCGCGGATACGGAGCCCAACTTCAGACGTGCGCTCGAGGCAGGGGTGCCGATTGCGATGGGGACGGACACCGGGATGCCGTACACACCCCACGGGGCGAACCCGCAGGAACTTCGTCACATGGTCGAGTGTGGGATGGACGAGAGCGAAGCAATCACCGCGGCGACGATGACCGCCGCGGAGGCGCTCGGTGCAGATGACCTTCTCGGCTCGATAGAGATGGGCAAAGCTGCAGATTTCCTCGTACTGAGCGAGGACCCGCTCGGCGACATCACCGTGCTGACCAGGAGCCCGATAATCGAGCGAATCATGATTGGTGGCCAGTTCCTCGAAGATGCACTTGACCGTCACACCAACTGAGAGTCGCAGTCTTGTCCCGCAAAATAGACCGAAATAAGCAAAATCGCTCAGATTGGGATGATGTTCGATTCGAGGTCGCGGCCCCAGTAGTTCAGGTTCTCGACGCCGTCTTCGGTGATGAGGACTGGGTCGGAGTGACGGTAACCGCCGTGGCCCTGGATGTAGAGGCCGGGTTCGACGGTGAAAATGTGGCCGGGTTCCATCGTCACGTCGCTTCCACGGTCGACGTATGGTGGTTCGTGGGTCTGCATCCCGAGGTTGTGACCGACGTGGTGGTAGGCATGTTCTTCGACGCCGTGGTCGACGAACACGTCCCACGCTGCCTGTGCGACGTCTGAGTACGCGACGCCTGGTCCACTCTGCTCGATGACTGTTGTGTTGGCTTCGAGCATGATGTGGAAGTACTCCTTCTGTTGCTCGTCCGGCTCACCGAGGAACATCGTCCGTTCTATTTCCGAGAGATAGCCGTCGACGTTTGCTTCTGCTGCGGTCACGATTCCATCACCTTCTTCCAGCTTGCGGTTCGTCGGATACGGGTGTGGTTCCCCGGTGCTCTCGGCGCTGTGCATTCCGGTGTGTGCTGGTCCCATAAAGTAGATACCAGTCCGGGGAACGTAGCGGTCGCCGAGCGCGTCAGTCATGGCTTTCGATGCCTCCTTGCTCGCGTCTTGACTGATGGTCGCTTGTGGTGCGCCGGGTTCCATGCGGTCGACGAGGTACTGGTGAGCGAGGTGTGCCCACGTCGACGCCTCGTTCATCACGGCAATCTCTGAGTCGGATTTGACCCAACGCATCCGGTCAACCCAGGACTGTGTTTCGATGGAGATAAAATCCGACAGCGGCGGCCCCTCGTAGCCGTAGGCACCGGGTGGACCGTCCATGTCGACGGCCGCCGTCTCGATACCGAGGTCTTCGACCATCCCTGTAATCGTTTTCATCGGACCCTCACCGGGGAAGTCGAAGAAGTGGTACGTCTCGTCGATAAGCGGGTTCTCGTCGACGCGCATTATCTCCAGCTTCGGAACGGTGATCGCGGTCTCTTCAGGTGTTATGGCGAGTGCAACTGGTCGCTCGGTCTGGACGTGATAGAAATGAGAGAGATACTCGATACTTGTCGCATTGAACCAGATACCTGCGTCTACGCCTGCATCGCTGATTTTGTCACGAGCGCGTTCGATGCGGTCGCGGAACTCTGACTCCGGAAGTGATGGGCTAGCTAACATACGACCCTCACTTCGCAAGCATGTGCGAAAAGCTTTTGCTTCATAGCCTGGCTGTTCGTTCTGGCAAGGACCGGGACCAGGCTATGTGACTCCATAACGTTAAATCCCGGCCGCACCTCAGGGCTGGTATGCTCAGTGATAAAACAGTAGTCGTGACCGGCGCCGGCCATGGCGTTGGGGAGGCAGTGGCTATCGAACTCGGACGGTACGGCGCGAACGTTGCAGTGAACGACCTGGGGACGAGTCCTGAAGGAGAAGGAACTGATTCGGAACCAGCCGAATCGACTGCCCAGGCGGTCCGGGAGGCCGGCGGAGAGGCTATTACTCACGTCGGTGACGCATCATCGATGGAGGATGCAGAGGAGCTGGTCGCCAGCGCGCACGAAGCCTTCGGTCGGGTCGACGGTATCGCCAACTTCGCAGGGATTGTCCGTAATGATCCAATCGGCGACCTCTCCCGTAAAGACTGGGACGCGGTTATCGGGGTACACCTTGGTAGTCACTTCGCACAACTTCGAGCTCTTGTCCGCCATGCAGAGGAACACGACCTCGACACAGAACGGTCGTTTATTGGCACCTCCAGTGGCGCAGCCGTCGGTGGATACGGGCAGCTGGCGTATTCAACAGCAAAAGCAGGTGTACTGGGCTTTGTCCGCTCTGCTTCTGATGAGCTCCGCGGTGAAGGGATTCGAGTCAACGCACTTGTTCCGGGCGCAGAGAGTCGCCAGAACTCTTACTTCCCAGCGAGCTCCAGCGAGAGTCGGGACATCCCTGGGCCGGAACACATCGGTCCGACCGTCGGCTTCCTGATGAGCGACGAAGCCGAGGGGGTGAACGGGCTGACCATTCGTGCCTCGGGTGAGATGATTGGGCTTATTTCTGACCCACAGGCGACACGCCTCGCGTTTCGAGAGGGCGGGTGGACACCAGAAGCTGTGTCAGAACGGTTCCACAGCACATTCGGAGAGTACGAGAACCTCGACCGCAAACGCTATCCGCTCGAATGAAGTGAGTCTGAGAGCAATCTCGAGACAATAGCCGTAGTTTCATTATCCTGGCGGTCAACGGGACGAACGCAGATGAGTTTAGAGCAAATCCAAACTGACGAAGCGTACGAGAGCAGTGCACCCCTTTCGCAGGCAATGCGATACGGCGACACGGTCTACGTATCCGGTAACGTCCCAATCGACCCCGAGACAGAAGAGCTCGTTGAGGGTGGCGTCGGTCCACAGACGCGCCAGGTACTGGAGAACGTCGAAGCCATTCTCGAAGAGGCCGGTACGTCTATGGACAACGTCATTCGCGCAGGTGTATTCATGACGGACATGGACGCCTTCGGTGAAATGAACGAAGTGTACACGGAGTTCATGAGCGAGCCGTACCCGGCCCGCACCGCAGTCAAAGCCGAAATGGCCAATCCCGACATTCAGGTTGAGATTGACGTTATCGCCGCTGTCGAATAGAACTCGAAACTACCACTTTTCGAGATACCGACGCTGACATCTTTGTAGAGGAATCTGGAAACCAGGGGACAGCCTGGGGGAAAATATATACCCTGTTCTAACGAGTCACGAACGATGTCGTATAGAGTGGGCGTTATCGGAGCAGGTCGTATCGGACAGATTCATGCAGATATGTACCGTAATGTCGAGGGTGCCGAACTGGCTGCTCTCGCAGAAGTTGACCGAGAATTACTCGAGAAGCGCGGTCAAGCGTGGGGGGTAGCTGCTGAACACCGATACCAGGGATACGCTGAGATGCTAGAAAACGAGGACCTGGATATCATCTCAGTGGCGACGCCGTCCGCATTCCACTACGAACCAGTTATCCAGGCAGCAGAATCGCAGGCGAGCCCCGACGTAATCTTCTGTGAGAAGCCACTGGCGAACAGTCCGAAGAACGCTTACGAAATGGTCGAACGCTGTGAGGAGAGCGATACAGAGCTGGTGGTCGACCACACGCTCCGTTTTTCGAAAATGTTCAGGACACTCAAACGGTTGCTACACGAGGACCAGCTTATCGGTAATATCAAATCCGTACAGATTCACGCCAGTGGGACGATAATGCGTCTCGGAACACACTACGTCGACCTCCTGTGTTATCTTCTGGACGCCGAGCCGGTCTCCGTTCGAGGTGGCTATCTTGTCGAGGAAGACGACAGTACTGATGAGTTCGACGATCGGAACGGAGCGGGAACGATTGTGTTCGACAACGGAACAGTCACAATGCTGGATGAAACACTGTCTTCGCCGGTCGCCAACTCGATACAGCTCGTTGGGACGGACGGGATGCTCCGTGGGCAGGGCTCCGACGCCTCGTCGATATACAGTAGTACGTTCGAATGGCAGTACTGGACAGTAAAAGACCGAGAGCACATTGTGGAAACGCTTCCTGAACCTCTGGAGCAACACTGGCAAGACGACATGAGCCAGAACACAACCGGGTTCGATGCTGATGCCGGAATGTACGGTGCACAACGTATGTTCGACCAGCTGGCGCAACATCTCGTTTCGTTGGTTGATGGGACCGAGGACAACCGAGCATCCGGTAGAACTGGGGCCGAAGTCGTGGAGGTACTGGTGGCCATCTTCCTCTCGAACGATACCCACAGCCATATCGACATGCCGCTATCGGACCGGCTCCGAAGTACGGAAATCGAATCGAGATAGACCAAAAAACAGGCGAACGATGCGCAGTTCCTTCGACCGTTTTAACAGCCGTACCCGTCTAGTTGCTCGGGCGGCTCTTCTCCTTCTGGGTAGTAAATCGTATCCCCGTCGACGACAAATCCTCTGTCTTCCAGTATCTCGATCGCTTCTTCGGAACCCTGATACGATGCACCCCAGTGCTTCTGGTCGTCGCTGTGCCAGAACTCGACAGCAGGAGAGTACTGACCCTGCCCTTCCGCCGCAAGCCCGTCCCAGATCTCGTTGATGATCGTCTGTTTCGGAATGACGCACTCGACTGCCGCTCGAACCTCGGGGAAACTGAACGGTCCGGTCATGGCGTTCATGATGCTAACGCGAGAGCCAACACCGAGCACCTCCCTGTACTCAAGGTGGTCGTTTTCTTCTGCGACTTCGACAACAGTGGCCGGCGTTGCACCACCGATATCCCAGACCATGTCTATGTCGCCGCTTTCGAGTCCACCGAGCATCGCCTCGTCGTCCAGCACAACCCGGAAGATTATCCGGTCGACGTTGGCTGGTCTCCAGTGGTCCGGATTTCGTTCGACCCGGACTTCGGAACCGATATCCCAGCCGTCGAATATCATGTGGCCGCTGCCAATCATTCCGTCTTCGGCCTCGTGTGCTGCCCATTCGAACGCCTCTTCTTCGTCGATGCGTTCGGGGATGTCCTCCCAGATGTGTTTCGGAAGAATCGGTACTCGGTTGAACACTTGGGTGAAGATGGGTGCAAACGGCTCCTCGAGCGTGAAACTGACAGTTGTATCGTCAACTGCTTCAATCTCGTCAATTGTTTCGATATCACCACCCATGAACGGGCTGTGTTCTCGTTGATATTCGTAGGCGAAGGCGACGTCCTCTGCAGTGAGGGGTTCCCCATCGTGGAACTGGTGCCCTTCCCGTATCGTGAAGGTGAACTCTCTGTTATCGTCGGACACCTCCCAGTCAGTTGCCAGCCACTCTCGCGGAAGGCCGTCTGGCCCCATCCGGGTCAGATTGTCGAACACGTTACGAACGGCGCTTCGGTTGCCAACCCCAGAAACCATCGGGTTGACGTTCGACGTTTCGGCCGTCATTGCGACGACCAGATCAGTCTCGTCGGTAAGTGGCTCAATTTCGTTGAACGTCCAGATGTTCCGAATTCCGAGTCCCTCCGTTTCAGTTACGCCATCGAACTTGTCGCTGTTCCAGACCTGCGGCCAGGTGGGGAACACGATTGCTCGCTCTGTACTGAATTCTACGGGGTCCTCTAGTGTCGCCAGCTCGTTCTGAATATCGTGGATGATTCCCTGGCGCTCGTCTTCATCGACGGTTCGCATCGAATCGGTGAACATCTCCTCCGCATCGTCGTCGGAGTAGGAGCTGATGTTGAATCCTCCACAGGTGTTGTTTGCCTGTCTCAGGTTGCCCACTACCATGTTGTGTGGGTCAACACGTTCTGGCCGGAGTGTCAACATGCTGTACCAGACATCGAAGTCGTGTTCCCAGAACGCCAGGTCGACACTTCGACTGTGGCGCTGGGCCACGAACTCGAAGTCGAAGGGAAGTTCGTCCTCGATAGCCTCGTAGGCGAGCTGTGCTGTTCGGTGGTTGATGCCGTCTTCTGCGGTTGGTCCCCACAGTTCTGCCGAGTGTACTTCAGTTAATTCGTCGGTGTCTGCATCCACTTCGTCGTCGTCATCACCGCCGAGACCCCCGATACAGCCTGCAACGGATGAGAGTCCCGCGACTCCAACCCCTTTCATGAACCATCGCCGGGTCTCACTGGAATCTCCCTCAGACGAGCTAAGCTCAGTCTCGTCTAAGTATGTCTTGCGTGGCATAGGTTAACAATAATGATGATAGTATATATAATTTATCCTGGATTGTTGAGAAAATAACTGGCTTTGTATCCTCCATCGGTATCAACTCACAGGTGAGAATGACGATATAGGGCCAGCACAGCGTTCACTACCACTAGAATATTGGGCGAGGTTAATCCTGTCACAGCTCTATATGCTCGAAGACGTTCCTAAGCAAACGGTTCTCCAATCGTGTGAATATCTGTACTTTTGTACGCTAATTCAACGTTTTTCAGTAGTTCGCCGCGCGAGTAGTTACCAAACTGTATCCTTGTTAACACTCGCCATAACAGTTTTATATCGGCCTGTACATTGTCACAGGTAGATGTCGTTACGGCGCTACACATTGAGGCGCATTATTAGTTCGATAGCGACGTTCTTCGTTATCGCGACCATTCTGTTTTTCATCTTTCGGCAGGTTGCGTCTCCAGTTGGACTGCACATTGGTGAAGGCATGAGTCCTGAACAGGTTGCTCGGGTCGAAGAGTCCTTTGGTATTCACGACCCACTGTACGTGCAGTATTTCAACTATCTTCAGAACATTGTAACGGCTGATTTCGGTCAGAGCTTCTACTATGGAGGTGACGTGGGGAATCTCGTCTTCACCAGATTGGTCAACAGCCTCTTCCTCACGATTCCATCGATATTTCTGGCGTACTTTTTCGGTGTACTCGGTGGAGTGTACATCGGTTGGAAGCGAGGTGAAATACAGGAGCGGGCAGGGCTTACTACGGCACTACTGTTCCGGTCGACACCACGGTTCTGGCTGGGGCTTATCTTACTGTTTTTCCTGGGTGGATGGCTCTTTCCATTGACGGGAATGGTATCCGCCGGGACAACGTACGACAGTTGGTGGGAGCTGTTCTTGATGCCGGAGTTTTACCACCATCTGATTCTCCCGATACTCTCGATGACGTTCTATCTCATGGGGCTCCCGCTCCTGTTAATGCGCACGAGTCTGTTCGAAGTGATGAACGAGGAGTTCATAGATATCGTGCGCGCGAAAGGTGCAACCGAATGGTCAGTTATGTACAAACACGGCGCCAGAAATGCGCTACTTCCCGTTACCACAGCGTTTGGCGTTGCAATCGGGTTCTCGTTCGGTGGCAACGTCCTCGTCGAAACGGTGTTCTCGTACCCGGGAGTCGGTCGCCTCATGGTCGACGCAGTCTTCCAGGGTGACTACCCAGTTGCACAGTACGCCTTCCTGATTATGGCTGCAGTCATTCTCCTGATGAATCTTCTCGTCGACATCGCCTACGCCTACCTCGACCCGAGGGTGAGCCACGAATGACGACACAACGATACCAGCAAGTAGTCAAATCGCTTCGAAGGACCGCCGGATCCATCGCCAGTCGTCTCACGAATCCGTACGTGTGGCAGAAAGTACGAAACGTCTCAGCTACCATCCTCGGGAACAACATGGCTAAGGTCGGGGCAGTACTGTTGCTCGGGTTCGTACTGATGGCGTTGTTCGCGCCGTTTATCGCTCCAAACGACCCACACGAACGAGCTCTCCAGGACGATGGGAGTTGGAATACAGGAGCAAGTCCGAGCCTCGAGTATCCGATGGGAACGACAGCCGAAGGCTATCCGTTGTTCTCGCGACTAGTGTATGGTAGCAGAGTGGCCCTCGCAATCGGGTTGTTAACCTCGGTTATGGTTGCGGGCGTCGGGACGACTGTTGGAATCACTGCTGGCTACTACGGTGGAATGATCGAGAACACACTAATGCGCGTGGTCGACACTGCATACGGTCTGCCGTTCCTGCCGTTCGCTATCGTGCTGGTAATGGTGCTCGGAACTGGGCCGTTGAGCATTGTGGTCGCCATCTCGGCGATTCTGTGGCGTGGCACTGCACGTGTGGTTCGGTCGGAAGTTATTTCGATAAAGGAACAACCGATGATAGACGCTGCTATCGCGAGTGGGGCTACCGACAAGCGAATTCTTGGCTATCATATCCTGCCGAAGGTCCTTCCGATTACGATGCTCTACTCGGTGTTTGCAATCGGGTGGGCGATTATGGCCGAAGCCGGGCTCTCGTTCCTCGGTTTCGGAAACCCGGACCTCGTTAGCTGGGGATTCATTCTGAACAATGCCCACTCCCAGAGCGCTCTCAGGTTGGGACTGTGGGAGTGGCTGTTCGCCCCGGGAATATTCATTGTCCTGCTCGTGCTGTCGACGTACTTTATCGCGCAGGGTATCGAGGAGGTTGTCAATCCGCAGCTACGGAGCGCAGAACGATGAAACTGGAGATAGAGAATCTATCGGTCGGTTACAGGACAGGCGAGGGAACAGTAAATGCAGTGGACAACGTCTCGTTCACCGTTGACGAAGGAGAACGAATGGGTCTCGTGGGAGAGAGTGGGTGTGGCAAGACGACGATAGCCAAAAGCATCATCGGACTGCTTCCCGAGAACGGCGAAGTTCTCAATGGCTCCATTCGGATGGTGGGGGACGATCTCGACCTGGACCTCGTTCAGGCGAGTATGCCCGAGCTCCGTGAGGTTCGGTGGGACGAGCTTGCGCTCGTTTCCCAGAGTGCGATGAACGGTCTGGACCCGGTGTACACGATAGGCGACCAAATTCGAGAGGCAATTCAGCTTCACGAAGACGTCTCAGACAAGGAGTCAATTGAACGCGCGCGGGGATTGCTCGACCAGGTCGGAATCGATAAGGACCGTGTCGATTCGTATCCTCATCAGCTGTCCGGCGGGATGCGCCAACGGGCCATGATTGCGATGTCGCTCGCGTTAGACCCGTCGATCATTTTAGCAGACGAGCCTACGACAGCGTTGGACGTCATCACCCAGGACCACATCCTTGCCCAGATCGATCAACTCAGTCGAGATTACGGCAACTCGCTGTTGATGATCACCCACGATATAAGTGTCGTAGCCGAGACCTGTGACCGTGTTGGTGTCATGTATGCCGGGAAACTCGTCGAAGAAGGACCTATTGACGAGGTTTTTGTGGAGCCGGAGCACCCCTACACACAGGGTCTTTTGAACGCCTTTCCAACTCTGGCGGAGCAGTCGTCTGACCTGGTTACGATACGTGGCGAACCACCAGACCTTATCAATCCACCGCGAGGGTGTCGATTCTATGAACGCTGTCCCTATCGAGAGGATGCCTGTATGCAGGAGGACCCCCCGCTGACCACTCGAGGGACAGACCGTCGGGCGAGATGTCTGGTAACGGACGACGGTGTAGACATTCAAGAACGCTACAAACACGTAATAATGGAGACAGATAAATGGCAGAGACTGTAATCGACGTTCAGGGGTTGAAAAAGCACTATCCGGTCGAGGCAGACCTGATGAGCCAGCTACTAGGGAACCAGCGATACGTACACGCTGTCGACGGCATCGACTTCTCCATCGAGAAGGGAGAAATATTCGGTCTCGCCGGCGAAAGCGGATGTGGCAAAACGACTACGGGGCGCTGTTTAGCACGGCTTACTGACCCAACGGATGGACAAATTCGGTTCGGGCCGGACCAGACTGATATCGCGACGCTTTCGGGGTCAGCACTTCGGGAGTACCGTCGGGACGTTCAGGTCGTCTTTCAGGACCCGTACGAATCGATAAACGACCGGTTCCGAGTCCGACAGTGGGTAAAGGAACCGCTCGTCATTCACGACATCGGCGACAGAGAAGAGCGAATCGACCGCGTCATTGATACCCTCGAAAAGTGTGGCCTGCGCCCACCCGAAGAGTATCTCGACCAGTATCCTCACGAACTCAGTGGTGGGCAGCGCCAGCGTGTTGCCCTCGCAAGAGCCATGGTGATTGACCCACAGTTCATCGTGGCCGACGAACCGACGTCCATGCTCGACGTTTCTGTCCGGGCGGGCGTGCTAAGCGTATTTAACCGGCTCGTCAAGGAGGAGGACATCACCATTCTGTACATCTCCCACGATCTTTCGCTCCTTCGATACATCTGCGATCGGATTGGCATCATGTATCAGGGCGAGCTGATGGAGGTCGGCGAGGCGGATCGTGTGCTGCAAGCCCCGAAGCACCCGTACACACAGTCGCTCATCTCTGCTGTCCCGCGGGTCGACCCGACAAAGAAACGCGACCGGGTTCGTATTCCGCCGGACGTCGAAGAGCACATCGGTGAAATCGAGGGATGTCCGTTCAAAGAGCGGTGTCAGTACAGCTTCGACAAGTGCTCGGAAGAACTGCAGTTTTACTCTGCGGGTGCCGACCACAAGATGGCCTGTCACCTCTATGCCGACGATGTGGACAGGGAAGAACCAACATTCCAGATTACCGATGATTAGTGATTCTACCCGAATACCATCGAAACCCAATAACGCACGGTACAATCGTGCGGAAGGCGAATGATCCAGACTGCGGCGCTCGTAACCGTTTCGGTAGGGGTGCTCGCGATTGCAGCGAGTAGTATCGTGGTTGCCTACGTACAGTACACTCGTCACATTCTCTCGGAGCCCTCGTATATCCGACGTGAGCGACTCCACGCGTACGGCGAAATAATGGAGGCAGCCATTTCTGTGAACCGGTTAGCAATCGAACTCATGGAAGAAGACCGATTCCAGGTTGAGTTCGAACGGTACACGATGGAGAAGGAGTCTGAATTTACCGAACCTGTCGAGGATGTCACGGAAGCGCTGCAGCGAAACTATCACGTCGTAGATCCGGCGGTAAAAGACGCTGTCAACGAGTATCTGAATTTCCTCTCGCGATATCCGCGGGGTGACATCCACCCTGGAGAGCTGCTGAGCCTGACCAGCCAGATAGTCGTCGAGATGCGAGCCGATCTCGACCTCCCGAAGCTGTTTTCTCACGTAGAGGAGACAGGGACTCAGCCCTCACACAAAACGGACGCTACAGCAACGGGTGAGACGTCACCGAGCGATTGACGGACATAACGCTAAGTATCGGCCCGTCGAACAACGTCTCATGCCAGAGCAGTACGACCTCGTTATCAGGAATGGCTACGTGGAAGACCGCAAGAAATGCGTCGACATTGGCGTCCACGACGGGGCGATTGTTGAAATCACCGAAAGCGTAGATAAAACCGGCCGAGAGGAGATCGATGCCGAAGAAAATCTTGTCTTTCCGGGGTTTGTAGATGCCCACAAACACGTCGACCGGGCACTCTCTGCGACCGGTGAACGACTTCCGTTAGCCAACGACGAACCGAACGATTCCCCCACGTATCTTGGAGAGGTCTTCGACAGTTACTACGAAGAAACACCGCGAGACATCCTTCAAGAACGGGTCGTAACAAACATCCGAATGGCCGTCGAATCCGGCACAACTCATATCCGAAGTCACGTCGCCGTCGACCACTCAATTGGGACAGAGCTTGTCGATATCGTGCTGGACGCGTACGACGAAACGCGGGAGCTTGTCGACCTGGAGTTAGTTCTGTACGCTGCTGGTGGCCTCGCGGAGGGCGAACCGAACGTTCGGGAGGCAATCGATTCGTCTCAGGAACGGCTGGGTGAAGAGAACGTACTGCTGGGTGGCTCAATCGGGCTCGTCGGTGGAACAGACTCTGTGCAGAATGTCGACAGTACGCTCCGAGAGTGGTTCGAGCTTGCGACCGAGCTTGATATCGACCTGGACGTCCACGTGACGCCACGGAATGCTGCTGGCTACTATGCGCTGATGAGACTCGCAGAGTATACCCTGAAGTTCGATTATCAACACAGGGTGACTGCGGTCCACGCGTGGGCGCTTGCACAGATTCCCGAGTGGTGGCTCACCTCACTCTTGGAAGCACTCGAACAGAACGGAATCAACGTTATCACCTGCTACAACAGTATCAGAGAGTCGATGCCGGTCGAACAGATTATCGACAGCGGAGTGACGCTCGCACACGGAACTGACAACGACCAGGACTTCGTGTATGCGAACGGCAATGCTGACCCGCTCGAGGCTGCGCTCGTCATGTCGTATAAACTCATCAAGGACTGGCACTTCGACGAGCGCTACCGCTGGTCCGAGACGAACCCAGCACTCGGACTGTTCTGGCAGATACTCACCGAAGAGAGTGCCGAAGTTCTCGGTATCGAAGCCGAATACGGTGTCAGCGAAGGGTCGCAGGCCAATCTTGTCGTCCTCGACGAACCGTCGCCACAGTGGGCGATAATCAGGCAAGCAACCAGACGAGCAGTCGTCAAAGACGGACAGGTCGTCGCAAAAGACGGCGAGATTTGCCTGTCGTAAAAGATGAGATGGTGTGGGAGAGCCTCCAGAGCTATCCCGACGTATAAGTCATTCCACCGTCAACAACCAGAGATTCGGCAGTCACGTGTGAGGCAAGGTCGCTAGCGAGATAGACGACTGCGTTACCGATATCGACAGGCGCTGCAGTCCGTCCGAGCGGTATCCGCTCGATTTCCTTCTCCGTTGGCTCTCCGTCCCCATCTCGGATATCCTCGCGCATCATATCGGTCTCGACTGTACCCGGGTGGACGGCATTCACCCGGATTCCCTTGGGGCCCAGATGTCTCGCCATCGAGTAGGTTGCCAGCCTGACACCTCCTTTCGAAGCACTGTAAGTCGGTGAGTTTGCCGACCCAACCAGTCCGGCAGTTCCGGAGATGTTGATGATACTCCCGTCCTGGCGCTCAATCATCCGTTGTGCTGCCAGTTGGCTTCCGAAGAATACCCCTGTCAGGTTGATGCCGATAACGTTCTCGAACTCTGCTTTCGTCGTTTCGAGGAAGTTCTCGTCGGGGATGATGCCAGCATTGTTGACCATCGTCGTCAGAGGACCGAACTCCTCTGCTCGGTCGATTGCGCGGTCAATATCCTCGATCTCGGTGACGTCACAGTGGACAAATGCCGCATTCGACTCTGTTTCGGCTTCGATTACTTCGTGCGTCGGTTTCCCCCCTTCCCGTGGGACCTCCCTGACATCAGCGACAACGACATCAGACCCGTGTCGGGCGACCTCTCTTGCAATACCTCTGCCGTTCCCACTTGCACCACCGGTTACCACGGTAACGTTATCGGATAATAGTTCCGTCATTCCTAGCCAGATTCTACACAGAAGAAATAAACGTTCCGGTGAAAACGGTAAGGGAGCTGTCTCACACGAGAGGTACTGTCGTTCCAAGGTTCGAATAAGCACCGAACGCATACAATTTTTATACTCTGCCTGCACATTTGTGTACGATGCCCGTAGATACAGTCATCGCCGGCGGGACAGTCGTGACTGCCGACGATATGTTCGAGGCCAGCATTGCAATCGATGGGGAGGAAATCGTCGCGGTCGGGTCGCGCGACACACTCCCGGACGCACGCGAGGAAGTCGACGCGACTGGAATGTACGTCATGCCAGGTCTGATGGACGCACAGACTCACGTCCACGACCGCTCGTCCATCGACACACACGAGACGGCGGGAATGGCCGCCGCTGCTGGTGGAATCACCACCTACATGGACTTCTCGTGGATGTACGTGGACCACCAGCCACACAAATCGCCCCAGTCACTGATGGAAGGCATTCGGGCGAAGCAAAAGAAAGCCGAAGGCAAGGCTGTCGTCGACTACGCACTTCACGGGGGGATTACCGACGACCAGGAAGGAGTTCTCGACGAACTCGAAGAGGCACACGAAGCAGGTGTCACCTCCTTCAAGATGTTCACCGGCGGAACGTTCCCCGTCGGTTACGGTCTCATCAACCTCGTTATGGAGCGTCTGGGCGAACTCGGTGGTGTAGGCGTCTTCCACACGGAGGAAGCAGACGTCTGTGACCGCCTCCTCGAACGGCTGAAGGCCGAAGGAAAGGGCGAGCCCAAGTACTTCGCCGAGTCCCGTCCCGACTACGCAGAGGCGATGGCTGCAGATACAGTACTCCGCTCGGCACAGGCACACGACGCCAAGTACTTCGGTATCCACACGACCTGCCGTGCCGCTGCAGAAGTTATCGAAAATTTCCGCGACGACGGCTCACTGGTTCGCGGTGAGACCTGCACTCACTATCTCATCTACGACAAATCTGAGTTCGACCGACGTGGCAACCTCGTCAAGATTGCACCGCCGCTGCGCGAAGCAGACGACGTGGAGGCGATGTACGAGCACCTCGACGATGGCACGCTCGACCTCATCTCGACTGACCACTGTTCGTACCCACGTGAAAACAAAGAAGGGGTAGACAACTTCTGGGAGTCTACTTCCGGTGCGAACCAGCTTCAGACCTCTGTGCCGGTGTTCTTCGACGAAGCTGTCAACAACCGTGGCTATTCGCCGTCGTTCGTCGTCGATAAGATGAGTACAGCAATCGCTGACACCTACGGGATGCCAAACAAGGGCACGCTGGACCCCGGAACGGACGCCGACATCGTGGTCTTCGACCCCGAAGAAACGTACGAAGTCGACCCGGCAGAGAACTTCTCGAAAGCGGACTTCAGCATCTACGAAGGTCGAGAAATTACGGGCCGTGTCAAGAAGACGTTCGTCCGCGGCGAGCAGGTGTACGACGACGGTGAAATAACTGTGGACGCTGGCTACGGAGACTTCGTCGCCCGCGAGGTGCCGAACTGGTCGAACAAATCCGAGGAGTAACTACAAAAAGCAGTTCGATTTTTTGGACCACGCTCCACACCCGCAGTCCCCATTAGGGAAACCATTCGACGTGGAGAGCAGATCAGCGTGTCACCGACGCCTCGACCGATCCGATAGATTCCACGAAAGCGCACACCTCATCTCCCGGTTCAATTTGTGCCGCACCAGGTGTCCCAGTCGAGAACAAATCGCCCGGATGTAGCGTCATCACGTCCGAATGAAACGCGACAATTTCGGCGGGTGGGAACAGCATATTCGAAACCGTGTTTTCGGCCTTGACTTCGCCGTTCACCTCTGTCCGGACGCTCAAATCGCTAAGTTCGAACCCGTCTTCGGGCACTGTGATAAACGGTCCAGGGACGAGGAACGTATCGAAACTCTTTGCACGAGTAAGAAAGCGTGGGTTTCGCTGGAGGATGTCCTCAGCCGTCATGTCGATGACCGGGAGGTAGCCTGCGATGACGTCATTCACTTTGGCTTCGTCTATGCCACGACACTCTCGTCCCACGAGTACGCCGAGTTCTGCCTCGGCTGTCACCCGTTCAGTTTGCTCGAGTGGTGGCAGCCGAATCGGTCCGCCTGGACTGGTGAGGGCGGTGTTTGGCTTCATGAAGCTCGCGAGCTCATCGGGGCGCTGCTCGTCGAGGTCTCCCGCGTGCTCGGCGTAGTTGAGGCCGATACCCCAGAGCTTCTCGAACTCCGCGAGGGGTGGACCGAACGTTAGCTTCGTACGGCCCATAGGCTCGGCAGGGGCAGTGGCGGGGTTACCGAGC